>Ga0207667_10000333_pt1 | contig 64841 bp, 55 predicted proteins | sample KBSCornC52_FD_184301 | JGI IMG/M metagenome (GOLD analysis project Ga0207667, IMG submission 184301) | Corn rhizosphere microbial communities from Kellogg Biological Station, Michigan, USA - KBS Corn C5-2 (SPAdes) (version 2) | ecosystem: Host-associated > Plants > Roots > Rhizosphere > Soil ... | reverse complement strand
CTCTGCAGCTCGGATGAGCGACGCGCTCTCCGAGCTGCAGCGCGGCATGGCCCGAGCGCTGCGTCACGGGACCTCGCTCACGCGTGACGCGAGCCTGAGCGCCTTCGCGCAAGAGCATATTTCCGGCAACGACCGGGTCTCGCCGGTGGAGCAGCTCGACATCTACCGTGAGCAGTTCTGGCTACGGCACACCAGCTCCCTGGTCGAAGACTTTCCCGGTCTGGGCGGCATCTTGGGGCAAGCCGAGTGGGAAAAATTGGCGGAAACGTATCTCCGTGAATTCGCGCCCGATAGCTACACCCTGCGCGATCTCGGAGCGCGTCTGCCAGAGCTGATCGAGCGGTCGAGCTGGCTCTCCCACCAAGCGCTGTGCCTGGACATGGCACGCCTCGAGCTTGCCTATATCGATGCCTTCGACGCGGCCGACACCGCGCCCCTGGCCCCCCAGCGCCTGGCCGCAATCCCCGAAGACGCCTTCGCGGACGCGCGGCTGGTGATCGCGCCGTCGGTTCGGCTGTTGTCAGTGCGCTACCCGGTAGCAGATCTGCGACGGAAGCTGCGAACCGAAGGGGACGAAGCCGTGGCAATCCCGGCCGAGAGCCCGCAACACTTGGTGGTGTACCGGCGCGAGCTCCGACTGTGGGACATGCCCGTGAGCCAGGTCGCCTTCACGTTCTTGGGCGGCCTCGGCTCGGGTCTTTCGCTCGGTGGCGCAGCGGAGCTCGCCGCAAACAGCCCCGAAGCCGAAGCCGAGCTTGGCGCGAGCATCGGTGCGTGGCTCCAGGAGTGGACGGCCAAGGGGCTCGTGAGCGACGTGATTCTGTAATATTTCTCGCGGCAAAACCTTGCAGAGTGGCCCACATCTTGCTACCCGCAAAGGGTGGGTGCGCTGTCGACTCAGATCGGGTCTGTCCCGAGCAGGCGTCGAGCCTTGCTCATGGGCGTCGTGAATGCGACGCCGGACTCGTTCTATCCAGCGGGCAGGAGCGAAAGCCAAGGTGCCACGCTGGCGCGCGTCGATCAGCTTCGGGACGAAGGCGCCGAAATTGCGGACATCGGGGGCGAGTCATCGCGCCCCGGCGCGGCCGCCGTCGCCCCCGAAGAGCAGATCGCTCGGATCGAGCCCGCTGTCGCCCGAGCCGTTGCGACCGGAAAGCTTCAGGTCTCCATCGACACCACCAGCCCCGCCGTGGCCGAGCGCATGCTCGCAATTGGTGCGGTGCTGGTGAACGACGTGTCATGCCTGGCCGACCCTGATTTGGCCCGCGTCACCGCGCGCGCCGGCGCGACCCTGATCTTGATGCACACGCGCGGCCCCCTGGGGTCGATGGCGGGCTTCTCGGAATACCCGGACGATGCCTATGAAGACGTCGTGGTCGACGTCAAACGCGAGTGGTGCGCGGCGCGAGATCGCGCCGTTGCCGCTGGGCTGCCGCGCGAGCGGGTCTGGTTCGACCCCGGCATCGGCTTCGGCAAAAACGCCCGCCAATCGTTCGAGCTGTTGCGCCGCCTCTCCGAGCTGCGCGATTTGGGGGTGCCGCTCGTGGTCGGCGCGAGCCGAAAGTCGTTCATTCGCGCCGTCGACGACGCAGGCCCGGAAGAGCGCTTGGGCGGTACCATCGCCGCCTGCCTGTGGTGCGCGGCGCAAGGCGCCGACGTGCTACGCGTCCACGACGTGCGAGCGGTGCGCCAAGCGCTGTCGGTGACCGAAGTGCTGCGTGCTCGACCAGCGCCGGAGGCGGCCCATGTTTGAAGCGGTCCGCGCCTACTGGGAGGGCCGCACGCCGCTGCTGCTGGCCAAGGACGCGCTCGACGTGTTCTTGGTCTACTACCTGGCCTACCGCGCCTTGCTGGTGCTCCGCGGCACGCGCGCCATGCAGGTCGGCCTAGGCCTGTCGCTGGTGTTCCTGCTGTACCTGGTCGCGCAGTACCTGCGCCTGGTGACGGTCATCAGCGTGATGGGCGCGCTCATCTCGAGCATGCTGCTGATCGTGGTGGTGGTGTTCCAGAGCGACATCCGCCGCGGCCTGCAGCGCGTGGGTAGCCGGGCCTGGTTCGGCAGCCTGGTGCGCGCCCAAGAGACCAAGGTCATCGACGAAGTCGTCGAAGCCGCGACCGAGCTGGCGCGCCACCGCATCGGCGCCTTGATCACCTTCGAGCAGGACGCGAATTTGGACGAGTTCGTGGGCGTGCACAAAGGGCATACTCTCGACGCCCAGGTCACACGCGAGCTGCTGGTGGCGTTGTTTCTGCCCGAGAGCATGAACAAGCTGCACGACGGCTCGGTCGTGATTCGCAACCTGCGCATCGCCAAAGCGGGCGTGTTCTTCCCCATGCCCGAGGGGCGCGTGGTCGACGACAGCTTCGGCTCGCGCCATCGCGCCGCCTTGGGCATCACGGAAGAGACGGACGCCGTCGTGGTCATCGTCAGCGAAGAGCGCGGCACCATCAGCTTCTGCTTCAACGGCAACATCGCCAGCAACCTCGACGGCCCGAAGCTGCGCACCATGCTCGACGCCATCTTCAGCCCGAAGGTGCGCAAGAAGTCGCGTCGCAACAAAGCCGTGCGCGAAACCGCGCCCCCCGAGTCACTGTCGAAGCCGCCGCCGCCGCTCGACCTCGACACCACGCCCACCAGCCGGCGCGATCCGCGGGAAGCGCGCGACAGTCAGCCCGAGTCTCTGCCGCCACGCATCAGCCTGATCGCGGCGGAAACCGACGCGCTGGTGGTGCGGCCCAAGAGCGAGCCGCCACCGCCGCTGCGTACCAGCGGGGCAGTGGTATTGACGCCGCCTTCCCCGCCCGCCTCGGCTCCGCTGCGCGCCGCGCCGCCCATCAACCCGGCCACTCCGCTGCGCACGCCCGTCACTACCAGCACCGACCGCGACGCGGTGGCGCCGCCCGCCTCCGGCAACCGCGACTCGCACGGAGACAGCTAGCGTGCTGCGCGCGTTCTTCGCCAGCTTGCTCACCTTCGTGCGCGACTCTTTGACCGAGAACCTCGGGTTGAAGGCGTTGGCGATGGCCTTCGCCCTCGGCCTGTTCGCGTTCGTGCACGGCCAAGAAGAAGAGCAACAGCGCACCGTGCCGGTGGCGCTTGTCATGCGCCTGCCGCAAACCGCGTCCGAGCGCGAGCTGATGACGCCGATTCCGGCCAGCATTCACGTGACCTTGCAAGGCAGCGCCCGCGCCATCGACAACCTGCTACAGGCCGGCATTCCACCGGTCGAAATCGATCTGCGCGACGGCCGGCGCGAGTCGGTGGTGTTCGACGAGAGCATGTTCACGCTCCCGCCCGAGACGAAGATCACCATCATCGATCCTTCGAGCATCGAGCTGACGTGGGAAGACGTGGCCACGCGCCAGATCCCGATTCAAGCCGCCATCACCGGTCAGCCCGCGGACGGCTACGTGGTCAAGGGCGAGCCCGAGGTCGATCCCAAAACCGTCACCGTCAGCGGCCCCATCAGCTCCATCGAGGTGCTGCAATTCGCGCGGCTATCGGCCTTCGACGTCTCCGGCCTGAGCGAAGGCGTGCACAAACGCCGCCTCGGCATCGACTCCCCGCCGCAGCGCGTGCGCTACCTGGGTCCGCAGGCGGCGTTGGTCTCGGTCACGGTCGCCCGACGCGTGAGCGAAGTGAGGTTCGAGAACCGTCCCGTCGAGGTGCTGGGAGTGCCGGGCGGCAGCGTGGCGCCGCGCACCGTCGACGTCGTCGTCGCGGGTCCGCCCGAAATCGTGCGCGCGCTGCGCCCGGATCAAATCGTACCCGTCGCCGACCTGACCAAAGTCGAAGGCCTCGACCTCAAAGAGCTAAAGCACGGCTCCGTCTCGGTCAAAGTGACGCTCCCCCTGTCCCACGCCGAAGCCGAGCTGCAGCCCCCGATCGTCAACGTCAAATGGTAGCTCCGTAACGGCTCGAGATTTTACAGGGAGGACGGGAGGACGGGAGGGTCCGCGAGGCGAGAATTCTTGGGTCTCGAGTCGCGAAACGACGAGACAAGACCGTGCCGTCTCTGCGCAGTGCTTCGCGGCTCGAACAAAACAAAAAACCTCGCGGACCTCCCGTCCTCCCTGTGAAAAAATCTCGAGTCTATTGGGGCTTATCAGCGTCGGCCGGCTTGTCCGCGGGTTTGGCGGGGGCTTCGGCGGGTTTGGGGTCGTCTTCGCCGAGGAGCGCGGCGAGCTTCTTTTCGCGTTCGGCGTCGGTGCCGGCGACGTGGCTGATGTCGAAGGTGAGAAGCGGCGTTTTATCGCCGCCTTGCATCATCGGCAGGCGGCCGTTCCAACGCTCGATGGCGCGGTATTGCAGCACCGTTCCCGTCGTGGAAAGCCGGATGATCTCGTTGGCGCGAGCGTCGGCGCGCGCGCGAATCAAGACCGCGTCGGCTTCGCCTTGAGCGCGCTGGCGCGCGGCCTCGGCGCCGCCGTGCGCTTCAGCCACCGCTTGGTCGGCTTCGGCCTTGACCTGGCGCACGCGGTTTTCGGCTTGAATCGCCTGCTGCGTGGCTTCCATGGCGCGGTTGATGGCCGTCGCGACGTTCTCGGGCAGGCGTAACGCGCCGTTGATCGTAAGCTGGTCGATCAGAAAGCCGTCCTTGCCGAGAACCCCGGCCAGCGCCTTCATCACGTTGGCCACCAAGCGGCCTTTGCCGGCGCCGTAGATGTCTTGCACCTTCATGCGTGAAGCTTCGTCGTTGAACGCCTCGCGCACCGAGTTGCGGACGTAGCCGTTGGCCAGAAACATCAAATCCACCTGCCGAAAGCGCAGGTACAGGTGCGGCGCTTTGGACGGGTCGATGTGAAACGACAGCCCGAGATCGGCGTTCACGTTCACGCCCTCTTCGGAAGAGAACGTGATCGACTCGTCGGTCGTCGTGCCCTCGGTCGGGCTCTTGGTCCAAACGATGTTTTGCACGCTGGTCGGGAACGAAATCACCTGCTCGGTGAGCGGATTGAAGAAGACCCAGCCGCTGACGATGGGGATGTCTTGCACGCCGCGCGAATTGCCGGCGAGCTTGACGCGAATGCCCACGTGGGCCGCGTCGATGCGCATGGTCGTGGCGTCGCCCAAGAAAATCAGCCCGACGACCACCACCGCCGCCAACACCAGCCGCCGAACGGACACGAAGGAGCCCGCCGGCTCGTAGACTTGTTTTGCCACGCCGCTGACTTAGCCCCGAGCGGCTTCGGGGTCGAGCGTGGCGTCGTATTGGCTGTCAGGCTCGACGAAGATCTTCTTCATTTGCGGCAAGGCCGCGCGGATCCGTTGCTCGAGCTCGTTGATGGCCAGCTCTAGCTGCTTCAGGTCCATTTCCGGTTGAAAGCGCACCTTCAACGCCAACAGCACCGAGTCGGGCCCCAAATGCAGGCTGAGCAGCTGCCGCACCTCGAGCACCGACGGCGCCTCGCCCGCCACCTGCAGCACGCGCTCGCGCATCTCGTCGGTGATGCCCTCGCCGATCAGCAGGCTGCGCGTGTCTTTGGCCAAGGCCACGCCAATCACGCACAGCAGCGTTCCGATGGCGATCGAGCCGATGCCGTCGAAGCGCGCGTCACCGGTGACGGTGGTCACCACGACGGCCACGAACGCGAACAACAGCCCGAACACGGCGCCGGTATCCTCCAGCAGCACGACGGGAATGGTCGGATCTCGGCTGTCGAACAGCGCTTGGCGAAAGCTCTTCTTGCCGCGGGCTTTGTTGAACTCGCGGAAAGCCACGCTGAAGCTCATGCCCTCCATCACCAGCGACAGCGCCAGCACGATCAGGGGCGCAATTTGCGAGCCCGGCGGCTCCGGCGGCGCCGTGAGCTTGTGCACACCTTCATAAACGGCGAACACGCCGCCCATGAAGAACAAGAACAGAGACACGATGAAGGCCCAGAAATAGGCCTCTTTGCTGCGGCCGAGAGGGTAACGGTCCGGCGCGGTTTTGTCCGACAGCTTCATGCCCACGAGCAGGAAAGCCTGGTTGGCGGTGTCGGCGACCGAGTGCACGGCCTCCGCCAGCATGGTCGCGCTGCCAGACAGAAACGCCGCCACGAACTTGGCCAGCGCGATGCCGGCGTTGCCCAGCAGCGCCGCGATGACCACCTTCTTCGGATCGCCTTGGCCGTGTCCCATGCTGGAGCTCAGAGAAGCGTGACCGTCACCCGCGAGCGGGCCTCTTGGAAGAACGAAGACATGGCCGACGCGAGACGGCGGCTCACGTACCAGCGCAGCAAGAGCGGCCGCACGCGCACGAACGGCTCGTTCTGCAAGGCGACGGGCGCGCTGCGCTGAATGGCTTCCAGCTCGGCGTCGCTCGGCCGCAACATCGGCGCCACCATGCGATCCAGGTACAAGCTGGCGCGCGCTTGTCGGCGCAAAATCCCGGAAAGCTCGGCGTTGCTGATACCTTCGGCGCGCTGCGCTTCGGTGAGCGCGTCGTCACCGCCCACACGATCGCTCATCAGCTTGCGCGCCAGCTCGACCTGGCGCGTCATGACCGCTTCGGTCGGTTCTGGCTCGATGCGCAGGCTGGCCAGCAGCACCTCCGAGATATCGCGCTCCAGCGCGGCGCTCACGTGGCGCTCGCGGTACGCCTCGGCGCTGCCGCGGTCTTGATCGGCCAATGCCTCGACGCGTGCCTCGAACGCCAAGCGCCGCTCGTAGATGAAGCGCGGGTGCTCGACTCCGCCGGTCTCGGGCGCGTAGAACCGCACCACGACCCGATCGAGCGTGACTGGTTGCGCGCGCGCGCCGGCCGGCGCGGCAGCACCCAGCGCAACGGCAACGGCCAGCCAACGGAATCTCGGCATGCGCGGCGAGCCTAAAGCGACTGGCCCAAGCCGCAAAAGCTTTTCAGCGCGCGGCCGGACGCTTCCGCGACGAGGGCGTCGCTTCTTCGTCCACGGGCGAGCTCGAGGGCTCGACCGCCGCCGAGTCGTCCGAGGCGGGAGGGCTGAGCGGCGCCGGCGACGCCACCGGGTCGCTCTCCAGCGTGGGAGAGTCGTGCGAGCCCTCGCGCGGCGAGAAGCCGCGGGCGGCGCGGCGCGCCTTCACGAACTCTGCGAAAGCCGTGACCTTGTCCAAGTCGCGCACGCTCAAGGTCTCGACCAAATCGTGCAGCTGCTTGCGCAGCGAATCGATGCTCCGCCCGCGGCGAGCCGCGCTTTCTTGCGGCACCGAAAGCTCGGTCTCGCGCGGCTCTTTGGCGGCGTCGGTCGGCCAAACCACGCGCGCGGTGGGCTTCAACGCGTGCGCGGCCAGCCAAGCTTCCATGAAGACGCGCAGCCGCTCGCTGCGGAACGCGAACCAGCGCTCGCGCTCGGCGCCGTGGCTCATCAGCACGTCTTTGAAGCGCCGAAACGCACCCTTGCCGTCGATGGCCTGGGTCAGCAAATCGGACAACGGCTTGTCTTCGACCATCGGGATGAAGCGCTCCATCCAGCGGTACTGCTCGCGTGAGCTGACGGGCTCGATGCGCAAGTAGCTGGCGTCGGAGGCGATGCGCTGATGCATTTCCGGATCGGCGATGCCGTCGACGACGCGCAGCACCTCACCCGTCGAAAGGTGCAGGTAGCTGTGCACCTCGGGCGCGTTGTTTTCGAACGCATCCTCGAGCGCCTCCCAGTCGATTGGGACGTCGCGCGGCGGCTGTCCCGCCCCAGCACCGCTCTTGTCCGAGTCCGACATCGATTCTGTTCCTTTCGCTTTCGACCCGGTCCCGTCACGTTGCCGAAGGCCGGGACCGAGCCCGCCCTACGGCGTCGTGCCAAGCCGCAAGGCGAGAAGCACGTTCTGCGTCCTTCATGTTGGCAGGGAAAGCCCTGTCCAGCTTGACGATTTTTGCGGCTTCGGCGGCATGAGCATAAATACCGGCCCCCAGGCCGGCCAGCATGGCCGCGCCGCGGGCGGTGGATTCGAGGTCCTGAGGCCGCTCGACCGTCAGGCCCGAGATGCCAGCTTGGAGCTCCATCAGCAGGTCGTTGTCAGCCGCGCCACCGTCGACGCGCAGCCTCTCGATGGGGCGCCCCAAGTCTTCTCGCATGGCGTGGACGACGTCGTTCACGGACAAAGCAATGGCGTCCAAGGTAGCTCTTGCCAAGTGCGCGCGGGTGGTTCCCCGAGTGATCCCCGAAATCAGACCGCGCGCATCGGCGTCCCAGTAGGGCGCGCCCAGCCCCGAGAGCGCAGGCACGAATGCCACGCCTTCGCTGTCGGGCACGCTGCGCGCCAACGCCTCGATCTCTTTCGCCGAGCCGACGACGCCCAGACCGTCGCGCAGCCACTGCACCGCAGCACCGGCAATGAACACGCTACCTTCGAGCGCGTACGTCACCTCACCTCCGGCTTGAAAGCCCAGGGTCGACAGCAGGCCAAAACGACTCGGCACCGGCTTCTGGCCGACGTTGACCAGCAAAAAAGCTCCTGTGCCGTAGGTGCATTTGGCATCACCCACCGCCAGACAGCCCTGACCAAACAGCGCCGCGTGCTGATCTCCGGCGATTCCCGCGATGGGAATGCCATCGGGTAGTCCACGTACGCCGCGGGTGGTTCCGACCACGCCCGCGCTTGGCACGATGCGCGGCAACAGCTGCGCAGGGACACCGAGCAGCTCGCACATGGCGGGGCTCCACGAAAGCTGCCCGAGGTCCATGAACAGCGTGCGCGAGGCGTTCGTCGCGTCCGTCACGTGGGGGGCCGCGCTGCCACCGCCCGCCAGCCGGTACACGAGGTACGAGTCGACGGTTCCGAAGGCGAGCTCACCGCGTTCGGCCCGCTGGCGCGCGGAGGGAACGTGCTCGAGGAGCCACGCCAGCTTGGTGCCGCTGAAATAAGGATCCAAAACGAGGCCGGTGATCGCGCGCACCCGAGCCTCTTCGCCGGCGTCCTTCAGGCGCTGGCAGAGGGGCGCCGTGCGCCGATCCTGCCAGACGATCGCCTTGTGAACCGGCTGTCCGGTGTCTCGCTCCCAGAGCAGCGTCGTTTCACGCTGATTGGTGATGCCGATGGCTGCAATGTCGGAGCCCTGCACACCAGCGGCAGCGAGCGCGCCTCCGATGGCCGCTTCCACCGAAGCCCAGATCTCGAGCGCGTCGTGCTCTACCCAGCCCGGCTGCGGGAAATGTTGCGGTAGCTCGCGCGTCGCGCGCCCCAGCGTCGCGCCCTCGCGCGACATCACGAGCGCCGTGGTGCCCGTCGTCCCCTGATCGATGGCCAAAAGATGCATTAGACCGAACGCGACTCTACCGGAACTCAACGCTCTTGTGCCATCGGCCGGGCAAAGCTAGCCTGTCTGGCTGGCATGGCCCGAATCCTGCTCGTCTCCCCTGAAGGTCAACAGGTGGTCGAGCTGCGCGATCACAACTCGCTCGGGCGTCATCCGTCCAACACGGTGCAGCTACTCGACAAGATTGTGTCGAAGGAGCACTGCATCATCGAGCGTCGTCCCAACGGCTTCACGCTGCGCGACCTCGGCAGCTTGAACGGCACGTACGTCAACGGAGAGAGGGTCGCTGGTGAGCGCGACCTTCGTCACGGTGACGACATTGCGCTCGGCCAAACGCGAGCTCGCTACGACGACGGCAGCGGTCGTCCCATGCCGGCGGTGCCCGGGTACAGCCCCGCCGGCGGCGTCGGCTCGTTTCAACCTCAGCATCCGCCCCAGTCCGGGTGGCAACCGGCTGGACCCGCCAGCATGGGGGCGCCCTCCACGGTTGGCGCTTCCGCCCCATACGGCGCCGTGCCCCAAGCCCCGATGTCGGGCCTCGGCATCGGCACGCCGCACCTCAGCCCAACGCCGGCTGCTGGTTTTCAGCCGTTGCCACTGCAGGGGCAGCCCCCCGGCATCCCGTCGGCGGTGCCGGCAGCCAACGTCGACATCAGCGACAAGGCGCGCCAAATTGGCACGCAGATCGCCGCGACTCAAAAGGGCTTTTTGCCGTTCGACAGCGTCTCGGGCAACACCCAGCAGCTGGCGGCGGACTACGAGCGCTTGCGCCTTTCGCACGAGCTTTCGCGCGAGATCGCGCTCGAGCGCGACCTGCCCAGCCTGCTCAACAAGATCTTGCTCACCATCTTCAAGTTCGTGCGCGCCGATCGCGGCGTCATCTTCTTGAAGGCCAACGACGGGCAGCTGGTACCCGGCGCCAGCCAGCGCCGCGACGGGACCAACCAGCCCATCCCGGTGTCGTCCACGATCATGAATCACGTGATTCGTGAGCGCGCCACCGTGCTCACGCACGACGCGGCCATGGATTTTGCCGCCTCCAAGGGCAAGAGCATGATCCTGAATCGGATCAGCTCCGCCATCGTGGCGCCCCTGCTGCACAACGACGAAATCTTGGGCGTGCTGTGGCTGGACAGCGAGACCCTGGCCCAGTTCCAACCCAAGGACATGGAGATCGTGACGGCCATCGCCACCCAAGCGGCGATGTTCATCGAGATCAACATCTTGGGTCGTAAGATCGAGCAAGAGGTCGTCAACCGCGAGCGCTTCAGCCGGCTGCTTTCGCCCAACGTCGCCCAGCGCGTGATGTCCGGCGAGCTGGAGGTGAAGAAAGGCGGCCAGCTCGTCGAAGAGTGCACCGTTTTCAATTCCGACATCCGCGGCTTCACCCGCATGAGCGATGGCGCCAACCCGGCCGGCATCGTCGAGATGCTGAACGACTACTTCGAGCTGATGGTCGAGGTGCTGTTCAAGCACGAAGGCACGCTCGACAAGTTCATGGGCGACGGCATCATGGCGCTGTGGGGCGCGCCGGTCGTGCACGCCGACGATGCGCTGCGCAGCGTCGAGTGCGCGCTCGAACAGATGGAAATTTTGGGCAGGTTCAACCGCACGCGCATGGAAGAGGGCCACCCTGCCCTAGCCATGGGCATCGGCATCCATACCGGCCCGCTGGTGGCCGGTTACATCGGCAGCTCCAAAGCCCTCAGCTACACGGTCATCGGCGACACTGCGAACACCAGTGCGCGCCTGTGTGGCGTGGCCGCCGCCGGTCAAATCTTGGTGAGCGAGCAAACTCTGTCCAAGCTCGGCGGCAGGTTCGAGGTCGAGGAGCTTCCGCCCGCAAACTTGAAGGGCAAAGAGAAGCCCTTCCGCATGTTCGACATCAAACGCGCCCACCCCAGCGTCCAAGTCCCCGCCAGCCTCCGCTCGGGCGGTTGATAGGCCTGTCCTAGCCGCCCAGCTGGGCGGCCCAAAACCTACGGAAACCGGCCCTCGCAGGCACGGACCCAGATTTTGCAGAAGGCCGGAACTTTGGGGTTCGCGCTTCCCGGCAGGGGCCAGTGACTGCGCAGTCTTCGTACGCGCCGCACGGCTCGAGACCCCGAATCTGAGCTTTGCTCGCTCTTCTGTCCTTCTGATCTTCCTGTAAAAAAATCTGAGTCCTCGCAGTTTCTGCGGGTGACGCGCTGCGGCGCTGAAGGTGGGGCGCAAGGCCTCGACAGATGGCGGGCTTCGAGCCAAAGTCGCGCGCTCTGCGCCCCGAGCGGGCGCGCTCTTTCCAGAACCCTATGGCAGTCGTCCTCGCATTCGAACGCCCCGTTGTCGAGCTCGTCGCGCGAGTGCGCGAGCTACGTGAGCTTGCCAACGAAGACCCGCGCTTCGGAGCCGAGCTGCGACGTTTGGAAGAAAAAGCCGCCGTGCTGGCGCGCGAAGTGTTCGCCGGCCTGACGCCGATGCAAAAGGTGCAGCTGTCGCGGCACCCCAGTCGTCCGTATTCGCAGGACTATATCGAGCGGCTGTTCGAAGATTTCGTGGAGCTGCACGGCGACCGGCGCTTCGCCGACGACGCGGCGATCGTCGCCGGCTTGGGACGATTTCACGGCCGCAGCGTAGCCGTCGTGGGCCACCGCAAAGGCCGCTCCACCAAGGAGAACATGGCCTGCAACTTCGGGATGCCCAACCCCGAAGGCTACCGCAAGGCCATCCGCCTGTACGAGCTGGCCGAGCGCTTCGGCCTGCCCATCTTCACGTTCGTGGATACGCCCGGCGCCTATTGCGGCATCGGTGCGGAAGAGCGCGGGCAAAGCGAGGCTATCGGCGCATCGATCGAGGTCATGTCGCGCATGACCGTCCCCATCATCAGCACCGTGATCGGCGAAGGCGGCTCGGGCGGCGCGCTGGCGCTAGGCGTCGCCAACCGGGTGCTGGTGCTGGAGTTCAGCTACTACTCGGTGATTACTCCCGAGGGTTGCGCCGCAATCCTGTGGAAGAGCGGCGATTTGGCGCCGGAGGCGGCGGCCCGCCTCAAAATCACCGCGCCCAACCTGCTGGAGCTGGGCATCGTCGATTCCATCGTGGAAGAGCCGCCCGGTGGCGCCCACCAAGACCACGACGCGGCGGCGAAACGTTTGGACGCGGCGCTGTACGCCGAGCTCAAGGCCCTGACCCCGCTCTCGCCCGACGAGCTGCGCGCCGATCGCTACGACCGCTTCCGCAAGCTCGGCGCGTTTGTGGCATAAGGAGCCGCGCATGGCCCCCAACGACGCGTTTCGCAGCATCGATGAGCTGACGCTCGCTCATCAGCGAGTGCTGATCCGCGTAGATTTCGACGTGCCCCTCGACGCCGCCGGTCAGGTCGCCAGCGACCGCAAGCTGCGCGCCGCGCTGCCCACCGTCAACAAAGCCCTGAAAGAAGGCGCGCGCGTCGTGCTGGCCACGCACTTGGGCGCCGAGGACGACCCACCGGTCAGTCTCGTGCCGGTGGCCGAGCGCTTGGCGGAGCTGTTGGGGCAAGAGGTGTACTTGCCCGACGAATGCGTGGGCGACGCGGCTCGCAAGGTCGTGAGCGATCTACGCGAAGGCCAACTGTGCCTGCTCGAAAACCTGCGCTTCGAAGAGGGAGAGGCGCGTAACGACGACTCTTTCGCGCGCAAGCTGCTCGGCTTGTGCGACGTGTACGTGGGCGAGGCGTTCGGCTGCATGCACCTGACGCAAGCGTCGTTGGTGGCGCTGCCGCGCATGGTGAAAGAGCGCGGCGTCGGTTTTCGCTTCAAGGCCGAGTTGGAGGCGCTGGCGCGCGTCACGCAAGGCGCGCAAAAACCGTTCGTCGGCGTGTTGGGCGGCGCCAAGCTGTCGGCGGCCCAGCCGATGCTGGAAGCCATGCTGAGCCGCTGCAATGCCATCCTGGTCGGCGGCGGCGTCGCCAACGCGCTGCTCGCGGCCCGCAGCGTGGACATGAAAGAGTCGCCGATCGAAAAAGATCAGCTGGCCTTCGGTCGCGCCTTTTTGACGCGCGCGCGCAACTACAACGTCGAGGTGCTGTTGCCGGTCGACGTGCTGGTGGGCGAAAGCGCTCGAGCCAGCGAGAGCCAGAGCGTCAGCGTCGGCTCGATTCCGGACGGCACCGGCGCCTTCGACATCGGCCCTCGCACGCTCGACGCGTTCCGGGCGCGTCTCGGCAACGCCAAGCTCGCGCTTTGGCAAGGCGCCCTCGGCGTCTGCGAAAATCCCACATTTTCGAGCGGTACCCAGGGGCTGCTGAGCGCGCTCGGCGAAGCGCCAGCGTTCGGCATCGTGACCGGCGAGTCGGTGGCGGCGGCCACCCCGCCCGAGCTGGAGAGCAAAATCGGTTTCGTTTCGACGGGCGGCGTGGCGTCGCTCGTCTTCATCGAAGGCAAGAAGCTACCGGGCGCCTCAGCCCTCAGCGGATGAACATGGCAAATCGCAAATACCTGATCGCTGGCAATTGGAAGTTGAACAACGGCGGCGCCTCGGGCCTCAAGCTGGCGGCCGACGTGGCGCAAGCGACGAAGGGCGTCGCGGCCGAAGTCGTGGTGTCTCCGCCCTTCACCGCGCTGGCCGCCGTCGCCGCCGAGCTCAGCGGCAGCCACGTCGAGGTCGCCGGGCAGAACCTGTACCCGAAAGACAGCGGCGCCTTCACCGGCGAAATCAGCGCCCCCATGCTGCTCGAAGCCGGCTGCAAATGGGTCATCATCGGACACAGCGAGCGCCGCCAGTACTTCGGCGAGACCGACGCCACCGTGAAAGAGAAGGTGGCAGCGGCCATGGCCGCCGGCCTCAAGCCCATCGCGTGCATCGGCGAGACCCTGCCCGAGCGCGAATCGGGCAAGACCCTCGAGGTCTGCTTTCGCCAGCTGGACGCCTTTGCCGAGGTCCTGCTCAAAAATCCGGGCTACGGCGTGATCGCCTACGAGCCGGTTTGGGCCATCGGTACCGGCAAGGTCGCAACCCCGGCCCAGGCCCAAGAAGTCCACACCGCCATCCGCCAGCGGCTGGCCGCCCTAAACGCGGAACTCGCTGAAAAGACTCGTATTCTTTACGGTGGCAGCGTGAAAGCGGACAACGCCAAAGAGCTGCTCGGCTGCCCCGACATCGACGGCGCCCTGGTCGGCGGGGCTGCGCTCGACGCGGCCGGTTTCGGGAAGATCGCCCAGGCCGCTGGGTAGTCGGAAGAAACTGCGCTAAGTAGCCACCCCTCGCTCGAGACGCCCCATGGCCGAGATCATCCATACGCCGCTCACCGTGATTCACATCTTGGCCTGCACTTTCTTGATGCTGGTGGTGTTGATTCAACCCGGCAAAAGCGGCGGCCTCGGGGCGCTCAGCGGCGCGGGCGCGCAGCAAGTGTTCGGCGGGCGCGGCGCCGGCAACTTTCTCACCAAGACCACTTGGGCGACGGCCGGCATCTTCTTCGCGACCAGCATGACGCTCGCTTACTTGTCCTCTTCGGCGGACGAGTCGCTGCAGCGCAAGAGCAAGCTCGCGCTCGAGAAGAAGGCGCCCGTGCCGGTGCCGGTCGGCTCGAGCCAGAGCAAGAAGTAGCGCGGTGCCCTCGCCGAGGGCACTTCGCCACGCGCTGCTCGTCGCGCTCGCGCGCGTGCTGGTCTCGCTGTCCTGCTTGTGGAGCGGCTTTCGCGCCGTCAGTGACGACGACTACGCGCGGGTGGTGATCGCGGCGCGCTTCGCTCAGCATCCTTCGCTCGATCCGAGCGGCACCAGCTGGTTGCCGTTGCCGTTCTGGCTGTACGGCATGCCGATGGCGTTGTTCGGTGACTCGCTGCTGGTGGCGCGCGTCGTCGCGGTGCTGCTCGGCGCGGGCAGCGCGGTCGTAGTTTGGTGGGCGGCCAAGCTGCTCGGCTTTTCGGAGCGGGCGGCGTTGTGGGGAGCCTTGGGCGCGGTGTTGCTTCCGTACGGGGCCTGGCTTTCGGCCGCCACCGTCCCGGAGGCGCCGACTTCGGCGCTAATTCTGCTGGGCAGCGTGTGCCTGGTGCGGCCCGAGCCGAAGCTGCGAGCCTGGGGCGGGCTGGCCTTGGGCGCCGCCTGTTTTTGCCGCTATGAAGCCTGGCCGCCCGCCCTGTTGTTCGGTGCCTTGACCGTCGCCGACGCGATGCGCACGCGGCACCGCTTGTTTTGGCTCGCCGCCGGCTTTGCGGCGGCGCCGGTGGCGCTGTGGTTGCTGCACGGAGTCGTGCGCCACGGCGACGCGCTGTTCTTCGTCGCCCGCGTTCGCCAGTACCAGGCTGCGCTCGGGGGCCCGGCGCACGGTTTTGCGACGGCGCTCTGGCAGACGCCGCTCGCCATCGTGCGCTTCGAGCCGGAGCTGTTCGCCGTCGCGGCGGTCGCGCTCGGCTTGAGCTTGCGCGACGGCGGCTCTCCTTTCGGACCAACCGCGTGGCGCCCCTTGGCGGCGCTCGGGGCGCTGGTGGCGTTCTTGGTGGTGGCCGACGCGACCGGCGGCTCCGCCACCCATCATCCGGAGCGCTCGCTGTTGCCGGTGTTTTGGTTCTTGGCGTTGCTGGCGGCCGGGCTCGTCACGCGCATCGCGGCCGAAGGCCAGCGGCCCTGGCGCTTGCCGGCTCTGGCGCTGCCACTGGCACTAGGGGCAAGCTTGCTGCTGCGACCCGACGTGCGCCAAACCTTCGGCGACCGCCGCGAAGAAGAGCAAATTGGTAACGTGCTGCGACGGCTGCACGCCGACCGCGTCGCGCTCGACACCGACGACTACGGCTTCTTCGCCGTGCAGGCGGCGCTGGGGTACGGTAAGAGCTGGCCGTTGTCGGACCACGATCCGCGAAAAACCGAGCCTCCCCGTCCCGGCAGCGCCGAAGCGCTGGCAGCGCGCTTAATGAAGGACCGAGCGCGCTGGCTGGTGACGACCCGGGAGCGCGCGCCGCTGGCTAGCTCACTGGGCAACGTGAGCCTGTCTACGTCGCGATTTCGCGTCATTCAGCTCGGCGACCGCCCGAGCTCACCCGTGCCCTGAGCTAGGCTCATTTCGCGCGGTTTTGGCGCGGGCGCGGCGCGCCAATTGCCGAAGAGTTCTCAGTTCTTGCGCGCATCTCCTACGATGGCGCCCGTGTTCGGGCTCAGCAATCTTGGCCGCAGGCTCGTGGAGAGCGTCGTCGGCCTATTTGCGATCCTGGGCTTCCTGTACGTGCCGCTCGGCCGCCACACCGGCTTCGAGCACGCCAAGGCAGTCTTCAGCACCCCCGCCGCCGCCTCGGCCATCGAAGACCTAACCGCGGCCGCCGTGGACCTGCGGCTGCGCGTCGTGGATTTCGTCACCGGGCGCCTGTCGCCGGGGACGATGAGCGACGCCGACCCCAGCCCGCCTCCGGAAAAGACGCACCCGCCCGGGCGCGAGCCGCGCCCGGTGCCGCCCAAGCTGAAATAGGCGGCCGCTCAGGGCGCGATCACTCGATGAATCGCGATCGGCAGGCCACCCGCTTCGTCGTCGCTCAGCACGAAGATGGTGTCACTGCTGGCTTTGGCCGCGGTGTCGAACGTGCAGGTGTGCGAGGTGCCCAGGAAGGGAGACAGCACGTTCGCCCCCAAGACGTCGAAGGGCGCGTTGTTCCAAACCTGCTCGCCGGTGACCTCGGTCTGGCCCGTCAGGCTGATTTTGCCGGCAGGGTCCAGCAAGTTGCCGGCGTTGATCAGCTCATTCATCTCGCCGCGTCCGTCACCGCCGTCGAGCACGATGATGACGCCCCCCGCCTTGGCGAACGACGAAAGCACGCTGCCTGATTCCCAGGTCGTCGCGGCCGCCGCCGGCTCTCCCGCCCCCGCCTGGTCCAGGTCGTGGATCAACAGCACCTGGAAATCGGCAATGTTCAGCTGAGCGGTGACGGCATCGACCGTCTTGGCCTCGGTGAATTCGGCGCTGCGATTGCGCGGCATGCCCGCCCAGCCGATCACTTGATTGACGCGATTCACGGCCGCCGCCGAAGCACCGCGGGTGTAGGACAACACCCGGACCGGGTTGGTGGGAGGCGTGAACACGGCGTTACCGAGCAGGGTGGTCGGTGACGATGTAGCGTTCACCGAGTTGAAATCCATGCACAAAAGGGCAACGTTGCCGTAGCGGGCGCCCACGCACTTGCCGGCTTGGCAAATGTCCGACGGGCAGGCGTTGCCGCACTTGCCGCAATTGTCAGGGTCACTGTTGTACGACTCGGGATCCACGCACTGCCCCTGGCACTCGACCAGCGGCGGCTCGCACATCGGCACGCACTCGAAGCTGCCTTCGCCGTTCGGCGCGCACAAAGGCTTTGGTGCCTTGCACTGCGTGTTGCAGTCGCCGCAGTGCGAGGGCGAATCGTGCGGCGGCAAGCATTCGAGCGGCGTGTCGGCGTCGCCTTGACCGTCGACCGGCGAATCGAAGAAGCCGCCGTCGGGCAGCTGGCCGTCGCCACCGACTGGCGCCGCCGCAGAACCGTTGCCGGCTTCCTCGGAGCCGTTTCCGCCGGTGTTGGTCGCGCCCCCGGTAGGCTTCGCCCCACCCCGTCCGGCGCCGGACGCGGCGTTCGGGTCGCACTCGTTGGAGCCGGGAACCTTCTTGCATTCACCGCCGACGACGCCGCCGTTGCCGCAGGCGGCCGGGAACGCGTACGCCAGGCACAGCCCCAGCGCGATGTACTTGAGCGGGCGCATCCAGCTCATTTTGCAGCTCCTCCCGCCTTCGAGCCAGGGTGGCCGGCTTCAGGTGGTGGCGTAGCCGACTCTGGCTCATTGTCACCCGGCTTGCGGGGCGGCTTCGCGTCGGCGGGCGGTGCAACGTCCGCCGGACCCGGTGCGGGCACGGCGTTCGGCACGTTGTTCTCGGTCGGCACGTTCACGCCCGTCGCGGTCGTGGTGGTGCCGCCCTGTCGCATTTGGCGCGTCACCGTGAACTCCACGCGCCGATTCAGCAGCCAGGCGTATTCGTTCTTGCTGTCGACCAGCGGCCGAGAGGAGCCAAAGCCTTGCGAGCTGAGACGCTCGCGCGCCACCCCCTGCTTGACCATGAACTCCAGCACGGAACGCGCGCGGTCGTCGCTCAGCTTGCGGTTGAAGTCTTCGGCGCCGCGCTCGTCGGCGTGACCCTCGACCGAGACGTGCGTGTATTCGGGGTGCTCGTTGACCAATTTTGCCAACCGTTGCAAGAGCGGGTAGCTGACCTGACGAATCACGGCGCTGTTGACGAAGAAGTGCACGCGATCGTCGAGTACGATCTTGTCGCCAACGACGCGCACCTGCTCTTCGTCCGGACAGCCGTCGTTGTCCGCATAGCCGTTCACCGTCTCCGGCTCGAACGGGCACAGATCTTTCACGTCCAGGATACCGTCGGCGTCGTTGTCCGGGTCCGGGCAGCCGTCCAAGCTGTCCCAGCCGTCGTTGTCCTCGGGCTCGTTCGGACATTTGTCGACGCGGTCGAGCAGGCCGTCCTTGTCGTTGTCCAGCTCGGGGCAGCCGTCTTGATCCTCGAAGCCGTCCCGATCTTCCGGCACGTTCGGGCATTTGTCGGTGACGTCGGGGATGCCGTCGGCGTCGTTGTCCAGGTCCGGGCAGCCGTCGCTGTCTTGGAATCCGTCCTTGTCCTCGGGTGTGTCGGGGCAGCGATCGACGTCGTCCCAAATGCCGTCGTGGTCCCGGTCACCCTTCACCGGCGTCGAGCCGAAGTCGAACAGGCCATGCACGCCGAACAAGAGCACGTTGGCGTCGTCGGGCCGAAATTCGTCGTCGGGTTGGAACACGTGTACGAACGACACCATCGGCCCCGCGCCGACTCGGCCGGAAGCGTTGAGCAAGTCCCAGCCCAGCCCGGCGTCGAACATCGGACGCGTCAGCCCATTGGTGAACGCGACCCCGCCGGCCAACTTTGCCCAAAGCCCAGCCGGGCTCAGCAGGTGCCCGTTGTGGTTGGCCGCAAAAGGAATCACCCGCAAGCCAAGCTCGGGCGAGATGGCGGAGGCGCCCGTCACCGGCTCGTACCGCCTCGGCGTCGGGTCGCCCTGGCTGAGCCCGAGCCAGCTCACCGACAGCTCGAGCCCGAGCTGTCGCACGAACGGATACTCGAGCCCGAGCGACGCGCCCGAACCCCAGGCGTACTCGTCTTTCTGATAGCCCGTGACCGCATGTCCGATGCCCACCGAGCCGTGCGCCCGCAAGGGCTCAGCGGTAGCGAGGTTGGCAACCGAGACCGAAACCGAAAGCACTACGAAGGAGGGGAGGATCGGGCGAAGCCGCATGGGAAACCGAACCTTGGACTATACGGCCGCGTCTCAGGTTGAGATAAGTGTCAAAAAATTTCAATGAATTCCACGATGTAGCCTTTTCGGACGCGAGAGACTAAGAAGGCCCCTGCCATGATTCGACCGCTTTGGATGCTCGCCCTGCTGGTTCCGCTGGCCTGCTCTCACGGCTCGGGCAGCCCCGTGCGGCAGGCGGACGGGGGCTACGCGCTGTCGTGCAAGGGTCCGCTCAGCGATTGCCTCCGCCACGCCGAACGGTTGTGCCGCAACGACGGCTATACCGTCACCGAAGGGCGCGACCTGCGCGATCTGTTGGGCCACGAGTCAGGCCAGTCGCAGGTGCTGATCGAAAAGAGCGACGCCACCATTTACTGCGGCAGCCACTCGGCGCGGGCGCCGATCGAGCTCAAGCGTGAGACGCCACTCGAACCGGTGGCACCTCCGGTGGTAGCACCGCCGGCGCCCGCTCCGGTCGAGGCCAAGCCCGCTCCCGCCTGCGTTCCGGGCGCCACCCAAGCCTGCGTCGGCCCCGGTGGCTGCAGCGGGGGGCAAGCGTGCAAAGCCGACGGCAGCGGCTTCGACCCGTGCAATTGCGGCTGAGAGTCGCTCAAACCGCCTTGGGTATCACCAACGAGAACGTGCTGCCTTTGCCGGGATGGCTCTCCAGTTCCACCCGGCCTTTGTGGGCTTTCATCACGTGTTTGACGATGGCCAGGCCCAGGCCCGAGCCTTCTCGCTCGCGCGAGAGCCGATCGTCGACGCGGTAGAATTTCTGGAAGATGCGCTTGTGCTCGACGGCGGGAATGCCGGCGCCGTTGTCGGTCACCTTCACCTTCACGAAGCCGTCGGTTTCTTCGACGCCCACGCTCACCTTCACCGGATCGCCGCCGTACTTGTAGGCGTTGGTCAGCAGGTTCAGCAGCGCGTCGGAGACCGCGCCGCGATCGGCGAGGACGTGCAGGCTGTCGCGTGGCATGTCCACCGAAAGGTCGACGCTGCGCTGGTGCCGATAGGTCTCGAACGCGTCCAGGGCGTTGTCGAGGATCGACCGCAAGTCGGTCTCGCGGATCACGAACTCGCGGCGACCGCTCTCCATCCGTCCCCAATCCAGCAGGCGATCGATCAGCTCTTGGAGGCGGGTCGTCTCGCGCTCGAGGCCCTCGATGCACTTCTGCTCGGCCGTCGGATCACCGCGGCGCAGCGCCAACGTCTCGGAAAACAGGCGAATGGAGGTGAGCGGCGTCTTCAGCTCGTGCGACACCTTCGACACGAAATCGCTTTGCAGCCGCGAAAGTCCGGCCTCGCGGCGCACGAACACCCACACCAAAATCACGCCCGTAACGGCCGCGCCCGACAGCGCCATCACCAGAATGCCCATCAGCAGATTGAGCTGCGCCTCGCCCAAGAACAGCAGAATCACGCCCAGCGACACGAGCAGGAACGTGGGCACCACCACCAGCGACACCAACAAGATGACGATGCGCCGGTAGCCCAGATCCGCCAAGTCACGCGAGGCCATGCGAACCACCTCCAGCGCACCAGTCGCCCAGCGCGAGCCTCGGGCGCGGCACCATCAATGACCGATCGAAGAAGGCCATCACACGCCCAAATCTACCACGAGCGCGCGGATCAGCTCGGCGACGCTAGTGGCCTGCGCCGGACAGCCCCGCGCCCGGTGCGGCATGTCGCCGTCGGCAAGCTGAGCGATTTGGCCGAGAATGACCGAGCCGTCGAGCGCGCCTTCAATCACGCCTCGCAGCTCCTCGCGTAGCTCCTCGTCTTGGGGGGCGACCCGGATGGCCGCTCGCACGTAAAAGCCGAGCAAGTGCGTCCAAGCCGTGCCCTGGTGGTAGGCCAGCTCTTTTTCCGCCAAGCTGCCGGCAAACTGCGAAACGTAGCGCGGATCATGCGGAGAAAGGCTGCGAATGCCGCGCGGGGTGAGCAGCTCGGCTTTGACGCGGGCGACGATGGCCCGAGCCTGCCATTCTTCGAACAGGCTCGGATCGACGGCCAGAGCGATCAGGGCGTTGGGACGAATGCTGGCGTCGACCCAGGCGTCTTGTGCGTCGCGTGATTCGCTGACGCAGTCGTAGGGAAAATCGGTGTCGTGACACCAGAAGCGCGCTCGGAAGGCGGCGCGCGCTTTGACGCCCGCTTCGCGACAAGCTTCGGCGAGCTTGGTGTTGCCGGCTTCATCGGCCAGCGTCGCGAGCGTGCCGGTCGCCTGAGTGAACAACGCTTGCTGCTCGATCGCGATGCCACGCCGCGGCGTGACCGGCTCTGCGCCCACGTGCGCGTCCATCCAAGTGAGCGCGACGCCCTCGGCTCCATTCACCAGCAAGCCGTCGGGCGAGAGCCAGCCCCAACGCCGGAAGCCACCACGCAACCGCGCAAAGCTGCGCACGAGCGCGTTGTACAGTTGGCGTTTGAGCGGTGCGTGCTCCGGGCCCAGCTCCGGCAAGATCAGCCGCGCCACCTCGTACAGCCAGAGCGTGGCGTCGGGGAGAGGCTTGGGCCGTGTTTGGCCGGGCGGAGCGAGAAATTCCGGTAAAAACCCGCCGTGTTGGGAGGCCAACAACGTCGGCAGCGCCCGCGCCGCCAAGTCGACGCGCCCGCGCGCCAAGGTGAGGCCGGGCAATGCCAGCAAGAAATCTCGCGTGAACGGCGCGTGCCAAGGGTAGCCGGCGATGATCATCGGCGGCTTGGCGGCGTCCAAACAGAATTGCTCGGCCGCGACCGACAGCAGACGCACCGCCGCCGGCCGGCCCACGCCCAACGCCTCGCGACTGATGGCTTCACACGCTTCCATCACCAGCTCGGCTGGGGGGCGGTCGAGCAGCTTGCCCACCGAAGCGATCAAGTACGACGTGCGGCCCGGCTCGAGCGGCAGCTCGAACACGCCCGGCGTCCACATGTCTTCTTGGAACTCGGCGTGCTCGCCGCGATCGGCCAGGTATTCGAAGCGGCGCCACCAATCCGGGCCGCCCATGAACATACCGTCGTGCGCAAAATAGATGGGCGGCAGTCGCTCGACAGGCCGTAGCTCGACCGCGCCAGGTCGCAGCGCCACCAGCTGCTCCATGCCGCCGTGCTCGTGCATCAACGAGTCGACCGGGCGCAGCGGCATGAGCGGGCGCAAGCTGATACGCGCCGCGCCCACTCCAGACCACGTGTAGCCCATGATCACCGCGTTTTCGCCACGCACCAGGCACAGCGTGCGCTCCAGGGTGCCGCTGCCAGTACGGAACACCCAGCGCGGAATCGGGTCCTGGGCGAAACTGAGCAGGTTGCGGTAGCCGGGCGTGGGTGCCACGTCCGGAAACTGGTGGGTAGCCAGCCGATACGAACGTCGTTCACTCTCGAGCGTGAGCGTGAGGTCGGCGTGGCTGACGATCACGTGCCGCCCCAACGGAGGTGGCAAGGCCGCCACCAAAGCCCCGTGATGACGTCGCGTGTGCATGAGCGCGATCGTGCTCATGCTGTAGGCGCCGGCGCCGTTGGTGTGCAGCCACTCGGCCTCGGCGCGCTCGATGGCGCCGCTCACGTCGACCGAGGGCCACGCGCCGTCACGCGAGCCGAGCCACGCCGGATGTTTCTTCACGAGCGACGCCGCCTTTCCAGCTCTTCGAGCGCTGCCGCCAGCAGCGGTTCCGCCGGCGGCATCTGACCCAGCCAGATTTCGACGGACAATGCCGCCTGCCCCACCAGCATGTTCAGGCCGTGGGCGGTGCGCCGGCCGGCCTCGCGCGCTACGCGCAAAAATGGCGTTTCGAGCGGCGCGTACACCAAGTCGTAGGCGAGGGCGTCGGCCGACAAGGTCGCCCAGGGCACGAGCTGAGCCAGCGGCTCACCCGAGTCTTTGCCTTGCATGCCGGCGCTGGTGCACTGCACGACCAGCCCGGCGGGTCGACAGCGGGCCGTAAACTCAGCGCGCGCCGCCGCATTCGCCGCGGGCCAGGCCAACAGCTCCGCGCCGAGGCGCAAGAGCTCGCTTGCTCCGGGCCAGCTGGTCTGAGGCAGGGCCGGATCGAAGCGTCGGGCGCTGACGTACAACTCGGCAATACCGGCGGCGCGCGCCGCCGCCACCACCGCCGGGGCCGCCCCACCACTGCCGAGCACGATGGCCCGCGGGGTCGCCACCAGCCGCTTGAATTCGACCTCCAAGGCCAGAGCGTCGGTGTTGTGCGCAATGATCTGCCCACCGGCTCGCGCCAGCACGTTGGCGACGCCAAGGCGTTCAGCTAGCACCGCGTGACGGTCCGCAGCCGCGTAGGCTTGCCGCTTCCACGGAATGGTCACGTTGACGCCACCCAGCTCACCACTGCGAACCGCAGCTACGACGCGCGCCACATCGGCTTCGGTGGGCGCATCAATCAGCTCGTACTCGTGGGCCAAGCCCAACTCGCGGTAGGCCGCGCGATGGATCACGGGCGAGAGCGAGTGGGAAACGGGGTGACCGATCAGAGCAAATTTCACGAGCGCACCTCACTTTCGGGCATGCCGTCGGGCGAGGCAAGCTCGCTGTGCTCGACCGGGTTGGCCTCGGGCGGCACTTCGGCTGCGGCTTCGGGCTCGACTTGCGTGACGCGCGCACGGAAAGCCCCATGGGCAACCCGAACTCGCACGTGATCTCCGGGCGCCAGCTCTTGGCTCGAAAGCACCGGCAGCTCGTCGACGAGCGCGATCGCGTAACCGCGGCCGAGCACCGCCAGCGGAGAAAGCGCATGCAGTTGCGCCACGCGCGTGCCGAACGCGCGACGACGCTGAGCAAGCTCGAAGCGCTGGGCGGTGGCCAGCCGACCAGTCAAGCCGGCCAGCTTTTCACGCGCGCGTGACAGCACGCGCTCGGGGTGCCGGTGGGCCAGGCGCTGCAGCAGCTCGTTCTCGAGGCGGCGCAGGCGGGCCACGCGTTGGCGGGTCAGGTGGGTCATGCGTTCGCCCAGCTCGTCCAGCTCCTGTTGGCGCGCGGCGATCACGAAGCGCGGATCGGTCACGCGATGGGTGAGCCGGGTCAGGCGCGAGTGTTGAGCGGCCAGCAGCGACAGCTGCGCGCGCACCAGGTGCCGTTCGCAACGCGCCAGAGCCTCGCGCTGAGCGGCACGATCGGGCACCAGGAGCTCCGCCGCCTGCGAAGGGGTGGCCGCGCGCACGTCCGCCGCCAAATCGGTGAGCGTGACGTCGGTCTCGTGGCCCACTGCGCTCACCACCGGCACTTTGCAACGCGCGATCCGCCGCACCACGCGCTCGTCGTTGAAGGCCATCAAATCCTCGCCCGATCCGCCGCCGCGCCCGACGATCAAGGCCTCGAGCCCCGGGTATCGCTCGAGCAAATCGAGCGCGGCCACGATACTGGCCGCCGCTGCTTCGCCTTGAACGAGCGCCGGCGCCAGCACGAGCCGCAGCCCGCCGCGCCGGAACGCGACGGTGCGGATGTCGTGGAAGGCCGCGCCCACGCCGCTGGTGACGATGCCGACGATGCGCGGCGCGCTCGGCAACGGGCGCTTTTTCTTGGCGTCGAACAGGCCCTCTTTGGCCAGCTGCTCCTTCAGCTTTTCCAGCGCCAAGAGCAGCTCGCCGCGACCGGCCAAGCGCGCCAGCGTGCCGACCAGCTGCAGCCGGCCGCGCGGCGCCCAGACGGTGGCGCGCCCCTTGAGCTGCACGCGCGCTCCTTCCGTCAGTACCCGGCGCGCGCGCTGGGCGTCGAAGCGGTACATCACGCAATCGATCACCGCGTCTTCCCGCTCGTCTTTGAGCGTGAAGTAGACGTGGCCGCTCGGCGCGCGCTTGAGCGACGCTACCTCGCCTTCAATCCAAAAGTCGTCGGATGCGACTTCAACTGCGCGACGCAAACGCCGATCGAGCTCGCCAACGGTGATGACGTCGTCGGACTCCATGTTCGGTTCCCGGGGGCGCGCCTGTATAGCAGCGCCCGCGCCGCGCTTTGCGGGCTATCGGTCTGGCCAGCGGCTCGGCCGCCCAAAACAGTCATAACATAATGATTTCATTCAGATAATCACTTCGGGCATGCTCGCCGGACAAGCTCGGGCACGATGGCATCTTCCATGGCTGGCAAGGTCCTGATCGCAAACCGCGGCGAGATTGCCGTGCGCATCGCGCGCGCACTGCGCGAGCTGTCCCTGCCCTCGGTCGCGGTCTACAGCGACGCCGACCGAGACGCGCTGCACATTCGGCGCGCCGACAGCGCCGTGCGCATCGGCGAGGGTCGTGCCGCCTACTTGGACGCCGAGCGCATCGTTTCTGCGGCGCGCGCCGCCGGCGCGTGGGGGGTGCACCCGGGCTATGGCTTCCTGTCGGAGAGCGCCGAGCTGTGCAGCGCGTGCGAGCGAGCCGGCTTGGTGTTCATCGGCCCACCCGCCAGCGCCATTTATGAAATGGGCGACAAGACGCGCGCTCGACAGCGCATGCAGGACGCAGGCGTGCCGGTCGTACCCGGCGGCCCTGCCAACGACTTGGCCGAAGCCAAGGCCACTGCGGAGCGCGTCGGCTACCCCGTCTTGCTGAAAGCCAGCGCCGGCGGCGGTGGCAAGGGCATGCGCCGGGTAGACAGCGAAGCCGAGCTCGAGCGCGCTTTGCAGCGCACACAGAGTGAAGCCGAAAAGTCTTTCGGGGACGGCACCGTCTACATCGAAAAGGCCATCACGTCCGCGCGCCACGTGGAAATCCAGGTCCTGGGCGATCGCCACGGCAACTTGGTGCATCTGTTCGAGCGCGATTGCTCGCTGCAGCGCCGGCACCAGAAAATCATCGAAGAAACGCCGTGCCCAACGCTGAGCGAGGCGACGCGCGCGGCCATGTGCCAGGTCGCGCTCACCGGCGCGCGCGCCATCGGCTACTTTTCCGCGGGCACGTTCGAGTTCTTGCTGGCCAAAGATCAGAGCTTTTATTTCTTGGAGATGAATACGCGCCTGCAGGTGGAGCACCCCATCACCGAGCTCGTCACGGGCGTGGATCTGGTACACGAGATGGTGCGTATCGCCGACGGGCAACCGCTTTCGTTCGAGAGCGTGGAGCGCCGGGGCGTCGCGCTGGAAGCGCGCGTCTACGCCGAGGACCCCGCGCAAGGTTTCTTGCCGGCGCCCGGTCGCATCGAATACTTGGCGGCGCCGGCGGGTCCGTTCGTCCGCAACGACAGCGGCGTCGGCTCCGGCTCTTGGGTGAGCCCCGAGTTCGACCCCATGCTGTCCAAGCTGTGCGTTTGGGCTCCTACGCGCGACATTGCCTTGGCGCGCATGCGCCGAGCTTTGTCGGAGTACACGGTGCTGGGCGTGGCGACGAACCTGGACTTCTTGCAGCGCCTTCTGGCTCACCCACGGGTCATGGCGGGCGACTACGACACGCATTTCGTGGAAGAGCATGCGGCGGGGCTGTGCACGGAGACGGCCACGGACCAGCAGCAGCTACGGGAGGCCTTGCTCATGACCGCGCTCGCGGCGACGGCCGATCAAAGGGCTTTTCAGCGCCCGAGCGAGTCGGGCGAAGGTGGAGGCAACGCTTCTCGCTGGCGCGACGCACGCCCCCTGCCCGTCACGCGCTTCCGCTGACCGCAGCCTCAGCCGTTGGCGAGGCCGAGCCGAGCCCGGACCTGGCGCATGATGTCGTTGGCGCAGGCCAGATCCAAGCCGAACGCGCGCGCTTCGGCTTCGTCGAAGCGCATGCCGATGCGGCGCCTCATGCGCAGCCGCCCGCGAAACGCGGACAGTTGCACTTTTTCGGCTTCGGTGCCCAGGCTTTGGGCGACGTCAGCGGGAGCCATTTCGTCCAGCACGCACAACGTGAAGGCTACTCGCCACGCCTCGGGCAAAGCGTCGACCGCGTCTTCCAATTGCCGCACGAGCTCACGCTGAGGTCGGGCTGGCTCGGCGCGCGGCGGATTGGACGCGCGCTTCAAGCTGGCCAGCGCGCCGTGAATGGTGATGCGGCTGAGCCAATCCACGAAGCGCAGCCTGCGATCGTAGTTGGACAGGTTTTCGTACGCACGCACGAAGGCGTCGCGCACCAGCCCTTCGGCGCGCGACGGGTTGCCACTGATGCCGCGCGCGATCCGATACAACCGGGCGGCGGTGCGGCGCATCAAGACGTCGAAATGCTCGGGCTCACCCCGCAGCACACGGTCCACGAGCAGCTCGTCGCTCAGCAGCTCTCCGCCGGGTGCCGCAAAGCCGTCGGGACCGGCCAGCGCCGCGAGCTCCTGAACCTCGACGCGCGCCACCTTGAATGACCCGCTACTGGGTCCGGAGCGCGTCTTGCGTTCGCGTTGCTCGGGTTCGCTCATCAGGACTCCCTTCGACCAGCGAGGTAGAGGCCAGGCCTCCCTCTCTTGTCCCTGTCCACCTCACTAGCCAGCTAGCTCGGCGTCCGGCCCCCAAGTTTCGAGGGCTAGCTCTCTTTTACCCCCGGACATGCCCTCGGCGCGAGAGAAACCGCCGGGCGCGTGCACCGGTTAGGTCCGATGGGGCAGATTTGCCCCATCGGCATTGCTCTCTCTGAGGCCGCCATTTCGCTCATGCGTCGCGGGCGTCAGCTTCTTGCGCGAGCGCTGTTTTGGGCGGCCAGACGAAAGCACGAGCTCGGAAAATCCGAGCGTCGCGGCGCTAAGACGCCCAGGCGCGACGAGTATCGGCAAACGCACTTACTAGGTCGTGCGCGCCCGATTCGCGGGCCACCGCGATGGCTTGGTCGATGTAGCCCATGGCCTCGGACGCGCGGCGGCGCCCGTGGGCTACGTGGGCCAGCGCCGAAAGCACGCGCGCGCGATCGGTGCCGCTCGGCCCGGCCACGTCCAGGGCTTCGCGCAGCACACCCTCGGCGTCGGCAAAGTTGCCGGCTCGCGTGAGCGATGCGCCCAGCTTGCGCCCGAAGATCAACACGGCGCGCAACGGGTCATCGAGCTCACCCCGCGCGATTTCTTGGCGCGCAATTTCGAGCCCACGCCGCAGCGCCAAGACCTCGGTCGCGGTGTCGCCGCGGGCGGCGGCGCGTTCCCCCACCTGCTCCAGCAACAGCAGCGCTTGGAACGAATCACCGGCGTAGTAAGCGTGCTGGGCGCGCGCCTCGATGGGGGCGTTCAGCCGTTCGCACGCGCGCAAGGCGCGGCTGTGCAAGTCTTTCTTCACCGCCGCAGGAATGCCGAGCAACACGATGTCGCGCAGCAGGGGGTGCGAGGTGGAGATGCGACCGTCTTGCATGGAGATCATGCCGGCCCGGCGCAGCTCGGGCAGCGTCGCCTCCACGTTCTCGCCGCGCAAAATCTCGGACACGATCTCGGGCTTGACGTGATCCCCCATGCAAGCGAGCGCCTGCAGCGTGCGGCGCGCGGCCGGGTCCAGCGTATCGACACGCAAGGCAATCAAGTCGGCCAGGCGCGCCGGCGGATCACTGCCGCCTTCTTGGCTGTAACGCAGCACCTGCTCCACGTACATCGGCAGCACGCCCCGACCGGTGTCGTCGGCGCGGGAGCCCCCGTGGCTGGGGCGCAGCAGACGCGACACCGCCGGCGGCGGCAAGCCGGTCAAGATCCGCGCGGCGGCTTCGGCACCCCAGCCCGCTTCGAACCCAGGGGTGTGGCTGGCCAAAAACAAGGCCGAAAGGCGCGGTGGCTCGCCGAGCACGTCGGCGAAAGCGTTGCGGCTGGGGCCGTCGACGCGTTGCAAATCGTCGATGGCGAGCACGATGCGTCCCGACTTCGAGCGCTTGGCGGCGCGCGAGAGGGCCCAGCGCAGCGCCTCGGCGAACCCGAGGCGCCGCTCTTGCGGCGAACGGATGTCGTGGCGCTTGGGGGTGGAATCGAACAGCTCACCCAAGCCCGATTCGGCGTCGGGGTTTGCGTCCTCGAACGCGAGCTCGGTGACCTCGAGCTCCGACAAGCCGGCCAGCCCTTCGATGGCGGTGCGCAGGGCGTAGCCTGCCACCTCCGCGTGGTACGGATCGGGGCCGGTGATGGCGACCAAATCGCCGTCGGCCTGGGCGCGCGTCAACAGCTCGTTGACCAAGCGCGTCTTACCTGCGCCCTGCTCACCAACGAGGCGCGCCCCCAGGAGCGCGCCGCGCACTTGCTGGCGGCGGTCCTCCAACCACGACACGTCGTCGTCTCGTGCTACCAGCGGCAGCGGCAAAGACGGGTGGGTCGGATTTTCCGGCAAAGCGCTGCGCGCCGGCAAGCGCACGCCGCACTCGAGACAGAACTTGGCCGCCGGAACCTGGTGCCCGCAGCTGGGGCAAGCCAGAAACACGCCGAGTGAGGGCGGAGCCGAGACGCGCTGGTCCGGCGGTACGCTCTCCGCCAAGGTCAGCGCGCTCTTCAGCGCGTCCTGAAACTCGATGGCGTCTTGGTAGCGCTTCTTCGCGTCCTTCGCGAGCGCCTTGTTCACCACCTGCACCAGCGGCTCCGGGATATTGCGCTCCGGCGCCACCTGGCGTGGATCCGGCACCGGAATGGTCATGTGCATCATGACCACCTGCGTCGGGCTGTCGGCCTCGAACGGCAGTCGCCCCGTGAGCAACTGAAACAAGATCACGCCCATGGCATAGAGATCACTGCGGCCGTCGATCGGATCGCCACGGCCTTGCTCGGGCGCCATGTAGTCGGGCGTGCCGCAGACGATACCGGGGCTGGTGACGCTGGGCGCCTGCGCGTCGGCGCGCAACTTGGCCAGCCCGAAGTCGACCACCTTGACGAAATCACCGCCGCGGCGGAGCGGCTCCAAGATGATGTTTTCGGGCTTGAGGTCGCGGTGCACGATGCCAAGATCGTGCGCTTCACTGAGCGCAGCCAGCGTTTGGCGCAGCACGTCGACGATGCGCGTGAAGGCGAGCGGCCCTTCTTCGTACGCGACGCGCGCCAGATCCTTGCCGCGCAAGAACTCCATGACCAGGTAGGGCTGGCCGTCGTCGGTTCGACCGAAGTCGAACACGGCGATCGAGTTCGGATGATTCAGCTGGCTGGCGGCGCGGGCCTCGGTGATGAAGCGCAGCGCCGAGTTTTCGTCCGAGAGCAGGTGGGGGTGGATGATCTTCACCGCCACCGTGCGTCCGAGCGCCGACTGCTCGGCGCGGTAGACGCGCCCCATGCCGCCGACGCTGATCAAGTCGAGGATGTGATAGCCGCCGGGCAGCGTCTTGCCGACGAACTTGTCGTCGGTGGTAGAGCCCATGGTGCCGATCGGAAAACCGCACGCGGGGCAATACTGGTGCTCGCTCGCGCAGCCTGCGCCGCAATGCGGGCAGGTCCGAAGGGAGGGGTGGGCTTGAGCGTTCACCAAGGTGGTCGGCGGGTCCGGCGGCTGGCGTGACAGCCACTGGCCGCACCCAGATAACCGGAGCCTCGCCATTCTATCTAAGCCAAACCAGACCGCTAGGTTTCTCGTTCGCGCTCGGCCGCCGGTGCCTTTCGCCCTGGCTCCGGGCCTGGTTTCGGCCCGCGCTCACCCCGCTTCTCGGCCCCGGCGAGTGGCCGGAAGTGGCCGGATCACGGGCGGGAGGCTAGGCTTCTAGGATATGGTCACGGCGCGCGTCAGGCTGGGAGAGCTCCTCGTCGAGGCCCACATCGTTACCCGTGCGCAGCTGGAGGACATTTTGGCCCTCCAGAAGAAAGACGGGCGACGCATCGGAACGCTGCTGGTCGAGGCCGGTCTGGTGAGCGAAACCCAGGTCACCCAGATTCTGAGCCAACAGCTCAGCGTGCCGTGGGTCTCGCTCTATCACATCGATTTCTCGCGCCAACTGCTCAACCTGGTCAGCCAAGAGCTGGCGGAACGCTACTGTTTGGTACCCATCTTCGTGCGCAAAGTGCGGGGGCTCGGCCAAACCCTGTACGTGGCCATGGACGACCCCAGCGACGAGAAAGCGCAAGCTGACGTCGGTCAGTTTTCAGGTCTGCCGGTGCGAGCCATGATCGCGCCCCCCACCGACATCCGCTCCGCCATCCGCGCCTACTACGGGGCCGGCAAAGATTCGTCTTCGCTCTCCGAAGCCATGGCCGAAGCCGAAGCCGAACGCGCCACCGCACAACGCGCCCCCTCGCCCACGCCCTCGCCCTCACCCACGCCCTCCCCCGCACCCACGCCTTCCCCTTCCCCCTCGCTCACGCCCTCCCCCACGCCCTCCCCTACGCCCTCGCCCTCCCCCGAAGACGACGCCCCCGACAGCGGCCCCCAAATCGAAGCCCACGAGATCCCTCTCCCCCCGCGCGGCAAGGGCCCGCGCATGGTCACCTTGACCCTGCTCGACGGCACCAAGGTGAACTTGCCCGCCAAGACCGCCGCGGTGAAAAAGACGCGACTGCCGAGCGATCCGCCCGTCACCGAGACCCCCGCCGCAGAAGGCGCGGGCGTGCTCACCGCGCGCGACCTGGTCGCCGCGTTGCGGGCGGCGTCCCACGGCGCCGACGCCAGCGAAATTCTGGGCGAAAACGTGCGTTGGGAGGCCATGTTCTCGGCCCTGCTCTCACTGATGTTGAAAAAGCACGTGATCGCCGACTGGGAGTTCGTCGAAGAGTACAAGAAGAGCTGAGCTTGGCGCCGGCCGCGCTACGCCAGCGCGAGCGAGCGGCACAGCACGAACTTCAAGTAACGCCCTTCCAAGTGCCCGGCGGCGTAGGGATGGTCGGGCGCGTGCGACGCCTCGTGCACGACCGTGAGACGTTGGCCGACACGCGCTGCGCCTTCGGCCAGCGTCTGGCGAAAGGCGTCGGGCGAAACTTGCGCGGTGCAGCTGGCCCCGGCGTAGAGCCCACCTTGGGTCAGCACCGAGAGAGCCGCGGCGTGCAGCTTTTTGTAGGCGCGCAAAGCGCCGAACAGCTCCGCGCGCGAGCTAGCAAAGCTCGGCGGGTCGGCGATCACCAAATCCCAACGCCGGCCTTGGCGCGCCGCCGCTTCGAGGAACTCGAACACGTCGGCGGCCACCCCTTCGTGCACGGCGGGGGGCAAGCCGTTGTGCAGCACGTTGCGCGTCGCCGCCTCGATCGCGGGGGCGGCGATGTCCACGCTGGTGACCGAGCTGGCGCCGCCAGCGGCGCACGAAACCGAAAACGCTCCCGTGTACGCGAACAGATTGAGCACGCGCTTGTTGCGGGCGAGCTCTCGCAAATAGCGCCGGTTCTCGCGGTGGTCGAGAAAGAGCCCCGTCTTCTGCCCAGCCTCGAAGTCCACCTCGAAGCGCAGGCCGTGCTCTTCGACCATCACCACCTCGGGCGGCTCGACCCCGCTGATGCGGCGTAGCTCGGAGGCGCGATCTTTGCGGCGCGTGACGCGCTCGCACACCCCTTGAATTTCGGAGTGAGCGGCCAGCGCCTCCGCTACCCACGCCACCACCTGGGTGAGCGCGCTGGAGTAGCTGACGATGATGGCGAAGCCGGCGTAGACGTCGACCACGATGCCGGGCAGGCCGTCGCCTTCGCCGAACAGCAACCGAAATGCGTCCGTGTGCGGCGGCAGCAAGCGTTGGCGCAGCGCCCAGGCTTCGTCGACCCGGGCTTTGACCCAGGCCGCGTCGGGGCGTTGGCGACGGGAAAAAATGCGCAGCGCGATGGGCGAATCTTGGTCCCACAACGCCCAGGCGTCGAAGTGACCGCACTGGACGTGCACGAAGTCGCCGGCGCGGGCGCGATAATTCGGCGGCACGTGGTCGCGGTAAATCCAGGGGTGCCCCGCGTCGAGCCGAGCTTCCAGCGCATCCGCCAGCACCAGCGCCGCCGGGTCGCGCGGCGGCTTTGCTGCGAGCGAGGGTGACGACGCCGAGCCCGCGCGCCCCTCACGGGCTTCGCGCGCGGCGCGCGACTGGGCGCGGCGGCCTTTCCCTCCGGCAGCCTTCGTCAAACCTTGCGGTCCGGCGACGGCCCGGTGCTCTGGCGCACGACCAAATCCATCGGAAACTCGAGCACGGAGCGGTCTTGCGACTCGCCGTTCATCTGCGCCATCAGCGAGCGGCACGCCGCCGCGCCCATCGAGCGCATTTGTTGGCGCACCGTCGTCAGGCCGGGCCAGAACAAACTGGCGGCGGGCACGTCGTCGTAGCCCACGACCGAGACGTCCTTGGGCACCGAGATGCCGTGCGTCTGCAAGGTGCGCAAAAAGCCGAGCGCCATCACGTCGTTGGCGCAGACCACGGCCGTGGGCGCGCGCGGCCGCGGCATCTTCACCCACTTTTCGGCGAACGCCACGCCTTCTTGCAGGTGGTAGCGCGGGGCAAAAATCAGGAAATTGGGCTGAATCTTCAGGCGGCGCAGGGCCAAGCCTTCTTCCAAGCCCTGGGCGCGCTGACGGCTGTCCAGCGAGTCTTCGGGGCCGCCCAAGTAGGCGATGCGACGATGGCCGAGCTCGTACAGGTGCTCGGCGATTTCTCGCCCGGCGTCGACGTTGTTACTGCGCAGCACCGCCCCGCCCTTGAAGGATTCGTCGGGCGTGATGAGCGCGATGGACAGCTTCACCTTGCGCGCGGATTCGATCAGCGCCTTCTCGCGCTTGCCGGGGCGCGCGAAGATCAGGCCGTCGACGCGGTGCTCACGGATCCAAGAGGTGACGGTGGCAGAATCGTAGGTGCCGCGCAGCACCAAGCTGCCGACGAGCAGCGAAATGTGCTTCGAGGTCAGCTCTTCTTCGATGCCGCCCAAGATCTGGGTGATCCATTCGTTCTGGCTGTCTTCCATGACCAGCCCGAACGAGCCGGCGCGCCCGAGCGAGAAATTGCGCGCCGTCGTCCACGGCGTGTAGCCGAGCTTTTGGATGACCTTGGCCACGCGAGCCCGCACCTCGGCGCTGGCATAGCCGCCGTTGATGACACGCGAGACCGTGCTCTTGGAGACCTTGGCGTGCTTGGCGACTTCGGCAATATCGGGGCGGCGAGACATGGCCAAGCCAGCCTAGTCGCACTCTGGTCCTGGTTCCACATTGTTCCACATCTGACTGGAACCGTGCCCAGCCCTCCTGGTCGGGTCGCGCCACACGCAGCCGCGGCGCCCCCTCCAGCAGCTACGAGGACCCAGATTTTTTCACAGGGAGGACGGGAGGACGGGAGGTTTTGCTGGTTCGAGCCGCGAAGCACTTCGCGAAAAATGCGCACTCTGATCGCGTCATCGTGCGACTGGGAACCCCGAATTCTTGCCTCTGTCTCGGCCCTCCCGTCCTCCCTGTGAAGAAATCTCGAGCCGCTAAGGACCGACCAGAGTCTTCAGGGTCGCGAGATCGCCGTCTTCGAGGGCGCCTTTGACGACGCAGCGGAGCTTGCCTTTGGGGTCGAAGAGCAGATGGAACGGCAGCGCCGGGTCGCTTTCGAGGCCGGCCGCTTTCAGCCACTCTTCGCGCTCTTTGCCTTCTTTGAGCCAGTAGGTTCGACGCAGACCACCGGGCGACTGCGCCGAGAGAAAGCCGCTCAGCTGTCGCTCGTCGTCATCCAGCGACACGAAGTCGAGCTTGAAGCCAGGCGAACCCTTGACCAGCTCTTGCTGGAAGCGAAGCAGGCGCGGGATTTCTTCTTTGCACGGCGCACACCAAGCCGCCCAGAAATTCACCCAGGTAAAACCGCCGCCGAACGTCAGATTTTCGGGCAAAGGGGCTTCTCCGCTGGCCACGGCTTGAGAGACCGGCTTTTTGGGCGCGGCGCGACCGGGCCCGGACATCTGGCCCGCGCACAGCACGCGCGGCGGTTTGGGGGCGCCGCTGGCAGCCACCGGGGTGACTTGCACCGGCTCACTGGGCGCGGTCGCGCCGGCTTTGGCTTCGACGATTTGACTGCGCTCTTGCGGAGCGCTGACCGGCTTCTTGTCGCCGGCGGTGTCGCAAGCGGCGAGCGTGACCGACATGACGAGGGCACCGGCCAACGGCGCAAGCTGAAAGTGCTTCATAGCCGACAATCCACCCAAGATACGAAGGCGCTGCGGTTGATCGGCTCTTCGTCGCACTTTTCTTCGGCGCGCGAGTTGGGCCAGGAGCAGTACTCTTTCGACAGCTGCGCGAACTCGTTGCCGAGCCAAAGCAGACCGACCTTTTGCTCGATTTCCGGATCGTTCGACAGCTGCTTCAAGAAGAACATGACCGAGTTGGCGCGCCGGTGAGACAAGGCGTTGTTCTTGCTCTGGCTACCGGTCTTGGAAGCACGCGCCACGACGAAGAAGTAGCGCGCGCCTTTGCGGGCGTACCAGCGCTCTTCCAACAGCTTCTTGGCGCGGTCGTCGAGCTCGTCGCGTCCTTCGTCGAACATGATCACGCCGCCGCGGTCTTTGAGCGGCGTAAATAGTGCGTTGAAATCGTCGTCGCTGATGGAGGCGAAGGTCTTCACGTCGGCGGGCTTGCAGCCGCGGCGCGCCCCCTCCCCCTCGGCGGCCAAGCCGCACGAGTGCAGCACACGCTCCAGCACCTGCTTGAATTGCGGCGTGCAATAAGCCACCTCGGCCTGGTCGGCGATGGCGACCTTGGGCTTTTCTTTCTCGGGCTCCGCCAAGTGCTCGGCGGCAGTGCTCGTCCACGAACGCACGGCCAGCGCGCTGCCGGCCGTAAGCAGAAGGCCCGCCGCGAGCCCGATGATGGCGGCTTTGGCGCCCGCGCCGCCGCCAGCGCCAGAACCGCCGGGCACGCCGGGATCGACCGCTTGCGTCATTTGAGCACCTCCGGCGCCAGCTGAGACAAGGTGAAGCGCAGCCCCAAATCGGTGTCTTCGTCGCACACCCGCCGCTTGCCCAAGTACATCTGCGGGGTGGAGACGGGAATGTTGTTTTCGGAAGCGAAGTGCAGGTGGTTGTTCAAACGCACGTCGGTCTTCTTGTCGTCCACGCAGCGCAGCATGCTCTCGCCCCAGCGCTGCTTGATCACGGAGCGCAGCGTGTTTTCACCGGCCTTGCCCGCGCGCGTCAGGTACTCTTGCTGGTCGTAAGCCCACTCCAGCACCGCGCGCGAGTTGCCTTCCCCACACAAGACCGCCTTCGACACGATGCACGCGCCAGGGTGAAGCGCGCTATCCAGCATCCAGTTGCAGTCGTTGTCGAGCGGGAACAGCACCAGCTCGATGTCGAGCTTTTCGATGATGTTCTCGGTCACCAGTCGATCGTGGAACGCCTTGCAAGTGGGGCAGAGCGGATCTTCGAACAGCATCGTGGGCTGAACCGCACGGGCGCCGTGGATCTTGACCGGGTTGTCACCCTTGATTTTTGCTTGTTTGATTTCGCCGCACTGGGTGATGTACGGGCGCTGATCGGGCGCGCTGGCGGCGTAGACCACGGCGGGCGCCAGCGCGGTGACGCCGAGCGCGACCAGCCAAGCCGGCACCAGCGCGAACGAAACCGCCGGCCGCGAGCTGTCGGTGCGAGCCGAGAGCCAGGCCGTGATAGCGCCGAACGCCAGCAGCGCCGAGGAGATGTAGATGCCCGCGCACGTCTTGCACACCTGCCCCAGCTGGGTGACCGAGATGGTGAGCATCAGCAGCGAGACCAAGAGCGGCGTCGTACCGACCACGGCGAAGAAGGCCAGCGTGCGGCGCGAGGCGCGCTCCCCGGCCAGGAGCAGGTAGAGCGAGAAGGCGGCGAAGAAGCAGAAGGCGCCCAGCCCGAACAGCGAGATGGGAATGCCGCCCCAATACTGGTCCTTCAGCAAGGCGGAGTAGGGGCTGTACATCGCGGCGCGGCAGGCCTCGGCCTCGGGGACAGCGGCGGCGCCCGGAATGAAGCTGCAGTGCACGTTGTGCAGGCGCCGATCCAGGTGCGCGGCGTAGTCGAGCGTCGAATTCGACGCGAAAATCAGGCCTAAAACCGACGCGACGAGCGCGATGACGGCGGGGGCCTTGGAACCACGGGAAAACATCGCGGGTACCGTAACACAGGGCGCACAAATGGCCGAAAATCCGCTGCTACTGCGATTCGTAACGGCCCAATTACTCGGGCAGTTCGAATGCGACTAAGGATGCCTCACGATCTAGGGGCTGCCACGCTGCAGCCTTCTTGCAGAAGCGCCCGTGGCGTCACCGGGCCAAGCCGAGCGAGCGCTTCGGGCTGCTGGCGCGCTGACAGCTCGTATCGAGGGCCTCCGAGATTCACAGGGAGGACGGGAGAACGGGAGGTCCGCGAGGCGAGAATTTGTGGGTCTCGCTACCGCCAGCGAGTCTGGAGCAGCATCGCGACCTCAGTCCCTCCAGCTTTCTCTCGAGGGAAATATTTTTGGTTTTGGTCCCCCAAAAACAAAAATGCGTTCTCTCCTCCCCGCAGACCTCCCGTCCTCCCGTCCTCCCTGTGAAAAATCTCGATCGCTCAAGGTGGCCGGGAGCCGTCACGAAAGCTTCTGCGATTGAGGCTGCGGATTGGCAGCCCCCGCTGCGATCATTTCTTTTGGTTGTTGAGGGCGGCGATGGCCTTTTCGGCTTCGGCGCGCGCTGGATTCGAATTGGGAGCTTGATCGAGGAAGCGCTGGTAGAGCGGCAGAGCGTCCGCGGGGCGCTTCAAGAAGTCGGCGTACAGCACGGCCAGGTTGTAAGTCGCGGCCAGATTCTGCGGCTCGCGCTCGAGCACGCCCTTGATCAGCTTTTCGGCTTCCAGATAGGGGCCGGTTTCATCGCGTTTGCCCTGCGCGCGGCGCGCCGCCGAAAGCCCCAGCGCGGCCGAGGTGTTGTCCGGCTCGGCTTCGAGCGCGGCGCGGAACTGCTCGGCGGCCTTGTCGTAGATGCCGGCTTCCAGCAGCACCGTTGCCACGTTCAGGCGCGCGGTCGTGTCCTTCGGATCCAGCTCGCTGGCGCGGGCAAAGTGCCGAAACGCGACCGCGTCGTCGCCTTGCTTGAGCTTGATCAGGCCCGCAGTGCGCTCAGCGCTGGCGCTCTTGGTGTCTGCCTTCAAGGCTTCGCCGCTGAGCAGCTCGGCCGTGTCCAGCTCGCCCTTGTCCAGGTACGACAGCGCCAGCTCGGCCAGCGCGCGCGGGTCTTTGGAGTGCCGCACCAGCACCTGTTGGGCCTGGGCGATGGCTTCGTCGATCTTGTTGGCTTCGCGCAACGCACCGATCAAGGCGATGGGCGCGTAGCTGGCGCCGGGGTTTTCTTTGACGAACGGCGCGAGCGCGTCGACGGCGCCTTGCGCGTCACCGCGGCGGCGCCGCACCTCGGACAGCGCGACGGCCACGTCTTCGGCGTTGGGCGCCAGTTGCTGCGCGGTGGCGAGGTGGCGCTCGGCGGTGCCGAGGTCGCCCTTGTCGGCCAGCAGAATGCCAAGGTTGTAGTGTGCCTCCCACAAGCCGGCGTCGGCTTTGACCGCTTCCTCGAGCAGGCTGATGGCGCGGTCTTTGCCGGAAGCGTCTTTGGCGGCTTGTACGCCCTGCACCATTTTGCCGAGCGCGACCGGGTTCGCGGGAGCCAAAGTCGGCGCCTCGACCTTTTGTTGAGATTTGCCGCACGCGGCCAGCAGGAGCAGCGCGCAAAGAAAACGCTTCATTTCTTGTCCTCCTTGCCTTTGCCGGCTTCGGGCCTGTCCTTTGCTTTGGCATCGGGTTTGTCGGCGTCGCTGGAGGGCAGCAGGAACTTTTCGCTACGACCGCCGCTGTTGCGTCGCGTCGCGTCGATCAACGGCGGCAATTGGGAAGGACCTTGCGAACGGATCTCGAAGCCTTGCTCTTTCAAGGGCGGGTACAGCTCCGAGTTGAGGCGCCCGAGCGCCTCGCGCATCTTGGCCGTCCAAGAGTTGAAGATGCCAAGCTCGATGGCCTTGTGCCAGCCGCTCTCGTACGCCTCCAGGCTGCGCTCTTCGATCGGCACCACGAACTCGTCGATGGATTGTTGGTAGAGCTCTTTTTCCTCGGCGCTCAAGTTGGCCGGCGGCGGTGAGCTGAGCAGCGCCTTCGAGAAAGACTCGTAGGTCACGCCGATTTGGTAGAGCGCGGCCGTGGTCCACTCGGCAGCGCCGATTTCGGCGGTGGACAAGAACGTCTCGGCGGCTTTTTTCAGCAGCTCGGCTTTGCTCTTGAGCCGGCTTTTCAGCTGCTTGACGTCGCCTTCGATCTTCACGTCCTGAAACTTCTTCAGGATGGTTTCGCCCTGCATGTAGCGGGCTTTCGCGGCGTAATATTTGCCGCGATCGTCGACGGTGTTCTTGCGCGCCTTGTACAGGGTGATGGCGCGGTCGAGCGCGGCACTGGCCGCGCGCTCGTCGCCGGCCTTGACGGTGGCCAGCCGCACCAGGGCTTCGATCTGGCTGCCGACGCTGCGCGCGCTGCGCGAATACGAGTCGTACAGCGCGGCCGCCTCGGCTTTCTTGTCCGCTTTCTCGTGGGCCTTGCCCATCAAGAAGGTGACCTCGTCCGCGCTCTCGTCGCGCGGGTAGTACTTCTTGAACTTTTGGCCGCTGTCGATGGCCTTGTCGTGCTCACCCACGGTCGTGCGCAAGAGCACGGCGTTGTAGGCCGCGTCCTTGTGATGCGGGCTCTTGGGCCAACTGTCGGTGAGAACGGCGTGGTAGTTGGCGGCCTCGCTGAACAGGCCGACCTCTTGATAGGTGTTGGCCGCGATCCACACGCCTTCGGCGGCTTCTTCGCGCCCGCGGTGGTTGTCGATCAGAATCTTGGCCGCCGCCGACAGCGTCGCCAAGTCGGCCGCGCGCCGGGCTTCGACTTCGGCGTTCACCGCCGCTTGAGCTGCGCGCTGCTCCTTCGGAAACTCCTTGGCGGCCCGCAAATAGGCTTCGGCGGCTTTGCCGTGCTCGCCCTTGCCGGCCAAGAACTCGCCCTGCTTGAACACGGCGCCGACGATCAGGTTGTTCAAGCGCGATTGCTGCTCGGGGGTTTGAAACGAGGGCGCGCTCTTCAAGCGCCGCGCCCAGGTCTCGATGTTGGCGTAGTCCTGGCTCTTGTTGAACGAGTCGAGGATCAGCTCACCGGCGCCAGCCGCGTATTTGTCGTTCGGGTACTTCTCGAGCAAGAGGCCCCACTGGCGCACCGCCGGGTCGTACACCTGGTAGTCGTAGTACAGCTTGCCCTGGCGAAAGAGCAGCTCGGGGATCTGCTTATCGGTCGGGTAAGTCTTGATGTAGAGCTCCATCGCCTCGGTCAAGGTGCGATCGGTCGGAGTCTCTTCTTGCTTCTTGCCGGCGGCCTTGGTGGCCTCGAACTCCGCGGCGCGCGCGACCTCCAGCGCGGCCAGCGCGTTGTACAGCGCCGTGCGCGACAGCGGCCCCTTCGGGTTCATGCGCACCGCCGCCAGGTAGGCGTCGGCGGAACCGGCGGCGTTGTTCAGATGGTAGAAATTGATTTCGCCGAGGTTGTAGTTGACGTCGTAAGCCTGAGGACGATTGCCGAAACGCGACAGGTACACTTGGTACAGAGCGGCGGCGGCGGCGTACTCGCCCTTGCTGGTCTTGTCGGCCTGAGCCTTGGCGTGGAGGCCGACCGCGTCCTCGCGGATCTGCTTTTCTGAGGCTTTTTCGGCGGCCTCGAGGGTGGCGGGCGTCTGCACCTGCGCCCAACCAGAGCCGGCCGGCTTGGGCTTTCCCGGCAGCTGGAGGGGGGCGACGTAGTCTTTGACCACCAGCTTGTAGTCGGCCTCCAGCTCCCTCCAGGACTCCAAGGTGGAGTGGCCTTGGGCAATCTTGAGGGCAAAGTCGTTGCAGTCGGGGTTGGTGGGCTCGAGCTTGATCAGCAGGCGGTAGGCCTCGATGCCCCGCTCGTAGTGTGACTGCTCGTAGAAGGCTTCCGCCAACGCGCGCACGATGCGACCGGCGAATTTGTCGCCCCCGGCTTTGACCAGGAACTTGAACATGTCCTCGGCGCTGTTGTTTTCGTCCTCGACGAAAACCGCGACCAAGTTCTTGAGCGCTTCTTGCTGCAGCTCGTCCAGCTCTTGCCGGCTCTTGCCACGGTTGTTGGGGCCGTCTTCGGTCGCTTGGAACACCTTCAAGAAGCGCTGCGCGGCTTCTTCGGTGCGGCCCAGACGCCACAACGTCCAAGCGCTCTTGAACAGCGCCAGATCGTACAAGTCGGTGTTCTTGTACTTCAGGACCTCTTCGTATTCGCGATACGCGGTCTCGTAGTTGGGCGCGTCCTTCGTGAATTCGTACTCGGCCCGCACCATGTGCGCGTCAGGAATGAAGCGGCTCTTCGGGAACCACTCGATGATTTTGTTGAAGCGACCGAGCGCGTCCCCGAACTTGCCCTCTTCGTTGGCCAAGAAGCCGTCGACGTACAGCGCCAAGTCGTACTGAGAGAACGATTTGTAGTTCTTCAGCACGCGCAAGAAGCGCGCGCGCGGCTTGCTGTAGTTGGGCGTGGGCGGATCATTTCGTTGATCGGCCGGCGTCTTCTCCCAGCGCTTGAACTCTTCCAAAAACTTGTCGCGCCCCTCTTCCCACTCGAGCTCGCCCATGCGCAGCAGCGCCTCGGGCATCTCGGGCATCTCGGGCGTGTCGGCCGGCGATTCTTGGATGAACTTGTCGAGCAGACCCATGGCTTCGACGCGCAGCGTCTTGCTTTGGGTGATATTGCGCTCGATGCGGCGGTCGATCTTGGCGGCGAGCGCCTTGCGCAGCCGCTCCGGGATCTGCAGGCTGACGCGCGCGCCGCGCGTGGCTTGGGCTTTTTGCTCCGCCTTCTTCTTGATGGTGGGCCGTTCGGCGCCCGCCAGATTGCGCTCCGCGGCGGGCTTGATGTGCGCGGATTCATTGGCGGCCGCCGGCTTCACCACCTCACCTTCGGCAGCGAGGGCAGCCCGGGGGGCCGAAGCGAGCAGGCACAGCCCTACGGCTCCGGCAAAAGCGACTCGACGCATTGCCGCTGACGATAGACCCCCAACGCCTGGCCATCAATAGCGCCGGGAGGCGTATTCCCCGCCCAGAAGGGCGCTCTTGCAGGAAGCCGAGCAGCAGGCGCCATGAAGCCGCGCGCTAGGGGCGGAGGGCCGCGGTAGGTGATGGTGCCACCTTGCTCGCGACGAGCGACGGCTACTTCGTGTCGTTCGACGATGAACCTTCGCTCAGCTCTTGCTCGGGCGGAAGGTGCAAGATGGTGCGAACGCGCGCTTCGACGTCGACCGCCGCCGGACACGTCTCACCGGCAACCAGACTCTGAAACGCGTGGAACAGCGGAACCAGCAAGCGCAGGCAGCCTACTTGAAAGCCCCGCCGGCAACGCTACGTGATATTTGCGCGGCAATGGAGCAGCCAAGCCGCCACGGCTCCGCACACTGGGACGCGCACGCCGCGCGCTGGCGACTGATCGGAGCGCCGCTGCGACCGGCAGCGCCTGACCTCGAGTACTTGCGCGAAAGCGTCGCGCGCCTCGGCGTTGGCACGGCAGCGGCCGCCGCCTCCCCGCGCACGGCGTTGCTGTTGGGCGTGACGCCCGAGATAGCCGAGCTGGTTTGGGAGCCACCGCACCGCTTGGTGGCCGTCGACAAATCCGAAGGCATGGTTAGAGCGGTTTGGCCGGGCGACACGCTCACCCGACGCGGCATCGTCGGTGACTGGCTGTCGCTCGAGTTGCCCGAGGCGCCGTTCGACCTGGTGGTGGGTGACGGCGTCTTCAGCCTGTTCGATTTCCCACGCGGCTACGCGCAACTGGCCAGCGCGCTCGGCGAGCTCGTCAAACCCGGGGGCTTGCTTTCGCTGCGACTATTTTGTCGTCCGGAGCCGAGCGAGTCGGTCGCGCAAGTGTTCGACACGCTGTTCGCCGGCACCATCGGTAACTTTCACGTGTTCAAGTGGCGGCTGGCCATGGCGCTTCAAGGCGACGGCACGCGCGGCGTGCGGCTGGATGACATTTGGAGCACGTTTCGCGAACGCGCCGGCAGCGTCGCCGAGCTCGCCGGCCGCGTGGGCTGGCCCGAGCCGATCGTCGGCACCATCGAAGGCTATCGCGGCATCGACGAGCGCTATTCTTTCTCGAGCGAGCGGGAGGTGGCGGACAGCTTGGCGGCCGGCTTCGAGCTGATCGAAACCTGGCGGCCTAGCTACGAGCTGGGCGAACGCTGCCCCCACCTTACTTTTCGAAGGATCGCGTGAGTCCAGCCATAAAGCCCAGAGCGACAACGGTTTGCTGGGGCAACGAAGTTCACGAGTTAGCGACCTCAAGCGTCGCCGCGTGGGGGGAGGCTCAGCCGAATTCACTGCGCGGCGGGGAGGCGCGTGCCGCCCCGGAGACCGACCGCCGCGTGCCGCCCCCACTAGGAAAGGCCTAGAGCGCAGCTGCTGCAAACTGATCGGCGCTCTGGGATCGGCCACCCGGCCTGCGCAGACGCTCAGGGCGTAGCGGCGCCGCGCACACTTTCGGGCTAGGGTAGGTCGTGATGATGCGTCGCAACAACGAGGCCTCGGAGCGTCACGCTGAGCGTCGGCGCCGCGAGGACGAAGCCCCGCGCCTGAGCGCGACGGTACCCAACCTGCTCACCTTGAAGCTGCATTTGCAGGAGGCGAAGGGAGACGTGTCGGTGGCTGAAACCGGGCACATTCGCCACGTCGTGGTGGCGCATGCACCGCTGCTGTTCGACATGCCTTGCCGCGACCCTGCCTGCAAAGACGGCGGTCACGACGTGACCAACGCCATCACGCGCTCGCTCAAAGCGGGTGAGACGCAGTTCGAGGGCGAGCATCAGTGCACGGGCTACGTGGGTGACGGGGCATGCCAGCGCGTGCTGCGTTACACCGCGACCGCCACCTACAAGTGAGCGAAGGCGGGGTTTCCCGCGCCGTGCCCCGCATAGCGGTGAACTAAAGCGGCAACTCGGGCCCCTGCGCTCAGAAATTTCGCAACCTGCGCCCATTGACTCAACGAGCGCGCGGCATTCGCCGACGCCCTGAAAAAGTCGATGCGGCAAACCCCAGCGTTCAGCTCACGGCTCGCTGGCTCTCCAGGAGCCGCGGCAGGCCGCGCGGAAATGGTCCATGATGCCGCGCCCGCGACATGGCCCGCTCGCTCTCTTGGCTGCCGCTCGTCCTCGTCACGCTCATCACCCTCGTGGGTGGTTGCGAACGGCAACCTCGCCGGCGCGAGCGCGAAGCCGCCCTGGCCGACGCCGAAGCCCGCGCGCGGGCCGCCGAGGCCGAGCGCAAAGCCGCACAGCCACCGCCAGAAGAGCCGCCCGTGGAGCTGTTGCGCGTTCCGCACTCGGGCTTGCCGTGCAAGGTCGACGACGTGTTCGCGGCCAAGTGCCGGCGCTGCCACACCATTCCCACGCGCCACGCCGCTCCGTTCGTGTTCTTGACGTGGGAAGACACTCGACAGGATCGCCTGGGCCAACCGCTGTACACGGTGATTGGGCGCGCGGTGCGCACCAACTACATGCCCTATCGCATCCCCGCCAACCCGCCGGTGGAGCCGTTGAACGACGACGAGAAGAAGATCATTCTCGATTGGATCGACGCGGGCGCGCCGCGCGAAGACTGCGATCCGAGCGCGCCTGACGCGAAACGAACCGCATCGGCACCGGCGCCGAGCGCGCCGGCGCCGAGCGCGCGAGCGAAGCCCAAAGCCGCACCGAGCGCGCAGCCCGCGCGCCAGTAGCGTCACGCGCGCACGCGGCGAGTTGCCGCGCCGTGCGTTGGCGACTCGACCGCTTCGTCGGTGCGCTTTTTTGCTGCCCGTGCGCGCAAGTTCGGGTTACTCATGCGCCATGGACATTGAGACTTCGCGTTCACCGAGGCTCTCGAAAGCCGCTCCTCACTTCGTGCTCGGCCTGGCCGCGCTGGCCTGGCTGTTCGTGCCGGCGGTGTCGCATGCGCAATCCGTGATCAAGCAGCCGGGCAATCACCCCGACTACACGGTGGAGATCGAGCCGCACCTGGCCTTTCAGTGGACCGATCGCATCGGCTCCAACGACGGCTTCGGCCCGGGCGCGCGCTTCAACATCCCGTTCATGCACAACGGGCCGATCAGCTCCATCAACAACAACATGGGTATCACCTTCGGCCTGGACCTCACGTTCGGCGATGGCGGCCCCGGTTGGTGTTACGGCCGCTACGATCGCAATCTGTGGATCAACGGGCAGGGCTGCAGCGTGACCGAGCTGTGGCTGCCGGTCGCCATGCAGTGGAATTTCTTTTTGACCAAGGTCATCAGCGTGTTCGGTGAGCCGGGCTTCGCCATCGCCCACCGGCGCTGGAGCTACAATTGGTACTGCAACGGCAACGCAGGCGCCTATTGCGAGCAGCGCTACACCACCAATGATCTCGAGTTCATCCTTGCCGGCGGCGGTCGCTTCATGTTCAGCGATCGCATCGGGGCCACCGTGCGCATCGGCTTCCCGATGATCACGGCCGGCATCAACTTCTTGCTCTGACGCGGAGGGCGCGCCGCGCGCTAAAGGCAGCAGACGACGGTGGCGCTCCCGCTGGGTACGGCGCCGCCGGTGGGCTCGGTGTCTCGCGCGATGCCACACGTAGCCGGCATCAGCGTGTACTCGGCGCCCAGCTGCACCGGAGGCGTGGCGAACCCGAACGATAGGCAGCCGCTGCCCAGCTTGTACTCGAAGCCGGTCCCGCAGCTCTGCCCGGTGGTGCCCAAGGTCAACGTGCCGGCGCAGCTGCCGCCGATCAGACCCGTACAGCTGCAACTGGAGCAGCCACGCTCGTCGGTGAAGCTTTCGTAGAGCGGGTCGCGCGCGTGGGGGTACTCGCTCGGGCATTCCGGGAGCTCTTGCCCCTCCGGCACGATGCGAAACACGCACAGCTGCGAGGTGTAGGGTGGCCCCGGAGTCGGCGTGCACAGCTCGCCCTCGCCCATGCAGCTGCCCGGCTCCGCGGTTTCCAGAGTGCACAGGCGCGCGTCGTACTGCCAGGACACGGGGTCCGATACGTGCGTAGTCACCTTGGCCTGGCACGTGCCAGACGGCTTCGGCGGGTCGGCGCGCACCGTGCCCTGGCTGCCGTTGCAACCCGAGACCGGGGTACACGCGAGCGGTGAGGCGTGGAAACACTCGTTCTGGCAACCGAGATCCGTAAACACGGAGACTTCCGCGCCCTTGTCGCAAACCTGGCCTTTGGGCGTGCAGGTACAACTGCACTCGGCGTCGGGCGCCAGCAACCCGGCGTGCAAATCTACGGCATCTGAGTAGCCGTCGGGACAGTCGGGTAGATCGTTGCCCGCCTTGCCTTGCCAGTGTGCGACCGGGCCCAGCCAACCAGCAGGCACCGGCGCCGTGCAGACCAGGCCCGGGCCGCAAGCTACGATCGGAGTCGACGCGCCGCCGGAGCCGTCACCCGCCGCGTCCGCGCCGCCCGGCGACCCCATGCCTGCGGCCGACGCGCCACCCAAGCTGGAGCCCGCGTCAGCCCCCGACCCAGACTGGCCACTGCCGCCCCGCGGCAAATCGTAGTCGGGAAATTGGCAGCCGGAGACGCCCAGCCACACCGACAGGGCCGTGGCTCCGACGAGCACGGCGCTTCTCACGCAAACCCGACCGGCCACGTGCATGCCGCGGAAGCTAACACGATTATCCAGAGGCCCGTCCCGGCGCGCGCGGACACGGCGGCGCCCCGGTGGTTCCCGGTGGCACGACTGGTTGGGCTCGCGTCGACCAGCCATCAATTCAAGAAATCCATACCAGCATCCCCATGCCGTCGTTCTTGCCGTGGCGAGTGACGCGCTTCATGTCCTCGAGCGGACCGAAGTAATAGCCAAGATCGTAGTCGGAACGCAGATTCACTTCGGACCAGCGCCCCGGATATAGCTCGAGCCGCTCGAGCTTCTTCAGATCGAAGCGGGGCAAAAGGGTGCGCTGAGACACGTCAGCGAGGGCGTCGGCGATGGCCGCCACTTCCGGCGGCTGAAACACCCGAGCGGGGCCGTAGCCCAGGTCTTCGTCCCCTACCGGCGTGCCGCCCTTCAGCAGGAAAGCGAGCGGGCCTTCCCCGTCGCGGGCGCTGCCGGTCAACAGGTAGTGCAAGGCGTGCCACGCCTTGTCCAGGTCGACGAAGCCGGCGCCAGGCTCGTTGTAAGCGGAGTCGATGGTGCTCACGACCAAGCTTGGATTGGTCAAGAGCGCCTGAACGCGCGCTTCGGGGAGGAGATAGAGGTGGCCTATGAGACTCATCGGTTTCGCATCCGGTACGGGCCCGGCGCCAGCGTCCTACGCTCTATCGCAAGCCTTCGCCACCAACGTACTCGTCTTCCCAGTCCTCGCCTTCGAAGGGCCAGAACTCCTCGTTGTCTTGCAAGAAGCGCTGGGCGTCGAGCGAGTCGACGATGGTTTGCGGCAACAAGCCCTGGGATAGCGCTTCAATCTCGATTTCCAACGCGCGCTTCTTGCCGAGCACGGTTTCGATACGACCGAGCCGGGCGCGGCGCAGCAGCCGCGACAAGCGCAAATCGAGCCTTTGCAGCGAATCTTGAGCCAAATCGAGCTGTTGCTTCTCGGCCGCGAGCCGGAGCACGGACGACTTTTGGTACAGCTCGGTCGCCAGCTGCCGATCGCTGGCGATCAGCCCCGGCAAATCGACGCCCTTGGCGGCGGGAGCGGCCGCGGCGTCCGACAGCGACGCTCGGGCGGCACGAGCCTGCACCTCGAGCCCCGCCAGCTCCTTGCCCAGCACCTCCAGATCGGGACCTTTCTTGCCGGTGCGCTCGGCCTCCCGCAGAAGACGCTTCAGCTCACGGATCTGGGATTCGATGCGCGCGACCTTGTCGGCGGGCGACGCGCTCAAGCCGGCGTCGGACTGGGCGCGCGTCTCTTTTTGCGCGGAAAGCTTGCTGGAGACTTCGTCCAGCTCGGTCATCGAGCGGCGCAAGCCGCTCAGTTGGTGGTCGAGCAACGACAGCCGACGCGCCGCCCGCCCATAGCCGGCGTCGACGCGCAACAGCGAGCCCAGCGCGCGCGCGGTGTCGTCGGGTACGCCGAGACCGGCGCTGGCCGGATCGGCCCCGCCGCGCACGGCGTCGACCAGCGCTTTCATGGCGGCGCCGTCTTTGACGATGCGGCGCGCGGCGTCGCGCACCGGCTCGTAGCGCTTGATGAAGGCGTCGAGCTTCTTGTCGGCTTGCGGAAAGTGGCAGGTCGCCAAGTCGACGTACGAGTCGAGGATGTACGCCTCGTCTTCGTAGACGTGGTTCACCTTCAGGCGCTTCAAGTCGTCCAACGCTTGGCGCGCGCCGTCGTAGTCTTTGGCTTCGTAGCGCGTGGTGGCGGTTTCGTAGAGGGCCTCGGTGATGTTCTCCGAGTCGTGAGGCACCAGGTAGTAGTAGTAGCGCGCGTCGTCGAAGCGGTACTGCTCGTGCGCGACGCGACCGAGGCCCAGGCGGGCCAAATCACGCACGCGAAAAAAATCGGAGCCGCCGAACAAGGCCGCGCGCTTGGGAGTTTGCTTCTTGTCGGCGACCTTGCAGAACAGCTGCTCGCCGCGCTTGAAATTTTGACGTTCCACCTCGAGCACGCCGGACAGGTAGGTGGCTTGCGCCCAGAATCGGGATTTTTCGCCGACTTTGGCGTAGGCGGCCAACGCCTCGTCCGATTTTTTCTGCAGCTCGGCGGCCCGGCCGCGCAAGTAATTCACGTCTCCGGTCAGCTCGTCGGGCGCGCTGGGCGGCACGGCGTCGAGGTCTTTCAAGATGACCTCGGGGCGATCGCTGGCCAACCCCGCATCGACCAGGCTGTGCACGGCGCGACGGTACGAGGTGTCGCCCGGATCGCCCTTGAGCAGGCGCGTCAGGTAGCCGCGCGCCGGTTGCAGCGCACCGGCGCTTGCCAGGGAGTCGCCCAGCAGAAACAGAGCCGCCTTGCCTTCTTCGGAGCCGGCGAACGGCTCGAAGCGCGGCGACTCGACCAGGTACACCAGATCTCCGATGGCTTCGTCGCGGCGACCGGCGCCGATTTTTTCTTCGATGGCGGGTAGCTCGTCGCGCAGGCGCTGAATGCTGAGCGGGGCCGAGGCCGAAAGCTTCTTCGAGTCGAGCGCGGTTTGGTACGCGCGCATGGCCTCGCCCCGGGTGTCGGCGACGTCGTCGTAAGTAGTCGCGGCAGACGCCGATGGCGCGGCGGCGGTGTCCGCGGCACCGGCCGGGTTGGCGGATGCGGCGGGCGGGCTTTCGGCGGGCGGGTTGGCGCCGGCGGGAGCGGCGCCGCCGGCTTGCGCGAAGGCGGGCCCGGTGCCGAGCGCCCAAGCCAGCGCCAAAAACGAGCCGAAACGCACTACTGCACCACCCGGGCGCGCAGCTTCACGCGCAAATCGTACTCGCCGTCGGCGTCGGACGGAAAGTCGTCGGCCATGTCCGAGTCGTCGATGACCTGCAGGTGCGCGTCGACCAGCTTGTTCTCGGGAATGACCACCGAGAAACGCGAGCTCTGCCAGGTGCGGTACTCTTTGTTGCGCGCGTCGTAGCGTTCGATTTCGACGCCGACCACGTGGTGCCCCGGCGCGACCGCGTGCTCGTACACGGTGCGCTCGTCGTCGGCGGAGAAGCGATCGGGCGCCGCGAACACCACGCCGTCGTCGAGCGTGATGTTGAAGCTGGCCAGGCGCGCGTCGTCACCCTTGGTCTCGACGACCACGCGCAGCTTGCTGGCGAACAGCGTCGTCGTCAGCGCCGCCACGCGGCTGCGCAGGGTCGCGATGTCGCCCAGCAACTTGTCGTATTCGAACGGCGGGGGCTTGGCGGCGCCGCTGGGAAATTCTTCGGGCTTGGGCGTGAGCGGTGACGGCTTCTGCTCCGGCTTCTGCTCGGCCACGTCTTTGGGCGGAGGCGCGCCCAAATCGTCGTTGCCGCCACCCGTCGCCGAAGCGTCGCCGGCGGCCACGGGCCGATCCGCTTTGTCGGGCTCGGCCTTGGCCTTGCCGGCGTCCGGCTTGGCCTCCTCTTTCGGCGCCACCGCCTTCTTGCCAGGCTGCGCGGTGGCAGCGCTGACCAGAGATGCGGCCGCGATGAGGGAGAGGAGGACCAGCCGTTTTCGCATTATTTGCCTTTGGTCTGATTGGCGACGGCCTTGGCGGCGGCTTCGGCCGCGGCGGCGTCACCCAAGTAGTAGCGGGGCTTCAGCGGCTTCAAGTTGTCGTCGAGCTCGTAGACCAGCGGAATGCCGGTCGGAATGTTCAGCTCCACGATGTCGTCGTCGCTGACGTTGTCGAGGTGCTTGACCAACGCGCGCAGGCTGTTGCCGTGGGCGGCGATGATCACGCGCTCACCGCGCTTGATGGCGGGCGCGATGTCGCTTTCCCAGAACGGCAAGAAGCGCGCGACGGTGTCCTTCAAGCACTCCGTCTTCGGAATGTCGCTCGGCTTCAGATTGGCGTAGCGCGGATCCTTGCCGGGCCAGAACTCGTGCGTCTCGTCGAGCGCGGGCGGGGGCGTGTCGTAGCTGCGACGCCAGATCAGCACCTGCTTGTCGCCGTGCTTGGCCACCGTCTCGGCCTTGTCCAGGCCTTGCAAGGCGCCGTACATGCGCTCGTTCACGCGCCAGGTTTGCGTGATGGGAATCCACATTTGATCGAGCTCTTCGAGCGCGATGAACAGCGTCTTGATGGCGCGTTTCAGCACCGAAGTGTACGCGCGGTCGAACACGAAACCCTCGGCGCGCAGCAATTTGCCGGCGGCGCGCGCCTCCGCAACACCTTGCTCGCTGAGGGGCACGTCGACCCAACCGGTGAAGCGATTTTCGCTGTTCCACTGGCTGAGGCCGTGACGAAGGAGGACCAGTTTCTTCATGATTCAGTTGTCTCTTCCAAACCGCGCCCTTGGGGTCAGGCCGGCGCCGTATCTCACTTCCACCGGGCCGCGAAAGCAAGCGCGAGCGAGCTACGGCTAGGGCGCGGGAAAGCTGCCAGCGGGCGGCGCGGGGCTCGGGACGGGAGCGGAGGGAGCTGGTTCCGGCGGCGAGGCGCTGGAAGCCGCGGCAGGCGCCGCGGTGGGGGCGGGTGGGACGTCCGGACGCGTGCCTGCGTCCCAAAATTGATCGACAGACGACTTGGCGGGAAGGGGCGGCTCGGGTGTCGTGGCCGCGTCCGGTGGCTCGCGGGTGATACCTGGCATTTCTTCGTCGAGCGCCGGCCCCTCCTTCAAGCGCTGACAGGCAGACGTATTGACGATGCCGTAGATCGTGGACGTCAGAAATAGCGCGGCAAAGCCCGCACCCAAGGCGATGTCGGCGTCGCGGCCGATCGGCGAGCGGCTGTAGTCGCCGCTGCTGGCTTGCGCCGCGTACCCGACGCGCAAAAGCTCGTAACCGGTGAGAATGCCGTCCAGCACCGGCGCCACGCGGCTGCTGGTGCAGTCGACCTGCGGGTGCGGCACGGGCTGCGAAACGTGCGCAGGCGGCGGCGTCACGAACACGAACGAGCAGCCGGAAGCGTGCAAAGAAAGCGCAACGATGACGCCGAAGCGCGAAAGCAGACTAGAAGGCTGGTGTGAAACACCAGCTGTCGAAATCGGCGAAGCCGCCGCGTGGAGGGGAGGCTCAAAAAGCTTTGCTTTTTGAGGGGAGGGGGCGCGTGCCTCCTCCCCCAGGACAAGGCCAGGAGGTTGGTGTTTGAAAAACACCAGCCTCCTAGTTCGTGAAGGGGATGAACACACTGAGCCCGCCGGTAGCGGTGATGTCGTTCACGATTTTTTCGACGCCCAAGGCGACGCGTTTTTGCTCGTGAACGAGGTCGCGCACGTCCAGCCGCAGCGCGAGCCACTGCGTCAGATAAAACTTCATGCCGAAACCGCCGGAGCCGGTCAGGCCGATGTCGCCCGGTTCCACCGTCGCGCCGCCACCGAGCGAAAGATAAAAATCGTAGCGACCGATGGCGCCGCCCATCCAACGCACCTTGCCGTAGGCGAGCGACCAAACCACGTTGCCGGTGAAGAACTGCACCGGGTTGTCTTCGGCGCGCACCAAACCGACCAAGCCCTGTTGGCGGTCGATGATGGCGTTGAGCAGGGCGAAGCGCTCGCGCGAGCGCATGTAGCCGGCTTCGAGCCCGAGATCTTCGGTGAAGTGGAAGGTGTAGGCGCCGCCGTACATCGGCGCGCCGTCGGACAGGTCGCCCGCGTACCAACCGCCCATGGCCGACAGCTCGTGCCGCAGCGCCTTCTGGAACTTGCGCGGGACGACGCCGCGGTAGGCGCGCTCGCCCACCAGCTGTTGCTTGAGCGCTTCGTCCACGCACTGGGCGCGAGCCGCGCGGGGCCCGAGCAGGCTCCCGAACACGGCGAGCGCCAACAGCAAGGGCCAGAACGAGCGTTGTAACCGGCGCGCGCCGGCGGCTGAGGTTTTGGGCGCGAACAAACCGGCTACCGAACTATCATAACCCTCGCCGATTTCGGCGCGGCTTGTGAGGGTGCCCGGCACGAGCCCTTCCTGGGAGGCTGGCCGGAAAGCAAAAACCGCGCAAAAGCCGCGGTTTCACGCAGCCTGGGGTCGAGCCCCGAGGCCCGCGCCGGCAAACGAGGGCAAGATAGCCGGCGCTCGATGTCGCTCGCCGGTCACGCCCGTTGTCTCCATCGCCGTCTTTTTCGCCGCGACCTCGGCGGGCTCGCGCGGTTGGCCTTGCTGCTCGGGGTCCTGGCCTCCGGAACCGTCGCGCGCGCCGAGCCCGCTCGCGACGCTGGCGCCTGCCAGCCCGACCGGGGCTCGCTGGCCTTCGTGGCTTGCAGCTTGGCCGCGCAGCTGGCGTTGCCGGCCACCGGCGCGAGCGTGACGGTCGTCGGCTTGAAGAGCGATCGTGAGCTGCCGGCAGCCGATGCCGTGCGCGAGCGCGTGCAGAGCGCAGTGGCGGCAGCGGTTGGCCCACGCGCAGAGGGTGCCGCGGGAGCGCGCGCCGAGCGCAGCAAGCTGCTGGTCGAGCTCAGCATCGAGAAGAGCGGGGGCGTGCTGCGCGTGTCGGCCGAGCTGCGGCGACGAACGGGGCTGTGGCAGCGCGTGCGTCACGCAAAACCGAGCTCCGAGCGGCACGCTTTCGTCGAAGCACCGCTGGACGCGGAGCTGCGAGCGCTGATCCCGCCGCCGCCGCTGGTGGTCAGTGAGGTGCTGAAGCTCAAAGCGCCCGAGCGCGGCATCGTGGCCCTGGCGTGCGGCCCGCTCGGCAGCGACGGGGGCCAAGAGCTGGCCCTGGTCTCGCGCAGCAGCGTTCGCGTCGGGAGGATCGTCGGCGGCGCCTTCGCCGAGCGAAAACGCGTCGCCTGGTCCACGCTGTCGGTGGTGGCCGCAGCTCCTCTGCGCGAACCGATTGCCAGCGCCGAAATCACGCCACAAGGCGGGCTTCGCCTCGGCATCAGTGACCGACGCGACGGCCTGGAGCTGTCGCGTGAGCTCGGCGTCGTGGCGCGCTTCGAGGGTCTGCTGCCGGTGCCGGGCGGAGGCTGCGCCGAACGGAGCCTGCTCGGATTTTCGGCGCGCATCCAAAGCTGCGCGCAACCAACGAACGGTCGCACGCAAGCGACCGTGCTCGACGCCGTCGCGGGGCTGCCCGGAGTGCAGCTGGGTCGAGATCTTGCCAGCGCGCGTCTGAACGGAGCGCGGCCGGAGCTCGGCCTGGCCACGAGTCGGGTAGGAGCGCAGCTGGCGCTCGGTGACGCCGACAGCGACGGCAACCCCGAGCTGGCGTTTTCGAGTGACACCCTCGAGAGCGCCAAAGACCGCCTGACGCTGGTCACGCTCGACGGCAAGAAGATGGTGCCGCGCTTCGACCTGCCCGCGCCCAACATCAGCGCGGTCGCCATTTGCAGTCGACGCGAAGGCCCGGGCATGGCGCCGCTGGTAGTCGCTACCGGTGACGAGCTGTGGCTGATCCGATGACGCGCTCGGGAAGCCTTTCACGCCGCGCGCTATTGGCGTCGCTGGCCGGCGCCGCTGGTAGCCGCGCGATGGGTCGAACGCCCTACGGCGGGCGTTTGCGGGTGGCGGTGCCGTGGCCGATCACGAGCTTGGAGCCGGCGTCGCTGTCGGACGGATTCGCCGCGTTGTTCGCCGGCGCGGCTTTCGAGCCGCTCTACGCGCTCGACGCCGCCGGCAACCCCTACCCCGCCCTGGCCGAGGCGCTGCCGAGCAAGCTGGACCGGGGCTGCCGCGTCGCGCTGCGGCCCGGCTTGCGAACGGCGGCCGGGCGCCCGTTGGCGGCCGCGGACGTGCTGGCCACGCTGGCGCGCGCGCGCAGCCGCGGCGCAGTCGGGTTGCTGGGCGAGCTGGAGAGCCCGGAAGTCGATGCCAAAGATCCCCTCGGCGTCGTGTTTCCGCGCAGCCAAGCCGACGCGGTGGCGCGGGTGCTGTCCAGCCCACTCTTAGCGCTCGTCCCCCGCAACTTCTCGCCTCTCTCTCCCGACGGCTGTGGGGCGTTCAAGGTCGAGCTGGGGCGTGGCCGCGCGTTGCTCACGCGCAACCCCAACGCCGCGCGTGGGGTCTCTTACCTCGACGCCATCGATGTCACGGTGGCGAGCGACTTGGCCGACCTGCTGCGCGGCTTCGAAACCGGCACGACCGACGTCGCCTGGTTCGGTACCGGCCTGTACCGCGCGGTGAAGGACGCGATGCCATTCGAAGCACCACGCTACGGGTTTGCCGTGTTGATGGCCGGCAAGGCGGCCGGTGCCTGGGCGGCTCCTGGTACGTTGCAAGCTCTGCTCGACGCCATTCCGGCGGGGCAGCTCTCGCATTTGGGTGTGCGCGGCTTACCGCCGCAGTCCAGCGGCTCCGCGGCTTGGGGAGGGCCGGCCACGACGGTGGCGGTGTTGGCGAACGCGCCGCAGCTGGGCGCCATTGCGCGCGCGGTTGCGGCCACGCTGTCCACGCCCGGGCACGAGCTGACCGTCGTCGAGAAGAGCGCCGAGGAGCTGGCGAGCTTGCAAGCCACTCGCCAATTCGGCCTGCTCGTCGATCAGGTGCGCGCTCCTACCGCCCTCGCGCGCGATATCGAGCTTGCTCTACGCACCATCGCCAGCCCCGACGCCGCCAAGCGCGCGCCGAAGACGGCGCCGCTTGCGCCGCGCGACCTCGGCCGGCAGCTGCCGCTCGGAGTCATCGGCGAGCTGTCGATTTGGGGCACGCGCCGAGCGCCGTTCGTGAACCTGGAAGCTTGGCAACTGGGCGGCGTGTGGTTCCGCGCCCCGAACGGGTCTTCCTAGGCGAGCGAGCGCCTCGCCTTCTGTTCCTCCCATCCCGTCCCGTCCTGGAAAAAACTCGAGCAGCCGGTTTCGTCTGGGCTGGAACCCGAGTCGCTCGGACACCGCCATCCTCTCTCGGGCGGGTCAGTCCTCGATCCGGATATTAGGTGATATCACCTGATAATCAGGTGATATCACCTAATTCTCGCGTCGCGGCGGCGCGGCGCGGCGCGCTGGGCCTGCCGGTAGCGAACGGTGCGCGCGAAGGCGGGCGTGACTCCCGACCGTCTGGCCAACCAGCCTACGCGACGAATTTGCCTGCTTCCGACCCGAAAGCTTCTGCGATTCAGGCTGCAGGTTGGCAGCCCCGAACGCGATCTATCTGGGCTCAGGCGGTGAGGCCGCTCAAGGGCGACGTCGCGGAAAGCCCTTGCTCGCCGAAGGTCGGCACGTCGACGCCCATGGCATTCGCCAGCGAGATCAGCACCTGCGTCGGATTGGTCCGGGGCATCTGCAGCCAGCGCCCCATCCCGAAATAGCCGCCTGTGCCGCCCAGGATGACGTTGGGCAGCTGAGAGTTGGAGTGCGAGTCGCCGTCACCGTGGCGGTTGAACCAATAGATCGTGGTTTCGTCGAGCAGCGTGCCGCTGCCCGAAGCCGAAGGAATGGCGGCCAGGCGATCCATCAGCCCTGCGATCTGCCCCGCGATCCAGGTGCTCATCTTGGCGTACTTGTCGAGCTTGGTCGCGTCGCCGGCGTGGTGCGAGATGAAGTGCATGGGCTCGGTGAAATTGAGCCAGGGCATGCGCAACCCGCCCGCGTCTCCGCCGCCTGGATAACCGAAGCTCACTGACGCGACCTTGGTCAGGTTGCATTGAAAGCCGGTGGCGACCATGTCCATGAAAAACGGGCACAGCGTTTCGGTGTCGGCACCGGTGCGCGTGTCGCCGGTGACGGCACGGCGGGTGGGGTTCGAGCAAGCGACGCCGCCGACTCCGTTGCCCTGATCGGCGAGGCGCTTTTTGACGCGGGCCTCGTAGACGCTGAGCGACTCGAGGTGAGAGTCGAGCGTCTGCTGATCGGCCGCGCTCAGGCTGGGGCGTAGCTCCGAGAATTGCCCGTGCAAGAAGTCGGTGACGGCGCTCAATTTGTTGGCCGGTGTCATCGACGGCATGCCGCCGGCAGGCGCGGTGGCCATGTCGCCGAACATGACCTTCCAAGCCTCGGTGTCGCTTTCCAGGCGTGACAGCGGCTTGCCGTCTTCCTGGTAGTTGATGTCCGACGGCGTATCCCCGCCGCGCGGATGCAGCCCGAAATTGAGGGAGCCGAAGGTGCTATCGCCTTGGACGGCCTTTGCGATCACCTGATCGATCGAGGGGCCCTTGTCCAAGCGGTTGTCCGCCGTCAACTGGTTGGGCAGATACGGAAGGCCGAGCGTGCTGCCGTCGTGGCCGGGGCGCGCCGTCAACGTCACGGGGGCTTGATGTTGAGCCACCGGCGCGAAGTAAGTGAGGCCGGTGTTGCCAACCGACGAAGCGCCATTCATCTGCGGGCCCAAGATGAGCAGCTTGTCTTTGTATTTTTCGAACGGCGAGAGGATGGGGCTGAGCGTGTAGTTGCTGGTCGTGCCGCTCGGCCAGAATTTGGACTGGTTGACGCCGTCGGGGGTGTAGCAAAAGACGATGTACTTGGACTTCTTGCCGGTGCTCTGAGCCCGAACCGAGCGCTCGAACAGCTCGAGGCCCGGCAACGCCAGGGCCGCGGTGCCAATGGCTTTCACCAGCGTGCGTCGCGTCAGGTATTGCTGCGGTGACAACTTCATCGGCCAACTCCTTCGGCAAGACGCAGACGGAACGAATCGGTGCCGGCAACGGACGCGACCAGCTTCTTCAAGTCGCCCGAGGCGGCGAAGGTTTTGCCAAGCTCTTGGATGGAGCAGGCGTCGGCCGCATTCGTGACCGGGTGCGCGAGCGCAAAATTCAGGTACTTTTCCGCGAAACAGGCGCGCACCGACTGGCTTTGGGCCAAGCGAGCGATCAGCTCGTCACCGGTGGCGAACGGGCCGTCCACGTCCTTGCCCAGCGACAGCGAGCCGGAGGTATCGACCGGCCTTCCGTGATCCATGGCCCGGTAGCGCCCCACCTCGTCGAAAGACTCGAGGGCGAAACCGGCGGGGTTGATCATGCTGTGACACGACTGGCAGAGCGGCGCCGAGGTGTGCATTGCCAAGCGCTCGCGTGTCGAGACGCCATCTTGCAACGGCGGCTGCTGGGGGATGACCAAGCCCTGCGGCGGCGGCGGCACCTCTTGGCAGATGACATTGCGAAGCAAAAACAGTCCGCGCCCGATGGGAAAGGTCTCGTTCGGGCGCGCCAGCAGGGCCATCAACGCCGGGTGAGTCATCAGGCCGCGCCGCGCCTGCCCTGGCATGGGCGTGGCCGTGAAGCCCGAGCCGCTGCCGGCCAAGCCATAAAACTTCCGAAGGCCGTCGTTGAGGAAGTACGACTCGCCCGTGAACAAGCTGCTGATGTTCGGACTCGGGGTCTTGTACAGCTCGGTCGCGGTCATCAGCAACGAGGTGGACAGGTCATTGACCACGGTCTCGTTGAACTCGGCCACGTCACGCGCGGCCTCGTGGAAGCCGTTCAAATTCAACCAACGCGAATAGAACTGGGTCAGGCCCCGCGAGAAACGCGGATCTTCCAGCATGCGCGCGACCTGCTGATCGCGCTTGGCGGGGTCCGAAAAATCGTTGGCAGCCGCCGCGGCCAGCAGAGCGTCGTCGGGCGGGCCGTCCCAGATGAAATACGCTAGCCGCGTGGCGTATTCGTAGCCGGACAGGGGACGCGTCTCTCCCGCCACTTCAGCCGCGTCGGGCCGGACGACTTGGTAGACGAAGTACGGAGACTGAAACAGGCCGGTGAGGAACCACTCGACCCCGGTGGCAAAGTCTTTCTCTTTGAGCCCCGCGTCGAACAACTTGGTCATGTCCGCGCGCTCCACGTCGGAGAGCGGGCGCCGATACGCTTTGGTCCCCACCTTGTCGATGATTTGCCGCTCGCAATCGGTGGCTGGACCGCTCGCGGGAGCGGTGCACGGCGCCCATTGAGCCAAGTTGGCCACGCCCTGGGTCGCCACCGCTGCCGCCGCCGTCGCCCGCTGCTCGAGCGAAACGTCGTCGAACGCTTGCCCGACGCCCTTCAGCAGGTCGCCTGAGACTTGAAGCAGGTCGAGCACCGAATTGTTGAACTGGCTCTCGGTCAGCGCGCTCAGGCGAATGGCAGCGGCCTCGGGTTTCATACAGTCGCTGACCGGCGCGCCGGCGCCGCCCCCAGTCGCGCCGGACGAGCCGCCAGCACCGAAACCGCCGGTGCTGCCGCCGCCAACCCCAGTCGGCGGGCCGCCGTTCGAGGACGGCGCGCCCGACTGCGAAGTACAACCCGCGACCAGCATCAGAACCGCACCGAGCCAAATCGGGGCACGCATCATCCATTTCCTTCGCGACGGGGACGCCAAACGCGCGCACGCACCGGTGAGTGCCGCCCCCCCGCTGGTTTGTCACTCCTGCGGGCCCGGACCTCTATCCACGCACGCCAACCGGGGATTCCCCCTTCTTTTCCCTAGCTCACGGCACGAGATCCAGAAGCGCCCGGCCGTGCGCGAGGTCCGCGGGAACCGACACGTGGTCGTGGCCAATCAGCCAAACGCCGTCGATTTGCTGGAAGCAAGCGGTCCAACGCAACCACAGGTCGGAGGGGTGACCGCCGACCAAGGTACCTCGCACGTGGTTGAGGCTGTGAACGAAGCCCAGGTCACCAGCGGTGGTCACGCTCAGCTCCCGCACTTCATAAGACACGGCCCCAGCGTAGGCCGCAAAGGCGGCTTGCCAAGCTCGGCGTTTGTTGTCGGCGCCCGCGTATCGCAGCGGCGGACCCACGTCGAACGAAACGACGCTGTTTGAATAGCAGGCCATGATGGCATCGACGTCCTTCGCGTTGAACGCCTTCGCCCATTCGTCTACTCGTCGTCTGATTTCGGCTTCAGCCACGGGCTGTCTCCTTTCTCAGGTCCGATTCGGCGGCGGTCAGTGGTCATGTCGCTTTTTGGTAGAGCGCGCCGCGGACGGTTTTCCCACCGAGCTCGGCTTGGCCAACGCGCCCCGGATAGCGGCGGCAATCTCTTCCGAGAACGCGGGATCGTTGACGGCGCGCGCCAGCGACACTCCGCCCGAAAGCAGCGCGAGCATCACCAGCGCTTGGTGGCGGCGCGCCTTGGCCGACCCCTCGAGCCCATCGGCAGCCGCGGCGACGACCGCGTGCAGCTCCGCCTCGAACGCTTGGCGCGTCGCCTCGTCGGCGCGCGCCACCTCGCCGGTCAGGCTTTGCAGCGCGCAGCTCTCGGTCAGCGAGCAGGTGCGCCTTTCGGTCAAATAGAAGTCGACGAACGCCGGTACCCACTGGTCGCCGGCCGACGCGCGCAGGCCGCGGATGCCTCGAGCGAGGTCCTGCATACCCGTCTGCACCGCCTCGCGAAAAGCGTCGGCCTTGGACTTGAAGTACGAATAGAAGGCGCCTGACGTCACGCCGGCCTCCTTCGCCAACCCGTCGACGCCCGAGCCGCCGTAGCCCTGGCCACGAAACGCACGCCCGGCTCCGGCCAGGATGCGGGCCCGTGTCTGTTCCTTCTTGGAAATGGGGTCGGTCATGAAAATGTCGTCGTCTCGAGCCGGCCCACCTGGCACTACACGGGCGCCCGTCTAAGTTACTAGGCCACGCCGACGGTCGCTGGTTGACGCAGCGCGCCCCTGAAATATCCTCGAGGGTCCGGCTGCGAGCGCTGATGGGTTCACCGAGCCAAGGTCCCCCGACTGCATTGTCGTTTCCGCCCGAACGGGCGAAGGCGGCGGCGCGTCCGCACCTGGTGGTGCTTTCGGGGCCGGAGCTCGGCAAATCGTTCGAGCTCGGCAACGAGCCCGTCGAGCTCGGGCGCGATCCCAGCTGCGGGCTTACGCTGACGAGCGAGGGCGTGAGCCGCAAGCACGCGCGCGTGCAGATGATCTTCGCGCTCTACTTCGTCAGCGACTTGGGCTCGACCAACGGTACCTTCGTCAACGACCAGCCCGCCAGCATGGCGCAGCTGAAAGACGGCGACCAAATCCGCATGGGCGACGCCATCGTCAAGTTCGTCACTAACCGCCTCGAGCTTCAGTATTCGCAAGAGGTGCTGGGTCGCGCGACCACCGATTCTTTGACCAGCGTCGCCAACAAGCTGCAATTCAAGAACGACATCGAGCAACTGCTGCAGCAAGCCCACGCCTCCGGCGAGCCAATGTGTCTAGCCCTCCTCGACCTCGACCATTTCAAGCACATCAACGACAACTGGGGGCACCCTGTCGGAGACGCAGTTTTGGCCAGCGTGGCCACCGCCATCGGCCAAGCCCTGCCGCCGGGCGGGGGCCTGTACCGCGTTGGCGGCGAAGAGTTCGCCATCCTGATGCCGCGCCGCCTGCGCTCCGACGCGCTCGCCGCCGCCGAACGCATCCGCGCCGCCGTCGCGGTCGAGCCCATCCACCACGAAAACACCCGCATCCCCGTCACCATCAGCCTCGGAGTCGCCCAGCTCGGTGACGGCGAAACCCCGGCCCAACTCTACGAACGCGCCGACCGCCTGCTCTACAAATCGAAGCTGAGTGGCCGCAACCGCGTGTCGTAGCCGCGCGGCGCCAGTGCCATCCAGCTATTTCGATCAAGGGCGGCCACGCTGGGCGCGCGCTCTGACGCTTGAAGGTTGCCGAATGACGGTGCCGGCGCTAGGCGTGCGTGGGCTCGATAGAAGGGAACCGGTCGATGCGAGGGAGTGCGGTTACGATGGCAATGGCGTTGGTCATGGCAACGCTCGTCGGCTGTGGAGACGACAAGATGGACGCGCAAGGCAGCGGCGGCCGATCCACGCAGCCGGGGACTGCCGGCGCGACCGCCGACGCCGCCGACGATGTTCCGAGTCGGGTGCAGCTCGAAATCCCGGTCGTGGGTAGCGACGAACCGATCCGAGGCTCAGTCTCTGAGCACGGCGGCCTGATCGAGGTCATGTCCTACCCTGAGGAGCTGACTCTGCCGCTCCGCTACGGCTCGCTAGTGCTCGGCTACGAAGACGCATTTTCCGACGAATTTTGCGACTCCATCAAGAACCAGGTCGCTGATGTCGACAGCTACGAGCAGCTCCGTCTCAAGGGCAGCTTGGTGACTGAGATTCCGGTGAGCTCATTCATCTGGCCCGAAACCGCGGAATCGGCCAATTCGACGGCCAAGGATGCCGGCGTGAGCACGGGCGTGAATTTCGCCAATCCGTTCACGATCGACACCGCCGAGCTCTCGCTCGAGCTCAAGAGCGATGCCATCAGCAATACCCTGGGAGTCGACGCAGTCTCAGCCAACCTGCGGCAGGAGCTGGCGGACGGTATGGACTCCGTGCGCCGACTAGGGTCCCTGCGCGTAACGCTGGGAGCCAAAGACCTGTGGTGCGACTTGGCACAAGGCCACGCGCTGCTACGCATCAAAGTCGTCGGCGAATACGGCGCGGAGCACTACGAGGGCGAGACGGTGGTGACGGGCGTCGAGCCCCTCTAACCGAGTGGAGCCGCAGCTTGGCCCCCGTGGCTTTGCCCGCGCGGGCTTTGGTCTCAGCTGGACGCGATCGCCTGCTCGGCTTGCTGCCGCTGGGCGTCGGCCAGGTCGAGCGGGTAGAAGTCGCGCAGCAGCAAGATCGCGCCCTGGGGTGCGTCTTTCGGGACGAGCGCGAGCACGGCGGCTCCACCCTCGAGGGTGGCAACGGCGCTGCCTTTGGTGCGCAGCTGGTAAGAGACGTCGAGCGTCGGGTGGCCGGGGAAGGCCGGAACGCGGAACGTGAGCTTTTCCGAGCCGGTGTCCTTGCCCTGGTTCAGAATTTTCTCCCGCGCGAGCAGCTGGCAAGCCACCGCCGTGCCGTGTCGCGCCGCGTGGTGAACGCGTCGCCATTGCTTGCTGGTCGCGAAGCCCAAGACACTGAATGCGCCACCGAGCAAGAAGATGCCGACGCCGCCGAAGAACGCAGTCGCGGCCCAGCGCTTACCCGAAGCCGCCACCGCGCTACTGAGCGCGAAGTCGTCCGAGGAGCCGGGGGCCAGGCGCACCGTGGTTTCTTGATCCTCGGGCATGCTGCCGAGCGTATCGAACTTGAGCGGTTGCTGCCGGACCTGCCCGTCGACGGTCTTGTAGCGAACCTTCAGGTCGTAGCTGTTGAGCACGAACTGCCGCGTCGTGACCTCACCGTCGACGCTCGCCGGCAACTCGGGCCCACCGGCGTCCCACACCTGCTGATCGTGCCGGATGAGCGACGCCGCATCCCGAGCCATGCCGCCATACAGGATCATGCAGCCGACGGCGGCGATTGCGCACAGCACGACTCCGATCAGTCGATAGAGAACGAATTTTGCCCTCAACTTGTAGGGCCCCACCGGAAAGCCTCGCACCATGTGCCTCACCAAAGCGCGCGCACCCGGGCGAATCAAGCCCAGAAAGACTACGGCGCGTTCACCCCTGCAACTCGGCCGCCCCGCGACTAACGCTGCCAAGCGGCCGCACACTTTGGGTAGATGCCCGAATGGCATCGAGGGGTAAGCTTGGCGGCGATGAAAGCCGTCTTCGTTGCATCGTGCTTTTTTGCGCTGATCGCGTGTAACAATGATCCCGCCAAAGGGAAGGTGCAGGCCGCCGTCAGCGAGCCGGCTGCGGCGCCTTTGGCAATGCCGCCGGCACCGGCGAACGGCGCCAACTACGCGTTCAGTCAGGCTGACTCAAGCGTGGAGTTCGTGGGCGCCAAGGTCACGAAGAAGCACGAGGGCAAGCTAGGCGCCTTTCGGGGCACCGTTCAGCTCATCGAAAATGATCCGACCAAGAGCTCCGTTCAGGTCGAGCTCGACCTCGATTCAGTCAACGTGGACGAGCCGAAGCTGACCCGGCACCTCAAGTCCCCCGATTTTTTCGACGTTGCGAAGTTTCCGAAGGCTACCTTCAAGTCCACCAGCATCAAGGCCGGTGGTGAGAACAACGCCACGCACACGGTGAGCGGCAACCTCGACCTTCACGGCGTCAAGAAGCAGATCGCGTTTCCAGCTCGCATCAAGGTCAGCCCCGATGCCGTGCGGGTCGAAGCCGAATTCGCCATCAACCGCAAAGACTTCGGCATCAACTACCCCGGCATGGCCGACGACTTGATCAAGGACGACGTGTTGATTCTGCTCAAGCTCGTCGCAAAGAAGCCCTGACCCTCACGCTTGGAGGCGGCGATTGCATCTCGCCGTCTCGCCGGGTCACGCCGGGCGGGAGCGCGCTATCAGCGCAACAGCAGCGTGGACGCCGGATCGAGCATCACCAAAAATGCTTCGCTGCTTCCGAGCCTCGGGCTTTCGCCCTCGGCGAGCAGCCGCACTTCGAGGACGCCCACTTTGGTCGTGCTGATCGCGACCTGCACGCGCGCCGCGTGACGCGCGCCGGTCGTCGGCGGTGTAGAGGGGGACGATACGCGGGCGGGCTCGGGCGGCGGGGCTGACACGCTCGCCGGCTCCGGCGACGACGCGGGCGAAGCCAATGCCGCATCCGGCTCGCTCGGCGGCGCAGGCGGGACCACCGAAGACGGAGCGCGTGCCGCGCCGAGGTAGCTGGGTCGCGCGCTGGGCCGCGGTGCTTGCGATGGCCGCGGCAGCAGCGATGGCGGGCGCACTGACACCGGGCGCGCCGAACGGGTGCTGGGTGGTGGCGGGTGAGAAGCGCGCGGGCTCGAGCTCGGCGGCCGCGCCGCGCGCGCACTTGGCGGCGGCGGGTAAGGTGAAGCTTCTGGCGTTGGCGGCGCCTCTAGCTCTTCATGCAGATCGGCGACGATGCGACTGAGGGAGAGCGCGCGCTCGTCGTCGCCAGCCGCACCCGCCGATTCGGCGGCGCGACGCAGCCATCTCATCGCCTCGCGGCTGTCGCCCTTCGAGCGAAAGACCGCCGCGGTTTCCAAGGCCGTGATCACGGTTTCCGTATCGGCCCGAGACGGGCTGGGAATGGCGATTGTCTGCGGCATCATCGAGCCTCCCATGGCAGCCGTTGAAATTTCCGATGGCTGTGGACGAGCAGCGCATCGACACAGTCGTTATATGGAGGTTGCTCGACGCAATTATTAAGGCTCACACCTACATGGCGTGCCGAGTGGGCGGGCCCAGCTGCGACTCGGGCTTCTGCTAGCGCTTCGTCGTATGTGGGCTGTTCCGGTAGGGACGGCCCTTTCGGGCCGCCCCCCGGACAAAACCCGGCGAGCGGATTTCCCGCACCGGGCTTCCACCTAAGGTCGACGGAGAGCAAATCTTTCGGTTGGCCATGGGTGAT
>Ga0207667_10000332_pt1 | contig 64962 bp, 56 predicted proteins | sample KBSCornC52_FD_184301 | JGI IMG/M metagenome (GOLD analysis project Ga0207667, IMG submission 184301) | Corn rhizosphere microbial communities from Kellogg Biological Station, Michigan, USA - KBS Corn C5-2 (SPAdes) (version 2) | ecosystem: Host-associated > Plants > Roots > Rhizosphere > Soil ... | reverse complement strand
CCGATCGGCACGAGGATAATCCTGCGTCCAAAGAGAAAGCCCTTCCTGCCATGGCCCGTCGAATCTGCCTTGATAGCCATCCAGCGGACCGGGAGGAAACATGAGGCGCGCGAAAGTCCACTCCGCCGGCTGATTCCAGTCTGGCGGGAGCGGAATTGCTTGGCCATATTCAACCGATGGATATTGGCGGAAGGCCCGCTGAGCAAATACAGCTGTCAGCAATGCCCCGGCCAAGATAAATGGGACAGCCGCTCTACCAATACGCCTCATGGCAACCTGCCGATATGCCCGCCCTTCTCAACAGCATTTTGTGGGGTTACGGTTCTCGGGAAGGGCTTGGAAACATCTCTTTCTTTTGACGGAGCTTACTTGCGAAACGTTCGCACGACGTGCCGTTTTTCGTGTTGCGTGCACGTCACTCCGGAAGTACGGGATTCCAGCGTGCAATGCGCCAACCTGAAGAGCAGTTTGGCGGGTTGTTAAAGTTGGTTCCAGCGATTCGCAAAAATGAGAAAATAAATAGCGCAATCTTCGCCCGTTGTTCGCTATAATGCGCCCATGGCTGTCACTCGTAGGCAAAAAGAAGTTCTCGACTTTCTGGAGTCGTTCGTGACGCGCAATGGCTACTCCCCCTCGTTTGAGGAGATTGCGCGCGGGATGGGGCTGAAGAGCCTGGCAACCGTGCATAAGCACATTACCAACCTCGAGAAAAAAGGTTTGCTGGACCGCGTGCATAACCGCAGTCGATCCATTGATGTGCTACCGCCCGGAGCGCGCACCCGCTCCAGCGTGAAACTGCCGCTGGCCGGGCGCATCGCCGCTGGCTTGCCGGTGGAAACGGCGGAAACCTCTGAAACCATTTCGCTGCACGACGTCGTTGGCAACCGCGACGTGTTCGCGCTTGAAGTACGCGGCGAATCGATGCGCGACGAGCACATCATCAACGGTGATTACGTATTGGTGGAGCGCACCCGCACCGCTCGTCAAGGTGAAATCGTGGTGGCCCTCGTGCACGGCACTGAAACCACCCTGAAGCGCTTCTTCAGCGAAGGCAACTTGGTGCGCCTGCAGCCTTCCAACGCAGAGATGGAGCCAATCTACGTGCCTGCAACGCAGGTCGCAATCCAAGGTCGCGTGCTGGGCGTACTTCGCAAGTACAGGTAGCGCTTAGATCATCTCCCGGTCGCCGCTGCCATAATTAGGCATGCTCATGTTGGTCACTGCGGAGAGACTCTGGGATGGTCGAAGGCTTCTCAATCGGCCATTGGTCTGGATTGAGGACGGCCGCATCGTTTCGCTCTCCGGTGCGGATTCTGCAGAGGTCAATGCATCAGCAGCAGACAAGGTCCTCAACTTCCCTTCCGCCATCCTGGCACCCGCATTCTTCGATGTGCACATCCATGGAGCTGCCGGGCATGACCTAATGGAGTCCACGCCCGAAGCTCTGCGCTGTGTCGGGACCTTTCTAGCCAGCAAGGGGACTGGCACATACCTCGCAACCACCATCACTGCTTCGCTCGATCAAACTCAGCGTGCGGTAGCCGGTCTGGCTAGGCTGATCAAGAACCCTTCGCTGATCAGTGGAGAGGAACAGCCAGTTGCCAGGCCACTGGGCATTCATCTTGAAGGGCCATTTCTTTCGCATGAGAAATGTGGTGTGCAACCGGTTGAGCATATGCTCGCGCCCGACATCCCCACGTTCGACCGCATCTTTGAAGCTGCAGAGGGCACTGTGCGTCTCATGACGATTGCGCCGGAGCTGCCGGGAGCCGTTGAACTAATGAGTCATGCCACAGAGCGCGGCGTTCGCATTTCGCTGGGCCACTCCAACGGCACAGCCGCCGAAACGCGCAGCGCCATCACAGCCGGAGCCGTGAGCGCGACGCACACCTTTAACGCCATGCGCGCACTCGACCATCGCGAACCGGGCATTCTTGGAACTGTGCTTATAACCGATTCGCTTTACGCCGAGTTAATATGCGACGGCATTCACGTTGCGCCGGAAATGGTGCAGCTCTGGTATCGCAGCAAGCGTTCGCACCGCGGCATCCTGGTTACGGATGCCATCTCCGCCTCCGGAATGCCTGACGGCGAGTATCAACTCGGGGATTTTACCGTTCAGGTAGCTGAGGGCCGAGCCACCGCGCGCGGAAAGCTGGCAGGAAGCGTGCTTACGCTTGATCGCGCACTGGCGAATTTTATGCAATACACAGCCGCGCCGCTCGAAGATGCGCTGCCGATGCTAACGGCAAACCCCGCCTGGATGACCGGACTTCAAAACAGCACTGGTTTTCTGGCTGAAGGCCAGCCCGCGAATATCATCGCGCTCGATGAAACAGGCCGGCTGCTCGGTTCCATTGTGAACGGCAATCTGGCTAAGCACTGTTAGCTCAGCGTTCTGCCAGTCGCTGCGCACGCCACACAGCTCCTTCAAGTGAAACCACCGGCTCGTCCTGGATAGGCAATGCCGGAGCTGCCTCCCGGAGACACTTGAAGAATGCTTCACGCACGGTCGTCATCTTCTCTACCACGCCGCCAGTCCACGCTACTGGAACTTCGCCTTCGATGTGGTGCTTCTTTTTAAGCTTCTCGCGAACCAGCAATACAAACTCGGTCAGGTCCGCAGCGGCCTGCTTCAGCACTCCCGCGGCAACTGGGTCGCCCGCTTCGGCCAGCTCATAAATTGCCGGAGCAAGCGCCGCAAAATCAGGCCCGGGAGTGCCGTCGCCGAGGTTGACCAACTCATCCAGCCCAGGCGTTCCCCAAATCTCGCCAATCCTCCTGAGCACCTGAGTTGGTTCGCCGCGGTCGTAGGCCCGCAGCGCGCGGCGAAGACTATGCAATCCGATCCAGTAGCCAGAGCCTTCATCACCCAGGCGCGAACTCCAGCCACCCGCACTCTCAATGCTGCCGTCGGGCGCTCGGCCAATCGTGTTCGAACCCGTTCCGGCAATCTGCAGAATTCCCGGGCCGCCTTTGAAAGCCGCGTCGAGGGCGATTACCTGATCGCCGACTACTTCTGATCTTTCCACGCCAAAATCGTCGAACACCGCCGTGACCCATTCCCTGATCCCGGGCATCGTAACGCTGGCAATTCCGCAACATGCAGCCCGCACTCCCTTGACCCCAGCCTGTGCGTACACATCCTTGAGCACTTCGCGCAAATTCGCCTCGGCAGCTTCAGCGCCTACGCGCAGGCGCTTGATGGAACCACTCAAGCCGTGTCCCAGAACTTTTGCGCCGTCCACGATGGAGGCTCGCGTGTGCGTTCCTCCGCCATCGATTCCAAGCACCAGACTCATGCTTTCCTGCCTTCCAGTTTCACTCTCAGTGGCCGGTTTCATCGGCCGGGTTACTGCCACCATCACGAAGTGTTCCGGCCAGAATGTTCAGGTTGCCATCGTTCTTGCCCGGGGCAAGGCCAAGAATGTGAGCCAGCCACGGATACAGGTTTACATCCTCAAACGGCGCGACTGTTTTCCCTTTCACTATATCGGGGCCGGCTGCGAAAAAGCTCGCCTTCGTTTCCGGGGCTTTGCGCGCATCAAAGCCTCCGAGACCGGCGCTGGGCGGCTGGTCAATTTGTCCGCTTGCCGGCATTCGCGCGCGAATCGCGAATGGCCCTGTCGCGATTATTACCGGATCGCCCGCACGCGCGTTCTGGCTGATGTTCAGGTCAGCGGGAGCGTTCTTTCGGCGATACACCATGAACTGTGACGAAGCTTTCTTAAGCCGCTCGTACACGCGTACACGATCCTGCTCGTTTTGGGCGTAGAGCAGGTTGCTTTTTGTATCGAACCCTTGCAGGTCGGCAAGTTGGTCGAGAGTAATCCAGCCGTCCTGCACCTGCGCAAACCCGTGCTCACTCACAACAACCAGGTCGATCGGCAACTTGGTGGCATCGAGCGCTCCTTTCAATTTACCGATGAGCGCATCCATTCCCAGTTCCGCAGCGCGCGTTTGTGCAGCATTGGGCCCATACTGCACGGCTTCAATTTCCGGCTCCTCAAACGACATGAATATGAGGTGCGGGCGCTGTTCAGCGGGCAGACGCAGCAGGACAAGGACATCATCTACACGCGCCTGTTGAAGCGCCGCAGTGGACTTCAATTTCGCTTGCGAATCTGCGTACCAGGTAGGTCTGAATCCTGCGATCTTCGCCTCTGAACCGGGCCAAAAGAGGCACGCGGTGCGCATCCCCTCTCTTTCCGCAAGGCTCCATAGCGGAGTGCCGGAATACCACGTACCGTCCCTGACGGCCGCCGGATCGGAGATGCTGAATCGTTTCTGGGTGTCAGTATCCAGAAACTCGTCGGAGACAATTCCGTGATGGCCCGGATAGAGGCCGCTGGCGATTGTGTAGCCATCCGCAAAGCTCAGAGCGGGGTAGCTGGGCACCATTCCTTCAGGAGCCCACGAACCTTGCCTCGCCAATGCAAGCAGGTGCGCTGCGTTCTCGCGCTTCGCATAATCCCAGCGAAAGCCGCGCAGCGAAACTACCACGACATAGTTCCGTGCTTGCGCGCCAGCCGAATTGGGGCCGTTGTCCACGTGTACCAGCGGAAGCGACGGACTGAGGCCACCTGACTGCCCCGCGGCACCAACGATAGCGAGGCCCGGGACGAGAAATAGCAGCACGAAAGGCATGCGGGCGAGACCGAGGAAGACTGATTCGACGCGCGTCAAAGTCACCTCCACAGAAGAGGGCCCACAAACGGCCTGTCTATCAGACTTTCTGGCGGAACCAGAGTGAGCCCCAAGGTTTGCCGGGAAGCTTGACTTCAGCTTTGCCTGAATATTCGTCAGGCAACGCGGTGCGGGTAAGCGTCACGGTGTCGACGTACTCTGCCGTATACGTATTGCCCTCAGGCAAGGTGAAGCTGGCTTCGGCAGGCTGGTGTTCATCGAAATAGTAGAAAATCACCGAACCGTTTGGCCGCCGGGCGCCAACCGGATCGTCGCTGATGTTTGTAAATCCGATATGTCCTGGGCCGATTGCAATCGTCTCTTCCAGCAGTTTGCGTAAAAGCGCGATTTTTTGAGGGCTCGTCCCGTGCAGAACGCCACCGTGCGACCACCAGAGAATGTCGTCAGGATTGACGTAAGTCTCGCCGTGGCCGCAGTAGGTTCCCTGTGCGGCTGCCAGCCAGAAGCGGCGTGTCATTGCATCGGCGGAGATATTGCCCCATCGTGAAGCGATGTTTCCTTCGTACTTGCACTCATCAAATACAACTGGCTTATTCCAGTCCGCACGCCAACTTGCCGCACGCTCCATCCGTGAGTCCTGGACGCCCGCGTGGCTGCACCAGCCACGCCAGTATTCATATTGGTGATAGCCGTAGTGGATTGACCGCAAGTGATCAAAGGCATCGTTGTCGGCAACGATACGCGCATAGCGGTCCCAATCCTTTGTGGTCTTGTCCTTCATGAAATCGAATTCGTTCGCGAGCGACCACCACACATTGCGATATGCACTGAAACGCGCGATCACATAACGAAGATAGCGGTCGTCCACATCAGCAGGCATCGATTGGTAACCCCACTTGTCATAGGGGTGAAACAAGATGAGGTCGGCCTGCACGCCGATGCGCCGGAGTTCGAGAATGAGCCGGTCGAGATGCTGGAAATACGCAGGATTAAATGTTGAGTAATCGTTCGTTTCCCCATTGCGCGGGAAGGGGTACATGGGCGGCTCTTTACGATTGTGCTGGTACCACTTGGGGAACAGGCACATGCGGATTTTGTTGAACGGCGAAGTGGTGAGCGTGCGGATTGTTTGCTTCTGCGTTGCTTCCGGCTGAAACGCCCAGGCGTAGCAAGTGGTACCGCACTCCACGTAAGGAGTGCCGTCGGCAAAGCCGAAATGGAATTGATCGCGCACTGAAACGGGGCCGCGATTCCCTTCACCGGGCGCAACACACTCGAATGAACCTGACTTGCCATTGAGTTGCGCCTGATTGCTCGCCGTGGTCCAAGTCCAGGGACCCGGTTCATCGGGCATAAAGCGAATTTTGTAGGATCCGTCGCCATCATAAAATCCGCCAACGACAAGGGAACGATTCTGATGACGGAACGTTGCCGAGAGCGTCACATCAATATATGGATTTCCGCTGGAGGGCCCCGATAAATTGATCTCCAGGTGGTCCCAGCGCGGAATCGGATTGCCCTTCGAACCGATGGTTTCATCAGCACCGGCGGCTGCAGGAGCAGAAGCTGCGGCAGCAGCGAAAGATGAGAGCTTGAGCATATCGCGTCGATTCATCAGGTTTCCTTTCAGCACAATGAGCGCCACTGCGCATGGTAATTCATGAGGCGGCGAGTTGACCTACACGCGGCCCCGAACGTTATAAAGGATTCGCCGCCTAAGCTCAAAGCACGAACAGTTCAGCAAGACAGGAGCACCATGAATCGCCGTAATTTTCTTAAAGCTACAGGTACGCTGATTGCAAGCACGGCCGTTTCCAATTCCGTTTCGACGGCGTACGCTGCCGAATCCGCAGGCGCCGACAGCGGACGGGTGGTACTGCCCATCAATCGCCGCTGGCGGTATAGCCCAAAGACGAGCGCGGCGGCTCATGAACGTGCATTTGACGACAGCGGATTTGACCGTGTCACCGTTCCGCATACCAACGTGCGCCTGCCTTGGCATGGCTTTGACGATAAGGAATACGAGTTTGTTTCGATGTACCGCCGGCACTTTCGCCTCCCCGCCGGAGCCCGTGGTCGCAGAGTATTTGTCGATTTTGAGGGCGTAATGACGGCATCAACCGCGTGGCTGAACGGCGTGCGCCTGGGTGAATATAAAGGCGGCTTCACTCCCTTTTCATTCGAGCTGACCGACCACATCGATTGGGACGGCGACAACGTGCTTGCCGTCGAGGTGGACTCGACCGAGCGCGCCGATATTCCTCCCTTTGGCTACGAGATCGATTACCTCACATTCGGCGGCATCTATCGCGAAGTTCAACTGCGGCTGGTTTCGCCTGCTTATATTGGAAATTTCTTCGCTCAGACCAGAGACGTACTGTCAGGCAAGCCGACGCTCGATGTCCAATGCAAACTCGTCAGCGAAATGAAATCAATGGACAACGGTTGGACGCTCGAGGCTGTTCTATTCGATGGCGAGCGACAGGTGGCAAAGGCTTCGCAGCCCGTTCCGGCCGGAGAAGAAGCATGGAAGTCGCCTGTCACTATCCATTTGGATAACCTTGGCGCAATCGACCTGTGGGATTTGAAATCGCCGAAGCTTTACCGCGTCGAAGTAACGCTACGAAACGGCGATCATGTCGTGGACGGCGATACGCGACGAATTGGTTTTCGCGAAGCCCGGTTCACGCCGCAGGGTTTTTCGCTTAATGGCAAGATCGTCAAGCTGCGCGGACTCGATCGCCACCAGACCTTTCCGTGGGTAGGCCAGGCGATGCCGGGACGTGTGCAACGGCAGGATGCGCTCATTCTGCGCAAAAATTTGAAATGCAATATCGTCCGCACCTCTCATTATCCGCAATCGCGGCACTTCCTTGACGCGTGCGACGAGATAGGCTTGCTGGTTCTCGAGGAGATTCCCGGGTGGCAGCACATCGGCGATCAGGCCTGGCAGGATATCTCGGTGGATAACGTCGACCGCATGATCACGCGCGACTGGAACCATCCATCGATCATTCTATGGGGCGTGCGCATTAACGAGTCGCAGGACAACCACAACTTCTACGTCCGCACGAATGCGCTTGCTCACACGCTCGATCCGACGCGGCAAACGGGTGGCATTCGATACTTGTATGACTCGGAGTTGCTTGAAGACGTGTTCACCATGAACGACTTCGGTTTCCCGCTGCGTCCGCCGAATCATCCGCTGTACCTGAATACCGAGTTTGTCGGCCATACTTATCCGACGAAGACAATTGACAACATAGAACGGCTGCGCGAGCACACCATTCGCCACGCGCGCGTGCACGATCAGCTAGCCAGCAATCCTCAGTACGCGGGTGGCATCGGCTGGTGCGCCTTCGACTACAACACGCACAGCAACTTCGGATCGGGCGATCGCATCTGCTACCACGGCGTGACCGATATATGGCGCGAGCCGAAACCAGCCGCGGGATTTTATCGCTCGCAATGCGATCCGGAAGAGGAGATAGTGCTGGTTCCGGCATTCCACTGGGCGCGCGGAGATGAAAATGTTGGCTTTACGAATGCGCTGGTTTCTTCAAACTGCGAACACCTTAAGTTCTACGTCAATGACAAGCATGTGGCCGAGGCCGATCCGGACCGCAAACAGTTTCCGCACCTGAAATACGCGCCATTCTCGGCGGATCTGGCGAATTCCTTGAAGGATTGGGGCGATCTGCGGATTGACGGCTACATCGGCGGCAAGCAAGTCATTTCGCGCAGCTTTTCAGGCCGCGGGGCAGATCGGAAATTCGTTCTGGCACCCGACGACACCACGCTTGTAGGAGATGGCGCCGATTCAACCCGTGTGGTTCTGCGTGTCACGGACGAGTTCGGCGCGATTCGGCCGTTTGCGGCGGATGCTATTCGCCTGCAGATTTCAGGACCGGCGGAGATCGTTGGCGACAATCCGTTCTCACTGGTCGGCGGCCAGGGAGCGGTCTGGATTCGCGCGCTGGAGGTAGCCGGCAAAGCGAAGCTCATCGCTGTGCACCCAACTCTCGGAGTGCAACAGGTGGAGTTCGATATCACGCAGGCTGAACCGGAGATCGTGTAGCTTGAAACGAGCATCGAGGCCGTTGCTCTACAACGGTTACGCGAAAATTTGCTCCAGCGCATTTCGCATGATCTCTGGGTCCGGAGTTTTGCCCGTCCAGTATTCGACACCAATCACACCCTGGCCAACCAGCATGCTGAGGCCGTCGATTACGCGGCAACCTTTCGCACGGGCCTCATGGATCAGGCGAGTTGTTGGCGGGTTGGGAATCACGTCGGCAACAATCGTTTCGACGGATAGAGATTCCATTGCCACTGGAACGCGCGCGTCGACGTCTGGATAGAGCCCTATTGAAGTCGCGTTAACCAATATGTTCGTGCCATCCGGTACTCGGAAATTGCCTTGCCAAGGCACATACGTTATTGCGAGATCCCGTCCTTGCGTCTTCACTGCGTCACGCAGCCTACCCCGGAACAGGGTCTCAAGCTCACGGCCGCGCTTTTCATCACGATTCACAAGCGTGATCTGCGTGCAGCCCGCAAGAGCCATTTCCACCCCGATGGCCCGCGCCGCGCCTCCTGCACCGAGAAGGACAAGGGATTTTCCACTGGGATCGGCAAGTTTACGAAAGCTCGAAACGAACCCCTTGCCGTCAGTGTTTTCGCCGATGAACTTCCCGTTGCGATTGACGACGCAATTCACCGCTCCCATTAACGAGGCCGAATCGCCAAGGCCATCGAGGAACTGGATGACCGCAACCTTGTGAGGAATGGTGCAGTTGAATCCGCGAAAACCGAAGGCTCTGGCGCCAGCGACTGCAGCACCGAGGTTCTCGGGGCGGACTTCAAGCGTGAGATAACGCCAGTCCAAACCCATGGAGCGAAATGCCGGTTCCACCATCGCCTGGGTAGGGTTTTCTGAAACCGGATAGCCGAAGCAACCGGTTAGTTCCTGTTTGAAATTCAGTTCTTGGGGCATGCTAGAGATCCAGTCACGTTGCGATATAACTACGATATTCATGTTATCGGACCGGAACTGACTGGCCGGCATTGGGGCTGGTGCCGAATAAAGGTCTGAGTAAATACGGGAGAATAGAATGTCTTCGCGGGAATGGCGCTATGCAGGCGCAGTCTTCATCGGAGTGTTTTTCGATGCGGTCTTCTTCTGGAAGTTCCGTCCATACTCGTTGCGCGAACACGGACCAGACCTGCTGCCCTGGTATTTTCTGCCTATCCTCGCATTTCTAGGAGGGCTGTTGCTCACCGTTGCGGTTGACGGAAGAAAGCGCTGGATACCGGTGGCGATGCTTGCCGGATTTTGCACGGCAAACGCGGCCCTTATCATTGCGGACTGTTCAGCCGATCCGACTAATCACAATCTGTGGCCACTTGAGTTCGTGATGATTGCCCTGGCAACCGCGCCTGCATTCCTCGGCGCCGGAATGAGCGCGCTGATCGATCGTGCTCGCAAACAGCAAAGTTGAACCAGAATCTTAGTGAAGTGGCATCTCCGAAGTTCTCGCCGCGTAGGATGCGGGCTGCCAGGCAATGGAGTCACCCTCGAGCACATCGCTCTGCACGCCTTCTGGCTGAGTGGCGAACACGAATGGCTGTGACGTCGGAACTTCGATTCTCCAGCGCTTCATCCACAACATCAGGGTTGTCAATCCCCAAAGATGATATCCCCAGTTTGCTTTGCGATCGAGATGCTCATTGATGAGCCTTTGCACATGAGGCCAGTAAAACAATCCGCTATCGGTCACGGTCTGCTCGTTAAGCGTGTCGAGCAATAAAGGCCGCAGTACGCCACGGAACCACTGGTGAATCGGAATATCGAAGCCGACCTTTGGACGCTGCAGAACATCGGGCGGCAATGCATTGCGCATGAGGTGACGCAGCACAACCTTCGTTTCAAGACCGCTGATTTTGTACTTCTCAGGCAGAGCTGCGGCCAGCGCGACAATCCGATCGTCAAGGAAAGGCGGCCGAACCTCTACCCCGTGGGCCATACTCATGCGGTCAACTTTGTAGAGAATGGCGTCCGGCAACGAGTAGCGCTGATCGAAGTTGAGAAAGCGTTCGAGAAAAGAGCTGTGCAGGTTCGGCGGATGCATCTCGGCGAGAATTCCTGCAAGGGGTCCAGCGCTTGCGAACCGCAGGAATTGGCGCTTTTCAAGTTCAGTGAACGTGCCGTTCCAGAAGACGTGTGCCGCCTCAGGGGACAGGAGCGAGCCCTCGATGAAACGTTTAATCTTGTAGTCGAGGCCGATCTTCTCATCGGATGCGGGGATGTGGCGCACGAGGCTGAGCGCGGCGCTTCGCAATGTTCGCGGCAGGAGCGAAAAGTAACGGTTGTAGCGGTCGGCTTTGTAAGTGAGATAACCGCCAAAAAGTTCGTCGGCGCCCTCACCGCTGAGCACTACCGTTACGTCTTTGCGGGTCAACTTCGAAAGATACCATGCGGGTACTGCACCGGCGTCGGCGCTCGGCTCGTCGGAGTAGTAGGCTAGTTCGCCGATCATATCGGCCAGGTCCGCGCCTTCGTTCAGGTCGACCTCTGTGTGCTCTGTTCCGTAGCTCTGTGACACCTGCTTGATGTATCGGCTCTCGTCGAAGGACTTGCCGCGGAAAGTTACGGAGAATGTCTTGAGGCGATTGGGCGAGAGCCTGGCGGCATAGTGTAGGACTGTCGAGGAGTCGAGGCCTCCACTGAGCCAGATGCCCAGCGGCACTTCAGACACAAGCTGTTCGCCAACGGATTTTGTCAGCAGGTGATCGAGTTCCTCGGAGGCTTCATCCAGCGATTTCGGCGCAGGAGCTGCCTGCGAGGAAGGCACATACGATGCGATGGTGGACTGACCGCTCTGCCAATTGAGCAGGCAGCCCGGCATCAGCTTCCTAATGCCTTCCACCAGCGTGTACGGGCCAGGGACATAGTTCAGGCTCAGGTAGCAATTCAGCCCCGCGAGATCGATTCGGCGCGGGACATCCGGATTGGCGAAGATGCACTTCAGTTCCGAACCGAACGAGAGCTCACCGTTTTGGATGGAGTAATAGAGAGGTTTGATACCCATGCGGTCGCGTGCGAGCACCAGCCGCCGCTGGGACTGTATCCATAGGGCCACAGCGAACATTCCGCGCAGCCGAGCAAAGCACGCCGGCCCCCACGCAAGAAATGCATTCAACACCACTTCGGTATCGCAATGAGACCGGAAGGCGACGCCCAGGGACTCAAGTTCCGCGCGGAGTTCGTCGTGGTTGAAAATCTCACCGTTAAACGCGATGACCGCGTCGCCACTAGCGCTGCGCATGGGCTGATCGCCGCCCTGGATGTCGACGATCCTCAGCCGTGTAGCTCCGAGAGAGATCTGCGAAGAGCTAAAGCTGCCCTGCTGGTCGGGCCCGCGATGCACCAGCGCTGCGATTCCCGCCTTTAATACGCCGGGCGCAAGTTCCCGTTTATGATGGGTGTAGCCAAGTATCCCGCACATCCAGCAATTACCCCTTAGCCCAATAGAATAAAAGACTTACACAGTAATGCTGCCTTTGAGGGAAAGGCTCTGTCTACCCCGGGTATCATCTATTTGTATGACAACTTTATCGCGCACTTCAAGAAAAATCAAAAACATTTGTAAACTCTTTTTCGAGTCCGCTCGTCTAATTGCATTCTGATCCCGCCGAATTGACTGAATTCCGCCCATCGCGCGGGGGGCCTGCGTGGCAAATCGCACTGCCCCTCCAGCTCTGATATGGCCTTGGCAAGCGCCCTGCAGAGACGGGATGTGTTATATGTTTACCCATGTCCCGTAACAGATCGTTTTTCGCCGTTATCGTTTCCGTGCTCGGTCTGCTGTCCGCGTTCGCAGTTTCGTTGCAGGCGCAGAGCCCGGCGCCCACTCCGCCGATGGGCTGGAATAGTTGGGACGCATACGGACTGACGATTGACGAAGCCGACTTCAAAGCGAACACCACGGTACTGGCCGGTGTGGCAAAGTACGGCTGGAAATACTCCGTCATTGACGAAGGCTGGTACATGGCCAACACGGAAGGCAAGACTTTGGCCGACAAAAAATACCTCTGGGATCAGAACGGGCTGCTGATTCCAGTACCGAGCCGCTTCCCTTCAGCAGCGAATGGCCAGGGCTTCAAGCCGATTGCCGACTGGGTGCATGCGCAGGGACTCAAATTCGGAATTCACATTGTCCGCGGAATTCCTAAGCAGGTTGTAGAGGCCAATCTCCCGATAGCAGGATCAGAGCTTCACTCCCAGGATGCGGCCGATATGACCAGCCCTTGCCCCTGGGATGAGGGCAACTGGGGCGTGAAGGACAACGCAGCCGGGCAAGCCTATTACGACTCCATGCTGGCGCTGTACGCAAAGTGGGGCCTGGATTTCATCAAGGTGGATTGCATCAGTGATCACCCGTATCGGCCAACGGAGATTCGCCAGATCGCAGTAGCCATCCAAAAGACCGGCCGGCCCATCGTGCTGAGCCTTTCCCCGGGGCCCACTTCACTAAACGTTGCTGATGAGGTGGCGAAGTACGCGCAGATGTGGCGCATCACAGACGATCACTGGGACGTCTGGAGTATCCAGCACCAGGCTGGACACGGCGAATTCCCGTTCAGCATCAGGGATGAGTTCGATCGGATTGCGCAGTGGAATGTGCACGTGAAACCCGGCAACTGGCCTGACGCCGACATGCTGCCCTGGGGTTACCTTGGACCTCATCCGGGACTGGGCAAGCCGCGCGAGTCACGCGAGACGCATGAGGAGGAGCGGACTGAGCTGAACCTGTGGGCAATCTCGCGCTCACCGCTTATCCTTGGCGCCAACCTGACCAAGCTCGACGAGTTTACGCGCTCGCTCATCACCAACGAAGCCGTGCTCAAGATGAACCAGACGTTGACTAGCAGCCAACCAGTTGATGTATCGAAGCTGCCCGGTTTTGAGAACGCACGCGCCTGGAGCGGAACCAATGCGCGAACTCATGCGCAATATCTTGGCCTCTTCAACCTTGCCGATCAACCCGTGACCCTTAAGGCGAGCTGGGATCAGCTGGGTATCGGGGGCGCAGTGCACAAGGCGCAAGATCTTTGGGCTGACAAGAATTTCAAGAACTTGAAGCAGGTGGAAATTACTCTGCCCGCTCACGGCAGTACCGTGTTCCAGGTGCAATAAGCATAGCCGGACCACTCACCATTCCACACCGGCGTGTGGCATGGTGATTATGCGAAACTAACTTGTCGGAAGCTACGCAATCCCCAGCGCTCTCACCGGCAGAGGCGCATCATGTCTTTATTTCGTTCGTCGTTTATAGCACTGTCTCATAATCGCTCGCTGCGCCGCTTCTGCGAGAATTCCAGCCTCGGCGTCAAGCTCAGTTCGCGCTTTATTGCAGGTATGAAGATCGCGGACGCCATTCGCGTAGCTGAGAACGTTAACAGGCAGGGAATTTCCGTCACGATTGATTCTCTCGGCGAAAGCGTCACGTCGGAAACTGAAGCGCATCATGCCGCGGAAATCTATCATCAACTGCTCGACTTGATAGCCGCGCGCAAGCTGAAAGCGAATATCAGTGTGAAGCTTACCCAGATGGGGCTTGAAGTTTCACCACAGCTTGCCGAGTCCATTGCATTGAGCCTTACGCAACATGCAAACTCTGCGGGCAGTTTTGTGCGCATCGACATGGAGCACTCATCGCTCACGCAATTGACCCTCGATATTGTCCGCCGCGTGCATGCGCGCCCCGATCTTCGCGATTCGATAGGCGTAGTTATCCAAGCGTATCTTTATCGATCGCAGGCAGACGTTGAACAGTTGCTTGCCGACGGCATTCGCGTGCGGCTCTGCAAGGGAGCGTACAAGGAACCACCCGAAGTGGCCTTCCCGCGCAAGCCAGATGTGGACAAGAATTTTGTGAAATTGAGCAATCTTCTGTTGGATAGCCCCTTGCACCACGCGCTGGCCACGCATGATGATGCCATGATTCAGGCGGCGAAATCGTATGCACGTCAGAACAAAATCGATCCGTCGCGATTCGAGTTTCAAATGCTGTACGGGATTAAGCGCGACTTGCAGCGAGCACTGATTCGCGAGGGGTATAACGTGCGCGTTTACCTTCCATTCGGTACTGACTGGTATCCGTATTTCATGCGAAGGCTTGCAGAGCGGCCCGCGAACGTGCTGTTCCTGGCGCGGAACTTCTTCCAGTCGTGATGCTGAGAAACGGCACGGGGTTAAACACCCCTTTAGGAGTTGGGTGTTTCCATAACGGAAGTTCTTTCGACGTTCTTCTCTGATTCCTGCAAGGACCAAGTTCGTCTTTTTGATCGGGAGCGCATTTTGATAGCGGATGTAACGCCGCAGCGTGCGCACTTCCACGGATAACGTCCGAACAATGGATAGAGATGTTTCTGCAGCAGGCCTGAGCGCGCAATGCGTTTGATGCGATCGGAACCGCACGCAGAACACAAGAGGTGCTCAGCCTGATCCTCAACTTCAGATCCGCTCGTTGGTGTTATCACTTCTCCCGGCAAATTCGCTCCCCTTCCCGATCTCGACTTGCCCCAAACTGCCCGGGTATGGATCCCCTCATAGGCTGCTTTGGAACCAAGGAAACGCTTGCGAACTCAAGAACTCTTTGGAATGGAAGTATATTACTCGAAATTCATGAGCATCTGAAAGGTGAAAAGCGCGGGGTAGCACAAAAGTATTATGCCGACCGGACAGGATCAGATCACGCGCGCAGGCGCGCCAATCCCTGCCGGGCCAGGTCCGCAACAGCACGAGCCAAGATCGGAGAATCATTCAGCGATTCGGGGCGCTCGAGCCGCAGCCCGAGTTGCACCGCATACTCTCTGAACAGGTGGTCAACATCGAACAGAATTTCAACGTGATCGCAGAGAAAGCCGATCGGCTGCAGGATCAGCGTCCTTACGCCGTCGGCTGCAATTGAATCGAGAGTGCTTTCCACGGTGGGTCCAATCCAGGGTCCCCCGCTTGCGCCCTGGCTCTGGAAAGCAAACCACCAACGAGGGATTTCGGGAACGCGTTTTGAGACGAGTTCTGCTGTGTGCTTGGCGTCTTTGGCGTAAGGATCAGCACCCTCGCCGGGCCACAGACGCGGTTGCCCTTGACTCGCCACGGCAGTTTGGATGGTGCGGCAAGGAACGCTGTGGGCGGTAAACAAGACCGGGACGGGAGTGCCAGTTTCAAGGGCGAGATTGCTGAGCACCGGCCGCAACCTCTCGGCGAATGCCTCGGCCAGCAGTGGATGATCGGCCCAGCCCGAGGTGAAGTCTATCCGCATTCCCGCCGCTTCTGCTTCTACAGCTCTGCGGTACAGGCCCACGCTGGTGCGCGAATTTTGCGGAGCCATGCAGATGACCACCGCTTCTTCAATACCGTCAGCACGCATCTGCTTCACGACATTGGGAATGTACGGCCGCCAGTTCCGCATTCCGACATAGACAGGGACGTCCTCCCCGCCCGCTGCGAGTTCCTTCCCCACCAGATGCGCCTGCTCCATGGTGATCTCGGTGAGCGGACTCTTGCCGATGAGCGAGTAGCGATGCTGAATCTCTTCAACGACTGATTGTGGCAGTGGGCGACCGCTGACGACGTTGCGCAGATACTCGGGAATCTGCTCCAAAGTTTCGGGCGTTCCGTGGGCCAGCAGCAGCACGGCCTGTTTACCCATTCGCTTGCTCCGGAATAGCTTGTTGACGATGGAAATCGCGCACCATGCGCACCACTGCCTGCACATTTTCAACGGGCGTGTTGGGCACAATGCCATGGCCAAGATTGAAGATGTGACCGGGGCGACCGCCGGCAGAGCGCAAAACGTCCTTCACGCGCTGCTCCAGAATTTCAAGCGGAGCAAACAGCGTAATGGGATCAAGATTACCCTGCACCCCACGGCTGTAGCCAACTGCGTGCCAGCCCTCATCGAGCGGCTGCCGCCAGTCCAGTCCGATGACGTCTGCGCCGGTCTCCGCCATTGCGCCGAGCAGACCGGCAGTTTCAACACCGAAATAAATGACGGGAACGCCCATCTGCTGCACGGCGCGAACTAGGCGCTTGGATGCCTCGAACGCGTAGTCGCGATAGTCCGACAACGCGAGCGAGCCGACCCAGCTGTCGAAGATCTGAATGACGTCTGCGCCCGCCTGCACCTGCAGACGGCAATAGTCCGTTAGTACAAGCACAAGCTTATCCAGAAGATTTCGCCATGCAGTAGGGTCGCCGTACATCATTTGCTTGGTGTGGATGTAATTGCGCGAACCGCCGCCCTCAATCATGTAGCTGGCCAGCGTGTAAGGTGCGCCGCAGAACCCGATGACCCCGAGCCGATTGCTAAAATGCGATGCGACTTTCTGAATTGCGCGCGCGACGTATGCCAGATCATCAGCACGATCAGTGCGCAGCGCCTTTACGTCATCCACTGTGCGCACCGGGTGGTGCACGACCGGTCCTTCGCCCGCCTGAAATTCAAAAGGAAGCCCCATCGGTTCCAGCGGCAACAGCAGGTCGGCAAAGATGATGGCTGCGTCTACGCCAAGCTTCTCAGCCGCGGTGATGGTAACTTCAGCGGCAATATCCGGCTGCTTGCAGATTTCCACCAGCGTATGGTGCTTGCGAACCTCACGATATTCCTGCATGTAGCGGCCCGCCTGGCGCAAAAACCATACAGGCGTGCGATCGACGGGCTTGCGCAAACAGGCGCGGACAAATCGGCTGCCATCGAGAATTGTGTCAGTGGAATCGCCGGCTCCGGCCGGGTCGAGCTTGTTGATATCCATATAAATTGATTTTACCGGGCGGCCGCGATCGTGGGGAACGGTGCTCGCCGGTTCCCGGTTCTTAATGGACGTACTTGCCCACCACAGCGCCGACAATCACGAGTTTGAGCAGCCAGGATGCCGCGACGAGCACGAGAAACATGCGATGGAGCTTGAGAAAAATGGCCTTGGATACGATGAGCGGGAGAGGTCCGATGAGCCAGATGCCCAAGGCTAGTGCGAGGCAGTGACGGATGCCAAATATCTGCAGATTATGGGCCAGAAGGGCGAACCCCGCGCAGGTAATGAATGGCAATGCGGTGGAGACCAGCACGGCCATCAACCGGCTTTTTTGGCGCCAGACCTCGGGATGATCGAAGCGCTTCTGAATCCAGTCACCCGCCAGCAGCCAGTCGGTGTAGGTCGTCAACACTCCTGCTGAGGCCGCGACCGCAGCCAGATTCACCCAGTTCATGGTGAGAGTCTCCGGGTCCAGTGTACGAAGCAAAACTACTGCGTGACCAGAGAATTCCGGTGGATCTGAAGCCGCCCCTTATCTCCAGCGAAAGATGCGCAACGAAACCGCGAAAGGCAGTATCAACCACAGGAGCAGGATTCCAACCTGCGGAATGAGATGGTTGATCGCTACACCTTGCAGCATGTTGGCACGAAACGCTTCGTTGGCCGCTGTGAGCGGCAGCGCGCGAACAAACGGCTGAATGACAGCTGGAAATCGCGCGGCCGAGAAAAAGACGCCAGACAAAATCCACATGGGCAGCATGACCAGATTCATCAGGCCTGATGCGGCTTCCATCGTTCGCGCTCGCGAGGAAATAAGCAGTCCGAGCGCGGAGAACGATATAGACGTGAGCACGCAAAGGAACGCCAGTTCCAGCAGCGATCCACGAAAGGGCACGCCAAAAACGAGTCTGGCAAATCCAAGGAAAGCTACGACTTCGACGACCAGCATCGCCAGCCGCGACAGCAAAAACGCAGCCAGATATTGCCAGCGCGGCATGGGCGAAGCGACCATTCGCTTCAACAGCTTTTTCTGTCGCGCTTCAACGATTGCAAAGCCGAGACCCCAGATAGCCGAACCCATCAGGTTCATCCCCAGCAAGCCAGGAACTACAAAGTCGATGTAACGCGAACCCGTTTCATGGATCAACTCGTTCCTGGCGGATACGCTTTCACGTTGACCCGCGGCCACCTGTATCGCCCGATCCGCGAGTAGCCGCGCCGTTCGGGCATCTGGATTGGTGTCATCGTATTCGTAGGTCACGCCGCCGGGCCGCTCACTGGCGAGTAACAAGATCGCGCCGGTATCCAGAGAATGCTTGCCTGTTGCCGGGTCCATCTGGGTAACGCGAAGGCCTTTCTCGGCGGCGAGAGCTCGCGTGAGTTGCGCGGAGGTTGCGCCCACCGGCAAGACATCAGGCGGGCGGTCGCGAAACGCGATGCCGAGCCCAACTGCGAGCAGGATGGGGAAGATGAAGATCCAGAAGATTGCTTCAGGCTCGCGCCACACCAGCATGAAGCGAACGCGCGTCAACTGATAAAGGCTGCTTTGCTGGAGTCTATTCATCGCGCAGGTTCCTTCCGGTAAGGCGCACGAATACGTCTTCCAGCGTTGCCGAGTGGGTACGGAATTCGCTCAGGTGCAGGCCCTGCTCTTCGAGCGCGGCAAAGATTCGCGGAACCGCGGTGTGTAACTGGCTTACGGAGAGCTGGTGCAGTCCTTCATCCACACGGTGCGACTGCACACCTGGAATAGCAGTGAGGTGTTGCGTCTGCAGGGTCAATTCGTGCGCACGCGAAATATCTTTTGCAGTTACTGCGAATTCGACGATATCTTCTCCGCCAACTGTGGCAATGAGTTGCTGCGGAGTTCCGAGCGCGATGACATGGCCGTGGTCCATAATGGCCACCCTATCGCAAAGGCGTTCTGCTTCGTCCATATAGTGCGTTGTCAGAATAATGGTGCGACCGGCTAATTTCAGTGCTTCCACCAGATCCCAAAGATGGCGGCGCGCCTGTGGATCAAGGCCGGTAGTTGGCTCGTCAAGGAAAAGCAGTTCAGGATCGCCGACCAGCGCCGTCGCCATAGCCAGCCGCTGCTTTTGTCCGCCGGAGAGGCCGCCTACGCGCGAGCGTCGCTTCTCCTCGAGCTGCGCTGTCTTGATGGACTCGTCTACAGAAATACCTTTGCGGAAGAAGCTGCGAAAGAGGCGCAATGTTTCTTCAACGGTCAGCTTGTCAGGAAATTGTGTCTCCTGCAATTGAATCCCGATGCGTTGCCGTAGCTCGTTTGCGCCGGTTTTCCAGTTCAAGCCGAGGAGTTCGACGTTGCCTGCATCCGGTTCAGTCAGCCCTTCGCAGATTTCAATGGTGGTAGTCTTCCCTGCTCCATTTGGGCCGAGCAGGCCGAAGCACTCGCCGCGCCGGACTTCGAGGTCAATGCCGTCAACTGCCTGAACATCGGCAAACCCTTTGCGCAGACCCCGGATCAGCAGAGGTGGCGCACTGCTCTCGACCAGATGCGTGTTTCGCGCCAGACTACTCATCGAATCTCCTATCGAATAGCCTAGCGCACTGAACGCGAAAACTCGGTGAACTCTAACACGCCGAATGGATCACCGGTGAACTGCCGCGGAGCTTTATGGCGGAAATGAGCAACCGCGAGCCGATTTGCTGCGGACGAATAGAGGCTATTCAGGCATAATGTTGAGGAAGTCCCAACCGATACGCTACGCTGCGGAGGCAGAGCCCGATTGAGTGCACTTGAGTCGAAATCTGACATGCTCGTAAGGGTTTCGAGGGTCGGAATCCCTCCCTCTGGGCCAGATCCTGCCGTTTGTCATTTTAAAAACTACTCAGAACTTCTCGATTGCGAAGTAGGTTTATGCCTGGCACATCGAAAGAGGTTGTAATTCCGGGATCCATGGGTGATTCCCTCGCCGGAGGCGACCGTACTTCCCTCGCGAGCCAAAGGCGGACGAGGATGATTGCAGTTTTGGGAGTGTTACTTGGAGTATGCCTCCCATACGTTCAGCTCACTCGATCCTATTTTCTTGGCTATGACGATTTCAGAGAAGTCCATCGGGCAGCATTCGATGATGCGAAGAACCCTGCGGGCATATTCACAACGGGGCACTTTGGCCAAGCAAAGTACCGGCCCTTGAATCGCGGTCTCAATTTCATTTCCTATCAACTCGGCGATGGAAACCCGGCGATATTTAGATTGAGAAACCTGTCGTTCCATCTTCTGAATTGCGTTTTGGTTTATTTGCTTGGCATGTTGCTGTTCGATTCGTTTTTGACCGCCATAGTCGGCGCGCTCTTTTTTGGACTCAATCCAGTTGCTCACCAGGCAGTTGCCGGCGCGGTCATGACCAACACCGCAGCCGGTTCCTTAGGGTTGTTGGCCGTCCTTATAGGAGTGAGATCGTACCGCGCGAAACAGAACCAGTCTCTCCAACTTGCGTTGGCGGTTTTTATTGCTTGGATCGGGGCTTTCGTCTACGAAGCTGACGTGACGGCACTGGGAGTCATTTTTTGCTATTTCGCGCTGGATTCCCTGATTTTTCGCCGGCCAAATATCAACAGGGCTTGGCTCTTTACCGGAATCGCGCTCTCAGTTGCGGTGGTCGCCTCCATGCTTATCACTCGCGCCATCGTGCTGACACCTGGGACCCATCAGCCGATAGCTTCTTTGGGAGTGATTGCCAAAAACGCAGCGATTTATATGCTGGCCGTCGCCAACCCCGTTGATTCCCTGCTTGCCAATCAATGGGCCGGGGCGCCGCTAATTTCGGAGGTACATCCCTCTTTGGTCCTTTTGATTGCGATCCTCGTGATCGCCTTGCTGGTTATCTTGGCCATCGTGTTCAGATATCGCGTTCAAATCAGGCGACAGAAAATGGATCTTCTGAATTGTGCATTTCTTCTATGCGCAGCCGGCCTGACGATGTTCCCCCTGGTCGTATTCAATGAGCATCCCTCAGAGACTTATCTTTATTTGCCCCTTGCATTTGTAATGTTGTTTTTGGCGCGGCTGATACTCTTTATTCGGCGCTCGCGTCCAGCCGCAGCATTCACGTTGATAGGTGTACTTGGTGTCTTGTATGGCTGCGCCACTTTCGAAAGAAGTCAACGAGTATTCCAGTCCGCCACCATTGCGAAACGCATACTCAGCGAGCTTCCAACTTCGCGCTGGCAACAAGGTGCCTGGCACATCAAAATATCGAATCATCCCGGCTATTTGCGACCGACTCGATACGGTCTTTATACGTATCGCGGGCTCGATACCATCGGCGTGGGTGATGGAATAGGATCAGTTGAATTCGCGCTTCAGCTTGCTACGAAGAATCCTGATGTTCATGTCGACGTACCGTCTCCCCAGCCGTGCGAAAACCCTGAGAAACTCGACTCTGCACACAATCAGAGATTCTGGATCTTACCCGACGGGAGAGTTATAGAACTACCAAACATCACCCAAGAACAGCCATGCGGAGCTAAAAAGACGGCTGGGGCAGCTTGAAAATGACAACTCCGATTGATGCCTGATCGTCACGAGTCGTTCCCGGCGTCCACTCCACTTTCGTCCGCGCCTGACAAATCGCTTTTGAGCACAAAAGCTATCCCGGCAGGCTATCCTGATATGGACATTGCATCCAGGTAAACCACGCGAGGTCCTGATGGGGGCTGTCCTCACCGTTCTGTATCTTCTCGTCTACTACCTCACGCCGGCCTTTCTCTTTGGGGCGTTCGCAGAATATCGAATTGAGGCCTTCCTTCTAGGACTCGCTATCCTTGTGTCTCCCATTGCACTGATGAAGACGTTCGCCTTAAAGACTTCGCAGGCCTGGGCGTTGATGGGCCTGACGCTTGCAGCAATGTTATCCGCAGTCTTTGGAAGACACTGGTTGGGCGGGAGTATCAGCGCTTTTCTCGAGCTACTTCCAAATGCCCTGGTGTATTTCCTGGTGTGCATCCATTTCAAAAGCAAAAAGAGATTGCAGCTTCTGATTCTCGGATTGATGCTCGTCTGTATGTTCGTAGTGACGCGGGGTCTCTGGGATCTGCAACGCGGAGTCCCCGAAAACGTCCTCGCACCAGGAACAGCATTAGGAGATCCGTTCCAAGGGGGGAAGACGGGGAGCCCGTATTTTCTGCGGTATTACGATGGCAATGGGGGCTGGAGCCATCGACTGCAGGGGCTTGGAGTCATTAATGATCCTAATGACTTTGGACAATTATTGGTTTGCGTAATTCCGCTGACATTCTTCTTCTGGGAAAAGAAGAGCGCCTTAAAGAATCTGTTAATAGTGATTCTGCCCATCTGCGTGATGGTGGTCGGGATCTATTTCACACATTCCCGTGGCGCACTCCTGGCACTCCTAGCGATTACCATCCTGGCTTTCAGTCGTAAGATTGGCACAATACCCTCGCTCATTCTGGGAGCTTGCTTTTTTTTTGCGGCGACAGCTTTGCAGTTTACGGGTGGACGAGACATATCTGCCAGCGCGGGAGAAGATCGCACCTCTCTTTGGGGCCAAGGCATGGATGCCTTCAAAACCCATCCAATATTTGGCGTCGGTCTTTCTCAACTCCCCGACTACACCGACAATCATCGTACCGCGCACAATTCGATCATAGTTTGTGTTGCTGAACTAGGAATCATCGGGCTCTTTTTCTGGTCAATGTTCCTTTTCGCGACTTTGAACGACGCTTTGTTCATTGCCTCTCCCAAAAAACTGACAGCAGGAGTTCCAATGAACGCCGATGTTGGTCCGTTTCCCGATCTAACTCCAAGAATGGATGAGCTGGAAAAGGATGAGATCAATCGCCTGGGACGCGCGGGATTTTTATCACTATTCGGCTTTCTCTTCGCAGGTGTCTTTCTCTCCAGAGCTTTTGTCATCACCCTTTTTATGCTCGGCGCGTTAGTTGAATCCCTCTACCAGATGGCACTCAACCGCGAAATGGCCCCTCCACGACGTTCAATGAAGAAGGTCCTTTTAGGTTCGGCCGCGATGGCTGTAGGCCTTCTGGTCATCATGTACTTGCTCGTGCGAATCTTGAATTTCTTCCACTGATTCTCTGAGTCATTGTTAAGTTCGACACCCGCCGGAACCACCTTGCGGCAGCCGTTCTCCTTTTCCGTGAGATTGGGCCCGCTTGAATCTCCACAAGCCCCATCTTTTCAATTCGTTGCACCCTGACTCGCGCCAGGTCGCACATTCGTGAACAAGGATGATGCCCGGCTACCGGGCTGCGGGTAAACTAATTACATGGCAGAGATTCAGCGCAGGAAGACCCCGACAGTCAAAATTGGTCACGTGCGAGTGGGCTGGGAAGTTCCCGTCGTCGTGCAATCGATGACCAACACAGATACGGCCGATGCCGAGTCCACCATCGAGCAGGTTGCGGCCCTCGCTATTGCCGGATCTGAGTTAGTGCGCGTTACGGTCAACAACGAAGAAGCCGCGGCCGCAGTGCCGGAAATTGTTGAGGGCCTGGACAAGCGCGGGATTCGCGTTCCCATAATCGGCGATTTTCATTACAACGGGCATCTGCTGCTGAAGAAGTTCCCTGCCACGGCACGCGCGCTTGCCAAGTACCGCATAAACCCGGGAAATGTTTCGGTGGGCCGTAAGAACGACGACAACTTCCGCACTATGATTGAGTGCGCCATTGAAAACAAAAAGCCGGTTCGCATCGGAGTGAACTGGGGATCGCTTGACCAGGCGCTGCTGACGCGCATGATGGACGAGAACAGTAAGAAAGCCGAGCCCGAGCCCGCACGAAACGTGATGATGGAAGCGATGGTGGTGAGCGCGCTCGACTCCGCTGCTGCGGCCGAGCGTTACGGGCTGGGCCACGACATGATCATTTTGTCAGCCAAGGTGAGCGGCGTTCGCGATCTCGTGGACGTCTACACCGATCTGGCTGCACGTTGCGATTACGCACTACATTTGGGATTAACTGAAGCCGGGATGGGAGCAAAAGGCCTTATCGCGTCCACCGCCGGTCTGGCTCCCCTGTTGCTGGCCGGCATCGGCGACACCATTCGCGTAAGCCTGACACCAAAGCCCGGCGGCGATCGCACGGAAGAAGTGCAGGCTGCGCAGCAAATTCTGCAATCGCTTTCAATCCGCAGCTTTATGCCGCAGGTCACGAGTTGCCCCGGCTGCGGAAGAACCACCAGCACTTACTTCCAGGAATTAGCCGAGCAGATTCAGAGCTACCTTCGCACCTCGATGCCGGAATGGCGCAAGAAGTACCCCGGCGTTGAAGAACTCAAGCTCGCCGTTATGGGCTGCATCGTCAATGGACCTGGTGAATCAAAGCATGCCAATCTTGGCATCAGCCTGCCAGGCACGTTTGAAGATCCGGTTGCCCCGGTCTACGTAGATGGCAAACTCGCCACCACTCTGCGCGGCGAAACCATCGTGGCCGACTTCAAAGAGATTCTCGACCGCTACGTCGAGAGTCACTACAGCGAGGGCGCGAAGAGCGGCGAGTTGATTGGTACTCACTAGTACTTTGGTGTATCAGCGCGCACTTCCTCTCTCACTGGATTCGCGGTAGTCTTGCTGCAATCCCCACAGGAGTGTGATGATGCGTTGCCATGTTTGGCTTGCGGTTATTCTTGTGTGTGCGCCGGCTATTTCATTCGCAGGCGGTCCAAAAAGCTGTGTGACCGCCGAAGAAGCTGCACGAACGCCAAACAAGGACGTCTGCATTACCGCACACATCTACGAGATTGTCGAGTTGCCCAATGGCACGCGCTTTCTGGACGTGTGTGCCCCCGAAACGCCGGACGATTCCTGCCATTTCACCATCATGAGCCTGAGTGAGGACCGCAACGATGTTGGCGAATTGTTCCGATATCGCAACACAGACGTGCGCCTTCGCGGGATTGTGCAGTCCATGCACGGACGTTATGGAATGTTGCTGAGCCATGCGCGGCAGTTTTACGGCGGACCGCCGAAATTTAAGCCCAACCCGAAACTGCTGCGCGGCTTCGATGCAGAACGTGACACCCGGCCCCTCAACGATCCTAATCTGCGCAGGCAGGGAGGGCGGCGTGCATTCATGGATAACCGCGATCAGACCTCGCGGCACTGATCAAGATCTTCCGTTGGAACAGGACATCACGATCGGAAGAACCAACGATGGCGAATGGGCTTGCCGCACGGCCACTGTTCTACCCTGCTCGCCATAAACCCTACTCCGGGATAATCGCAGGAATATCGATGGATACAAGCGTTCCGCGTCCGGGATTCGAAACGATGTTGAAATGCGCCTGGCTGCCGTACAAAACGTCCAGACGCTCCTGTACATTCTTCATCCCGATACCCGCACCCGGGCGCCGCAACGCCGAAGCAGGGCGCGTGCCCATACCGACGCCATCATCCGCCACCTCGATCAGCACGCGATTTCTCTCTAACCGGCTGCGCAGCGTGACAGTGCCGCCGTTAATACGCGGCTCAAGCCCGTGCTTGATGCTGTTCTCAATCAGCGGCTGCAGCAAGATGCTGGGCACCATGACACTGAGCGTTCGCGGGTCGATGTCTTTTTCCACCTTCAGCTTGTGCGCCCCAAATCGCACAACTTCGATATCCAGGTAGTCATCAGTAAAGCGCAATTCGTCCCGCAACGGGACATAAGTATCGTGGTCCTTCAACAACGCGCGCAGGATATTTGCGAGTTTGACCGTAAGTTCACGGGCCAGTTCCGGCTGGCTGCGTACCAGCGCCGCAATGGAGTTGAGGGTATTAAACAAAAAGTGCGGATTGATCTGACGTTGCAGCGCATCGAGACGCGCCTCAAGCAGCAGTCGCTTCTGCTCTTCAAGCTTCAACTCGATGCGCAACGCGTTCCACACCTTCAAAGTGATACCAACCACCATCGGCGCACAAAACCAGACCAGGATTTGCAGTCCCCACGTATCCGTAATGAGCGCGAACAGGCGGCGCGGCCCAGTAGGACTCGGCAGGTTGCGCGCAATCCACTCGCGGCACACTTCCATACCGCCAATCAAAAACAGCATCAGGATCTGGCGATCGATGCGCGGCTTGATCAGATTGCGGCGCACCCAGCGCCAAAGGCTCAGGTCGATGAACGGAGTGAACGACCAGATCTCGTCCGGCTCGACAAAGCGGCCCAGCAGGCCCGCCGCAAGCCCAAGCGCGGCATTGAAAGGCAGCGCCAGGTACTCGCCATGGATAACGGCCGGAACCGACAACACAATGCCGCCCAGCATGGCCCACACGGGCCCCACCAGCAATCCAAGCAGAATCGTTGTTTCAAACGAAATGTCGGCAGCCTGAAAGTTCGCAACCTTGGTGCGCACCCACACGCCCAGCGTAAGCGGAACGAGCATGAATGCCATCAACGACAGCGTCTGCCCCTGGCTGCGCGATTCGGCAAACAGCAGTTGCTGAAATGTGCGCGAGCGTGCCAGCGCGCTGGCGACGGCTGCCGCAACACCCAACTTCACCAGCAGCGTAATCAGGACAAGCGTATCGGTCACGACTTCAATGTACAGCAACGCGTTCGAATTCGACGCCAAATCACCTCCGATTCAAGAGGATATGGCGACCATGAACCGGTCTGCGAGACAGCTACTTGCGCGCTCGCCGTAAAATAGATGCATGGCATTTGAATCGGTGAAGAAGGTGGCAGAAGCGGATTTCCCTACCCGCTGGGGCGCCTTCCGAATCCTGGGATTTGAAGGACGCGCTGAGAACGAGGTCGAAGAACTTGTCGCGCTCGTGATGGGCGACATTTTCTCCGCGCCCCCGCTGGTCAGGATCCACTCCCAATGTATGACCGGCGACGTGTTTGGCTCCCTACGCTGCGACTGCCGCCTGCAGCTTGAAATGGCGCTCAAGAAGATCAGCGAAGCCGGCGCGGGCATCCTGTTGTACGAGCAGCAGGAAGGCCGCGGCATCGGCCTGATGGCCAAGCTGAAGGCATACGAATTGCAAGATCAGGGCATGGATACCGTTGAAGCAAACGTTGAACTCGGCTTTGCTGCCGACTGCCGCGAGTACGAATTGCCAGCAAAAGTACTGCAGTTGCTCGGGGTAAGAAGCGTGCGCCTGATGACGAACAATCCTGAAAAAGTTGCCGCAATTGAGCAGGCGGGAATCGCCGTCGCCGAGCGCGTGTCAGCCGAAGTCGTGCCGCAGGAAACGTTCGCCGCCTACCTGAAGACCAAGCAGGAAAAAATGGGCCACATCACTGAAATGGTAGTCGCCGAAGATCAGTCGGAGTAAGGTGGCTTGCAGCTTCTAGCTGCTAGCTTGTTCTGGACCTGCCCGAAGCGCTTTGATGACCTTCGCCGTCGTCACCACCTGCCCGGTATGTCGCTGCGTGTGGTCGGCCACATGAATTAGCGCACCCCCAAGCGACGTTGGCAATTGCTTGCGGCCCACGCCGCGGGGCGTGTCGTAGTTGCCCACGGCCAGCACACGAATTCGCCCGGCAGCATTCGAAAACGACAATTCCAATTCCGCAATCAGCACGGCCAGCGATTCCGGATCGCCTTCCCCACTCTGCTCAGTCTTAAGAGCTCCAAGCTGGTCGGCAGAAAGCTGCCCGCCTTCAGCGTAAGTAAGAATGCGATCGGTAGATCGCGCAATGTGGCGCAGATGAAATGCAATCGACGGCAGCCCAAGCGGCTGCGAATGAACTTCGGCGTCTGTCAACCCGGCGGTCCACTTCGTAATGTCATCCACCGCGAGATCGAGAGCGTGAAGCACAGCGCGGCCCGCCGCGGGAACGTCGGCGTAAGTTCCGCGCAGCCACGGTTCAATGTAGGGAGATGAAGCAGGGGAAGTACTCAACTGACACCTCTCATTGAGCGTAAATCACCGGAATAAACGTGCTGGACTAGCTTGCGCTCTTCACGCGAACCACTGTGATCTTCTCAAACCCTTCTTCGAAGACCGGCGGCTTCAGCTTTTCAGCCATTTTGCGCATGATGTCTTCGCTTACTGAGCGGTCGCGCTGGCGATTACGGTCAAGGCATACTTCAAGTGGTACATCAAAGAATACCGCTTGTACCTCATATCCAAAGCTCTTCGCCATCTTGATCCACTGGCGCCGCTCATGTGTGGACAAGTTCGTCGCATCCACATAATTCATCGGCATCCGCGCGATCAGCCTGGCCCGCAACAACGAGCGCAGCGTGGAAAATACCAGCCCCTGATAGCGCTGTTCTTCCACATCATCAAACAGAATGTTGCGCAGCAGATCGCTCGAAAGTGGGGTTATTCCGCGGCGACCAAACCAGGTGGTTTTGCCGGAACCAGGCAAACCGATAGCAAGGACCACAAACCCTTTTGGCGTGCGTTCACCAGCCTGCGGAGGCGGCGCAACAGGCGTCTCAGGTTGCGTTTCAACTTCAAGGCGACCGGATCCGGGCGGCTCGTTCCACTCCGGACGAGGCTTCTGGTCTTGCCGCGGTTGGCGCTGCCCGCTTTGCTGTTGGGCCTCGCGATTCCCCTGCGGCCGCGCATCCGATCGCGGACTGGAAGGCTGTGGACGAGCACCGGGCTCGTCAGGATAATGCGGAACAAGCGGGGCAGGTTGGTTTGGTGGAAGTTCCTGGCCTATTTTGCCCGTGGATTCGGAGGTATTGGGACCGCGTTTGGACCGTCTTCTCATGCGAAACTAAACACCTTCGTAGCTGATACCGGAATCATACATGACTCCGGCACGCTGCAAATACGGCACTTCCGCCACTTTCGAAGTATGTGTGCTTAGATAGGAACGCCGATCCGTCCCCACTCGGCCGGCTTTAACTCTGGATATGCCCAATGAGCTCTCATAACACCTGCATTCTCTTGTGCAATCCGTCACATACAGTCGCGCGCCCCTGACCACATCCTAGCGATGAGCGGTTCGGAGATGGGAGTCGCATCGCGGAATTGTTTCGGTGCCCTACCCCGAAATGTTACGATCAAGAGTTTGGTAGATTCGCCTTCTGGCACACTCCAGACGCGCACTGATTAAGCACAAAACCACAGCCTCACCGAAAAACGAAGGAGAGATCACACATGGCAGTAAAGGTTGGTATCAACGGTTTCGGCCGCATTGGCCGCAACGTTTTGCGCGCCGCCCTTGGCAATAATGACATTGAATTCGTTGCAGTTAACGATCTAACGAGCCCGGCGACGCTCGCGCATCTGCTGAAGTACGACTCAATTCTTGGCAATCTTAAGAACGAAGTCGTGGCCGGCGAAGATTTTATCGCCATCGACGGCAAGAAGATCAAGGTCTTCTCTGAGCGCGATCCTGCCAAGCTGGATTGGGCTTCAGTAGGCGCGCAAGTTGTGGTCGAATCCACCGGCTTCTTTACCGATGCGACCAAGGCGAAGGCTCACCTGGGTTCGACCGTGAAGAAGGTCATCATCTCGGCTCCAGCTACAAACGAAGATTTGACCATCGTTCTTGGCGTCAACCAGGAGAAGTACGATCCCGCGAAGCACAACGTCATTTCCAACGCCAGCTGCACCACCAATTGCCTTGCTCCGGTCGTGAAGGTTCTCATTAAGGAATTCGGCATGGTCAGCGGCATCATGACTACCATCCACAGCTATACCAATGACCAGGTCATCCTCGATACGCCGCACAAGGATCTGCGTCGTGCACGCGCTGCCGCACTGAGCATGATTCCGAGCTCCACCGGCGCGGCAAAGGCGCTCAAGCTGGTTATCCCTGAGACCGCCGGCAAGCTCGACGGCTTTGCCATCCGCGTTCCAACGCCCAACGTTTCAATCGTCGACCTCACCTTCATCAGCGAGAAGACGACCGACGCCAAGGCCGTGAACGCCGCCCTCAAGGCTGCTTCCGAAGGCGAACTCAAAGGCATTCTGGGATACGACGAGAACCAACTCGTCAGCTCTGACTTCAAGGGCGACAAGCGCAGCTCGATTGTCGACGCGCCGCTGACCAAGGTTGTTGGCCAGAGCGTGAAGGTGCTGAGCTGGTATGACAACGAGTGGGGCTATTCAAACCGCGTTGTCGACCTCATCAGCTTCCTGGTTCAGAAGGGCATCTAATTACTGCAGTCAGTGGATCGTGGACAGTGCGTGGTTTTCCATTCGCTGTCCCCTTTTCATTGCACTCTGCTCACCGCAGCCGAAAAATTTAGCTCATGTGAGCAATGCCGATTCCGCAGTTATTTACCTACCACTGTTCACCATCTCGCTCTCCCAAGGAAGGCGCATTCCCATGGCGAAGCTGTCAATTCGCGACATCGATCTGACCAATAAGCGTGTTTTCATTCGTGTCGATTTCAACGTGCCGCTGACTGAAGACGGCTCGACCATCACCGATGACACCCGCATTGTGGCCACGTTGCCCACCATCGTTTACGCGCTCCAGCATCGGGCCAAGGTCATCCTGGCCTCGCATCTGGGCCGCCCCAAGGGAAAACCGAATCCAAAGTATTCGCTCCGCCCCGTTGTCGACCGGTTGCGCGAACTGCTTGACAAGCAGCTGGGTGAAAGCGTCAACGTTGCATTTTCGCCGGACTGCGTTGGCGAAATCGCCGCCGAAATGGCTCGCCAACTCGAGTCAGGCCAGGTGCTGCTGCTTGAAAACCTGCGCTACCACGCGGAAGAAGAAGCTAACGATCCGGAGTTCTCAAAATCTCTGGCATCGCTCGCGGAAATCTACGTGAACGACGCATTCGGCTCCGCGCATCGCGCCCATGCTTCAACTGAAGGAATCACGCACTTCCTCAAGCCCGCTGTGGCCGGCCTGCTGATGGAGAAGGAAATCACCTATCTCGGCAAGGCGCTTGAAGCTCCCGAGAAGCCCTTTGTGGCCATCATCGGCGGCTCCAAAATCTCGGGCAAAATCGACGTGATCCAGAATCTGCTCGACAAGGTCGATACACTCGTGATCGTCGGAGGAATGGCTTACACCTTCCAGCGCGCGCTGGGCGTGGCCACCGGCAAGAGCCTGGTAGAAGAAGACAAGATCGAACTCGCCAAAGAGACACTGAACAAGGCGAAATCAAAGGGCGTTCAGCTCATGCTGCCCGTCGACAACATCCTCGCGGACAACTTTGCCGCCGATGCCAAGACCCAGCCGTGGGATACCTCGAAAGACTTCCCGACCGACTGGCAAGGACTGGACATCGGCCCCAAATCAGTCGCAGCCATTGAGGGGGTAGTTTCGACCGCGCGCACAATCGTGTGGAACGGTCCCGCAGGTGTCTTCGAATTTCCGCGCTTTGCGGTGGGCACGAACGCTATTGCCAAAGCCGTGGCGGCGAATAAAGCAGCCATATCCATCATCGGCGGCGGCGACTCGGTATCCGCCATCAATCAAGCCGGCGTTGCCGACCAGATCACCCACATCTCAACCGGCGGAGGAGCATCGCTCGAATTCCTCGAAGGCAAGAAGCTGCCCGGTGTAGAAGCACTGACCAAGAAATAGTCCGCGGCAGAAACCAGAAGTGCCCCGCATCCCCCATGAACACACATCGGGTGCGGGGCTTCTTCTTTCAGTTCGATCGCTCGCCCATTTGCAATGAGGGAGAAGCAAAGTGGCATATTACACGCGGGTTCTGTCGCAAGACGATGAGTTCCCTGCTTTCGAAGTACTTGCGCATTTAGTCAGCACTGAGCATTCTGACTTCAAGCTCTCCATTGAAGAAGGTACTGAGCAAGAATGGGATGTGCTTCTGCTGTCCGGACTCGACGAAGTCGAAGTAGCCTTGCTGGAACGCAATCCCGTAAGCGACGGCTCCGTTGGCCAGGACGATATTGCGGATTTCATTGAAGACCTGCAAGACTGCAAACCCAAGAGCGGCGTGCAATGGCTCGAGAATTACCTCGAGAACGTCAGCACAGTCTACGCCTTTCAACATCTGCAGGGGGCGGAGACCGTGGAAGGCAGCAATGCTCTGCACGCGCTACGCTCCGCAATTTGGGAACGCGGCGACGCAATCATCCAGGCGGATGGTGAGGGCTTCACCAACGAAGAGGGCTATCACATCGTGTGGCAGTTCGCAGATTCAGTTTCAGGGCCATGGAAAATGGGCGTTCTGCAGGATGGAGTGTGGCAGCACTTCACGATGGACCTCGGCGACCCAGATCATCGCGCAGCCTTCCTGAAAGGCACAGTGCCTGAAGACCTGTCCTCGGCTCCCGGCTCCGGTACCTAGTTTTCTCTGCTGTGCCTGCCGTCACCCGGGCGGCGGAACTCAATCCAATAAAATTGAATCAAGGAGTTCTCTGAAAAATGGCTCGTAAAGCACTGATCGCTGCAAATTGGAAGATGTACAAAACGCCCGAGGAAGCCAAAGCGTTTGTGGATGCGTTTTTGCCGCTGGTTGCCGGGCACACCCGTGACGAAATCGCCTTGTTTCCTTCGCCCGTGCTGCTGCCAACGGTCGTTGCAGCAGCCAAGGGCTCGAAAGTCGCCGTGGGCGCGCAGAACATCCACTTTGCTGAAGAGGGCGCTTACACCGGCGAAACCTCGATTCCCCAACTGAAGGCAGTCGGCGGAACGCACACGCTCATCGGGCATTCTGAACGGCGGCAGTACTTTGCCGAGACCGACGAAATCGTCAACAAGAAGCTGCTGGCGGCCCTCAAGCACGGCATCGTGCCAATCGTCTGTGTTGGCGAAGTATTGGAAGAACGCGAGTCGGGCAATACCGCCAACGTGCTCAAGACCCAAGTCACTGGCGCCTTCGCAGGCATCACCGCAGAAATGGCTAAGCCCATCGTGATTGCGTACGAGCCCGTTTGGGCCATCGGCACCGGCAAAACAGCCACACCGGAAATGGCGGCCGAAGCTCACCGCATCATTCGCGCAGAAGTAGCCAAGCTGCTCGGCGCTGAGATTGCACAAGGCATGCGCATTCTATACGGCGGCAGCGTCAAGCCAGACAATGCAACCGCCTTGATCGGGCAAGAAGAAATCGATGGCGCACTGGTCGGCGGAGCAAGCCTCAAGCCGGATTCGTTCGAGAAGATCGTCAAGTACTAAGCTGGGCCATCTGCAGATTAACGTCAGCACATCAGGACGACAAAAACGCCGCCGGGAGAGCAATCTCCAGGCGGCGTTTCTTCGCTCAATTCAGCTCTCGATCAGCACATCCCTAAGTTTCCGGACATTCCAGTGCCTCAAGCAGGCTCTCGGCATCGGTAATGGGCGGCAGACAAGTGCGCCTGCGGCAAACCAACGCCCATGCATCTGCTTTCTCCGGCGCCGGAATGGTCAGCAGCGTTTCCGCCAGCGCCTCTGGGATACCGCCTTCAACTAACTGATGTGGACTAATGCGCAAGACCGTCTTGTTCACGGCGAATCGCGCCATCGCAGTTGCTTCCAGGCGCGTTGCCTCAGGCCCTGAGCCGACGACCACCACCTGGATGGGATCGAGCAGCAACTGCTCAAGTGCCAACCCGTAACTGCCTGCATACAGACCAAAGTGCTCAACTACACCGGCGAAATTGTCCAGCGTGCCTTCCGCAGTCTCGCGGTACTCTTGCCGGCCACTCAAGGCTTCGAGTCGCAACAATGCAGAGGCCGCCGTTGGATTCCCCGCCGGTGTCGGCGAGTCCTGCAGAGGCTTGCGTCGTGCCCCAAGGGCTCCGAGCGGCATCTGCCCCGTGTCGTTGATTGCAGAATCGAAGAACCCGTTTCCCGTACCGTCGTAGAATCGCTCGATCATCGCGTCCGCAATCATGATGCCGGCCCGGTAGAAATTCATATTGCCGCTGGCAATCCAGGAATCAATGCACGCATGTACGGTGAATGCATAATCGTCAAGTGTACCGGGAGCCTGCTCCTTCGGCTCGTGCTCCGGATAAGCAATCACATGGCGAAGCGTTGAGCCGCCGTTCCATGCCTCATTCAGCAGCCGGTCCATTGTCTTCAATGCAAATTCACGCGCCCCTTCCAGCCGAAGCACGCGCGCTGTTTCAAGGTAAGCCGTTACCGCCATCGCGTTCCATGCGGTATATAGCGTGCGGTCGATGAATGGCGTGGGCCGAAGGCTGCGCGCAGCCAGCAGTTTACTGCGTGCCGACTTACGCAGTTCCCGCATCCGTTCGATATCGATGCCCTGCGCGTATTTTTCTTCCAGAGTCGTCTTTACGTGTAGCACATTCTTTGCCGGATTATGGTGCATGTCTCCGAGTTCGCCAATGTCCCAATAGTTCGTGGCAAACTGAAGTTCATCTCCGCTCAGCACGTCCTTGGCTTCGTCGAGGGTCCAGGTGAAGTAGTCGCCATCATCATCCAAGCCCACGTCCGCATCTTGCGAGGCGTAGAAGCCGCCGCGTTCACGATCCGTCATCGTCGAGTCGAGCCAACCCACAATCTCCTGCGCCGTCTCAAGAAACTCCGGCCGCACCAGACTCTGGAATCCATGCACATAATTGCGCAGCAATTCGGTATTGTCATAAAGCATCTTCTCGAAGTGCGGAACCACCCATCTCTCATCCACGCTATAGCGATGAAACCCACCGGCAAGCTGGTCGTACATGCCGCCGCGTGCCATCTTATCAAGCGTTACCACGAACGCTTCCCGGGCCTGCTCGTTGTCGCGGCTCATCGCCACCTCAAGCAGCAAATCCAGTGCCGAGGGGTGCGGAAACTTTGGCTGCGATCCAAATCCGCCATTCCGCGAATCGAATTTCGCCAGCGCCGACCCAACAATTTTGTCCACAAGCGCAAAATTCAGGTCGCCTCGGGAAGTAAAGCTCTCGTTGTGCTCAATTGCCGCCATCACGCTGCCGGCGGTTTCCAAGGCTTCTTCGCGGCGTTCGCGCCACACCTGCGCCATAGCCAGAAGCACTCGGCCAATGCCCGGCCGCCCATACCGATCCTCGCGCGGGATGTACGTGCCGCCAAAATACGGTCGGCCGTCCGGCGTCAAAAATGCGGTAAGCGGCCATCCGCCCTGCCCGGAGATGGCCGAGACGGCTGCCTGATAGCGCGTATCCACATCGGGCCGTTCGTCGCGATCGACCTTGACCGGCACAAACAGTTCGTTGATTACCTTGGCCACTTCGGGATCTTCATAAGACTCCCGATCCATAACATGGCACCAGTGACACCACACTGCGCCAATATCCAGGAGAATAGGCTTGTCCTCGGCTTGTGCCTTGGCAAACGCGGCTTCGCCCCAGGGATACCACTGAACAGGCTGGTGCCGCGCCGAACGCAGATACGAAGAAGCAGCCGAATCAAGCAGGTTCACGCCACTCGAAGTTGGGGAGTTATCGCTCATTCGCTGAGAATAAACCGTTTGGCTCGTTCCTGCACTCGTCAGGTTGCAGACCGTCATTCGATGCACTCCCCACCAAAGGGGTTTACCGCAATTGAGTGAACCTTGCGCAACGCCAAGCAAAGTTTCATCTAGAGCGAAGGTAGAAAAATGACGATCGTCAACACCAGCCCAAAGGCCCTGCCATCAGCACCTAAACTGCGATCAAGCAATAGGCCGATTGCGCGCGATTGCAGCTATTCGTTGTTAAGTTGTTTTTCGATCGCTGACACCAGTTCCGGAGCGTCCGGCTGAGTATCCGGTGCAAACCGCGCCACAACTTCACCATTACGGTTGATCAGAAACTTTTCGAAATTCCAAAGAATCTCCGGTTCCGAGGTGGTCTCGATTCCATAGCCCTTCAGCTTGGCGCGCCATGAAGGCTGGCTCACGCTGATAGCGCGGGGCTGCGCCGATATCAGCGCGCGATACAGCGGGTGCTTGCCGATGCCGACCACAGAAATCTTGCTGAACATGGGAAACTTTACGCCAAAGCTCGTCGTGCAGAATGTCTGGATTTCGGCATCAGTACCCGGTTCCTGCGCCTTGAAGTCGTTTGCTGGGAATCCAACCACTACCAACCCTTGCCGCTTGTATGACTCGTAGATGTTTTCGAGCGACTCATACTGCGGCGTGAGCCCGCATTTTGAGGCGACGTTCACCACTAGCAGCACTTTACCTTTGAATTCGCCAAGCGTCGTCTCTTCGCCCGTGATCTTGCGAACTGGAATGTCGTAGATCTGTGCGCTCATTCCTATCTCCCTGAATCAATGAAGCTCAACCGCTATCCAGACTAACTCAACAACCGCTTTGCCAACCGGATATATATGTCGACAGAATCCAGCAGCTCTCTTTTTGCCAGCTTCTCATTTGGCGTGTGCGCTACATGGATCGAGCCCGGCCCCAGCAGCAATGGCTGCCCCCAGTTCGTCAACTGCGGGATGTCGGTCGCGAACTTGGCAATCATCGTCGGCATGCCTTCCACCGCCTTCAGGCGGACAAACGCCAGGTCCAGCGTAAAACTCACCTCAGCCAGGCCTTCGGCAGCTTCAAGAATCTTTTCCCGTACCGGCGCGGAGTCCGTAACCAATCTGATAAGCAACTGCGCTTCGGCATGATCAGCAATCACGTTGGGCGCATACCCTCCGTGAATTTGGCCCACGTTCAGCGTCGTATCGCCCGCATATTCGTCCACAGGCCAGTCAATCTTCAACAGCTTGTTGAGCAGTTCAATCATCTTGTGAACTGCGCTCTCACCTAATTCCGGATAAGCGGAGTGCGCCATCTTGCCAGTCGTCTTAAGTAAAACCCGCAGCGCGCCCTTCGATGCCAGCGCCAGCTTGTTGTCAGTGGGCTCGCCATTGATCAGGTATCGGCTCCCCTTGGACATCTGGTTGGCTACCTTAGCGCCCGCCGAGTCCCGCTCTTCGCCCGATACAAACAACAACGCCACGTTATACCCTGCGTCCCGCAATTGCTGGGCTGCAGCCAGCTGCGCCGCAATGATTCCCTTGGCGTCTGCTACCCCCCGGCCGTAGACAAACTCATCATCTTCTCTGAACGGAATATAAGGGGGAACCGTGTCCATATGCGTAGAAAAAACCAGGTCAGGCATCTTCCCCTGAATGCCGCCATAAACGTTCCACCGGGGTCCGGAGGTGGCACTCTCATTCGGCTGGGGAACTTCAGTCTTTTCAACTTCCCAGCCTTGGCGGGCCAAATAGTCGGCCAGGAAATCTCCAACGGCACCCTCGAAGTAAGTTGTCGATTCGATTTCGCACAAGGATTTTGTCAGTTTGATAGGGTCAACTGGCTGAGCCTCAAAACGTTCAGACATGATGAAGCCAGAATACCTTAGCTGGAGTTGAAAACTACGAATTCAGAGATGTCACTTTGTGAAATCAGCTCTTTGCCCCGCAAAAATCGTTTTATTGGCCTGACCATTCCACCGTAAACCGCAGCTTTTTGCGCGTAGAATGAGGAGTGGAATGAACGCCACGATTGCCTTCACCCAGCCTGTCTTGAGTCCGCTCACTTACAGGCTCCGCAGCTTGGATCTAACCGGCCCTGCAGGTCGACTTGAAGCTGTCCTCAACGAAGGCAATCCCGAAGCCCACTTTTCCGCACTCGTCTGCCATCCTCATCCCCTCGGCGGCGGCAATCTTCACAACAAAGTTGTGTATCACGCAATGAAAGTCCTCAATGAACCTCGTTGGGGTTTCAACTTTCCTGTGTTGCGCTTCAACTTCCGCGGCGTTGGCACAAGTGAAGGCATACACCATGGCGAAGCAGAGGCCGATGATGTGCTCGCCGCTCTCAACTGGCTTCAGTATGAGTTCAATCGACCGATCATTCTTGCGGGATTCAGCTTCGGAGCAGCCATGGCGATTGCCGCCTGTTGCAGCGGCGATCCATCAGCCGCCAACGTTCGCGCTCTCGTTGCCCTCGGGCTCCCGACTAAGAACGGCAGCCGCATTTATCGCTATCCCTCGTTCGAACAGAATCCCCTTCCCAAGTTCTTCATCAGTGGCGATCACGATCAGTTCGCACCGGCCGATCAGTTGGCTTCGACGATTGCTTCGATAGCCAACCCGAAAAAGTTCGCCCTTATTCAAGGTGCAGATCATTTCTTCACTGGCCATCTCTCTGCGATGCAGAAACAACTCGCAGGCTGGCTGAAAGAGCAAATTTCATGACTCCAGCAAACGACATACTACTCGACTCGCTTCATGCCACTGCCACCGGAATCTTTACCGGAGCGCTGAAAGCCTGCAACATTGCCACAGCGTTCGATCGCAGGCTGCGTTTTGACGGAGACACACTACAGCGCCTTATGCCGGACGGCTGCGGCCCGGCAACCATCGAACTCTCCGCATACAAGCGGGTGTTTGTCATCGCCCTGGGGAAGGCTGCAGTTCCCATGCTCGACACCCTGCTCGATCGTATGAAGCGCCGCAAGGGACTGCGCGGCATCTGTTGTGGAGTTCAGGTTCCCAAGAAGCGCAATTGGCGCATTCGCTATTTTGAGGGCGGCCATCCGCTTCCCAATGAAGACTCCTTTGCCGCTGCACGCGCAACGCTGGCACTGCTCAAAAAAGCAAAGAAAGACACGCTGATTTTTTTCCTCATCTCCGGCGGCGGATCCGCCATGTTCGATCTCCCCGTAGATCCGCAGATCTCACTTGAAGACACGCAGGCATTCCATCAGGCCCTGCTTGCCTCCGGAGCACCTATCAATGAGATCAACACACTGCGCAAGCACTTCTCCGCAGTAAAGGCCGGCCGTCTCGCCATGGCCGCACCGGACGCGCTGAAAGTGAATCTTTTGCTGCCGGACGTACCGCTGCGCACACTGGACGCGCTCTCCTCCGGCCCAACGTCGCCCGATCACAGCACCGTGGCCGAAGTGCGAACGCTGCTGGAAAAATATCATTTGCTCGCCAAGTTCCCGCCTTCGGTCAGCGCCTTTTTTGAACGCACCGACATGCCCGAGTCTCCGGGAAACAAGAGTTGGCGTCCGCCGTTTCTCCCCCGGTTTGCAAAGTCCGAGCCCGCACCTCCACGCCGCATTGTGTCCATGACAGACGAAGACGAAGCTTTTCACGATTCCGTTTTCGAAATTCTGCTCTCAAGCCACGATCTGGTTGAAAGCGCGCGCAACCTCGCGCAGCAGGCCGGCTACCATACCGTCGTAGACAACAGTTGCGACGACTGGGACTATGCCGAAGCCGCGCGCTATCTGCTCGGGCGCTTTCACGCCCTGCGCGCCATTCATCCGCGGCTCTGCCTGATTTCAGTTGGCGAAGTTACCGTAACAATGGACCGCACTCCCGGCGCCGGAGGCCGCAATCAGCAGTTCGTCATGGCTTGCGCGCTCGACCTTGAGAAATACCCCGGCGAACGCCTCACCGTGCTCAGTGCAGGTTCCGACGGCATTGACGGCAACACGCAGGCAGCTGGAGCAATCGCCGATCCCACTACGGTGGAGCGGGCGCATGCATTCGGGTTCCATCTCAAGGCTTCGCTGGCTGCGTTCAATGCCTGCCCCATGTTCACGGCACTCGGCGACGCGGTCATCACGGGACCCACTGGCCAGAACCTCCGCGACCTGCGCCTGCTCATTGCCGAACGCGATTAGTTCAGACCTCATTCACTTCACCACGGCGCGACCCCGGGCCGCGCCCAACACCCAGCTTCTGTTAGTTGATCGATGTCGATCCGCCCTGTTCGCGATCAAAAGCAAAAAGGTCTTCGTACATCTGCCTAAAATGCAATAACATTGCATTCACATTAGATTTGAATCGAACAGGACTCGGACGTGCCTCGAAAAGCATCCCGTAAAACTGCCGGCAAGACGCCCGACATCCGTACCGTTGCGGCTGTTGCCAAGGTTTCAATTGCCACCGTCTCACGGACCATCAACGGATCGCCGCTCGTCAGCGAGCGTCTTTCCAAGCGCGTCTGGCAGGCCATTCGGCAACTGAACTATTTCCCCAATACCCACGCACGCACGCTTGTATCCGGCCGTAGTCGCCTTCTCGGCATCATCGTCGAAAACATAACCAATCCCTTCTTTCCGGATTTGATCCAGAGCTTCGAAGAAATCGCCGTCGCAAACGGATACGAAATCCTAGTCAGTTCCTCGAATAGCGACCCCATCATACTCACTCAATGCGTGCGCCGCATGCTCGAGCGCAAAGTTGAAGGCGTCGCCGTCATGACCTTCGGCGAAGAAGAACCTGTGCTCGATCAGCTCGTCCACAGAAATGTGCCCATCGTGCTCGCAGAGTTCAAGCTGGATGATCCCAAGGCCAGCACCATCCTCCTCGACTACTCCACAGGAATCCACGAGGCCGTCGATCACCTTGTCTCGCTCGGTCACAGCAGAATCGCCTTCCTTGCCGGCCCGCACAAACTCCACTCGGCCATTACGCGCGAAAACGATTTCCGTACCGCAATGAAGGCTTCGAAACTCCCCCTTACGAAAGAGTGGATCATCGAGTGCGACCACACGCTCAAAGGCGGAGTCGCCGGATTCGGACATTTCAGATCGCTGGCTAAGCGGCCCTCAGCCGTAATCTGCTCAAACGACATGATTGCCATCGGCGTCCTTCGCGCAGCTTATCTTGAAGGCTTGCGCGTGCCGCAGGATCTCTCGGTAATCGGCCTCGACGATATCGATTTCGCTGAGTTCACGCTTCCGCCCCTCACTACCATCAGCCTCTCTCGTGTCGACTTGGCACGCGCTGCATTCGAAGCGCTTCGACAGCAGGCCGAGAACCCCACTGATCCGAACCGGAAGCGCGAGTTCCTGGTTTCAACGCGGCTCGTCGTCCGCGGATCCACAGCCGCACCGACCAGTTCAATTGGCTAAGAAATCCTGAAACCTGCGTTCGTCATCCCCGGGGCGCCAGAGCGCTCTCACCCCGCATGGCTGCGATTTCGTCGTGCGTAATGTCCGCGGCAACGCGCCGATCAGTGTACGCACGAGATTCGCCAAACCTAACTTCGGCTTCAAACCCAGTCATGCCAAGCACCTTCCAAAGATGATGGACAAACGTCTCATTGCCATACCAGCAAACTTCGCGCTCCGGCCTCCCATCGGGAATCGCATATCGAATTCCTGCGGACGTGACCGGCACACCCAGTGAAGTTGCTGGATCAAACAGCCGCGAATGGAAGCGGAGCACTTCACTGCCGTCGGTGCTGGTGCCTTCAGGGAACAGCACTATGGGCGCCGCAATCGAGAGCTCGAGCCGCTCCCTCATCTGCACGGCTACGCTCTGAGCGCTTCTCTTGCTGGAACGATCGATGAAGATGGTTCCCCCCAACCGCGCCGCCTTACCGAAAAACGGCCAGCCGCCAATTTCAATCTTCGCCACAAAAAAGCAAGGCATCGCCGCTGCAAGCACCGCGATATCGAGATAGCTTAAATGGTTTGCTACCACCAGGCCATGCGTCGGCGGATCGCCTTGAACGCTGCAGGAAATGTCCAGGAAGCCAACAACCGTTTGCGCAAGTCTGTGCACCCAGTTCGCACGCCTCTCGAGCGTAAGCGGCCCTTGCAGGCGCATCAGCCACAAGTTCACGATTGCCCTGATGATCTGCACTACCAGCGCCACAGCGCGCCGGAAGCGGCGCAGCATCGTTCCGTAAGAGGAGCCAAAAAGCGATTGCGTGCCACCGGCGAAAACACCGATCAAGTACCGCAGCCCCATCTCGGAAGCATACTGCGCGATCCCGCACCACAACAAGCAGAACTGCTATCGAAGTCAATCCAACGCTTCGCATGCAATCTGCTTTAAGCCACTTGTCAACTCGTCAACTCGTAAGATAGCTTCCAGTTAACTGGTAACCTTGTGATCTGCCGGATCGTAATTCAGATTTGGCCCCAGCCAGCGCTCCACCTCGGCTTCGCTCATTCCTTTGCGAACGTGATAGTCCTCCACCTGGTCGCGGCCAATTTTACCCAGCGTAAAATATCGCGACTCAGGATGCGCAAAGTAAAGCCCGCTCACGCTCGATCCCGGCCACATTGCGTATGATTCCGTGAGTTCAATTCCCGTGCTTTCCTGCACGTTCAGCAACTGCCAAATCTCCGCCTTCTCCGTGTGATCAGGACATGCGGGATATCCAGGCGCGGGCCTTACGCCACGATACTTTTCGTGGATCATGTCCTCGTTGCTGAGTTTTTCTTCCCTGCCATAGCCCCACTCATCGCGCACTCGCTTGTGCAGGCATTCTGCGAACGCTTCGGCCAGCCGATCGCCAAGCGCCTCCGCCATGATGGCGTTGTAATCGTCGTTCCGCGCTCTGAACCCGTCGCATAGTTCCTTCAATCCCATCCCGCCCGTTACTGCAAAGGCTCCAATGTGGTCCGGCAGTCCCGTGTCCTTCGGTGCAACAAAATCAGCGAGCGACCGGCATGGTTCATTGCCTTCGCGATTCGCTTGCTGGCGCAGGAAATGGAAACGCGTCAGCACCGTAGTGCGCGTCTCATCCGTGTAAAGCTCCACATCATCGCCCACGGCGTTTGCCGGAAACAGCCCGTACACAGCCCGGGCCGTAATCAGCTGGCCTTCAATGATGCGGTCCAGCAGCGCATTCGCTTCCTCAAAAATCTGCTTTGCCTGCGCGCCCTGTTGAGGATGTTCGAAAATGCGCGGATACACTCCCTTCAGTTCCCAGGTATGAAAGAAAGGGGTCCAGTCAATAAACTCGCGCAACGTCTTCAGCGGGAAATCGTGCAGTACTCGGACGCCCGTAAACTCCGGCGAGGCCACATCCTCCTTGCGCCACGTGATCGGAGTCTTCCGAGCACGCGCCTGCTCAATCGGTACCAGGCTCGCCTTGGGCGCAGCATGCGTCTTTCGCAGATACTCATACTCCTCCCTCTTCTTTGCGATGAAGGCGTCTCGATTCTCTTCGCTCAGCAGGCTGGTCGTCACCGGAACCGCACGGCTCGCGTCAAGCACATGCACCACCGGCTGGCTGTATTGCGGCGCAATTTTCACCGCCGTATGTGCGCGGCTCGTCGTCGCTCCACCAATCAACAGAGGCAGCTTGAATCCCAGCCGTTCCATTTCGCGCGCCACGTGCACCATTTCGTCGAGCGAGGGCGTAATCAATCCACTCAATCCAATCAGGTCCGCATTCACTTCCTTTGCGCGCGCAAGAATCTTCTCCGCTGGAACCATCACGCCCATGTCGATTACTTCGTAGTTATTGCAGGCCAGCACCACACCGACAATATTCTTGCCAATGTCATGCACATCGCCCTTTACAGTCGCCAGTACAATCTTGCCTTGCGCGCTCACCTGCTGGCCTGCAGCAACCAGCAACGCCTTCTCGGCTTCCATAAACGGCGTCAGATGCGCCACAGCCTTTTTCATCACGCGCGCCGATTTCACTACCTGCGGCAAAAACATCTTGCCTGCTCCGAACAGGTCGCCTACCACGCCCATGCCCGCCATCAGCGGCCCTTCAATCACCGCCAGCGGCCGTCCCAGCTTCAGCCGCGCTTCTTCCGCATCCGCTTCAATGTACGCGTCAATGCCCTTCACCAGCGCGTGGGAAATACGCTCCTCAACGGTGCCATTGCGCCACTCTTCGATCTTCGCTTCGTCCTTCACGGCGCCGGCGCCTTCGGCCTTCAACTGCTCACCGCGCTCTACAAGGCGTTCCGTCGAATCGGGCCGTCGATTCAGCAGGACATCTTCAACCAGTTCCTTAAGCTCCGGCTCAATCTCCTCGTAGACCTCCAGCATGCCCGCGTTCACAATGCCCATGTCCATGCCGGCGGAAATCGCGTGGTACAAGAACGCCGAGTGCATCGCCTCGCGCACTTTATTGTTTCCGCGGAAGCTGAATGAAATATTCGAAACACCTCCGCTTACCTTGGCATGCGGCAAGTTCTCCTTAATCCAACGCGTCGCCCTGATGAAGTCAACCGCGTAATTGTTGTGCTCATCCATGCCGGTGGCAACCGTCAGTATGTTCGGATCGAAGATGATATCTTCCGGCGGAAATCCAACTTCATCGACAAGAATGTTGTAGGCCCGTTCACAGATCCGAATGCGGTCTTCAAACGTCGCCGCCTGTCCCTGCTCATCAAAGGCCATCACCACCACGGCAGCGCCATATTTCAGCACCGTCGCCGCGTGCTCGCGAAACTTTGTCTCGCCCTCTTTCATTGAGATAGAGTTCACGATGCCTTTGCCCTGCAGGCATTTCAAACCCGCCTCAATCACTTCCCATTTCGACGAGTCCACCATGAATGGCACCTTAGCCACTTCCGGCTCACTGGCAAGCAGCAGCAAGAAACGCGTCATTGCCGCCACGCCATCGATCATTCCCTCGTCCATGCAAATATCGATAACGTTCGCGCCGTTCTCTACCTGCTGCCGCGCAATCGCAACGGCCTCCTCGTACTTGCCCTCCTTAATCAGCTTGGCAAACTTCGGCGAACCAGCCACATTCGTCCGCTCGCCAATCATGATGAACACACCGGCCTGCTGCGTAAACGGCTGCGACCCCGATAGCCGCAGTGGCTTGGGCATTTCCGTTTGCACAATGGAGGGTGCCGCCTCGAGCGCATCATCCTTAGCGCCTTTTGCCGAGGGGGGAATACCGCGACCCCCACCATCCGACTGCTGTTCTCCCACATCAATACGGGTGCCCCGGGTCCGGATTTTCGGACTGGGGATATCAGCCAATTCCCTGGGGTGTTTTCCATCCAGCGCCTTCGCAATCGCAGCAATATGTTCCGGCGTATTGCCGCAGCATCCGCCGGCAATATTGATCAGCCCGCCTTTGGCAAATTCGCCCAGATACCGAGCCATGTCCTCCGGCCCCAGATCGAACCCGGTTACCGACAGCGGATTCGGCAAACCCGCATTTGGATAGCACGAAATCGCGGCGCTGGATTTATGCGCGAGTTCTTCGAGAAAGGGATACATCAAGTCCGGTCCCAGCGAACAATTCAAGCCCACCGAAAGCGGTTTCGCATGCTCCACCGCATTCCAGAACGCTTGAATCGTCTGCGCCGAGATCATGGTTTCGCCGCCGCGACCCACCGCCGCCGAAATCATCACCGGCAGTTCCCTGTCCTCTTTCACAAATTCGTCTTCTTCGAACACCTCGCGAATGGCCACCAGCGCCGCCTTCGCATTCAGCGAATCGAAAATCGTTTCCACCAGCAGCAGATCAGCGCCGCCGGCAATCAGCGCGCGTGCTTGTTCCTTGTACGCCTGCTTTACCTGGTCAAACGTAACAACTCTGAAGCCCGGATCATCGGCATCGGGAGAATTCGACAGCGAGACCGTCAGCGGACCCAAGGCTCCCGCTACAAACCGCTGGCGCCCTGTCGCATTCGCCACGCGATCTGCCCACTCACGACACTGCCGCGCCGACTGCTCGTTGATCTCCCACGCCAGATCCTTTAGGGATTTATCGTCGATGACCTTTTGGTAAAACTCCGCATCCTTGCGCCCGCCATGCTCACGCGGATCCTCGACAAAAAACTCGCTCTGCGCAATGCTGGTGGCCCCAAACGTATTCGTCTCGATGATGTCGGCCCCGGCTTCAAGAAATCTTCGATGGATATCGCCGATCATCTTTGGTTGGGTCAGCACAAAAAGATCGCCGTTGTTCAGCAACCCCTTGGTCGCGTTTTTAAATCGCTCGCCGCGTATATCCGCCTCCGCCATGCCGTAGGTGCGGATGGTCGTGCCCATCGCGCCGTCGATGATGGCAATGCGGTTTTCGAGAATCTTCTTCAAAGGATGATATTGAAAGTCCGTCAAAATGGTTACCCGACCTGACTGGCCAGAGAGAAACTGGCCGCATAAAGAAGCTAGAACTGGTTGCAAAAAGTAGACGATAGCTCCACAGAAAGCTCTCCAAGCGCATAGGCTTTAACCCGCACACTAGGTCATCCAATAACTCGTGGGCTATGGCCCGCGAAGGAATCTGTGGCATACATACGCCGCCAGCGTCAGGGAAAGCGGCCCTCTATCAAGGATATCGAACTCCCTGCCCATTCTCGAGGCTTAGGCCCTAAATGGCCTTTCTTCGCCACTGGAACGTAACCAGCGCGCCCTGAACGGCATACGCACATACCAGTATTGATGCTCTAGACTGGTAATTGGACACTCAATGATCAAGTTCTTCGGCCGCAAACAAGACGAAAACGAACCCCCGGAACCCCAGGAATCGCAAGAACCTCAGGAGAATCTCGGCCTTTTCGCAAGAATGAAGCAGGCCGTTTCGCGCACCCGCGAGTCGCTTTCCTCCAAAATCGAAGGCATCGCGGCCTTAACCCGCATCGTCGATGAAAGCGCACTCGAAGAGCTGGAACTGGTGCTCGTTTCAAGCGATCTCGGTGTGCAAACCTCTGCCGCCGTGATTGAGGGACTTCGCGAACGCGCTCTCCGCAAAGCGATTGAAGGCGGCGAAGAACTGCGCGACCTGCTCAAACTCGAGTTGCAGGCCATCCTTGATGCGCCTCAGCGCAGAATCCCCACCCCCATCGAGCCACCCAAAGTCACATTCCTCGTAGGCGTCAACGGCACCGGCAAAACCACAACCAGCGGCAAACTGGCAGCGTGGAGCCGCGATCAGAACCGCACTGCCATGCTCTGCGCCGCCGACACCTTCCGCGCCGCAGCCATTGAACAACTCGAGGTCTGGGCCTCGCGTTCCGGCGTTGAAATCATCAAGACCAGGCACGGAGCCGATCCAGCCTCCGTGCTCTACGACGCCATCTCTGCCGCCAAGGCACGCGGCATTCAAGATCTCTATGTTGATACCGCCGGCCGACTGCACACCAAGTCCGGCCTAATGGACGAACTCGACAAAATGCGCCGCACCGCCGCGCGCCTCGTCCCCGAAGCCCCGCACGAAGTGCTGCTCGTAATGGATGCAACGACCGGCCAGAACGGCCTTCAGCAGGCGCGCCTATTCACCGAATCCGCAGGAGTTACCGGCATCGTCCTCACTAAACTGGACGGCACCGCCAAGGGCGGCATCGCAGTAGCAATCGCCCGCGAAATGAACTTGCCCGTCCGCTTCGTAGGTGTGGGCGAAAAAATGGACGACCTCTTGGAATTCTCCTCCAAGGCCTTCGTAGACTCGCTGCTGGATTGAATGCTCTTGAATCGCGCGCTGGTAATTACACCGCGTCAGTCAGCAACACGATGTAGTTCATGTCTGTCAGCGTGTTCTCGATCAGCGGCCAAACCCGGCTATGCACTTCTGAAGCAATCCACACTTGCCGCTTTTCTTCACTCTCGTACGTTAACTGAAAGCGGTAATTGATGCCTTGTTCCGGCGCCGGTCCTTGCAGGACTTTGCGCAGCTTCAGCATCTTCACATTGATATAGCCGTCGAATTTTTCCGCAGCCGGCTTGAATGTACGATGATAGTGATCCAGCATCTCCTGCTCACGTTTCGGATCAACTTTCAAATCGCAATACAGCACAATCGGCTCCCTGCCGCCACTTCCGGAGCCTCCGGCAACTTCACCCGCTGCAAACATCAGCTTCTGTCCCGTCCCCAAAATCCTGTTAATCGTCATACACTCCCACCTGTTTGCCCGGATCGAATTCTCGCCGGGGCAATTGAACTGATCAACGCCCGCGCCGCGGCGGAGTCGCCATCAATGTGTCCTTCGCGTTCATATCTTTCGCAACACCAATGACGAGAAACTCCAAAGGTTCGCTCCCGGAATTCTTAATTTCCCGCACCTCGTTCAACCGCACCGGCATCACATCGCCGGCATGGATGGTCGACGTCTCCGATCCCAGAGTCACCGCGCCACTTCCCGACATTGCGTAATACACCTCGGCGAAATCCGGCTTTGCCTTTGCCCCCATGGAACTACCCGGCGGCAGAAGCAGGTGATCGACATACGACCAAGTCGTCGAGAACACGGTGGGTCCCAGCGCACGCCGATACTGAACTGTGCCGGTGCCGCCATCCATTCCGTTCACCGGCTTCAGCAGCGAGCGATCGAGTCTGAAGCTGATGAACTGGGGAACAGGATCGATCGTTGCATTCACATGCGGATCGCCCAGGTTGAACGCGTCGTATACCTTGTTCATGCCCACGTTGATGTTGAGCCACTGCAACGGCTGATCGGTCGGGTTATAAATCCCGTGCGCGTGTCCCATGCGATCCGGAACACCTGCCGGGCCCTCCAGCACCGACGTTCTGCCATCCACGGTGAACTCAGCCTTCCCATCCAGGATGATGAACATCTCCTCACAGCGATTGTGAAAATGCTGTCCAATCCCGCTCTTCGGATTGATCACTCCGCGATGAAAGAAGATCAGGTTCGGCTCGACCGCATCGGTCCCCAGCATCACGCGAAAATCCATTGTTCCCGGCCCGTCATGCACCGCCGTAAGGTGGTTGTACTTGCTCGGATCGGCGCGAACAATGCGCTGCTCGATGCCCTTCTGTGCCGGTGTTGATTGCTGCGCATAGCCAACTGGAACTGCCAGCAGCGCCAGCAGCATTGATTTTGTAATCCCATCAAGCATTGTCATCAGCATCTCCTCGCATTGAGCCATCATCTTGTCGTGCAACTTGAAGCGCGTCTCATCCCTTGGAATCGAGCATCACATCGGCCATCAGTTCCGTTATGGGTCCATTAGGATGGCTCGCTGACCAGGGGTTCTTGCGAGCACCTTTACCTTGAGGAGGTTCATACGGGGTGTGAAGCTGCCCAGGTCCTTGGATGAGTAAACCTTGTACCGGTTCAGTTCCACCAATGTCAAGTGGCCAGGAATTGACAATAGCGCAACACGGATTGTGATGTACACATCGTCCTTCCCCAAGTGGTGCATTGTTTGCCTAAACCGTGATACACACATAAAGGAAACTGTGGAGGATACCTATGGCCAAGGCAAAAATCATTGACACACACGCCCACCTCGGCGAGTGCTGCGTATTCGGGTTATTCGCGACCGAAGACGAGATGATTCGCCGCATGGACGAATGCGGAGTTGATGCGACAATCGTGCAGCCCTACCCCGGAGCAAAGGACTTCCACAACAGGCACGACGAGATCGCCGAACTCTGCGCAAAACATCCTGGCCGCTTTTTCGGGCTGGCCAGCCTTAGCCCCCACGTCGGCCGTGATCACTACCAGCGCGAAGTTGAGCGTTGCGTCAAAGAACTCAAGTTTGTCGGAGTCAAGTTGCATACCATTGGTCACGCGGTCAATCCGCTCAGCGAAGACGGGGACCTGGTGTTCGAAACAGCCCATCAATTCGGCATTCCCGCCATGGTGCACACCGGCGCAGGAATCCCATTCGCCCTCCCCGCGCTCTGTATGCCGGCCGCTCAAAAGTATCCCGGCCTGAAGATTGTCCTCGCGCATGCTGGCATGGGAATCCTCTCCGCTGAAGCACAAGTGGCGGCATCCATCTGTAAAAACCTCTACCTCGAAACGTCCTGGTGCCTCGGCGAAGATATCCGATGGATGATCAACACCATTGGACCTGACCGCGTCATGATGGGCGCAGATCTACCCAGCAACGTTCCGGTCGAATTCGCTAAGTACCGCGCCTTGGATCTGGAGCCGGCAGTATTCGATCAGGTAATGGGCGCCACGGCCATAGAGGTCTTCAACCTACGCTGGCCCAGCAATTAATCCGCCCTGGGCAACAATCCGATTCTTGCTAGAAAAGCTGCAGCCTCAGTCTGCTTGACAACGCCGTTAGGCCGGTGATCTTATGTCGATTACGCAACTACCATTGCGGCATATGCACGGTAACTATTCTTCGGTTTCCATTCGCGTCCGCCTCGCCCTGCAGATCGTTCTCCTGCTCTTCAGCAGCGCCGCAATTTCCTATGCACAGGCGGATTTGCCTCCGGGCCCCGGTCGGGTGGAACTCGAGCGCATGTGTTCACGTTGCCACGGCCTCAATGTCATCACCGGGCAAAGAATGAGCGCCCGGCTCTGGACCGAAGAAGTGCATGACATGATCTCGCGCGGTGCCACCGGAAGCGATCAGGACGTTGACCGGATAATTGCATATCTCTCCACCAATTTCGGCAATGGGCAGGCACCCCCATCGCAAACCGGTGCCGCCGCAAGCCTTCAGCATTCCGTCGCCGCAAAGCGCAGCGTGCCCGCCGCGACTCTTGATGCATGGCCCGATCCACACGCAGGAGTTACTCCGCAACGCCTGCTGCATCCCAATTCCGAGCCGCAGAACTGGCTTACTTTCGCTGGCACTTACAGCAGCCAGCACTATAGCGTGCTCAATCAAATCTCGTCTGCGAATGCACACGATCTTGAGTTGAAATGGGTCTTCCAGGCCCGCTGGCTCGATCCCTACGAAACAACGCCGCTGGTCGTCGATGGCGTCCTCTACACCATGCAGGGAGACGACGTGGTGGCGCTCGATGCCACAACCGGCCGCCTCTTCTGGATCTACCGATACACTCCCGTTCCGGAGGCACGTCTCTGCTGCGGCCGCATCAGTCGCGGTCTCGCCATCCTTGGCAACACGCTGTATATGGCGGCGGTTGACGCTCACCTCATCGCCATCGACGCCAAAACAGGTACGCAGTTGTGGGACACCAAGGTCGCTGAAACAACTTCGGGCTACACCATGACCATCGCCCCAATGGTGGTCCATGACAAAGTGATTGTCGGCGTAGCCGGGGGCGAATATGGCATTCGCGGTTTCATCGCGGCTTACGACGCGCATTACGGTAAAGAGGCTTGGCGCTTCTACACCACCGCCGCGCCAGGCGAGCCCGGCGGGGACACATGGGGCGGCGACTCGTGGAAACATGGCGCCGGATCGGTTTGGCTCACCGGATCCTACGATCCCGATAACAATCTTCTCTACTGGGGCATCGGCAACGCTGGGCCAGACTACAACGGTGACGTTCGTCCCGGCGATAATCTTTACACCTGTGCCATGGTTGCTCTTGATGCCGATACCGGCAAGCTGAAATGGTATTACCAGGCCAACCCGCACAATGAATTTGACTGGGACGCAGTGCAGACCCCCGTGCTGGCCAGCATCCCGTGGAAAGGTCAGCCCCGCAAAGTAATTCTCTGGGCAGACCGCAATGGCTTCTATTACGTGCTCGATCGCAACACTGGCGAGTTCCTTCACGGCACGCCCTTCGTCAAGCAGAACTGGAATGCGGGCTTCGATGCTCACGGTCGTCCCATAATGGCTGCCAATGCAAAATCCAGCACCGAGGGCACAAAGATTTTCCCTGACAACCAGGGCGGTACCAACTGGTTCAATCCGTCGTTCGATCCTGCGACAGGTCTCTTTTACGTGAACGCGCGCGAAGGCTATTCCACCGTCTTTCTCAAGGGCGATCAGGATTACGAAGAAGGCGCACGCTATGATGGCCGTGGGCACCGCGTCAACACTCGACCAACACTCAACATTGGTGCTGACGAGGACAAATACACAGCCGTCCGCGCTCTCGATCCGCAAACCGGCAGTCTCCGCTGGCAGTATGTTCTGAACACCGGAAACAGTCTTCACACATTCGAAGGCTGGCAGACTCAGGCTGGAGCTTCTGGAATCCTCACCACGGCAGGTAACGTTTTGTTCACCGGCAGCCGAGAGGGATACTTCCTTGCGTTAAACGCAAAGGACGGCAAGCTGCTTTGGAAAGCCGACCTCGGCGGCCCGATGCTTATGGGCCCGGTAAGTTACTCGGTGGACGGCAAGCAGTACGTCGCCATCAACGCCGGCAACAATCTCTTCGTTTTTGGATTGCGCTCAAGCACCGGCCAACCCGGCTCCGCAGGTCACAAATGAAAACTGTGCGAGGACTTTCAACCACGCAACATTTGCTTCTGGGAGTCTGCATCCTTGCGCTCGCCTGCGGAGCTACACAGACCGCTGCGCAAAATAGCGCGATCAGCAACACTCCCATCTACGAGGGAAAACCCGCAGCCGGCAAAACCCTCTTCGATGCTCCGGGAAGCTGCATCTCGTGTCATCGCGTTGGTGCAGCAGGCGCGTTCTACGGGCCGAATCTGACCACGGTAGGTTCGCGCATTTCGCCTGCCGGCTTTCGCATCCTGTTAAACACGCCACCTGAGAAAATCAAACCGGAAAACCGTCTCTACGAGCTCACGCTTAACAACGGAAAGACGGTTCGAGGCAAACTCCTCAATCAGGGTCCATACAGCATCCAGTTGCTCGACACCGACGGCAACCTCGTCGCGTACAAGCGCTCAGATGTTCGCAGCGGCCAATTCACTGACCCGCCACAGATGCCTTCTTACAAAGGCAAGCTGACGGACAAGCAGATCGCTGATCTTGTTGCCTATCTCGCATCACTGCAGTCGCCGGATTAGGTCTAATCAGGCGAGATTCCGTTTGTATAGCGCTCTCAATTCGCCCCAGGCCCTCTCAGCTCCCGCCTCGTTGTAAACCTGGCTGCCGCGAACCGTCCAGCCATGATTGCAGCCCTCATACACTTCCACCGTTGCGGTCAGATGCGCGGCCGCAAACGCCTCTTTCAGTTTGTCCTTGGCAGCAGGGTCGCGTTTGTCATCGTTGTCGGCCACCGCGCACAGCACCTCAGCCCTCATCTTTGGAATCGACAGGTGCGGGCTGTCCGGCTTGTCGGTCACCAGGCCGCCTCCGTGAAATGTAGCAGCAGCGCCGATGCGCTCCGGCACAGTGGCAGCCGTTCGAAACGTAAGCGGCCCGCCCATGCAGTACCCCTGAACGCCCATCTTTTTCTTCTTGTCGGTCTGCGGCTGCGCGTCAAGAAATTCGACGTACGACTTTGCGTCGCTGATATTGGCATCAGCAGTCAAGGCTGCCGCCATAGGCATCACCTTGGCCCGATCTTCAGGCTTGCTGAAGTCGAATGAGCCATCCACAACCGGCGCCTTGGCATTGCGGTAAAAGAGATTCGGCACCAGCACAACATAACCCTCGGACGCGAGCCTCTGCCCCATTTCACGAAAGACCGGCCGCAGCCCCAGAATGTCGGTCCACACCAGCACCGCCGGCCACGGACCTTTGCCCTCAGGGTAAAAGAGCGCCGAGTCGGCAACTCCGCGGGCCATCGGCACGTTTACGTCTTTCTCCACTACCTTCGCCTGCCCAGAGGCTATGGGAGTTTGAATGGCGACAGTTGTTGCCGCCGCTCCAATCGTAAAAGCTCTGCGTGAAACTGTTGGGTCGTGCGTTAATCCCTGGTGAATAAACTCATCGCACATGTGCTCAGTCTCTCCTGTTTGAGAGAGTATGGCTGAAAGAGTCGCATGGTGTCGATTACAAAATGGTTCCGAGGATTCTCAGGATTGCATCAGCAGGATCTACTCAGAACTTCTCCCAATGAAGAACATCGGCGAGGGGCCGCTTCTCTACTTTCGGATCTTCTGCCGGATAGCCGAAAGAAACAATGGCTACAAGCTGGCGGTCCGCCGGTGCGCCAAAAGCCTCGGTAACTACCGGGCCATATCCCAGCCTGGTTCCAGCCACCCAGCATGCCCCCAAACCGTGTGCGGCTGCGGCGATCAACAAGTTTTCGGTAGCAGCGCAACAATCCTCAACAGCATATGAAACCTCCCGTCCCAGCACCAGAACCACGAATGCGGCCTCGGCCACAAAATCTGCGTGGCCCAACATGGGCGGAATCTGCCTGAGCAAATCGCGTTTGGTAACTGCGATGAAGTCCCAAGGCTGCTCGTTCATCGCCGTCGGCGCCATGCGAGCACAATCCACAACATCTTCGATGATGCCTTGCGGAACCGTCACCTGCGTGTAGCTACGAATGCTGCGGCGGCTCTTTAGAACCTCTATTGCGTCTTTCACAATCTCCCTCTGTAAGTGATCGGATCTTAAACACCCGATCTTACAGTCGGTTCAGGGAGAAGTTATAGGAGCGCCGTCACAGGTGTCAGGTTCTCCTCGCACGAAATTCCTGGCCCATCGCCTCAACAGCCTTTGGATCCAGCGTACGAGAAGCCTGCGGAAACACGACTTCTTCTTCAACTTTGATATGCGCTTTATAGATGCCTTCGAGTTCCGTAACCGATTGAGTCAGGATCTTCTCGTTGTGCTCGCTAAGCAAACCAGATTCCATCCATATGTGATATAGCTCCTCAATTTCGGCGTGCAATTCGTTGGCCCTTTCATGATCGTCCTCAAGTCTATGAAGCTGCTCCACTTCGTCGCTTGAGAGCTGCTTTTTGAGCCGTGGGAACAGCGATTCTTCCTCGTCCGCAGTGTGCCGCTGCCCGCCCGCCCGGAAGTAGCTAAGCGAAGCGTTGACTGCCGTCGCCTCTTCATCTGTCAGCCGTCTGCCCCGTGCCCGTTCGGCTACCAGGCACAGAATCTGCAGGAAATTCTCGATCCTGCGATGGCAGTCCTTCAACATTCCAATCGGGTCGTTGAACCCGCTGTCTGGTTTCGCACCAATTTGCACACCCACCATCCCGTTGCCCTCCGATTGATTCGCTTGCCTACAAAGTCCTTGGATGCACCCCGCTGTGTCAAGCTTGCCACGCCGCGAAACTTCCGCATCACCCTGACTATAAAGGCTCAAACCAACATTTCTGAACACTTTTTGTCCTCTTTGTGACTTAAGTCTCTGCTTTGTTCATCGCGCCAAATTACTGTCAGGGTTAGAAGAAAGACGCATGCGTATCGCATAGCGAATCGAGGAAAACAAATGTCATACAAACGTTATTGGTGGGCATTATCCATAGTCATACTTGCCTCCTTCGCCGTCCTCGGCGTAGTAGGAAGAAAAATGATCAGTCAGGCTCCTCCCCTCCCCAACGTCTACACTACAGACGGTCAACTACTGTTCGCGGGTTCCACTATCACAGACGGCCAGGGAGTATGGCAGTCCATCGGCGGCCAGGAGATCGGCACAGTCTGGGGCCACGGCGCCTATGTTGCTCCCGACTGGAGTGCCGACTGGATTCATCGCGAATCTGAGTTCCTTCTCAACCGCTGGGCACAGCGCCAGGGCGCAGCCGATTTTGCCTCCCTCGACGCCGACCAGCAAGCTGTATTGAAAGCACGTCTCATCCGCGAAATGCGCACCAACAACTACGAAGCCAGCCAGAATCGCCTAGTCATCGATAGCGATCGCGCGGCTGCATTCGGGCAACTTGCTGCCTATTACGCAGACATATTTGCAAACGGCCATAAAGCTTACGCCATTCCTTCCGGCGCACTCGTCGACTCCGCTAAGCAAAAGCAGCTCGCCGCATTCTTCTGGTGGAGCGCATGGGCGGCCAGTACCAACCGGCCCGGCTCCAGCGTCTCTTACACGAACAACTGGCCCCACGAACCCCTCGTCGCCAATCTCCCAACATCCGGCGCAATCCTGTGGAGCATCATCAGCTTCGTCGGGCTTCTAGCCGGTATCGGCGGCCTGATCTGGTGGTATTCATCGCAGGAGAAAGCCCTCGTTCATGGACCGTATCCTGCCCGCGACCCATTCCTGGGCATGAAGCCTACCCCCTCCCAAAGCGCCACCATCAAGTATTTCGTTGTGGTGATTGCGTTATGGGCAGTGCAGATTCTCATGGGAGTCATCACAGCGCATTACGGGGTTGAGGGTCAGGGATTCTACGGCTTCCCGCTGGACAAATATCTTCCTTACGCCATCACGCGCACCTGGCATTTGCAGCTTGCGATCTTCTGGATCGCCACTTCATGGCTGGCCACTGGCCTCTACGTTGGCCCCGCAGTCAGCGGACACGAACCGAAGTTCCAGCGACTCGGCGTGAATGTATTGTTTGCGGCCCTGGTGCTGGTAGTCGGCGGTTCTCTCGCGGGCGAATGGATGGGCATTCAGCAGAAACTCGGCAACGCCTGGTTCTGGCTGGGCAGCCAGGGATATGAATATGTCGACCTTGGACGCTTGTGGCAGATCCTGCTGTTCGTCGGATTAGTGCTATGGCTTGTGCTCATGGTGCGCGCCCTTAAGCCTGCATTCAAAAAGAACAGCGAAGATCACTCGCTACTCTCCCTCTTCCTTATTTCGAGTATCGCCATTCCGACCTTCTACGCATCCGGCTTGATGTACGGACAGCGCAGCCACCTGGTGACAGCCGAGTATTGGCGCTGGTGGGTAGTTCACCTCTGGGTTGAAGGCTTCTTTGAAGTCTTTGCGACGGTCGTAATCGCCTTCCTGTTCACGCGTCTTCGGCTGCTTGAGATTCGCAGTGCAACGCGCGGCGTAATGTTCTCCACCATCATCTTTCTGTCAGGCGGCATCATCGGAACGTTCCACCATCTCTACTTCGCGGGCTCCGGTCCGGCCGTCATCGCTCTCGGAGCTATCTTCAGCGCACTCGAAGTTGTGCCGCTAACACTGCTCGGTTATGAGGCATGGGAAAATCTGCGGCTCACACGTCCTTACGAGAAGGCGCCCTGGATCGCAAATTACAAGTGGCCCATCTACTTCTTCGTTGCAGTTGCGTTCTGGAACCTGGTTGGTGCGGGGCTCTTCGGATTCCTCATCAATCCCCCGATCGCTCTCTACTTCATGCAGGGGTTGAACCTCACGCCAGTGCATGGTCACACAGCTCTGTTTGGTGTTTACGGAATGCTCGGCCTTGGCCTTACCCTTTTCTGCCTCCGTGTCGTGCAGCCAGGGCGGCAGTGGAAGGAAGGCGTGCTGAAATCTGCATTCTGGTGCCTCAATATAGGACTGGCATTCATGGTCATCCTCAGCATGCTGCCCATCGGCATTGTGCAGGCAATGGCCTCTATCGAGCACGGCACATGGTACGCGCGCTCGGCAGAATTCATGCAGACACCTTCCATGCAGATTCTGCGCTGGATGCGCGTCCCGGGCGACATTCTGTTCGCCATAGGCGCAGCGCTGCTTGGATGGTTTGTGATTGGATTGCTGACTGGCCATTCGTTCCAAAAAGGAACAGAAAACACCGGCGGCACAACGGCCAAACAAGGATCAAAGGAATCTGAATTACAGCTTGTATAACTGCTGTCCCTACAAAGGCCATCGCAGGTTCTACGTTCCTGCGATGGCCTTCTTTCTTCTAGCCCTGTTATTAACTTTCGGGTGGGCGGCTCTATGATGCTTCGGCTTGCGTCTCAATAATTTCCGTGAACTCGGCGGAGTCGTCAGAATCCGATCGATCTTCTTCATCTTGCGCACACTTGATCGCGAACGCACCGCGCATGAGCAATGGCGTCAAAACAGTGGTGAGAAGAACCACCGTCACCATCACGGCGACTTCAGTTTCATTAAAGATACCCGTGCTCGCTCCCATTGCAGTGACGATCAGCCCGACTTCACCGCGCGAAATCATGCCGCAGCCAATCCTGAAGCTGCGCACCGTTCCCATGCCCATGCCGAGCGCGGCCATTCCACAGCCAAGCAACTTGCTGACTACCGCAACAAGGAAGACCACGAACAGGAGGAGCCAATGCCCGCCCAATGCGCGAAAGTTGCTCGACAGCCCGATCGAGACAAAGAACAGCGGTATCAACAGCCCGTGCCCTAAGGCATAAAACGTCCGTTCGATGAGGGTCTTCAGCTTTGCCCCCGCAAACACGTATCCCAGCAAGTACGCTCCCGTGATCCCGGCCACACTGCCCAGCCATTCCGCGCTGATCGCATAAATCAGGACCATGCCCAGAACGCAACTGCTCACCGCTTCATCCACGTCAAGCTTGCGGAAGAGCCGGATGAGAGGATCTATCCAGCGCTGTGCCGCACCATACGCGACCACGAAAAACACCGTAACGCTGAGCGCAATGGTCGACATCTCGACCGTCAACGGATGGGCGGCAGCCCATGGCCAGTGATGTCGCAGCCACGTGGAAAGCGCCGGCGCGACGCCAAAGGCATCAGGCCCGCTGGTGCTGCAGGTAGCCGCCAGCAAGGCCAGCACGAACAGCCCCATCACGTCGTCAATCACAGCGGCGCCGAGAATGACTGACGCTTCGGGTGTTGTCATTTTGCCGGCGTCCATCAGGGTTCGAGCGGAAATGGAAACGCTGGTTGCCGTAAGCGCGCCGCCAAGGAAGCAGGCACTGGTCCACGGAAGTCCAAGCAGGTGGGCAGCACCCGCGCCCAGAAAGAACGGCCAGATCACACCAAGAAGCGCCACCAGAAAAGCCGTGGCGCTTGCTTCGCGCATACGATCGATGTCGGTTTCGAGTCCGGCGATGAACATGAGCACAAATCCGCCGATCTGCGCCATCAACAGAAAAGCGTCAGTGGCGGGAGTGCCCTGAAACAGCTTCAGATGCAACATGTCCAGGCAGCCGGGACCGGCCACTACACCAACCATGAGCTCACCGAGAATGGCCGGGATTCCGTAGCGGTTGCACAGGGCTGCGAAGAATTTACATGCTGGAAGCAGTATCGCGATCAGCAGCGCCAACTGCAGGGGTGCAGGCATTCTCTCCTACTTAGTACCAACTAGAACGGCTGCGGTGCTGGATGAAATTGCTTTGCGGCCTTTACCGAAAACACGAGAAAGGAGGCCGCCGTAACCTCCGCGCTCAATTCCCTCTCTCGTCATCGTTCGAATTGCAGCGGCTTGTTTGCGCGCAAGCTCAGATTGAATAGTATTGGTGGCCAGTCGTGCGGCCTCGTGAGTATGCTCTGCAGCCTTGTCGCAAATGCGAAGGCGCATCATCAGTTCCCCAAACTTGAGCTGAGCGATGAAGCTGTCAGGAGCCATTTCAACGGCATGCTGCAATTGATCCATCGCCTCCTGCACTTCCAGATTCACACACAGGGCCATTCCAAGCATCACTCGCAATTCCACAGCCCGCGGCGCCAACTCAACGGCAGATTGAAGCTGGGCAACAAGGCCGAGACGCTCATGTGATTCAAGCACGCGCGGATCGCGGAACATGCGCTCAAGCAAATTGGCAGTTCCCGGACGGAGCGCTGACGAAAGTGCTGAGGACGATGAAGAACTTTCGGCAACGTAGGTATCTTCATTCATTGAAGCGCTTGAAAGCACCAGGCTGGACATGATGAGAATCCCCTCTATATGTTTTGAAAAGTTGGCAGCAAGGCACGAACATCAGCCCTGCTGCCAGGAGAATGCCCCTAGAGGCAAACTTGTTAGGCCACTGCGGCTACGGGCGTGAGAATTTCGGACTCCGGACGGAATACGAACTCCGGATAGCCGAGTTGTCCCATCTCAGGAAGATCGAGACCCTCAAGCTCCGACTCAGCCGAAACACGCTGACCGATAAACGCATCCAGAACCCAGTTGAGTGCGTAGCTGAAGCTGAAGACAAAGCCAACCAGTGTGACCATGCCGACAAGCTGCGCAACCAACTGGCTCGCATCACCGTAGAACAATCCGGTAACAGATCCAGTAACGCCGTTCCAGGAACCGCCGTAGTTGCTGGTGCCGTCAGCAAATAACCCGACTGAGAGCACGCCCCAAAGTCCACCTGCACCGTGCACTGAGATCGCGCCGACTGGGTCATCGACCTTCAGCGTGTTCTCAACAAAGGCAACGCTAACGCAAACCAGCACTCCGGCAATCAAACCGATGATTGCGCTGGCGGTCGGGTTCACGAACCCGCTGGGAGCGGTGATGGCCACAAGACCGGCCAGCATGCCATTGACTGACATTGAGGCATCAGGTTTTCCCTTGAGCGCCCACATGTAAAGCAGTGCGCCAAAGGTGCCCGTGCAACCGGCAAGCATCGTGTTCACAGCGACCGAGCCAATGCGCAAGCAGCCTGCGCCAGATGCGCCGAGCGTGCTGCCTGGGTTAAAGCCGAACCAGCCGAAGGCCAGAATGAAGCAGCCGATCAGCACAGCTGAAATATCGTGACCGATGATTGCATTCGCCGAGCCGTCGCGGTTGAACTTGCCAATGCGCGGTCCGACTATCAGTGCGCAAGCAAGTGCAGTAACGCCGCCCACAGCGTGCACCACTCCGGACCCAGCGAAATCGCAGTAGCCTTTGCCGAGTCCCATGTTGGTTCCCAATTGAGCCAGCCAGCCGCCACCCCATGCCCAGTTGGCAAACAGCGGATAAGTGATGGCGCCCATCAACACTGACGAGACCGCAAAGGTGAGGAACTTCCAGCGTTCGGCGCATGCACCGGTAACAATGGTCAGCGCCGTATCCATAAACACCATCTGGAACAGGAAGATGACCATGACGCCCACATCGTATGTGTGGCCGGAAAGAAACATGCCGCTATGCCCGAAGATACCCCAGTTTGTGCCGAACAGGTTCAGCGTCTGTTCGCCGATCAGCGGCTGCAATCCTCCTAGATTGCCGTTTCCGGCGGCGCCGCCCATCTGGATAGCGAAGCCCATGATCCAGTAGGCAAACAGCCCGCACCCATAGACGAAGAAGTTCATCATGTAGGTGTGGTTTGCGTTCTTCACTCGACATAGGCCCGCTTCAACCATGGCGAATCCGGCCTGCATAAACATGACCAGGAAACCGCAGATCAGCGTCCAGGTAAAGTTGACGCCGATCTTGTTTTGGCCCACCTGGTTGGCAACATCGCCAAGCGTCAGTCCGGTCTTGGCATCCGACACCGGAACATCACTGACGGTTCCCGTAAGGGCTCCACCCGGATCGCCGTTGGCAAGGGTAGTGGTGGCAGGCGCCGTTGAAGCGGCGGCCTTCAACTCAGCTGCCGACGCCGAAGGTGGAGCGTCTGCGCGAGCAACAATTCCCGCCCCGGCTGCGAGTGCGAATCCAAGGGCGCAGATGTAAGAAACTGTGCGGACAATTCTCATCAATTTGACTCCAAGGTAGGTTTTGATTCTTTGCCTGAGGAGATGCGAGGACAAAAGGCTATGCCTTCCAGATCGCGTTCTTGTTTGCCGCCATCGGGAGCAGATACAGAATGCCGAATAGCGACACCGCAAAACCGATAAGGGTAGTCGTCAAGCGCCCCGATACTGTTGCCGTCAGATGCAGGCCATAGAGCACGATCATCCAGCCCCCTAGCGCCGCCACAAGTCCGGCCAGTTTGAGAGCCACGGGTTGAATATTTTCCGGCACCTTGCCCTCAAGAGGCTTGATCGAAAGAAATAACCCGAACGCGACGGCAACGACAATAAGGCCGACGATCAAAGCCGCTATGCCGCTGCCAGATGAAAGGTATGCAATTCCGGCGCAAGCTGTCGTCAGCCCCACCATGAACAGCGAGAATGCCTTACCCTGTGATTTTGTTGCCGCCATTGCTGGCCCTCCTTGGTTTATTTGTTAGAACGCCGAACATCAGGTAGAAACACGCAAATGATCTCGACTTGGTTTATGTACATCCGAGTGAAATCGAACGAAGACTTTCCAATCCGCCCGATCCCAGCGTGAAGTTAAAACCGCACAACCTGGCCCGCATCACCAGTGAAGCCACTCTCTGCAAAACTTCGTTGGAACGACTGACGCTTCCGGTCATCACCAACTCCAGTTGTTCTTCTGCATCCACGCGATACATACATAGATCAGCGTTTCTAGCTGCCGGGAACGAATCGAAAATCGCATCCCGCAAGCTCAACGCATCCTTCAGTGCCTGGTGCGTTTGATTCTGCCGGGCTAAGTCCGCCGGAAGGTCCACGTCCCAAGGATCGGGCGGGCGCATTAGCCAGTCGCACTCGACCGAATGCCGCTTCCACTCAATGCGTATCAACTGCAGCGGCTCCCTCGAATACTGCCCTTGGCTTAGCTTTCTCCGCGCTTTGCGCAGCAATTCTGCAGCTTGAAGGAGCTCTTTCATCGGCGCCCCGGAATCGCTCGTACGGTTCTACGCGCATAAGCCAATTTCGAACTGCTCTTGGAGGGCAATGCCAGAAAAAGCAGAAACTGGGCCAGAACGGTGACCTCCGCCACCATCGGAGTACCCTGCTGCATTCTCACCAAAATAAGCAGCATCACCATTGCGCACCATTGCCAGCGCGTTTTGCGAAGCCGCTCCAGGCGACCGGTCAGCATAAACAGCTTCTGGGGTGCAAGTCCCGCAAGATCAGGCGATTCGGCACGCGCCCGGAAGCAGGCAACTGCGAAGAATCCTGAGAGCATAAGTTCTACGAGAATGGCTTGCAAGCCCATGGCTCCTCCTGGAGATAGGAATTCGGTGTCCCGGTAAGCATTGCTAACCGGCTGGTCGTTCCAGGCTTTCTGGATTCAAAAGTTGAACATCAGATTCGGTGTACGGGATAAACCGAACATCAGGCTCGCGCGATGCACGTGAGCTGCGAATTGCGATGTTGCATCAGGTGTGATCTGCGTGGATCAACAGCTAACTGATGTCTAAGAGATTAGAGGGCCTAATGATGCAGTACAACCTATCCTAAAGTATAGATTTAACGGATTCTTATGGGTTCCTTATGCATCCTCATGGGTTCTTTATGCGTATCCCACAGGCCGGCGGTTTATTCGGCGCTTTCAGCCGCTTTCCATGACTCCAGCTTGATGCGTTCGCACATCTTCACCAGGTCTGCCAACGACGCGGCCTGCATCTTGTCCATCACGTGTCGCCTATGGAGTTTGACCGTGATTTCGCTCAAATTCAAGCGCGCAGCAATCTGCTTGTTCAGCAGTCCCGCCGTCACCATCGCCAGAACCTCGCGTTCGCGATCGGTCAGCAGATTGACCCGCGCGTGGATCGACTGCTCAATCGCCGCATTGGCCCGAAATAGGCGGTCGTAGTCGAACGCGACATTAATAGCTGATAAAAGTTCCTCCATCCCAAAAGGCTTCGTAAGAAATTCAACTGCTCCAGCCTTCAATACCTTACGCACCATTGGCACGTCGCCATGAGCGGTCATAAAGATGACCGGAATCCCTATGCGCGCTGCATTCAGTTCTTCCTGCAGTTCGACGCCGCTCATACCGGGTAGACGCGCGTCCAGCAAAAGACAACCTGCCCGCGAACGATCCCAGTTCTTCTGAAAGGCCTCAGCAGAATCGAAATATTCTGCCTTGATTCCGACAGACTCCAAAAGATTCTTGAGCCCTTCTCCAATCGAAGTATCATCATCGACGATGAAGACGGTTTCGCCTTGCTGCATCACTGTCTCCCTCTAGTGATCATCACCGGACTTCAATGTGAATTGGAACACTGCGCCACCTTGCGGTGAATTTGAAAACCAGAGGCGTCCATCATGTTCCTCGATAATGGTCCGGCAGAGCGCAAGTCCCATTCCCGTCCCCTGCGATTTCGTGGTGAAAAAAGGGTCGAAGACCTTTTCGACAAGATCGGCCGGCACGCCACAGCCCGTATCGGCAACGGACACCAGAACTTCGCGGCCATTCTGATTCTGGGAGTGAATGGTTAATTCTCTTTGCCCGTCTTTAGCCATCATTGCCTCCATGGCGTTTGTGGCCAGGTTCAGCAGCACCTGTTGAATCTGCACAGGATCAATATCCACCAGCGCCAGATCGCCGGCAAGATCCAAACGGATTGAAACTCCGTGGCGAATCGCATCTTCGCGCAGAAGCCGCGCGAGCTCGCGAATCAGTTGGTTCAGATCAGCGGGCTCGCGGACTGGAGCTTCCTTATCCTTGCGGAAAAGTGCTCGCACGCGCTTCACGACGGCGCTTGCCCTGGTGCTTTCCTGCACGATCTTCTCGGCGGTCGTCGAAGCTCTCTCAATATTCACGGGGGTGCTGTTCAGCCACTCACGACAGGCATACGCATGTGTCACTACAGCGGTCAGAGGCTGGTTCAATTCATGCGCAATGGATGCTGCCATCTCAGCCATGCTCAGAATCCGCGATAGACGCGCAAGGTTTTCCTGCGCGTCCTTGAGGTTCTGCTGCATCCGGCGCTGTTCTTCAATGTCGATGTGGACCCCGTACCATCGTGCAATGTTGCCATCTTCAGTATGCTGAGGTATTGCACGGGCCAGAAACCAGCGGTAATCGCCATCTGCGCCGCGGACGCGCGTCTCAACTTCAAACCCTTCGCCAGTCCTCATCGCTTTCTCGAATCCTTGGCGATACAGGGCCTCATCCTCCGGATGAAGCACGCCATAAAACGAATCTCCGAGTTCTTCGCCGCCCCTCTGCCCAATGTACGTGCGGAGATGCTGGTTGCAATATTCAATGTGCCCCGATGCGTCTGCGCGCCAGATCTGCTGGGGAATGGCTTCAGTAAGAATTCGAAGTTGCCGTTCGCTCTCCCGAATCTCACGGTTTGAGGCCTCAAGCTCCGCCGTCCTCTCCCGCACCATTTCTTCTAGCTGATCGCGTGCGAGGCGTACGGCGCCTTCACTGCGCCTTCTAGCGGAACCCACGATGGAAATAGCAATTGCGCAAACTAGGAAAGCTGCGAGAAAACTCTGCGAATCCTTTGCCACCGACATGGAGAACAACGGGGGGATGAAGAAGTAAGTGACCAGCAGACCAGACATGATCACGGACATGATTCCGGCCATAAATCCGCCGAACCATGCGCTCCCCATGATCGCCCCAAAAAACAGAAACACGAACGGATATGCAATGACATGCTGAAGTGGAAACGTCCAGAGCAGAGCCACGATCACGAAGCAGGACGCAATTGCGATCGGCTTCATGACATAGTCGTAGACTCCCTCCGGAAAGCGCTTCAACTCAACGGCTGTCATGTTGGCATCATAAATCGCTCAAACAATCCGCTTAATCGGCATAGGGGGAGCGGAAGACCGCTCTCCCCTGCCACACCACCGTACGAGCGGGTCCGCATACGGCGGTTCGAGAAGTTGAGGTCAACAGAGCCGCG
>Ga0207667_10000328_pt1 | contig 65878 bp, 52 predicted proteins | sample KBSCornC52_FD_184301 | JGI IMG/M metagenome (GOLD analysis project Ga0207667, IMG submission 184301) | Corn rhizosphere microbial communities from Kellogg Biological Station, Michigan, USA - KBS Corn C5-2 (SPAdes) (version 2) | ecosystem: Host-associated > Plants > Roots > Rhizosphere > Soil ... | reverse complement strand
AGACGCTCGAATGCCGCGCCTATGCGGTGGCGCGTGCCTTCTCGCCTCTGCTGGTCAATTCCGTGGTCGGCTTCATCGGCCCGGAATATCTGTATGACGGCAAGCAGATCCTGCGCGCCGCGCTGGAAGATCATTTCTGCGGCAAGCTGCTCGGCCTGCCGATGGGTCTCGACCTTTGCTACACCAACCATGCCGAAGCCGATCAAGACGATATGGACAGTGCGCTGACCGTGCTCGGCGTCGCCGGCGTCAACTTCATCATGGGCGTGCCCGGCGCCGACGACATCATGCTCGGCTACCAGTCGACCAGCTTTCACGACGCGCTTTATGCGCGCGATGTCCTCGGCCTGCGGCCCGCGCCCGAATTCGAGGCCTGGCTGCAGTCGATCGGCCTGGCCGACGAGCATGGCGCGCTCAGACAGAATGATCGCGCGCTGCTCCCGGCCGCGCACAGGATCCCCGCCCTTGCCGCGCTCAATGGCTGAGCTGCCGGCGCAGGCGAGCCTGGCCGAACGGCTGCGCGCGCTCACGCCGGCGCGGGTTGGACTCGGCCGCATCCACAGCGCCCTGCCGACCGCGGCGGCGCTCGATTTCGAGCTCGCCCATGCGCAGGCGCGTGATGCCGTGCATACCGAGCTGCCGGCGGGGTTCGCCGCATCGCTCGACGCCATCGAGGTTCACAGCCGGGCGAGCGACCGCACCGCCTTTCTCCAGCGGCCCGATCGCGGCCGTCGGCTGAGCGAGGAGAGCGCCGGCCGGCTCGCCGCAGGCCAAGGCGGCGAGCTCGCGCTGGTCGTCGCCGACGGGTTGTCTGCGTCGGGCGTCGCGGCCCATGCCCCGGCGGTCGTCGCGCATCTCCGTAAACGCCTCGACTGGCGCCTCGCGCCGGTGATCGTCGCGCGCCAGGCGCGGGTCGCGCTCGGCGACGAGATCGGCGCGATCATGGGCGTGGCGGCGGTCGTCGTCCTGATCGGCGAGCGTCCCGGATTGAGCGCGCCCGACAGCCTCGGCGCCTATATCACCTGGTCACCGCAAATCGGCCGGCTGGACAGCGAGCGGAACTGCATCTCGAACATCCGTCCGCCACATGGGTTGAGCTATGCCGGCGCGGCAAAGCAGATCGCTGCCGTTCTCGATGCGGCGCGCGGCGCGAAGATGACGGGGGTTCGGCTCAAGCTGTCGTCGGCCGATCGGTCGCCGGTGATCGACAGTCGCTGAGATCGTCAGTCGTCGCCGAAATCTTCGACGGTGCCGACCCGCGCCCGATGGGGATCGATCGCCTCATGCGGGAAGTAGACGCCGAAGGCGCCTCTCTTGGCCCAGGCGATGCGTCCCGTGACCCTGCCGATGTTGGGGATGTTGACGGTGATCAGCTCGCCCTCGCGGAACGCATGGCCGCTGATGGCGCCCATGCCGCGCTCGGACAGATTGCGCACGCGGACTGGCCCGGAGAAGCCCTCCGCGCTCTCCATCCGCGCACGGAAGAAGCAGCGCAGCCGCTTGGGCCGATCGTGCAGAATCTTATCGAGTGGCTTGGCCGCTCGCCTTGTCTTAACCGGCAACCCTAGGCTCCGACATAGTCCAGCCATTCTCTAACGATGCAAGCGGTTAAAAACCGATTACGAAGCTGTGGTCGCAGCGCGTCGGCAGGACGAGAAAATCGCACGGACTAACCCTTCCCATGGCGATCTTTCGGTCGCTGGTCGGCCATGAGGGGCGGCCGAATGACCAAGGCATCGGATCTCTTCGTGGTGACGCCGCTCAGGTCGCCGGCGCCACCGCGGTTCCGGGGAGGCACTGCTTGGGATCGGTTCGCGCGACCTGGTGACAGTTCCAGCTGAGCTGCTCCACGCCCCGCGCCTGATCTTTGCGATACATAAACGACAAGGTCTCCATCGACGCCGTCGCCGCGCTGATCGAGGCGGGAATCAGCTGCGGCTGCAGCCAGCCCATCACCGTGCACTCCGGCCGGTCGCGGCACAGGCTGAGCGCGGCGACCGCATAACTGCCCGGGAAGGCGTTCGGATCGAGCTGCAGGACATATTGGCCGGTGGCAGTGTTCATCAGCCGAAGGACGCTGCCCCTGAGGTTCGCGCCCGGAACCTCTGGCATCGGGTCGGCCGGTGCGGTTGCGGTCGCGGCAATCGAAGCGGCGGTGGCGAAGAGTCCCGGCTCACCGGGCAGCGGCCCGGCGATGCCGCGGATCGCCCGGTTGAGCGCAACCAGCCGCGGGTCGATCCGCTCAAAGCCCTGGTAGCGCCCGACGAAGGCCATCGGCTGGCCCAGCGCACCGCGCATGCGATAGAACAGATGCGCCTTGATCCGGGCGATCTTGTCGAAGGTCTTGCTCCAATAGGGCACGACATAATCGGCGTGATAGAAGGTCGCCGTCCCGACCGGAGCATAGACATAGCCGAGCAAGGCGCGCTCGGCGATCGCGCGCGCCCGCTGCCAGGCGGCGACGCTCGGCACGCGGCGGAACGAGCCGTCGCAGGTAAAGGTGAACTGGCAATTGCCGGTGGTGCGCTGGAAGACGACGCCGCAGACGGTCTTGGGGAAGGCCGGATGACGCACGCGGTTGACCACCACCTGCGCAACCGCCTGCTCGCCCGGCTCATCGTCGCCGGCCTCGTACCAGGCGGCGCTCGCCAGGCAGGTCGTCGCATGCTCGCGGTCTTCGTCGCTGCCGGTGAAGACGAACGGCTGCGCCGCCCAGACCGGCCCGCGGACGAAGGGGATGTTGGCGTTCAGCATTCGCCCATTGTCATAGGCGGCGAAGCGAAGGTCGTAGTCGAGCGCCGGCACGAAGCTATCCGGGCCGCCGGCGGTCTCCATCGCGACATCATCCGGCAGCGCCTGACTGCGCCCGCTGCTCGCGTCGAGCAGGACCAGCATGAACAGCGCGATGACGAGAAGCACAGCGTACCAGCGGGCGCGATCGGTAAACCCGCTCGTCTGAACGGGTCGCGCGCTCGCGGTCGGGCCGGCGGTGGTCGGCCGATCGGCCGCCAGCGTCGCTTGGTATGCGGGCGAGGATTCCATCGCGATCAGATGCCCGCCACCGTGGACAGGCTGGAGGCCAGGGGCCGAACAATCTTTCTGCTCTCGACGGGACGCATCGGCTACTCGCGTTGCTGGGATGCGGCGAGTTCACCCGACCCTTCCGGTGAGTCAACGAAGCTTTAAGGTTAACCAATTATAATCGCTGGATTAATCACGATCTGACCCAATTTGGGACGGAACCGCGCCGACTGGTTAATTTCACCGTCACGAATCCAGCATCGGTTAATCATGGGGCTGCCGAATCAATCCGTTCTGACGGTAATAGCCCTTCGTAGCGCGCGCGTGGCCGGATCAGATGGCCGGTCGCGGCCTGTTCCATCGCATGCGCCGCCCAGCCGGTGCTGCGGCCGATGGCGAACAGGCGGAAGGGTGCGTCGCGCTGCAAGCGCGCGGCCAAGGTCAGCGCGGCGAGGGCGAAGTCGATGTTCGGCGCCGCCCCGCTCGCCTCGGCCGCGGCCTCGCGCAGCTCCGCCATCAGCGGGTCGCGCGGCAGCTCTGCGAGCAGCGCGAGCGCGCGTGGGTCACCGTCGGGATAAAGCGGGTGGCCGAACCCTGGCAGCGGCTGCGCCCGCACAAAATAATCGCGCACGGCAATCCGTGGCCCGCTCCGCCGCGCCTCGTCGACCAGCGCCATCACCGCCGCGCCGGCGCCGCCATGAAAAGGACCGGACAGCGCGCCGAGCCCCGCCAACAGGCTTGCCGCGATCGAGGCGCCGGTCGAAGCCGCCACCCGTGCGGCAAAGGTCGAGGCATTGAGCTCGTGATCCGCCATCAGCACCAGCGTCCGCCGGATCAGATCGGCGGTCGCCGCGTCGGTCGCCCAGCCCCGCGCCAGCCGCTCATGCATCGGCCGCTCGCCCGCCGCAGCGCCTAGCGCCAGCGCCAGCCGCGAGATCGCCGTCTCGGCATCCTGCCATAGCCGTTTGGCGACACGGCCGAGCGTCGGGCGGCTCTCGCCGGCCAGCCGGGCGAGCGCGATGAAGGGTCCCTCCTCGCCCGCCGCTTCGCCGCCCAGGCGGGCCGCGCCATCCTGCTGCCACAGCAGCGCCGCAACCTGCTCGAGCGTCGCGCTGCCCGCCAGCGACACCGCGTCCTGGCCGCGATAGATCAGCCGGCCGTGATGGACGGTCGAGATCGCCGTCTCGATCATCGGCTCACCCCAGCTGATCGCGCTGGCGGCGATCGCCGCCGGCCGACGGCTGCGCGCGCGGCGGTTGGTCAGGCCGGCGATATCGTCGGCGCGATAGAGGCTGCGGCGCGGATCGGTCGGGTCGGGCCGCATGCCGATCCGGCCGCGGCTGACATAGGCGTAGAGCGTCTGCGGCTTGACCCCCAGGGCGGCGAGCGCCGCGGCGCGATCGATCCATCCGTTCATACCACTCACATTGATTATATTGATCAAGATTGATTGGTGAGGGGCAAATCAGCATCTCTGACCTCGCCAGTCAAGGAGATGACCATGGTCAGCGGGCTAGATGATGTGGTGGCGGCCGAGACCGTGCTGTCGGATGTCGACGGCATCGGTGGGCGTCTGGTGATCCGCGGCCATTCGCTCGACGAGATCGCCGGCCATATGAGCGACGAGGCGGTGATCGCGCTGCTGCTCGACGGCTTCTTCGACGATCTTCCGACCGGCGCCGCGCTGGGCCAGATGCTCGGCAAGGCGCGCGGCGAGGTGTTCGAACGCACCGCGGACCTCCTCCCGAGGCTGGCCGGTCTGCCGCTTTATGAGGGCATGCGCGCCGCTGTTGCCCTGATGCCGGATGGCGATGCGATGGCGGACGCGCTGCACCTGATCGCCGCGCCGGCGGTGCTGACGCCGATGCTGATCCGCGCCCGCGCCGGCCAGCCGGCGATCGTGCCCGATCCTTCGCTCGGCCATGCCGCCGACATTCTTCGCATGCTCGGGCGATCCGATCCGACCCTCGCCGGGGCGCTCGACAGCTATCTCGTTACGGTTTGCGATCACGGCCTGAACGCCTCGACTTTCGCCGCGCGCGTCGTCGCCTCGACCCATGCCGGGTTGACCTCGGCGGTGCTGGCCGGGCTCGGCGCGCTCAAGGGGCCGCTGCACGGCGGTGCGCCGGGGCCGGTGATCGCCATGCTCGATGCGATTGCGCGCGACGGCGATCCGCGCGCCTGGCTGGAGCGCGAAGTCGAGAGCGGCGAGCGGCTGATGGGCTTCGGCCACCGCATCTACCGCACGCGCGACCCGCGCGCCGACGCGCTCAAGGCGGCGCTCAAGCGGCTGGGCAGCTCGGCCGCATCGGCCCAGCGGCTCGCCTTTGCCGAGCAGGTCGAGCGTACCGCCCTCGAGGTGCTGCGCGCGGCCAAGCCGGGCCGGGTGCTGGAAACCAATGTCGAATTCTACACCGCGCTGCTGCTCGAGGCGGTCGGCTTCCCGCCCGAGGCCTTCACCTGCGTCTTCGCCATGGGCCGGGTGACCGGCTGGATCGCCCATGCCCGCGAGCAGCAGGCAACCGGCCGGCTGATCCGGCCGCAGTCGCGCTACGTCGGACCGCGCACCGACCTCGCCGCCTGACGCGGCAGTGGTGGCGGCACCGCGCTGAGCTTCCGTTCTGGCCCCTCCACCACTCGGCTGCGCCGAGCGGTCCCCCTCCCCACCAGCAGGCTGGCAGGGAGATTCTGTCTTGCGCGGACATCTGGAACCTCCCCGTTGCGCAGCAATGGGGAGGGCCGCTCAGCCGGCGGGCTGAGGGGTGGAGGGGCCGGGCAGCTCCGCGCTGCGCCGGTCCGGCGCTCTGCCGGGCCGGACCCATCGCGGGGGCCTTGGCAAAATCGTGTATTTTGCTAAGGCTATCCACAGCCCCCGCGTGAGACGCGGGGCTGACGGCCGGGCGCGAGCGCAGGCAGCGCCAGCGGCCCTCCGTCTTTCATTGGTTCAATTTGCGTGGGGACACGTCTACGGGCGTGAGGGTCTGAGCGTGAGAATGTCGAACAGGGTCAGTGAATGAGCTTTCCGAAGCAGGGCCTCTACGATCCCGCGCATGAGCATGATTCATGCGGTGTCGGCTTTGTTGCCAACATCAAGGGGCAGAAAAGCCATGCAACGATCGGGCGCGGTCTGGAGATCCTGCTCAATCTCGACCATCGCGGCGCGGTGGGCCGCGATCCGCTGCTCGGCGACGGCGCCGGCATCCTGCTCCAGATCCCCGATGCCCTGCTACGCGACTGGGCGGACTCCAACCGCCTGACGCTGCCGCCGGCCGGCGATTATGCGGTCGCCATGTGCTTCTTGCCGCAGGACGCGGCGGCGCGCGACTTCGCGATCGCCCATTTCGAAAGCTTCATCGCCAAGGAAGGCCAGAGCCTGATCGGCTGGCGCGAGGTGCCGACCGATACGACCGGCCTCGGCCAGGCGGTGCTCGACCAGATGCCGGTGATTCGCCAGGCGGTCATCGGCCGCGGCGAATCGACCCCCGACCAGGACGCCTTCGAGCGCAAGCTGCTCGCCATCCGCAAGCAGACCCAGAACCCGCTCGCCGAGCTGGCCGCGGCCAAGAAGCTGCCCCACCTGACCCAACTCTACATGCCGAGCTTTTCGTCGCGGACGATCGTCTACAAGGGGCTGCTGCTTGCCCGCCAGGTCGGCACCTTCTACCTCGACCTGCAGAACCCGCTGACGACCTCGGCGCTGGCGCTGGTCCATCAGCGCTTCTCGACCAACACCTTCCCGAGCTGGAAGCTGGCTCACCCCTATCGCTTCATCGCCCATAACGGCGAGATCAACACGGTTCGCGGGAATGTGAACTGGATGAACGCGCGCCGGCGGACGATGGAATCAGAGCTGATCGGCGCCGACCTCGACAAGATGTGGCCGATCATCCCGCACGGCCAGTCCGACACCGCCTGCCTCGACAATGCGCTCGAGCTGCTGCTCGTCGGCGGCTATCCGCTGGCGCATGCGGTGATGATGCTGATCCCGGAAGCCTGGACCGGCAATCCGATGATGGAGCCGGGGCGCAAGGCGTTCTACGAGTATCACGCCGCGCTGATGGAGCCGTGGGACGGCCCGGCGGCGATCGCCTTCACCGACGGCCGCCAGATCGGCGCCTCGCTCGACCGCAACGGCCTCAGGCCGGCGCGGTTCTGCGTCACCGACGACGACCATGTCATCATGGCCTCGGAGTCCGGCGTGTTGCCGGTCAAGGAAGACAATATCGTTCGCAAATGGCGGCTCCAGCCGGGCAAGATGCTGCTGATCGACATGGAGCAGGGCCGGATCATCGAGGATGAGGAGATCAAGGCCGATCTCGCCTCGGCTCATCCCTATGCCGAATGGCTCGACGCCGCGCAGTACAAGCTGAAGGATCTCGACGAGGTCGAAGTCGACGAGCCCGCCGCGGCCAACGACCCCAGCGCGTTGCTCGATCGCCAGCAGGCGTTCGGCTACACCCAGGAAGACGTGATGAAATTCCTCGAGCCGATGGCGGTGGTCGGCGAGGATCCGGTCGGCTCGATGGGAACGGATACGCCGATCGCGGTGCTGTCGTCGCGCCCGCGCCTGCTGTTCGACTATTTCAAGCAGAACTTCGCCCAGGTGACCAACCCGCCGATCGACCCGATCCGCGAGGAGCTGGTCATGTCGCTGGTGTCGATGATCGGCCCGCGGCCCAATCTGCTCGGCCATGAGGCCGGCACGCACAAGCGGCTCGAGGTCGATCAGCCGGTGCTGACCAATGCCGATATCGCCAAGATCCGTTCGGTCGAAGCCGCGCTCGACGGCGCCTTCCGCACCGCGACGATCGACATCACATGGGATGCGGCGTCGGGCGCCGCCGGCCTCGAGAATGCGATCAAGGAGATGTGCTGGGCGGCGACCGAGGCGGTCCTCGCCGACCGCAACATCCTGATCCTGTCCGATCGTGCGCAGGGTCCGGAGCGGATCGCCATGCCGGCGCTGCTCGCGACCGCCGCGGTCCATCACCATCTCGTCCGCCAGGGCCTGCGCATGCAGACCGGCCTCGTCGTCGAGACCGGCGAGGCGCGCGAGGTGCATCATTTCTGCGTGCTGGCGGGCTATGGCGCGGAAGCGGTCAATCCCTATCTCGCGTTTGAGACGCTGGAAGAGATCCGCGTGCGGAAAGGCCTGCCACTCAGCGCCTACGAGCTGCAGAAGAATTACATCAAGGCGATCGGCAAGGGCATCCTCAAGGTGATGTCCAAGATGGGCGTGTCGACCTATCAGAGCTATTGCGGCGCGCAGATCTTCGACGCGCTCGGTCTCGCGACGCCCTTCGTCGAGAAATATTTCACCGGCACCGCGACCACCATCGAAGGCGTCGGCCTCGCCGAAATCGCCGAGGAAACCGTCCGCCGCCACGCCACGGCTTATGGCGACAGCCCGATTTACAAGGCGATGCTCGACGTCGGCGGCATCTACGCCTTCCGCCTGCGCGGCGAGGAGCACGCCTGGACGCCGGAAAGCGTGTCCAAGTTGCAGCATGCGGTGCGCGGCAACAAACCCAAGGACTATGAGGAGTTCGCGCGCTCGATCAACGAGCAAAGCGAGCGGTTGCTGACGATCCGTGGGCTGATGGAGCTGAAGCCGGCCGACAAGCCGCTCGACGTCAGCGAGGTCGAGCCGGCCGCCGAGATCGTCAAGCGCTTCGCCACCGGCGCGATGAGCTTCGGCTCGATCAGCCGCGAGGCGCACACCACCTTAGCCATCGCGATGAACCGCATCGGCGCACGCTCGAACACCGGCGAGGGCGGCGAGGAAGTCGATCGCTTCAAGCCGCTTCCGAACGGCGATTCGATGCGCTCGGCGATCAAGCAGGTCGCCTCGGGCCGCTTCGGCGTCACCGCCGAATATCTGGTCAACGCCGACGACATCCAGATCAAGATGGCGCAGGGCGCCAAGCCCGGCGAAGGCGGCCAGCTCCCTGGCGACAAGGTCGACGTCAATATCGCCCGCGTGCGCCATTCGACGCCTGGCGTCGGACTGATCTCGCCGCCGCCGCATCACGACATTTATTCGATCGAGGATCTGGCGCAGCTGATCCACGACCTTAAGAACGTCAACACCGAGGCCCGCATCTCGGTGAAGCTGGTCTCCGAGGTCGGCGTCGGCACAGTCGCCGCCGGCGTCTCCAAGGCGCGCGCCGATCACGTCACCATCTCGGGCTACGAAGGCGGCACCGGCGCCTCGCCGCTGACCTCGCTGACGCATGCCGGCTCGCCCTGGGAGATCGGGCTTGCCGAGACCCAGCAGACGCTGCTGCTCAATGGTCTGCGCTCGCGCATCGCGGTGCAGGTCGACGGCGGCCTGCGCACCGGCCGCGACGTGGCGGTCGGCGCTCTTCTCGGCGCGGATGAATTCGGCTTCGCCACCGCGCCACTGATCGCCGCTGGCTGCATCATGATGCGCAAGTGCCATCTCAACACCTGTCCGGTCGGCGTCGCGACCCAGGACCCGGTGCTGCGCGCGCGCTTCACCGGCCAGCCCGAGCATGTGATCAACTTCTTCTTCTTCGTCGCCGAGGATCTCAGGAAGATCATGGCGGAGATGGGCTTCCGCACCGTCGACGAGATGATCGGCCGCGTCGACCGCATCGACATGCGCCGCGCACTCGATCACTGGAAGGCGCAGGGCGTCGATCTGTCGAAGCTGCTGCACAAGGTCGACATTCCGGCCGAGGAACCGCTGCATCGCACCGAGGATCAGAACCACGGCCTCGACAAGGCGATCGACAATGCGCTGATCGCCGCCGCCGCCCCTGCCCTCGAGCATGGCGAGACGGTCCGCATCCAGCGCGAGGTGAGAAACATCAACCGCACCGTCGGCGCGATGCTGTCGGGCGAGATCGCGCGGCGCCACGGCCATGAAGGCCTGCCCGACAACACGATCCAGATCGCCTGCACCGGCAATGGTGGGCAGAGCTTCGGCGCCTTCCTCGCCCATGGCATCACGCTCGATCTCACCGGCGACGCCAACGACTATGTCGGCAAGGGCCTCTCTGGCGGCCGCGTGATCGTCAAGCAGCCAAGCCATGTGAAGCGCGAGCCGACCGAGAACATCATCGTCGGCAACACCGTGCTCTATGGCGCAATCGCCGGCGAAGCCTATTTCAACGGCGTCGCCGGCGAGCGCTTCGCGGTGCGCAACTCGGGCGCCATCGCCGTCGTCGAGGGCACCGGCGACCATGGCTGCGAATATATGACCGGCGGCGTCGTCGCCGTGCTTGGCAAGACCGGGCGCAATTTCGCCGCCGGCATGTCGGGTGGCATCGCCTATGTCTATGACGAGGACGGGCTGTTCCGTCAGCGCTGCAACCTGGCGATGGTCGAGGTCGATGCGATCGCGGTCGATGCCGCCGCGCGCGACGGCTCGGTCCGTCCGCGCCAGCGCTCGGCCGGCGTCCACGATTATGGCATGGGCGACATCCTCTATCATGACGCCGAGCGGTTGCGCATCCTGCTCGAGCGTCATCATCTCTACACCGGCAGCACGCGCGCCCGTGCCCTACTCGACGATTGGGCTAATTCGCTCGCTCGCTTCGTCAGGGTGATGCCGCGCGACTATGCCCGCGCATTGAAGAAGATCGAGGCCGACCTGCTGGTCGACGCCAAGATCTCGTCCAACTGATTTCGTCCGGAGCTTATTGGTGGGCAAGGTAACGGGGTTTCTCGAACTCGAGCGCAAGGATCGCGACTATCGCGATCGCAAGGAGCGCCTGACACATTACAAGGAGTTCGTCGTTCCGCTGCCGGAGCCAGCGCTTCGCGACCAGGCCGCGCGCTGCATGGATTGCGGCATTCCCTTTTGCCACAACGGTTGTCCGGTCAACAACCTGATCCCGGACTGGAACGACCTGGTCTATCAGGGCGACTGGCAGAACGCGCTCGAGGCCCTGCACTCGACCAACAACTTTCCAGAGTTCACCGGCCGCATCTGCCCGGCGCCCTGCGAGGCGAGCTGCACGCTCAATATCGACGACGCGCCGGTGACGATCAAATCGATCGAATGCGCGATCGTCGATCGCGGCTGGGAGGAAGGCTGGATCCATCCGCAACCGCCGGCGAGGAAGACCGGCAAATCGGTCGCGGTGGTCGGCTCGGGCCCCGCCGGCATGGCCTGCGCCCAGCAGCTCGCCCGCGCCGGCCATAGCGTCACCCTGTTCGAGAAGAACGACCGGATGGGCGGGCTGCTCCGCTACGGCATCCCCGACTTCAAGATGGAAAAGCATCTGATCAACCGGCGGCTGGTGCAGATGGAAGCCGAGGGCGTCGAGCTGCGCCCGAGCACCGAGGTCGGCGTCACCGTCTCGGTCGAATCACTGCGGGAAAATTTCGACGCGATCGTCATGTCGGGCGGCGCCGAGCAGCCGCGCCAGCTCGAGATTCCCGGCGCCGAGATGCCGGGCGTGCGCCTGGCGATGGAATTCCTCACCCAGCAGAACAAGCGCGTCGCCGGCGACGACGAGGTTCGCGCCGCACCGCGCGGGACGATCACCGCGGCCGGCAAGCACGTCATCGTCATCGGCGGTGGCGACACCGGCTCCGACTGCGTCGGCACGTCGAACCGCCAGGGCGCGCTGTCGGTCACCCAGATCGAGATCATGCCCAAGCCGCCGGTCAAGGAGAACAAGGCGCTGGTCTGGCCGGATTGGCCGATGAAGCTGCGCACCTCCTCCAGCCATGAGGAAGGCTGCGAGCGCGACTGGGCGATCCTGACCAAGCGCGTCGTCGGCACCAATGGCGTGGTCGAAGGGCTGGAATGCGTCCGCGTCGACTGGGTCGACGGCAAGATGCAGGAGATCCCCGGCAGCGAGTTCATCATCAAGGCCGATGTGATCTTCCTGGCGATGGGGTTCCTCGGCCCGCGCAAGGCGGGCATGGTCGAAAAGTCCGAGGTCGCGCTCGATGCGCGCGGCAACGTCCAGGCGAACACGACCGATTATCAGACCAGCGAGGAGGGCATCTTCGCCTGCGGCGACATGCGTCGCGGCCAGAGCCTGGTCGTCTGGGCGATCCGCGAAGGCCGCCAATGCGCCAGCGCGGTCGATCTTTTCCTGATGGGCGAGACCGAGCTGCCGCGTTAGCGTCGGCGGTTGCGTATCTCGTGCAGCGCTTCGGCCAGTCCGTCGACCGGATCGCCGCCGCGGTCGCGGCGCATCGCCAGATAGAGGAAGGTCGACGCGAGCGCGCGGGTGATGAACATCACGAGATAGGTTCGGCCGTCCATCTGTCCCCGCCCACTGCCTTCCGGCCAGTGGCCATGATTCTCCTAACGGGACGTTAAAGTTTCGGGCGCGTTATTTGCCGTCGGTCGGCGTGATCTTGATGCCGGCGACGATCTGATCGACCGTTTGCGGCTTGGCCGGCAGGATCAGCCGCGCGGGATCGATCGCGGCCTCCGAGAACGCTTTCAGGTGCAGCCCTTCTTTGGTGTCGAGCGGCGTGCCGAGCGCCATCAGCTCGTGGTTCTGCGCAATCTCGCTCGCCGCCATCTCGCCGATCAGCGGCGCCATCATCACCATCATCGCATCGGTGAAGCCGCCGAGCGCGCGCCCGGCCGGCGCGATCCGCGGGTCGGTGGTGATGACCATCTCGGTGACCTCGGCCGGCTTTTCCGAATCGAGGCCGGTGATTGCATAGACGTCGCCGGTGATGCCGGCGACGGTCCTGGTCCCGTTCTTGGTCATCTTCAGCTTGCTCGGCCGGCTCTTGGCCGCAGCGCTGAACAAGGTGCGGAAAATCGGCGGCATCACCTTGTCGAACGCGGCCGCCTGATCGGCGACGCGCGCAACCTTCCATTGCCCGCCTTCCCTGGCGACGAGATAGAATTGGTTGCCAATCAGCAGGCCATATTCATCCTTGCCCTCGGCGCCGACGCGGGCATCGCCATTGTCGCCGACCTCGATGACCACCGGCGGCCCGGGCATGCCCTCAAAGACCGCCCGCGATCCCGCGATCGCCGGCGCGGCCAGCGCGAGCAATGGCAGGAACAAGGCAATCTTGCGCGGCATGACCGTCTCCCCTCGGTTCGGATCGTGACATTGCAGCTTTCGCGGATGATTGACAGCGCCGCCCGCGCCATGCCCCAAACTGGCCGCAGAGAGGAGCCCGACGATGATCGACGACGTCCACTTGCCGGCGCGGAAGCTGCCGATGCCCAGCTCGGTCAGTCCCCAGGCGCGCTCTGCGCTCGTCGCCGCCGCAGCGCGCGAGCAGTTCCCCTACCCTGAGCTCGACGACATCGACGGATGGCGCGCGCGAATCAAGGCGACCGACGATTATATGATCGCGCTCTACGGCCCGCGCTGCAGCCAGCTCGATCACGAGCGCAGCAGCTATCAGGTCGCGGGGCGGACGGTCTACGTCGCGCGGCCGCGCGAAGCCCCAGCCGATCGCGTCCTGCTGCACACCCATGGCGGGGCCTTGATCGCCGGCGGTGGCGAAGTTGCGGGACTGATCGGCGATCTCAACGCCGCCCGATCGGGCGTCGAGACCCACACGATCGATTATCGCATGCCGCCGGAGGCCGCCTATCCAGCCGCGCTCGACGATTGCGTCGCGGCCTATCGCGCGCTGCTCGATCGCTTTCCGGCGAACCGCATCGTCATTGGCGGCGAATCCGCCGGCGGCAATCTTGGCCCCGCACTGGTGCTGCGCGCGCGCGATGAAGGGCTGCCGCTGCCGGCCGGGCTGGTGATGATCTCGCCCGAGGTCGATCTCACCGAATCCGGCGACAGCTTCGAGGCCAATCGCGGCGTCGACGTGATGATGCCCGAAGGGCTGATGGCGGCGAACCGGTTCTACGCCGACGGCCATGACCTCGCTCATCCCTATCTTTCGCCGCTGTTCGGCGATTTCACCAAGGGCTTCCCGCGCAGCTTCCTGCAGTCCGGCACGCGCGATCTCTTCTTGTCGAACACGGTGCGGATGCATCGCGCGCTGCGGCGCGCCGGCATCCCGGCCGAGCTGCACATCTTCGAAGCGATGCCGCATGGCGGCTTCAGCGGCGCGCCGGAGGATGACGAGCTCAACGCCGAGGTCCGCGCCTTCGTCGCTTCCTGCTGGACGTGACGACGGTCGATTGTCTCGTCATCGGCGCCGGGGTGATCGGCCTCGCCGCGGCGCGCGCCATCGCGCAGCAGGGTTATGAGGTCGTCATCGCCGAGCGCGAGCGCGCCTTCGGGACGGCGATCAGCGCGCGCAACAGCGGCGTCATCCACGCCGGAATCCACTATCCCGCCGGTAGCCTGAAAGCGCTGGCCTGCGTCGCGGGGCGCGACCGGCTTTACGCCTATTGCGCGCAACGCCGCATTCCGCACCAGCGCTGCGGCAAGCTGATCGTGGCGACCGCGCCGGACCAGATCGCGACGCTGGAGGCGATCCAGGCGCAGGCCCGGCAGAATGGCGTCGACGATCTCCGCATGCTTGATCGCGGCGAGGCGCTCGCGCTGGAACCGGCGCTTCGCGCCAGCGCCGCGCTGCTTTCGCCCTCGACCGGCATCGTCGATAGCCATGCGCTGATGCAGGCGCTGCTCGCCGATGCTGAAGCGGATGGCGCGGTGCTCGCGCTCGACACGCGGATCCGTCGCCTCAGCCCCGGTGCGGACGGCATCGCGGTTTCCGTCGACGGCGAGAACGACATCGCCCTGACTGCGCGCGCGGTCGTGAACGCCGCGGGTCTCGGTGCGCAGGACATCGCTGCAGCAACCGAGGGACTGGACCCGCAGCGGATTCCGGCACGCCACCTCGCCAAGGGCAGTTACTTCACCCTCAGCCGGCGTTCGCCGTTCAGCCGGCTGATCTATCCGGTGCCGGTCCCCGGCGGCCTCGGCACGCATCTGACGCTCGATCTCGCCGGCGCCGCGCGCTTCGGACCCGACGTCGAATGGGTCGACGCGATCGACTATGCGGTCGATCGATCACGCGCGCTTTCGTTTTACGCCGCGATCCGCGACTATTGGCCGGATCTCGCCGACGGCGAGCTGATACCCGACTATGCCGGGATCAGGCCGAAGATTTCCGGACCGGGCGAGCCGGCGTCCGACTTCGTGATCTCAGGTCCGGCCGATCACGGCGTCCATGGCCTGGTCAATCTGTTCGGGATCGAATCGCCCGGGCTAACATCCTCGTTGGCGCTGGCCGAACGGATCGCGGCAATGATCAGCGAACGCTGACGCCGCCAAGGGCGCCGATGATTCCGAACGCCTGAAGCAGCCAAAGTATTACGAAGATGACGACGACGGCGTTCAAGATGCTTTTGATCTTGCCGTCCATCGGAATGTAGTTGTTGACCAGCCAAAGCAGAATGCCGACGACGATCAGGACTATGATGACATGAACAAGCATGATCGCCTCCGGGCGATGTGAACCGGTTCATGTCCAACACCAGGCAACCACGATAGTTCCGAAACGATCCGTTCAGCGCCAGCGCAGATTGGCACGGCTGAGCTCACTCAACGACCTCTTGCCCATCAGCTTCATGTCGCGCTCGAGCTCGGCGCGCAGCCGCGCGAGCATCCGATCGACCCCCGCCTGGCCACCGGCCGCGAGCGCGTAAAGATAGAGCCGTCCGCCGGAGCAGGCTTTCGCGCCGACGCTCAGGGCCTTGAGGATATGGGTGCCGCGGCGGATGCCACCGTCGCAGATCACCTCGATCCGGTCGCCGACCGCATCGACGATCTCGGCGAGCTGGTCGAATGGCGCGCGACTCCCGTCGAGCTGACGTCCGCCATGGTTCGACACCATGATCGCGGTCGCGCCGATGTCGACCGCGCGCCGCGCATCATCGACCGACATGATCCCCTTCAAGCAAAAGGCCCCGCCCCAATCGGCGCGGATCGCCTCTGCGGTGCGCCAGTCCATCGACTGGTCGAGCATGGACGTAAGGTAGTCCGACACCGTCACCGCGACATTCGATCCCGCCGCGACATGGCTCTTCAGGTTGCTCAGCTCGAATTTCTCGCCAAGCAGATAGCGCAGCGTCCAGCCGGGATGGGTCGCGAAGCTGACGAGACTGCGTGGCGTCAGCTTCGGTGGGGTGGTGAAGCCGGTGCGCAGGCAACGCTCGCGATTGCCGCCGATGATGGTGTCGACGGTCAGCGCGATCGCATCGAATTTCGCCGCCTTGCAAGCCTCGATCATCGCCCGGTTGAGGCCCTTGTCCTTGTGGACATAGAGCTGGAACAGCTTGGGCGCGGTGTAATCCCGCCCGACCTCCTCGATGCCGACCGTGCCAAGCGAGGAGATACCGAACCAGGTGCCGGCCTTCTCGGCGGCACGCGCGACCGCCCGCTCGCCCTGCCAGTGGAACAGCCGCTGCAGCGCGGTCGGCGCGAGCATGAACGGCATCGCCATCTGCCGGCCCATCACCGTCGCGGTCATGTCGATGCGGTCGACCCCAGCGAGGACATTGGGCACGAGATCGCAGGCCTCGAAGGCTTCGGTATTACGGCGCAGGGTGATCTCGTCGTCGGCAGCGCCATCGATGTAATGGAAGATCGGCCCCGGCAGACGGCGCTTCGCCAGGCGGCGGAAATCCTCGACGTTATTACAATTTCTGAGCCCCATGGCCCTAGCCTAGTGCCGTTCCGTCGGCCGTCGAGCAAGCAATTCGATGCAGACGGCAGCTAAGCCCCTTGCCCAGCGGGTTCGTTATGGGCAGCGTCTCACCCAACGAACAATCGGCGAGGATCGACCGCGTGGCTATCACCCTAAGGCACGGCGTGTTCATGGCGCCCTTTCATGCGATGAACAAGGATCCGACGCTGGCGATGCAGCGCGATCTCGAGCTGATGGAATGGCTCGACCGGCTCGGCTTCGAGGAGGCGTGGATCGGCGAGCACCATTCCGCCGGCTTCGAGACGATCTCCTCGCCCGAGCTGTTCATCGCCGCCGCGGCCGAGCGGACCAAGCGCATCCGCCTCGGCACCGGCGTGATCTCGCTGCCCTATCACAACCCGCTGATGGTCGCGAACCGCATCATCCAGCTCGACCATATGACCCGCGGCCGGATCATGTTCGGCGCCGGCCCCGGGCTGCTCGCCTCGGACGCGCTGATGCTCGGCATCGACCCGCTGATCCAGCGCGAACGGATGGTCGAAGCACTCGACGTCATTCTCCGGCTGTTCGCCGGCGAGGTCGTGACCGAAAGCACCGACTGGTACACCCTCGTCGAGGCGCGGGTGCATCTGCTCCCCTTCACCCAGCCGCGGCCGGAGACGGTCGTCGCCAGCGCACTGACGCCGTCCGGCGGACGCATCGCCGGCACCTATGGGCTCGGCATGCTGTGCGTCGCGATCGGCATCGTCGAGGGCGTCGACATCCTCAAATCCAACTGGGAAATCGCGTGCCAGACGGCGCGCGAGCACGGCCGCGAGATGGACCGCAAGGATCTGCGCATCCTGCGGCCGATGCACATCGCCGAGACGCGCGCCGAAGCCGCAGCGCAATGCCGCGAGGGGCTGCAGAGCTATCTCGACTATATGAACAACAACTCGCAGCGCTATCCCGTGCCGGCGGACGAGGATGTCGTCGACTGGTGGAACCGCAACCGCCATGGCGTGATCGGCACGCCCGACGATGCGATCGCCGCGATCCAGGAGATCTACGACACCCAGGGCGAGTTCGGCTGCGTCCTCAACCTGCCCAACAACATCGCCGACTGGCCGCAGACCAAGCGCTCGTTCGAGCTCTACGCCAATCACGTCATGCCGCATTTCCGCGGCTCGAACGCGGCGCGAATCGCCTCCTACAACTGGGTGACCGACCATCACGCGGAACTCGGCGAGAAGCGCGACGCGGCGATCCAGCGCGCGGTCGCCAAGCACCAGGCGGAGGAAGCGACCAAGGCCGCCGAGTAGGGCTACTCCGTCCCGTCCCTGAACAGGCGGGTGAGCGTGCCGGCTCTCGGCGACGGCAAAATGCCATCGCCGAACGGCCAGCGGATGAAGCCCGCGGCGGCCATCGTCCCGCCGTCGACATGGATCGTCGTGCCGGTGACCGCCCGCGACAGATCCGAGGCGAGGAACAACACGGCATTGGCGATGTCGTCGAGCGTCGGCGCAACCTGCATCGGGATGTACATCTTGTGCCCTTCGGCACGCAGTTCTTGCGGCAGAGACAGGTAAGCCTCGAGCACCTCGGGCGGCAGCGCATTGCGGCTGGTCACCGAAGGCGTGGTGTCCGGCGCGATGGTGTTGAGGCGGATCCGTTCCGGCCCATATTCCACCGCCGCCGCCTTGCTGAAATTGGTGATCGCCGCCTTGGCCCCGGCGTAGACCGCAAAGCCGGCAGCACCACGATGCGCCTCAATCGTGGTGAAGCTGATGATGCTGCCGCCGCGCCCGCCGCGACGGATCAACGGCACGGCGCGCTTAACGCTGTCGATGACATAGCCGTAGTTGACCCGGATGTCGGTGGCGTTCTGCTCGGCGCTGGTCTCCTCGATCTTCTGCGTCACCACCCCGCCGGCGACGTTAACGACGATGTCGAGCCGGTCGAATTCGCGTGCCACACCCTCGTAGAAGCGCGGCATCGACTCGACATTGCGGACATCCTCGCAGGTCGATAGGCAGCGCCGGCCAAGCGCCTCGACCTCGCCGCGGATCCTGTCCACCGCCGCCTCGTTCCAGTCGCAGACGGCGATGTCGACGCCCGCCTCGGCCAGCACCAGCGTCGCCGCCCGGCCGACCCCATCGGCACCGCCGATGATCGCCGCAACCTTTCCCTCGAGCCCTGCACGGCCATCGATCATTCCCGCCATCAGCCCACCTCGTCCAGCATGCCGCTCCCTTCTACCGGCCGCGGCGGTATTGGTCGACGCAGACCCGGGGAGCGCCCCAGCGCGCGTCTCATTCCTCGTGCGGAACGAGGATACCGCACGGGAGTTGGACCCTCTGCGCCGTGAAGCGGCACCTGAAGGGACCGGCGGAGTCGACTCTGCAGCAACGCAAGGCCATGTTGAAATCCTACGATTTGCCAGATTGTTACGATCGAATCATGCGGGTGAAGAATGCCGGATAGCGATATTGGCTTTGCCGACATGGGGATCGACGGGCTCGACGACGTCACGAGCGGCGGCCTCACTCGAGGCCGGGTGTATCTGCTCGAAGGCAGTCCCGGTGCGGGCAAGACGACGCTCGCCCTCCAGTTCCTGATGGCCGGCGCGGCCCAGGGCGAAAAGGTTCTCTACATCACCCTGTCGGAAACCGAGGATGAGTTGCGCGCCAGTGCACAGTCGCACGGCTGGTCGCTCGAGGGCATCGATATTTACGAGCTCGTCCCGCCCGAGAACATCCTCGATGACGACCAGCAGCAAAGCCTGCTCTATTCGGCCGACCTCGAGCTCGGCGAAACCACCAAGCGGATCTTCGAGGCGTTCGAGCGGGCGATGCCCGATCGCGTCGTGCTCGACAGCCTGTCGGAAATTCGTCTGCTCGCTCAGAGTTCGCTGCGCTACCGCCGGCAGATTCTCGCGTTGAAGCATTATTTCGCCGGCCAGGGCACGACCGTGCTGATGCTCGACGATCTGACGAGCGATCTCAACGACAAGACGGTGCACAGCGTTGCCCATGGCGTCATCGCGCTCGAGGAGCTGGTCCGTGAATATGGCCCGGAACGACGGCGGCTGCGCGTCGTCAAATATCGCGGCCGGCGTTTCCGCGGCGGCTATCACGACTATGTGATCGAGACCGGCGGCGTCCGGGTCTATCCTCGACTGGTGTCGGCGGAACACCGGGCCAGCTTCACCCGCGATGTTATCACGACCGGCTCAGCCGAGCTCAACACGCTTCTCGGCGGCGGCATCGAGCGTGGATCGAGCACGCTCATCCTCGGACCGGCCGGTACTGGCAAGTCGCTGATGGCGCTGAGCTTCGTCGTCTCGGCGATCGAACGCGGCGAACAGGCGGCAATATTCGTGTTCGACGAAGAACTCGGCCTGCTGTTCGATCGCGCCAGGGGGCTGGGGATCGACCTGCAGGCGATGCTCGACACCGAGCGATTGACCGTCATGCAGGTCGATGCCGCCGAGCTCTCCCCGGGAGAACTGTCCACGCGAGTGCGGAACTGCGTCGAGAAGAGCGGTGTGCGCACTGTTCTGATCGACAGCCTCAACGGCTATCAGGCGGCGATGCCCGAGGAAAACTCGCTGGTTCTCCACATGCACGAGCTGCTGCAATACCTCAACCGACAGGGCGTCGCCTCATTCCTGACCATCGCCCAGCATGGCCTGGTCGGTGACATGCAATCGCCGGTCGACGTCACCTATCTTGCCGATACGGTCATCCTGCTGCGCTATTTCGAGGCGCGCGGGCGGGTGCGGCGGGCCGTGTCGGTGGTCAAGAAGCGAACCGGGCGGCACGAGGACACGATCCGGGAGTTTCGCATCGACGGCCGCGGCATCACCCTGGGCGAGCCACTGGTCGAATTTCAGGGCGTGTTGCGCGGCGTGCCGACGCTGGTGGGAGACAGCGCGAATCTTCTCGAAGCGAAGCCTTGATCCCGGCCTTCTCCGAGCGCGCCCTGATCCTGGCGCCAATTGGCCGCGACGCCGAGGTGGCGTCGATGATTCTCGGCGGTGCGCATATCCGGGCCATGCCGTGCAACTCGATCACGACATTGCTCGCCGACCTTCGCGCCGGCGCCGGCTTTGCCGTCGTCACTGAGGAGGCGCTGCAGGAGAGCGATCTCACCGCTCTGCACGAATGGATCGGAGGACAGCCGGAATGGTCGGACTTCCCATTTATCCTGCTCGTCCGCAGCGGCGGCGGGATCGAGCGTAATCCCGCAGCGCGGCGGCAGCTTGAATTGCTCGGCAATGTCACCTTTCTCGAGCGGCCGTTTCACCCGACGACGCTGGTCAGCCTCGCCCAGTCCGCGCTGCGCGGCCGACGACGGCAATATGACGCGCGGGCCAGGCTGGAAACGCTGCGGCAGAGCGAGGAGGCGCTGGAGCGACAGGTCGAGGAGCGGACCGCCGCGCTGCGCGCGGGCGAAGCCCGGATGCGGGCGATCTTCGAGACCAACCATCAATATCAGGGGCTGCTGGCGATCGACGGCACCTTGCTCGACGCCAACCGCGCCTCGCTCGAGGGCGCCCAGGTGGCGCTGCAACAGGTGATCGGCAAGCCGTTCTGGGACACGCCCTGGTTCACTGCCACGCCTGGCATGCCCGCGGCGGTGCGGACGGCGATCGCCAAGGTTGCCGCCGGCGAGACGGTCGAGGAGCGAATTCATGTCCAGCTGCCGATCGGCTGGCGTTCGTTCGACTTCACCATGCGCCCGGTCCGCGACGCCGACGGCGCGGTGGTGGCGATCGTTCCCGAGGCGATCGACATCACCGAACGCCTCCAGGCCGAGGAAGCGCTGCGCCAGTCACAGAAGCTCGAGGCGATGGGCCAGCTCACCGGCGGCGTCGCCCATGACTTCAACAATCTGCTGACACCGATCGTCGGCAGCCTCGACATGCTCTACCGCCAGGGTATCGGCAACGAACGGCAGCGCCAGTTGATCGAAGGCGCACTGCAGTCCGCCGACCGCGCCACGGTTCTTGTCCAGCGGCTGCTCGCCTTCGCCCGTCGCCAGCCGCTGCAACCCTGCGCCGTCGACGTCTCGCGACTGGTCCGCGACATCGCTGATCTCATCGCCTCGACCACCGGACCGCAGATCAACCTGATCGTCTCCGCGCCCGACGACCTCGCCCCGGCGATGGCCGATGCCAACCAGCTCGAAATGGCGGTGCTCAATCTCAGCGTGAACGCGCGCGACGCCATGCCCGCCGGCGGCACGCTGCGGATAACCGTCTCGGAGGAAATGCTCGGCCCGCTTCATCCGACGCGGCTGCGCGCCGGCCGCTACATCCGCCTGTCGGTCGCCGACAGCGGCGACGGCATGGACGAGGCGACGCTGGCGCGCGCGGTCGAACCCTTCTTCTCGACCAAGGGGATCGGCAAAGGCACCGGCCTCGGCCTGTCGATGGTCCATGGCCTGGCATCGCAGCTCGACGGTGCGCTGACCATTTCGAGCAAGCTCGGGATCGGCACGATCATCGACCTCTGGCTGCCGGTGACCAGCGCCCGCAACGAGAGCGAGCCGGACCAGGTCTTCCTCCCCCAGCCCCGCCAGGAAGGAATCGCGCTACTGGTCGACGATGAAGCGCTGGTGCGGGCGAGCACCGCCCAGATGCTGCACGAAATCGGCTTTTCGATCGTCGAGGCGTCATCCGCCGAAGAGGCGCTGGCCAAGATCGACGAGGGCCTGGAATTCGACATTCTGGTGACCGACCATCTGATGCCCGGCATGACCGGCGCCGATCTCGCCGGCGAGATCGCCCGGCGCCGCTTGGGGGTCGCTGTGGTGATCGTCTCGGGCTACGCCGAGGCCGAGGAGATCGCGGTCGACCTGCCGCGGATCACCAAGCCGTTCCGGCTCGATGATCTGGCGACGATCATCCGGACAGCGACCTGCACGCCCGCGCATCACCTTTAGTCCACCCTCTCCCGCTTTCCCGCCCGCCGCTTCCGGCCTGACGCGCGCCGCCCTTTGCGCTAGCGTCGGGTCGAGCAAGCGGAGGGCGACATGGCCAGAATGGGGATGACCGACGGCGTCGATGTCGCGGGCTGGGCCGGCGAGCAGGGCGATCAATGGCTTGCGTATATCGACGGCTTCGAAGGGATGATCGCTGCGGTCGGCGCCGCGCTGATGGCCAAGGCGGCCTTCACCCCCGGCGAGCGCGTCGTCGACATCGGATGCGGCGGCGGCGCCACCACGGTCGAGATCGGCCGGGCGGTCGGCGCGAAGGGCGAAGCGCTCGGTGTCGATGTGTCGGAGGCGCTGCTGGCGACCGCCCGGCAGCGCGCCGCGGGCGCGGCCAATGTCCGCTTCCTCCACGCCGACGCCGGCAGCGCCATGCTCGACGGCGCGCCCTACGACCGGCTGTTCTCGCGCTTCGGCATCATGTTTTTCCCCGATTTCCCCAGCGCCTTCGCCAATATGCGCAAGATGCTGCGCCCTGGCGGGCGCGCCGATTTCTCCGCCTGGGCGCCGGCCAGCGAGAATGGCTGGATCATCGAGATGCAGGGCATTCTGGCGAAGCATGTCGAGCTGCCCAGGCCCGAGCCGAACGCGCCCGGCCCTTTCGCGCTGCAGGACGTGAACTTCGCCCGGCCGCTGCTGGAGAACGCCGGCTTCAAGGATGTCGTGTTCGATCTCTGGCGCGGTGAGCAGCTGGTCGGCGGCGCTGGCGCTGGTCCGGAGCAGGCGGCCAATTTCGTGTTGAACGCCATGTCCTTCGGCGAAGCGCTCAAGGACAAGCCGGCATCGGTGTACGATGAGGTACGCGGCGAGTTGCTCGCACTCTTCTCGGCGCATCATCGCGACGGCGCGGTGCGGATGCCGGCCGGCGCCTGGCTGATCTCGGCGCGCGGTTAGGACAAGGCGGTCAGGGCGGCGCGCAGGCTGTCAGCGTCGCCATCCACCACGCGCGCTTCCATTGCGCGATGGGTCGCGTCCCAGATCGGCACCGCCGCAGCCAGCGCGCGCTGGCCTTCCGCGGTCAGGATCAGCCGGCGGTTGCGGCGATCGACTGCGTCGACTTTCTGCGCGATCAACCCGCGCCTCTCGAGCGGTTTGAGATTGGCCGTGAGCGTCGTGCGGTCCATCGCCAGCACCGCTGCAACCATCGAGATCGTCGGTGGTTCGGGTCGATTGAGCGCCATCAGCAGCGAGAACTGTCCACTGGTCAGGCCGGCGGGGCGCAGAGCATCGTCGAATTGCCGTGCGACCGCCCGCGCGGCGCGCTGTAGGTGCAGACAGAGGCAGGCATCGCGAACCTGCAATGTCTTGTCGAAGGGAACTGGCCGCGCTTTTGACACAGTTCTATTACGTTGATATCAACGTTTTTGTCAAGCAGCGACTCGGAGGAAGCGGTGATGGCCGACCATAAGATCGTCTCCCACGCGGAATGGCTCGAAGCGCGCAAGGCGCTGCTGGCGATGGAAAAGGAAGCGACCCATCAGCGCGACCGGCTCAACGCCGCGCGGCTGGCGCTGCCGTGGGAGCGGGTCGACAAGGACTATCGGTTCGACACGCCCGAGGGCCGCAAGAGCCTGGCCGAGCTGTTCGACGGACGCAGCCAGCTGATCGTCTACCACTTCATGCTCGGGCCGGGCTGGAAGGCGGGCTGCCCCGGCTGCTCCTTCCTGTCGGACCATGTCGACGGCACCCTGCCCCATCTCAACCATCACGACGTCACCTGGGTCGCGGTGTCGCGCGCGCCGCTCGAGGAGATCGAGCGCTACAAGCAGCGGATGGGCTGGCAATTCCCCTGGGTCTCCTCCGCCGGCAGCGACTTCAACCACGACTTCCACGTCTCCTTCAGCGAGGCGGAGATGGCCGGCGAGACGATCGACTATAATTTCGAGAAGATTCCGGTCAGCCAGGGCAACGCCGAGCTGCCTGGCCTGAGCGCCTTTTATCGTGATCCCGACAGCGGCGAGGTCTTCCACAGCTATTCGAGCTACGGCCGCGGCCCCGAGGAATTGATCGGCACGCTGATGATCCTCGATCGCGCGCCCAAGGGCCGCAATGAAGAGTCGACGATGGATTTCGTCAAACGCCATGACGAATACGACAAGGCGCCGGCGACGACCGACGCCTGACATATTGGCCGGCTAGCCGGCACCCGGGGGCGCTAGCGCAGGAGACAGCACCATGACGATCAGCAGCGGCGATTTCTTCTGGTACGACGTAATGACCAGCGATCCCAAACCGGCGGCCGATTTCTACACCAAGGTGGTCGGCTGGGGCGCCGAGGAAGCCGGGGTCGAAGGCTCCTCCTATACCGTGCTGGAGCTCGACGGCGGCAAGGGCATGGGCGTCGCCGGGCTGATGCCGATCCCGCCCGAGGCCAAGAGTCGCGGCGCCCAGCCGGGATGGAACGGCTATGTCTATGTCGACGACGTCGATGCGATGACCAAACGCGCGATCGATGCCGGCGGCGAGCAGATGCATGAGCCGACCGACATCCCGACCGTCGGCCGCTTCTCGGTCGTCGCCGATCCGCAGGGCGCGGTGTTCGCATTGTTCAAGCCCAACCCGCGCGACGACGACGTCAACTGGCCGAAGCCGATGACGCCGGGCACGGTCGGCTGGCACGAGCTGCACGCCGCCGACGGCGCGAAGGCTTTCGACTTCTACGGCAAGCTGTTCGACTGGGAGAAGAAGGAGGCGATGGATATGGGGCCGATGGGCACCTATCAACTGTTCGCCACCAGCGATGAGGCGGTTGGCGGCATCATGACCGACAACCGGGTGCCCCGCCCCTATTGGCTCTATTACATCGCGGTCGACGCGATCGACGCCGCGGTCGAGCGGGTCAAGGCGGGTGGCGGCGAGGTGCTCAACGGGCCGATGGAGGTGCCGGGCGGCGCCTGGGTCATCCAGGGCCGCGACCCACAAGGCGCGATCTTCGCCCTGGTCGCGCCCAAGCGCTGATCGGGCTCAGGCGGCTCCGCCGGTCACCTTGTCCCAGTCGACGTTCTTGTCGCTGCGGTCGGCGAGCAGATCCTCCTCGCCGATCAGGAAGGCCGAGGTCCAGCCACCGTCGACCGCCAGCGTATGGCCGGTGATGTAGCTCGACATCTCCGAGGCGAGGAACAGCATCGACTTGCCGATCTCGTCGGTCGTGCCGAGCCGCTGCAGCGGCACGCGCTTGCGGATCGCAGCGATCCGCTCCGGCGTCGGCTGGACGCGCGCGGTGTGGATGCCGCCGGGCGCGACCGCATTGACCCGGATGTCCGGGCCGAGCTCGGCGGCAAGCGATCTGACGAGATTGGTCATCCCCGCCTTGGCGGCGCCATAGACCGCATGGTTCGGCGCCGAATGCATGCTGACCGAGGCGACCGCAGTGATCGTCCCCTTGCGCCCGCCGGCGACCATCGAGCGGGCAACGGCGCGCGCGGTGAGGAAAAAATGCTTCAGGTTGATCGCATGCTCGCGATCCCATTGCTCGACCGAGGTGTCGATCACCTTGGTGTAGCCGGTGATGCCGATCACCGTCGCCATGACGCCGATGCCGCCGAGCGCCGCCTCGGCGTCCCTGACCGCCTGATCGACCTCGTCCTCGACCAGGACATTGGCCTGGATCGCGACAGCGTTGCGCCCGAGCCCGCGCAGCGATTCGGCCACCTTTTTCGCCAGACCACCATCGATATCGACCACCGCGACGTCGCAACCCGCCTGCGCCAGCCACCAGGCCGTGCGCTCGCCCATCCCGGCGCCGCCGCCCCAGACAATCGCCACCCGGCCGGCCAGCCCGAATATATCCTCCATCGCCCGCGTCCCGCTGTTGCCGGCCCGGTCATGGCACGGCGGGCCAGCGGCACGGAAGGGCCGAGTTGCCGGACTCGCGGCGAGAACGATAAGAAGGCGCGAGGCGGCGGCGGATCAATTCGTCGGTCGCCACCAGGAGAGTAGCGCCTTGGCCAGCCAGCCCAATTTCGCCACCGTCGAGCCGCCGCCGCATGTCCCGGCCGACCACATCTTCGACTTCGACTATTTCCATCCGACCGGGCTGGCGGAAGGCGACATCTACACCGCGCTGAAGCGGCTGCACGCCTGGCCCGATCTGTTCTGGACGCCGCGCAACGGCGGCCATTGGGTGTCGACGCGGGCCGACGACATCCGCTGGATCCGCGACGACCATGCGATCTTCTCCCATGAGGAAATGGCGATCCCGCGCGGCTCGATCAATTTCGCGATGCCACCGATGACGGTCGACCCACCGCTCCACGCCCGCTACCGCGCGGTGCTCAACCCCGCCTTCACGCCGGGCAAGGTGCGTGGTCTCAACGACAAGACGCGCGCGGTCGCGGTCGAGCTGATCGAACAATTGAAGCCGCGCGGCCATTGCGAGTTCGTCAACGATTTTGCGCGGGTGATGCCGGTCGTCGTCTTCCTCAGCATCATGGACCTGCCGACCGACCGCCGCGCCGAATTCGTCAAATGGGCTGGCGGCTACACCACCGCCAGCGACCAGGAGACCAAGGACGCCTCGGCCGCAGCGGTCGCGGATTACCTTCGCGGCATCGTCGATGAGCGCCATGCCAATCCCGGCGACGACCTGCTCAGCCGCATCGCCCAATGGCGCGACAACCCGCGCTTCCAGGACGAAAGCGAAGTGATGGGCATGGCGATGATCTCGTTCATCGGCGGGCTCGACACCGTCGCCAATCTCATCTCCTTCACCTGCTGGCATCTCGCGCGCGATCCGGGGGCGCGGCAGCGGCTGATCGACGATCCGACGCTGATCCCGCGCGCGGCCGAGGAATATCTCCGCCGCCACGGCGTCAACATGACCTCGCGGCTGATCAAGCAGGAGGTGACGCACAAGGGCGTCACCATGCATCCCGACGACATGATCCTGATCATCGACGGCCTCGCCAGCCTCGACGAGCGCGCCTGGGACGATCCCTGGTCGATCGACTACGACCGCGACGCGCGCGCCCACGACACCTTTGGCAATGGCGCGCATAAATGCCCCGGCGAGCATCTCGCGCGGATGGAGATCATCGTCTTCATCGAGGAATGGCTGAAGCGCATTCCCGAGTTCCGCATCGATCCCGACAAGCCGGCGGTGACCTATTCAGGGCCGGTGATCGGCATGTCGCAGCTCGGGCTGCGCTGGGACTGACTAGCCCTCCGGCGGTGGTTCGCTGACCGGCGGCTCGGGACGGATGACGGGCACATCGGGCCCGCGCCCGCCATTCGCCGGCGGTGCGCCGTCCGGATGCGGCGAGGCGGAGATGCTGACGCCGTCCTGGTTGATCTGAACGCCGACGTCGGCCGGGCCGATCTGCATATTGGCGCTGATCGGCGGGATGTCCTCGAGGATCGGAATATTCTCGACATTGACCCTGGCCACGGGCGGCGCGGCGGTGCCAAGCGCCTGCGAGGTGAAGTCGCGCCAGATTCGCGTCGGCACGCCGCCGCCGTGCATGCCGCCGAGCGGCGTGTTGTCGTCATTGCCGACCCAGACGCCGGTGATGAGATCGCCGGCAAAGCCGACGAAGATCGCGTCGCGGCTGTCCTGGGTGGTGCCGGTCTTGCCGAACGCCTGGACCCCCATTCGCGCACCGCGCGCTGTGCCGGAGGTCACCGTCGCCGACAGCAGGTCGCGCAGCATCTCCTCTTGCCCGCCGGTGAAATGCTTTTGCCGGTTCCACAACTGCTCGATCCAGCCCCTCTCCTCCTCGGGCAGGCCATGCGGCACAACGGGGAAGGCCTCGGCGGCGACGCTCGCATAAGCCGAGGTCAGCTCGAGCAGCGTCACGCCCGAAGTGCCGAGCGCCAGCGTCGGCCCGGCCCGCAGCGGGCTGGTGATGCCGAGATCGCGCGCCGCGCGGATCACCTCATTGCGGCCGACCCGCTCCGCCAGCCGCACCGCCGCGACATTGCTCGACCGGGCAAAGGCCTCGCGCAGGGTGATGCGCCCGCGATAGCGGCCTTCGCTGTTCTGCGGCTTCCAGCCCTCGATCTCGAGCGGCTTGTCGTCGATCATATCGTCGGGCGTCAGCCCGGCGCGCAAGGCGGCGAGATAGACGAACAGCTTGAAGGTCGAGCCCGGCTGGCGCCGCGCCTGGGTCGCGCGGTTGAACAGGCTGGCCGAATAATTCTTGCCGCCGACCATCGCGACGACGCGTCCGTCGGGCCGCATCGCGACCAGCGCGACCTGCGCCTTGCCGAGGCGGGCGCGCGCAATCGCCCGCTCGGCCGCTCGCTGCAACCGGCTGTCGAGCGTCGTCTCGACCCGCTGCTCGGCATAGACCACGCCCGCGCGGTCGCGCGCCGCCGGCATCACCCAATCGGCGAAATAGGTGCCGGTCGGCAGATCGCGCACTGGCTGGAGATGGATCCGCGCCGGGCGAACGCGGCGCGCCGTCTTGTGATCGATAAAGCCGGCATCCTCCATCGCCGCAACGACCAGCTTCTGGCGCTCGCGCGCGCCGGCCAAATTATGGCTCGGCGCAAGCCGCGACGGCGCCTTCATCATCCCCGCCAGCATCGCCGCCTCGCCAACCCTGAGCTGTTCCGGCGGCTTGGAGAAATAATGCCAGGAGGCGGCGCGCAGCCCGTAGACATTGTCGCCGAAATAAACATTCGAGAGGTAGCGCGAGAGGATCTCCTGCTTGGTCAGCCAGGCTTCGAGCCAGAAGGCGATCAGCACCTCCTGCAGCTTGCGCGTGATCGTGCGGCTGGATTCGAGGAAGGCGACCTTGGCGAGCTGCTGGGTGATCGTGCTGCCGCCCTCGCGCACGCCGCCCGAGCGTAGATTATGCCAGGCGGCGCGGGCGATGCCGCGCGGATCGATCCCCCAATGGCGATAGAAGCGACGGTCCTCGATCGCGAGAAACGCCTCGGCGACATGCGACGGCAGCTTGTCGACATCGACCGGCTGATCGATGGTCGCCCCGCGCCGGGCGATCGCATTGCCCTGGACGGAGAGCAGCGTGACGCTGGGCGGTGCAATCGGCCGGAGCGATTTGGACAGCGGCGCGGTCACCGCCAGCCAGGCGAACAGGATCATGACCACGGCGAGGATCCCGGCGGAGACGTAGCGCCAGCGAATCCGCCGCCAGATCGACGGCTTCTTCTCGCCTGCCGGCGGACCGCCGGGATCCGGGTTTCCGGATGTCGCGGACGGACGCGGTTCCTCGACAATGGCGCCGCCCGAGCCCGCACCGCCCTGACGCGGCTCCGGATCAACACGCCTCTGCATCGCGCTGCTTATACCGGGCCGGGGGAGCGATAGGCTAGCGGCCCTGTCTCGCCCTGGCGCTTTGGCCTAGTCTGCGGCGATGGGGGACGATCGAACGAACGCTCCTGGCGACCGGCTGACCGCGCCCGACGGCTCGATTCTGGTCGAGCTCGACTGGGTGGAATGGTTCAACAGCCATTGGGTCCGCTCGCCCCGGGTGACCGAGGCCGCGACCGGCCGCGTGCTGCTCGATCTCTGGGGGACCGACTGGGACGCCGAGGTCGCCTTCCCGCGCGATGGAGCGGTCCTGCTGGGCTTGCGGCGCTATCGCGTGAGGGGCTGGCTCGACGCCGAGATCGACCTTCATGAGAACTGCTACCGGATCGAGCAGACACCGGGCGAGATCAGCGAGGGGCCGCTGGATGCCATGCCGGCAGCGCTGGAAATCGCCTATGCGCGCGTCGCCGCCACTTTGCCGCAGGCTGCCGTCGCCGCGCCGGCCCCACCATCGGCAAGGTCTTATGTCGTTGCGCTACTGATTCTGGCCGGCGCACTGGTCGCCATCGCCGCCGCCACCGTCATCGTCGAGCATTTCAGGCCACGGCCGGTTCAGCATCTCGACAAGGTCCCGCCAATGCCGCCTGGGGTCTCGCGCTGAGAAGAGATCTACCGCCAATGGGTTCGCGCTTCCCGCGCGGCCCCTCCTCCGCAATAACGGTGCCATGTGTGTCCTCGCACTCGCATGGCAAGCGCATCCACGCTGGCGGCTGATCGTCGCAGGCAATCGCGACGAGCTGCACGCGCGGCCGGCGGCGGCGCTGGCACGCTGGGACGGCCCGGCGCAGATCCTTGCCGGCCGTGACCTGCAATCGGGCGGCACCTGGATGGGCGTTTCCGAGCAGGGGCGCTTCGTCGTCGTCACCAATTTGCGCGGCTTTGGCGCGCCTGAGCCGGATCGCGTATCGCGCGGCCGACTCGTGACCGATCTGCTGTCGGGCGGTGGCGACTATGGCGATCCCGAGCGCGCCGATCTTGCCGCGTTCAACCCGTTCAACCTGATCATGGCCGATCATGCCCAGGCCCGCTTCCTGACCAATCGGCCGGCGGCGTCGCGCAGCAAGCTCGACCATGGTATCTACGGCCTGTCCAATGGCGGGCTGGACGAGCCCTGGCCCAAGACGATGCAGCTCAAGGCCTGCCTGCTCGACTGGATCGTCGCCGGCGCAACCCGGCCCGAGGCGCTGCTCGACGCGCTCGCCATCGAGACCCTGCCCGACGTCGGCCTGCGGCCAATGCTTCCCTCCGATGCGCCGCTGGAGGCGCAGGACTCGCCGATCTTCATCCGCAACGCGCTCTACGGCACGCGGTGCAGCACCGTCGTCGCGATCGACGCGGAGGGCGAGGGCGTGATCATCGAACGTCGCTTCGCCGCGGACGGCACGGCGGCGGGCGACACCCGACTCAGCTCTTCCTGGCCCCGCTAGCCGCGGCCGTCAGATGCCGTGCAGAGCGGCATAGCGTTCGAGGTGAAAGGCGGTGTCGCCCAGCCGTTCGGCCGCGGCGCGGGCACGCTTGAGATAGAAGCCGAGATCGAAATCGTCGGTCATGCCGATGCCGCCATGCATATGGCAGGCCTCGGCCGTCGCGTGCTTCGCAATCTCGCCGACCCTGGCCTTGGCAAGACTGGCGAACGCGGGAAAGCGATCATCGTCCGCATCGTGCAGCGTCGCCGCCTTGAACAGCAGCGCGCGGGCAATCTCGATCTCGCCGAACAGGATCGCCGCACGGTGCTGCAGCGCCTGGAACTCGCCGATCTTGCGGCCGAACTGAACCCGCGTCTTGAGATATTCGACGGTGCGGTCGAACGCCTCCTGCGCCAGGCCGAGCATTTCGGCGGCGAGATGCACCCGCCCGGCATCATAGATGCGATCGAGCAAGGCGGCGGACTGATCCGGCGGGCAGATCAGGTCCTCACCGCTCGCCGGCGCATCGCGAAATTCGACATCGCACAAGGGCTGGCTGTCGATACCCATGCTCGCTGTCACCAACGCCGATTGCGCGTCGACCAGCAGCAGAAGCAGCTGATCGGGGGCTTCGGCATCACGTGCTGCGACGATAAACCGCTCAGCGATATTGCCGTCGATCACCGCCGTCTTGCGGCCCGAGATCCGGTAGCCATTGCCCGCGCGCCGGGCGACCGTCTCGATGGCGAGCGGCTGATGGCGTGGCCGCTCCTCGCCGGCAATCGACAGCAGCAGTTCGCCGGCGGCGATTTTCGGCAGAACCTTGGCCTTGATTTGATCATTGTCGCCATGGCGGATCGCGGTCGCCGCCATCACCGCGGTCGACAGGAACGGCGCGGCGGCGAGCGAGCGGCCCATCATCTCGGCGATCTGGACGCTCGCGCGAAAACCCAGCCCCGCCCCGCCGAACTGCTCCGGGATGAGCGTGCCGTTCAGCCCGAGCTCGGCCATTCCCTGCCACACGCCGCGCGCCTGCGCATCGAAATCGCGTGCGTCGCGATTGCGCCGCAGCGCCTTGACTGGCTCGGCATCGGCGAAGAAGCCGCCGGCGCTCTCGCGCAGCATGCGGATGTCCTCGTCATAGTTGAGCTTGAGGCTCATGTGCCGGGCAGCTCCAGCACCCGTTTCGCAACGACGTTCAATTGCACCTCGGAGGAGCCGCCGCCGATCCTGTTGGCGATCCAGCCGAGCCATTCGGTCGAGACGTCCGCAGTCGCCGCATCGCGATCGAGTCCCGACGTGCCGAGGATCGACATCATCAGATCCTGGCGGCGCATGTAGAGGTCGGTGACGAAATATTTGAGCATCGAGCCGGCCGCACCAATCGGCGCGCCTGCCTCCGCCTCGTCGCGATAGCGCTCGACCAACGCCTCATAGGCGGTGATCTCCATGTCGAGCGCGGCGATCTGGGCGCGCAGCATCGGCTCGGCGCGCAGCGCTTCGGCGCCGAGATGCTCGCGGGCGAACTCCATCAGGCTCGGCTGCTCGGGCAGGCCGGTGCCGATCATCTGCCGTTCGAACAGCAGCAGATATTTGGCGACGTCCCAGCCGCGGTTGAGCGTGCCGACGAGATTGTCCTTCGGCACCCGGACCTCGTCGAAGAAGACCTGCGAGAAATGATCGATGCCGGAGATCAGCCGCAGCGGCGAGGCGGTGATGCCGGGCGAGCGCATGTCGATCAGCAAAAAACTGATCCCGTTATGGCGCGGCTCGCTGGGATCGGTGCGGACCAGGCAGAAGATGTAATCGGCGCGATGGCCGAAGCTCGTCCAGATCTTCTGGCCGGTGACGATAAACTCGTCGCCCTCCAGCCGGGCGCGGGTCTGCAGGCTGACGAGGTCGGAGCCGGCATTGGGCTCGGAATAGCCCTGGCACCACCAGATCTCGCCGCGGGTGATCGGCGGCAGGTGCTGGCGCTTCTGCGCCTCGGTGCCGAATTTGAGCAGCGCCGGGCCCAGCATCCAGACGCCGAGGCTGGTCAACGGCCGCTTCGCCTCGATTCGCACCAGCTCCTCGGAGAGAATCGCGGCCTGGGCCGGGCTCAGCCCGCCCCCGCCATAGTCCCTGGGCCATTCCGGCGCGGTCCAACCGCGCGCGACCATCCGCTCCAGCCAGAGCTTCTGGGCCTCATTCTTGAAGACCGGGTTGCGGCCGCCGTAGTACTGATCCTCCTCGTGCATCGGCCCGCGCATCTCGGGCGGGCAATTCGCGGCGAGCCAGCCACGCACCTCGGCGCGAAAGCCGTCCAGCCCCTCCCCGTCCGACTCCGCCACTGCCAGCCCTTTCCAAAGACGATGACCTATTATAGCCGTCGAAGGCAGGGCTGAAGTGGGCGTTCGAGCTCGGCCTGATCGCCGGACATACAGAGTAACAGCCGGAGGGGACAATGTCGGTAGTGGCGGAATTCGACGGCATCCGGGCTGCCCTCGCGGCGGCCGGCCAGCCGTTCGAGATGGTCGAGCGGCCGATCAACGGCGAGCCGATGCAGGTCTACAAGAACCTGCCGCCCAACCTCAGCCATATGATCGTAACGGCCTACCAGACCTACCCTGACCGCACCTTCATCGTCGCCGGCGACCTCCGCTGGACCTATGGCGAGTTCGTCCCGCTCGCCGCCGGCCTGGCGAAGATCTTCCGCGAGCAATATGGCGTCGGCCCGGGCGAACGGGTCGCGATCGCGATGCGCAACGCGCCGCAATGGGTGCTCGGCTTCTTCGCCGCGATCCTCGCCGGCGCGACACCGGTCGCGATCAACAGCCGCGGCACCGCCGACGACATGGCCTATACGCTGAACGACGCCCAGGCGGCGATCCTGCTCGCCGACGAGCGTCGCGCCGATGCGATCGGCGGGGATTATGACGGGGTCCTGTTGATCGCGGATGACGCCGGCGGCTTTTGCGACCGCGCCGGCCATGCGCTCGACATTCAGCCTGCGGCCGTGACGCCGAGCGATGCCGATGCAGAGGACATCGCGCTGATCCTGTTCACCTCGGGAACGACCGGCCGGCCCAAGGGCGCGATGCTCAGCCACCGCAGCGTCGCCACCTTCCTGTTCAATCTTCAGCACAACGGCTTCGTCCATCTCGTGCGTGCGGCCAAGAAGCTCGGCATGGAGCCGATGCAGCTCGCCGCCGCCTCGCCGCAATATGCGACGTTCAGCACCTGGCCCTTCTTCCACATGAGCGGGGCAACCTCGATGATCCTCGGCGCCGCCACGGTCGGCGGCAAGATCGTGATGATGGAGCGGTGGAATCCAGGTGTCGCGCTCGACCTGATCCCGAAGGAGAAGATCACCATCGTCCAGGGCGCGCCGGCGGTGTTCTGGGATCTCTTCGCCCATCCCGATTTCAACAAAACCGATCTCAGCACGGTCAATGGCGCGTTCAGCGGCGGCCAGGTTCTGTCGAGTAACCTGCTGCAAGCGATGGTCGAGCATTTCCCCGGCGCGCTGGTTGGCGGCGGCTATGGCATGACCGAGGCGAACGGCCCGGTGACCAACTCGACCGGCGATGAATATCTCGTCAACACCAAGGCGCAGGGCCGCGTCGTGCCGGGCACCAGATTGCGCATCGTTGGCGAGGATGGCCGCGACCAGCCACTCGGCGAGCCGGGCGAGATCTGGGTGAAGAGCCCGCTGGTGATGAGCGGCTATTGGAACAACCCCGAGGCGAGCGCTGCTGCCTTCAGCGAAGACGGCTGGCTCAGGACCGGCGACGTCGGCTTTCTCGATGCCGAAGGCTTCGTCACCATCGTCGACCGGATCAAGGACATGATCATCAGCCTCAGCGAGAATATCTATTCCGCCGAGATCGAGCGCGCGTTCCAGGGACTGCCCGGGCTGATGGAGGTCGCCGCCTATGGCGTGCCCGATCCGCGCATGGGCGAGCGGCTGGTGGTGGCGATCGTGCCGCATCCGGGCGTCGCGATGGACGCCGATGAGGTGATGGATTTCGCCCGCGCCAATCTCGCCGGCTACAAGGTGCCGACCGAAATCGTCATCCGGCCCGAGCCCTTCATCCGCAATGCCACAGGCAAGGTCGACAAGGTCCTGCTGCGCAAATCCCATCCAGCCAATCAGCCAGCGGAGTGACGCGATGTCCTATTGGGACAAGCCAGGCCCAGTGATCGACACCATGTTCGGCCTGCCGGACAAGGAGGGCTTCAAAGGCGCCTACAAGGCGATGGCCGTGGGTTTCCGCGATCGCGAGAGCCGCGAGTTCGCCTTTCCCGCGCAGTATATGTTCAAGGACGTTCCGGATGTGTCGAACATCGCCGATCCGGTCGGCTTCGCCGTCGAGCAGATGGACAAATACAATATCGAGCGCGGCTTCCTGCCGCTCAATCCCGCTTCGAAGCTGAGCGGCGAGGCGCGCGACCGCTTCGCCGACCGCTTCGTCTTCGACCTGCCGATCGATCCCAATTTCGGCATGGACGAGGTCCGCCGGATCCGCGGGCTCATGAAGGAGTATGACGTCCGCGCGCTGAGCTTTTTCCCGAGCGGCAGCTATCCGCAGATCGCGATCAACGCCAAGGAGATGTACGTCATCTATTCCTTCTGCGTCGACAACGACCTGCCGATCCTGATCAACGCCGGCGTGCCCGGCCCGCGCTATCCGATGGCGCCACAGATGGTCGAGCTGATCGACGAGGTCTGCTGGTTCTTTCCCGAGCTGAAGTTCGTCATGCGCCATGGCGCCGAGCCCTGGGAAGCGCTCGCCGCCAAGCTGATGCTGAAATGGCCCAACCTCTATTATTCGACCAGCGCCTTCGCGCCGAAGCACTATCCCAAGGCGATCATCGATTTCGCCAACACGCGCGGCGCCGACAAGATGATCTTCGCCGGCTATTGGCCGATGGGCCTGTCGCTCGAGCGCATCTTCGCCGAGCTGCGCGCCGTGCCGTTCCGCGACCATGTCTGGCCGAAATTCATGTATGAGAACGCCAAGCAGCTGTTTCGCCTGTAGGAGATCGAGCCATGGCTGACGATCCGACCGATGCCCGGATGAGCCCGTCCTCCGTGTGGAAGATGGTCGAGCATCTCAAGGGCGACGATCTCAATGCCTGGCGCATGGCCGATCTGCCCGGGCGGGCCTCTGCCGAAGAGCGCAACATGACCGAGCCCTTCCCGTTCGGCTGGTACGTCGTCTGCTACAGCGACGAGCTGGCGATCGGTGAGGTCAAGCCGGTGCGCTATTTCGCGCGCGAGCTGGTCGTCTGGCGCGGCGACGACGGCAAGGCGCGCGTGCTCGATGCCTATTGCCGCCATTTCGGCGCGCATATGGGCTATGGCGGGCGCGTCACCGGCAACGACCTCGAATGCCAGTTCCACGCCTGGACCTATGACGGCAGCGGCGCCGTCACCAGCATACCTTATGCCAAGACCATCCCGCCGCAGGCCAGGCGCGCCAATTGCGTGCAGTCATGGCCGGTCGTGGAGCGCAACGGCTTCGTCTGGATCTGGTATCATCCCGAGGGCACAGCGCCGCTCTGGGAACTCGATACCTATCCGGAAGTCGGCGCGCCCGGCTGGACGCCGATGCGCAAGTTCGAATGGCGGGTCTACAACACGATTCGCAATCTGTTCGACAACACGCTCGACACCGCGCACTTCCTCTACGTCCACCGCGTCGCGAGCTTTCCCGAGACCGAAATCGTCGTCGAAGGCCATTATCTGACGTCCACCGCGCGGGCGAAGATGGGCACGACCAAGGGCGTGGTTGACGGCGCGATCGTCACCCGCAGCATGGCGCCGGGCCAGGGCTGCGTTCGCTTCGAGGGCATTTCCGAGACGCTGCTGATCAATGCGCTGACGCCGATCGAGAAGGACGAAGTCCACGCCCGCTTCGCCTTCATTCAGCCCGAAGCGGAAGCCGAGGGACCGATGGGCGGCCTTGCCCGCGCGGTGATCCGCGACATCTGCAAGCAATTCGATCAGGACAAGACGATCTGGGACCGCATGCGCTTTGAGGAAAAGCCGCTGATCTGCGATGGTGACGGCCCGGTGATGGTGGCGCGGGCGCGCTACGACCAGTTCCTCTCCGACGAGGCTTTTGCGAAGGCGCGCGGCAAGGTTCAGCGGGTGAGCACTAAGGGGCGGATCTAGAGACCTTCCGACCTTCCAAGGATCGGCGGAGCGAAAGCAAAGGCGGTCTTAATTTCCTCGTCATCCCGGCCTTGAGCCGGGATCCCGCTTCTGTCTTTTTCTCCACCGTCGAGATCGCTCTCGCCCTCCCGGAAGAGCAGCGGGATTCCGGCTCAAGGCCGGAATGACGAAAGGGAATTTGGCTATTCCGCCGCGGCCGGCTCTGCCGGCTTCGGCTTGGTCGCCGACGGGGTCAGCAGCAGCACCACCGGCAGGGCGATCAGCGCCGACCACATCATGATCCAGAAGTCATTGGCATAGGCGATCATCATCGCCTGGCGGTTGACCTCGGCGTCGACCATCACCGCCGCCATCCCGCCGGCCTGGCCGATCTGGTCGATGAAGCGCGGATCGAGCACGGGCATGGTCGACTCGGTGAGATGCCCGCCGATCTCCGAGTGGACGACCTGGGCATTGCGCGCGATCAGCGCCCCCATGATCGCGATCGCCACCGACGCCGACAGGTTGCGGCACATCGAGAAGACCGCGGTCGCATCGGTCCGCAACCTGGCGCTCAGCGTCGAATAGGAAATAATGCTGAGCGGCGTGACGATAAAGCCGATCGAGATGCCCTGCAGCGTGCCGGCGAAGACCAGCAGATGGCCGTCCATCTGCAGGGTGATGCCGGTGAGCAGACTTTGCGAATAGCTCAGCGAGACCAAGGCGCAGATGATCATCAGCTTCGGCTTGATCATGGTCACGAGCCGGCCGCCGATGATCATCGCCGCGGTCATCCCCAGGCTGCGCGGCATCATCAGCAGCCCGGCCTGTTCGGTGTCATAGTGCAGCAGGTTCTGCAGCAACGGCGGGATCAGCGTCTGCGACGAATAGAGCACCCCGACGACGCCCAGCATCAGCGCCATCGTCATGACGAAGTTGCGGTCGAGGAACAGCCCGCGCGGCAGCAGCGGCGAGCGCGCCGTCCAGGTGTGGATCGCGAACATCCAGATGCTCGCGGCGGCGATGCCGGCCTCGAGGATGATCTCGGTCGAATCGAACCAGTCCTTCTGCGTGCCGCGGTCGAGCATGAGCTGGAAGGAGGCGAGCGCGGCGGCCAGCAGGACAAAGCCGAAGGCGTCGAAGCGCTTGCGCGGCGCCTTGCTCTGGCTGAGCAGCAGCCACAGCGCCAGGGTACAGATGATGCCGAACGGGACATTGACGTAGAACACCCAGCGCCAGTTCATATTCTCGGTGATGAACCCGCCGACGAAGGGACCGCTGATCGGCCCGATCATCGTCCCGGTGCTCCAGATGGTCAGGGCCTTGGCGCGCTCCTCGGCCGGATAGACGTCGAGCATGACGGTTTGGGACAGCGGCAGCAGCAGCGAGCCGAAGATGCCCTGAAAGATGCGGGCAAGGACCATGACGGTCAGATTTGGCGCGGCGCCACAGACCGCCGAGGCGACCGTGAAGCCACCGACGCAGATGGTGAAGAGATTGCGGCGGCCGAGCCAGTTGTCGAGCGTGCCGGTCAGCGGCGTCATCACCGCCATCGCCAGCATGTAGCTGGTCAGCACCCAGGTGACGCTCTCCTGGGTCGCGTTCAGCGCCGCCTGCATATGCGGCAGCGCAATATTGGCGATGCTGGTGTCGAGCACCTGCATCAGCGTTGCGAACATCACCGCCGCGGTCAGCAGCGACCGCTTGAAGCGCGACATCGGCTGGTCAGGCACGCCGGTCACCGCAGCCGCGCCATCTCGGCAGAGTCTAGCGCCGGATAGGAGCGCTCAACCATCCCATAGGCCTGCTCGCCCCGCCAGCGGTAGAGCGCGCCGGACTGCTGCAGCGGCAGCGCGCCGAGCCGGCGGGGCGAGCCATTCTCGGTCCAGTCACCGAACAGCGAGGCGTTCGGCGCGAATGCGGTCGAAAAACAGCTGACGCCGGTGATCTCCTCCCGCCCCTCGTCCGTCTCCAGCACGACATCGACCTTGTCGCCGTCCGGCGCGAACGCGGTCATCCACGGCGCCTCGACGACTCGGCCGGGATGTTTGCGTTGGCCGTCGAACACATAGCAGTCGCTGAAGCCAGTCGCCTGCTCCGCCCGCGGCGGCAGCGCGATCAGCCCGAAGCCGCGCCCGCTCGGGAAGAGCGCCGACTGCCAGCAATGGCCGGGGAAGACGCCATTGTCGCGCAGGCCATAGCGGCGGATGCGCAGCCCGGTGCCGGTGAAGTCGATCGCTGGCTCGTCATCGAGCCGGAACGAGCCGCGGCAGCGGAACAGCTGCTCATGACGATGACCGGAAACCGCGCCGATGGTCAGGCTGGTGGCGCGATCGGCAGTCTGCTCGCCCGACGACCAGGGCGGCGCGGCCATCTCGGCATCGAGCTCGACCCGGACGCGCCGCACCGCACCAACCGGCGCGCCCTCACCTTGCGCCCGCGCGCTGCTCTCGCCGGCCGCGCCATCGAACGACAGGCGCCAGCGGCGCAGCGGCGCGACCAGCTCGAAGCGGAGCGGTCCGGCATCGAGCGACACAGGCCGGTTGCCGGCGCGCCTGGGCTCGCCCGCGACAAAGCCGCCAGCGCAGCGCAGCACCCGGCCGTCGTCCAGCGCGATATTGGCCTGCACGCCGCGATAATCCCACTGCGACGCCAGCGCCTCGATGCAGAAGCGGGGGAAACCGACGCGGCCACGATCGTCGAAGAACCACATCGACACGCTCTCGCGCATCTCCGCCGCCTCAGGCCTGCCCGGCAGCGGATAGTCGAGCTGCGGGTCATAGCCGGCGGAGAGGTCAGCCTCGGCCACGCCCTCGCCTCACAGCTCGGTCGGCACGTTGAAATAGGATTGATAGCGCGCGAACGCCCGCCGCTCCTCGCTGATCAGCTCCGCTGGACCGGTGTCATAGCGATGCGCCGGGCGCGCCGAACGCGGATTCTCATCGGTGTAGCGTTGCATCGCTGCCCGCGCCCGATCGGTCATCGCGATGCCGAAATGGCTGTAGATCTGCTCGACCGCGCTCATCGGATCGGCGGCGTAATCGCCATAATGGACGCTGCACAGCCGCTCCTTCGGCAGAACCCCCTGCTCGATCCAGTCGATCGCCCGGTTCAGCGCCCGCGCCGCGCCTTCGGCGTCGACCAGCAGGCGGAAGTTGCTGGCGAAGGGCTGATCGGTCCGGACATAGGTCTGGCGGCCGATGATGCTGACCATCGACGACAAGGCCTGCACCGGATCGCGATGGCACCAGACGAAGCCGATGTCGGGATAGACCTGGAGGATCTGGGGGATGAAGGAGATCGATGCCGGGTCCTTGAGGATCCAATGCCGGCGCGGATTCCGCCACTGGAGAAGCTTGAGGATCTTCTTCTCATATTCGAAGACCGGCACGAAATCCTGCTGCAGCGCCCAGTCGCTATAGCTCGGCACCTGGCCGACGACGGTGTCGAAGAAGATCGGCGCCATGAATGAGATCGCGCGCAGATAGATCATCTCGGTCGGGAGATCGCCGGCCCAGAGCTGCGACTGGGCGAGCTCGGGGCAGATCCGCGTGCGCATGTTGGTCAGCCGATCGGCCATTTCGATCCGCGCGTCGGTGGCGTAGGTCGCGGCCTCGGGCGGCGGGCAGGGAAACATCATTTCCCAGGTCAGGAGCGTCGCGTTGTCGGGATCCTTCGACAGCAGGTGGATCAGCCCCGAGGTGCCAGCGCGGCCCTGGCCGAGGATCAGGATCGGCTTGGCGATCTCCTCGTCAGCGATCTCGGGATGGCGATTGTACCAGTCCTGGATCTGCAGCCGCGCCTCCAGATAGATCAGCAAATCGGAGCGCGTCATAACGCGTCCCAAAAAATTGTGATTGGCTTCCTCGTCGAGCGACTGGATCAGTCGCCTGAATGGCGTGATCCAGTCCTCCGGCCCGAAATCATCCAGCCCGGTATTCTGCCGCGCCGTCGCCAGCAGCGAATTCTCGTCCAGCGGCACGACGCTGCGAATGTCGAGGAACGAGCCCTCCTGGTTCACGCGGCTGACCCATTCCGGTCGCGGCGGCGGCGTCCATGCCGCGGCGCGGACTGGCTGGCTGGAACTCATCCTTCCCTCTCCCTGGCCGGCAGCTTTGCCATTCGGGTCAAGCGATGTCGAGCGAGCGGTCCCGCGCAACAAGTTGCGGTTTGCAGTCATTCATTGTACCGTAACGACACTGATTTCTGGCCTGAATATCTTCAGTCAGACAATTGCGACAACGACTTGGCGTTATTTGACAAGCGCCAGATCGCCGTCCCCGTTTGGTGGTGAGACATGTCAGCTTCCAAGGGCGCCAAGCTTCCGCGAGCCAGTGCCACGCCGCTTCGCTTTGGCATCCGGCCGGTGGGGAGCACGGTGCGCACCAGCTCCAGGCTTGCCGAGGTGCTCAGGAAGATCGACGACGCCATCGCCGAAGGGCGGCTGGTGCCTGGCCAACGCCTGGTCGAGGCCGATCTGACCGCGGAATTCGCCGCCAGCCGCAGCGTGATCCGCGAGGCGCTTCGTCTTCTCGCCGGCGAAGGCGTCGTCGAGCTGACGCCGCATCGTGGCTGCAGGGTCACCAGAATCGACCCGCAGCGCGTGGTCTACATGCGCGACGTCTTCTCGATCCTGTTCAGGGGCAGCCTCGAAATACTGGTTTCGCATCCGATCGGCCCGACCGCGCGGGCCGCGCTCAAGGCCGCGCTCGACCAGGTCGTCGCCGCCGCCAAGAGCGGCACGATCCGAGACAAGATCAACGCGACCTTCATCTATCACTACACGATCGCGACGAACTGCGGGAATCCCTACTTCGCCGAAGTCTTCGAGCGCCTTCACATCCGCCATTTCGCGCGCCAGGCCGAATATGAATCGATCCACAATGAGATCGATTTGATCGAGGTCTACAAGAGCGCCACGGCGAAAATCTTGAAACGCGATCTGGCGGGCGCGCGCGCCTGCCTCAATCCGATGATGGCGCGGCTGGATGCGCATCGCCGCGGCCTGGCGGAAGACGTCAAGAAGGGCAAGAACGTCCTCTCCATCCCGGCCGGGCGGCACCGCGCGTAACCCTCCGGCCGAGCCGGTCAGCTGCTCAGCACCAGCCCTTCGAGATCGCCCTTGTCGCGCCATGCCTCGAGCACGGCGTTGAACGCCATATAGCCGCGGCCATAGACCTCGCCGATGTGCGAGCGGATCGGATTGCCCTCGTTATTGTAATAGCCCGGGGTGCATTCGATGAGGAATTCCTTGTTCGGCACCGCCACCTCGAGCATGTGCTGGCGCCAGGCTTCCTCGGCTTCTTCCGATGCTTCGACGACCGCAGCGCCGCGGTCCGTCGCCGCGCGGATGATATAGGCAATATGGTTGGTCTGGTCGTCGAGCATGGTTGTCAGATTGGCGAAGACGCCGACCTGGGTATAGCCGGTGTGAAACATGTTGGGGAAGCCATGGGTGGTGAAGCCATGGAGCGTCCTGAAGCCGTCCTGCCAATGATCGTAGAGCGATTCTCCATCGCGGCCCTCGAGCACCGGAATGCCGATGCGGCGCCTGACCTCGGTGGTGATCTCGAAGCCGCTCGCATAGATGATGCAGTCGACCTCATACTCCCTGCCGTTGGCGACGACGCCCTTCTCGCTGATCCGGTCGACGCCCTTGGACTCGCTGACGTCGACCAGCGTGACATTGTCGCGGCTGAAGGTTGGCAGATAATCGTCGTGGAAGGTCGGCCGCTTGCAGTTCCAGCGGTACCAGCTCTTCAGCGCGTCGACATTCTCCTTGCGCGTGACGAGCCGATCGACCCGGTCGCGGATCTCATTCATCCGCCGATAGTCCTCGATCTCGACGAGCTTCACGCGTAGCTCGGGCGTGCGCTCCTCGGGCGGATACTCCGCCATGCGCTCCGCCACCCGCCGGTTGATCAGCGTCCAGCCGTCGGCGACGAGATCCTCGTCAACCGGCTCGCCCGTCACCGCCTGGTGGAAATTATTGCGTCGGTGCTGCGTCCAGCCCGGCTTCAGCGACGCCGCCCATTCAGGATCCGTCGGCCGGTTGCCGCGCTCGTCGACCGCCGAGGGCGTGCGCTGGAAGACATAGAGATGCTTCGCCCAGCGGCCGAGATGCGGGATCGCCTGGATCGCGGTCGCACCGGTGCCGATGATCGCGACGCGCTTGTCGGCAAGCTTGACCAGCCCGCCGGTCTCGTCGCCGCCGGTATAGTCATAGTCCCAGCGGCTGGTGTGGAAGCTGTGGCCCTTGAACGACTGGATGCCGGCGATGCCGGTCAGCTTGGCGCGGTTGTAATTGCCCGTCGCCATGATCACGAAGCGCGCCTTGATGTCGTCGCCGTGATGAGTGGCGATGCGCCAGCGCTTCAGCTGTTCGTCCCAGCGCAGCGCCTTGACCCGTGTGCCGAACAGCGCGCGATCGTAGAGGCCGAAATGGCGGCCGATGCGCTGGCAATGCGTATAGATCTCGCCGCCATGGGCGTATTTCTCAGTCGGGATGTAGCCGGTTTCTTCCAAGAGCGGCATGTAGCAATAGGCTTCATTGTCGCATTGGATGCCGGGGTAGCGGTTCCAGTACCAGGTCCCGCCGAAATCGCCGGCCGCCTCGATGATGCGGAAATCGGTGACACCGACCTGGCGGAGATGCGCGCCGGCCATCAGCCCGGCGAACCCACCGCCAAGGACAGCGACCTCGATCTCATCGTCGATCGGATCGCGCACGACCGGCGGCGAATGCGGGTCGGTCTCGTAAAAATGGGCGAAGTCCGCCTCGACTTCCTGATACTGATGCTCGCCGTCGGGCCGCAGCCGCTTGTCGCGCTCCTCGCGGTACTTCGCCTTGAGCGCGGCCAGATCGAAATCGAGATCGTCGTCGGTCAACTGCGACGCCATTCCTGCTTACCTCCACGCGCGATTCGCGCGACGTTGTAGATCAGATTGTCCTACAATTTTGCGGGGTGCCCGGCAAATGCGAACCCCTCGGCGGCGACTCAGGCAGTCGACGCCGCAGTCGAAAGGGCGACGACTTCGGCGGTCTGTGCGGCCGCGTTGACGAACAGCTGGCGCGGATTGTCGACCAAAATGCATTCGATATCCGCGTCCGACATGCCGGCACGCTTCAGCGCCGGCAGGACGTAATCGAAGATGCGGGTGAGGCGCGAGGTCGGCACCCGTTCCTCATAGCCGATGCCCATCCGTCCCAGCACGCACAGACAATGGTCGTGCGAGACGAGAATATTGTCGCGAAAGCCGGCCTCATGGAGCTGGACGAGATTCCGGGTGCGGATATCGTCGGGCAGCATCATCTCCATGCCGAAGCGGTCGAGCCCGACGAAGGCGCCGCGTTCGGCCAGCGAGCGCTGATAGTCGTGATCGTCGCGGTCGCCCGAATGGCCGACGACCGTGCACCCCGCGCAGCCGCCATTCTGCTCGACGATGTCGAGCTGATGATGGCCATGCGTGGCATAATGAGTGTGCGAGATCACCGGCACGCCGGTCAGCCGCGCGGCTTCGGCGCCGATACCGATCATCTTGGTCTCATAGGCGTTGTTGGCATGCTCGCCGCTGGCGATCTTGACGACACCGGCCTTGATCCCGGTGTCGCCGATCCCCTCGGTCAGCTCCTTCATGTAGAGCTCGAGGATATGCTCGCGCTCCAGCATGCGGAAGGTGTAGGGTATGCCCTCGGCCTCGTTATAGACACCGGTGGCGACGATGATGTTGGTGCCGGAACGCTGCGCGACCTCGGCGATGAAATCGACGTCGCGGCCGAGATCGATCGGACAGGGATCGACGATCGTGCTGCAGCCGTAGGCCTGAAGCTCCTGCAGCTGATCGACGGCGCGAGCGATCAGCTCGGCACGGACATATTTCGGCGCGCCGTGATCGAACTGCCAGCCGGGCATGCCGACCTTGACATGCTCATGGATCAGAGTCCGCCCGAGCTCCGCGAATGACAGCCGTCCGGTCGCCGTCTGCGCATGATCCATCACTCTTTCCTCTCATCGCCATCCGCTAGGACGCGACCCAGCGTTCGCCTGTTTCGATTGCCGTCTCGATGTGATCGAGCAGGTGATGGCGCCGCACCGCATGATCGAAATCCGGCGCGCGCTGCGTGCCGTCGCGCAGATCGGCGGCGAGCATCGCATGCATCTGCGCGACATTGAGCGGCGCGCCATCCGGCACCGCCGCGGGCACCAGCCGGTATTGCGGCGGCGTCACCAGCTCGGCGAGCGCGTCGCCGCTGCGCGCGCCGCGCACCACCGGCGCAATCGCCTGCAGCGAGCCATTGTCGCCGGTCAGCTGCAGCACGCCATCGGTGCCGTTGATCTCCCACAGGAAATTGGTGCCGGCGTTGAACCCGCCGCGATAGTGCACCGTGGCAACGATATCGCCGATCCGGCCGGCAACCGCGATCTGGTCATAGGCGGTGCGTCGCACCGTTCGTTCGCTGCCGGCGAGCTTGACCTCGGGCCAGGCGATCGCCGCGGTCGCCGACAGCGCGGTGAATTCGCCGAGCACGGTACAGACGCCGTCGAGCGTATGGCCCATCGGAATCGTCATCAGCGTCGCACCGTTGGCGCGATCGTCGAGATAGGCATAGAAATCGTCGGTCGCCGGTCCCCAGACGCCGCCGGAGCCGATCAGGCTGGTCGACAACACTCGGCCGACATAGCCGTCGGCGATCAGGTCGCGGACGTGATTGACCTCAGGCGATCCCTGCACCTGCAGGCCTGCGACCGTGCGCAGGCCACGCTTGCGCGCCAGGGCGGCGAGCGTCTCGGCCTCGGCCAGACCATTGCCGAGCGGCCATTCGCTATAGACCATCTTGCCGGCGTCGAGCGCCGCGGTGACCAGCTTCAGATGCGTCGGCACCTTGACCGTGACGACGACGAGATCGACGCCTGGAGCGGCAAGCAGCGCCTCGTGATTGTCGAAGACATTGGCGACGCCGAAGACTCGGCCGGCTTCCTCGGCGCTTTCGCGTCGGCTGGTGCTCAGCGCGCGAATCTCGAAATCTGGCATCGCCTGCAGCGCCGGGATGTGCGCCGCCGCAGCCCAGGTCCGGCCGGCGCTCCCGCCGATAATTCCAACGCCGATCGGTGGCATGACGGCCGTCCTCTTCGTACCCAAACCGCGCTGCCGTGATTACGCGAGCCCCCGGGCCGTCAAGCCCGGGGAGGTCGCTACGCGCAATCAGAACGAGAAGTCGATCTTGCCACCGAAGGTCCGCGGTGCCGCATAGGCGGCGGTGTTGCCGACCGTGCTGTTGAGCTCGCTGCTGAGGTAGTAGCTGTTGGTCAAATTGCGAACCCAGCCGGCAATGCGCAGGCCCTTGATCCCGTCCGGCGAATAGCCGACTTCCATGTCGACCGTGGCATAGCGCTTCTGCCGCACATAGCCGGCTGGATCATATTTGAATCCGGAATTGTAATGCGCAGCGATGACGCCATCCAACTCGCCGCCGCCGATATGGCCCTGGTAGGTGAGCGATGTCGAAATCTGCACCTTGGGCGCGCGGATCATCCATTTGCCATTGGCATTGATGACGATGTTGGCGTTGCCGCAAGTATCGCCTGGCTGCGAGACCACGCCGACGCCATTCACGTCGCAATACCGGAACGCCTGATTAGGCGGTGGGAAGGTCAGGAAGGAGACGGGCGCCAGATCGGCAGCCTGCGGATATTTCTTGTACTTCGCCTTGATCAGCCAGGAGACACCGGCAAAGAAGGTGAGCTGCTGGTTGAGCTTGATCGTGGTCTCTGCATCGAGGCCGTCGATTTGCCCGGAGGCGGCGTTCTCATAGCGCGAGCCGCCAACCGGATCGTAGATGAACACCTGGATCTTCTTGTAGTTGTAATGGAAGCCCGCGAGGTTGAGCGAGACGCCCGGCAGCGGGCGCCCCTTATAGCCGACTTCAAAGGCCTGCACCGTCTCGGGTTGTGTCGCTTTCGACGCAGGGTCGGTGGCGTTCAGGAAGCCGCTCTTGAAGCCGTTCGACCAGGACGCATAGATGTTCGTGCCATCATTGAAGCGATAACGCAGAACGGCATGCGGCGTGAATTTGTGGAACTTCGCCGGGCTGTTCGCCAGCTCCTGAAATGGAACGGCAGGGAATAGTTTCTCCGTAAAATATTTCTGCCGTTCCGAGCTATAGCGCCCGCCGACCTCAAGCGTGAGGTTGTCGGTGATCTTCCAGTCGCCCTCGAGATAGGCCGCATAGCTGTTCTTGCTCATCTTCGAGTGGCCGCCGATCACGAGGAGCACCTGAGGCGTAGCGGGATATTGGCGCGGCACGCCGGAGAAGTAGAGCAGGTTGAACAGCTGCGGCGTATAGGCCTCGTTCCTGTGCATGTAGAATAGGCCGCCTTGCAGCGTCACCGGGCCGATCGGCTTGGAGACGAAGTTCACCTCCTGGACGAACACCTTTCCTTTGATCGGCAGGTCAACCTGCCCGTAATGGATCGCGGTAAAGTCGACGTCCTGGAACGAGTGATAAGCGGTCTGGTAGTAGCCCGAGCTGGTGTTGATCGTGCCGAGCCCGGTGTTGAACTTGCCGTTCATGCTGAAGCCCCAGACCTTCAGATGGGCATCGGGCCTGAAATCCATCGCGAAGGAGTTCTTGCCGGCCCTCGGAATGTTGAGGTGGTAGGTGTCGGCAAGCCCGTAGCCGACCGTGTTGTTGTGAAGTGGAAAGCCCGCGATCGAATTGGTGTCGTTATGCTCGCGATAGAAGCCGGTCAGGGTGATCGAGGTATCGGCGTTCGGCTGGATCAGCACCTTGCCTTTGATCGAGGTTTCCCGCAGGCCCTTGTCATGACCGCCGCGCAGCAGATCTTTGCGGAAGCCGTTGCGACGCTGCCACGAGCCGCTCACCAGCAGCGCGATCTTGTCGCTGACTGGGCCGGTGATATAGCCGCTCAATCGCCTGTCGTTGAAGTTACCGTAGGAACCGGTGATCCTGCCCTTGAAGGTGAAGCTGGGAGCGATGGTCGTGACGATGACGGCGCCGCCGGCGGCATTCTGGCCGTAGAGCGTTCCCTGCGGGCCCTTCAGAACCTGAATACTTTCGACGTCGGGGAAGTCGACCGTCTGGCTCTGCTCCGACGCCTGATAGACGCCGTCGACGTAGAGCGCGATGTTGCTGCTGTCGCCAAGGCCGGCGCCGGTCGACGAGATGCCGCGAATCGCGAAATGGACGAAGTTGCCGTAGACCGGCACCTCGAAGCCCGGAACGACGCGCACCAGGTCGTAGACGCTGGTGATGCCCTGTTTCTGCAGCGTCTCCTGTGACAGCGCCGTGATCGACATCGGCACGTCGCGCAGCCTCTCGTTGCGCCGCGTGGCGGTGACGATGATATCGCCCGGCCCGCCGGTCACCGCGCCAACCGAAGGCGCGTCCGGCGGCGGCGGCGCTGCCTCGGCATGGGCGCAGACCGCCCAAAGAGCCGTACCCGCCATGATCGCAGCCCGGCCGGTCAGCCGGAGCGCAGTATCCGCAGCTCGAACCATTTCAACTCCCCTTTGTCTCGTGCCCTCGTCAATCAAAACTTCGAACAAGACTTACCGTTGTCAAAGTGATCGATACGCTACAGGGCCTATCTTCTAGGTCGTATTCTATTCTTCAGTGCGCGAATTGAGTCTTACTGGTCTCTCTTCATTGATTTCTCAAACGCGCCACGCCGGAACGCGGCAATGGCCGCGACGGGATCGGGCTCGATGTCATTGAGGATGAAGCCGCAATCCGGGCCAGGCCGGATTCCGCGCCGGAGCCGGTCATCACCATTACTTTTCCGCCCAGCGCCGCCATGGCTGGCTCCTCACCCGATCCCTGGTCGCATCCTTGCGCGGCGACCTTGGACTATCCGAGCGGCAGACTAGATTGTCATACAATTAAGTCAATTCGCCATGCCATTCGGCGCCGCCGGCCGCGCCGGGTGGTGCGGATGGGTCACAGTGGCGGAAACTGCGGGCCTCGCTCGAAGGACACCGCCGGAGGATCGTCGGGCGCGATATCGGCGACGCGCAGGGCAAATTGCCAACCGCCGTCCGACGCAACGAGCTCGTCGCAATAGCGACCGGCGATCGCTGTCGTCCACGGCGCATCGAAGCTGTCGCGCGTCAGGAACAACAGGTCGGTCCAGGCGCGGGCGCGATCCTTGCCGTCGACGCGGATGACGGGCGTGAAGGCGAGATGCTTCACATAGCCGGGACGCTCCGGCTCCATCGCCCGCACGCCCTTGATGATCGCCTCGCGTCCCTCGAAGACGAAGCCGGGCATCGCCCAGACCGCAGCATCGGTGAACAGCCGGCCCCATTCCTCCATGCGCAGATCATCGAGCAGCTGGCCGTACAGCACGATCGTTTGCTGAATGGCATGAATGGCATCGTTCATCGGTGTCGGGCCTCGCAGGGTGCCGTGGAAGTCAGCTTAGTCAGACGGCCGGCGGCTCGTCGAGCCGGTAAAAGCAGACGGCATTGTCGCGGAACAGCATCGCCTTCTCCGCTGGGCTGGCCTGGACGGCGATGCGCTTGAAGGCGTTCCACATCGTCCGGTACGAACAGGACGGCTGGTCGATCGGAAAATTGCTCTCGAACATGCAGCGCTGCGGGCCGAAGCTTTCGATGCAGGTCTCGACATAGGGTTTCCACGCCGCGGCGATTTCCTCGGATGAGGCGGGTGTCGCGCGATGCGGGAAATCGAAGCCGGCGATCTCCATGCCGAGCCCGCCGAGCTTGATCCAGAGATTGGGAAATTGCGCGAGATCGCGGATATGGCCGCGCCAAATCTCGAAGGTCTCGTCCCGCTTGTACGGCCCGATACCGACGACACCGCCGCAGTGATCGATCATGATCCGCGCATCGGGGCAGTCGCGCGCGAGGCTGGCGAGCACCGGCAGCTGGTAGAAATATTGCCAGGTGTCGAGCGTCAGGCCGCGCCTGGTCAGCTCGCCGACGCCGGCCTTGAACGCGGAACGCGCATAAAGATCGGGGCCGGAATTTTGATAACGGATGTGCAGCGTCCCGCTATCGTCCCACGAGCTGTCGTGCCGGATACCCTTGAGCGTGCCGCCGCTCGCGGCAATCTGTGCATCCAGCGCCTCGCCGACGAGCGGACCGCTGGCGAGATCGACATGACCGACGATGCCGCGTCCGATCCAGCTCGCGGCCTCGCGCGTCTGCTGCTGCACCTGCCGGACGTATTCGATCTCGCCGACCTCGCGCAGATGCTCGGGACCCGAGGTCCGATAATGCGCCGAGCCCTCGACATAGATCGTGCTGGTGACGCGATGACCGTCGGTCATGTCGCGCAGATAGTCCTCGGGGAGGTAGCGCCAGCCGGCGTGATCCATCAGGTGATGGTGCGGATCGCAGATCTCGAGATCCGGCTCGAGGATATCCTCGACCGCTGCATCCTGATGTGCCGGCATTGCCCGAACTCTCGCTGCGCTATTGCGCGCCTTCCTCGAGCAGGGCGACCTGCACGTCGCGATGGCCGGTGTAGCTGTTCCGGCCATGGAAGGTCAGGATATTGTCGATCATCAATATGTCGCCATGCTGCCAGGGCACGGCGATCGTCTCGGCATTGAGCAGCGGCATCATGGCGTTGACGTCTTCGACCGGGATCGGCTCGCCATCGCCGAAGCGCACGCCATAGGGCTGCGGCCGTCCATCTGCGTAATATTCCGCGTAGCGCTGCCAGCGCTCGCCGAGAGAATAGGGCGTGAAGGTCTGGCTGAGCAGCTGATTGAACCAGTGCCGCTGGCCGCTGACGTGATGGTCCATGAAGCCAGTATGGTGGAAGGCGGCGGTGAGGCTGCCGTCATCCTCCCAGGTATAGTCAAGGCCCATTTCCTCGACATCGGCCTCCGCCTTCTTCGGATCCTCGGTATAGAAGGCTTCCTGCCAGGGGCGGTGGACGGCCATCAGCCAGTCCGGCGCCGGGCCGGGGCTGCGGAAATTGCGTGTCGTCAGCAGGCCCCGTTCACGGATCTCATCGAGAAAGCGAGGATCGGCGCCACGCTCGAAGCGGCGAACGCTCGACACCAGCGTCTCGCCGCCGCTGTCCGGCGCGTGCAGGCAATAGAACGCCAGCTTGCGCGGCCAGCGCGGCAGATAGGCCATTTCCTGGTGCAGCACGATCGTGTTTTCAGCCGCCGCCCGGGTTGCCTCGAACACGCGTCCGGCGACCGCCTCGCGTGGCGTTGCACCACCCGAATAGCCGCCCGGCGGCGCCGGATAGCTTTCCATCGCGCCGGCAAAATCGAGGGACGAATGCAGCGGGAAGTCACGAAACATGATCGCGCCATAATCGGCGAGGACCTGATCGATCTCATTCTGATGCGTCGCAAACCAGCGCGCTACCGCCGATGCGTCGGTTGCGAGAATCGGATCGGTCGGCCGGACGATCAGCGGCCAGCCCTCCGGCCAGGGCACGCCGGATACCGCGTCGCCGAGCAGCGCATTCGCCGCAGCTGCCCGTTGATCTTCCCCTGACGCTTTTGCCGCCGTTGCCATGGCCAATCCTCCGATTCGCCGCCGGCCGCTGGTTCGACCGGTCATGCGTCTGTGTGACGATAGGCCCGGCGGCAACGCCACATCAAGAAGATTGTCAGACAATCTAACAGCGGATCGCGCTCGCTCCTGCGCTCTTCGCCGCGGCGACCGGCCGGTCGAATCCGGCTGACGAGCTGGTTCTGGCTGGGGCGGCAGGATTCGAACCTGCGAATGCCGGTACCAAAAACCGGTGCCTTACCACTTGGCTACGCCCCAATGCGCGGCGCCCATATAGCCCAGGTGCGCCTGCGATAAAGGCCGCGGCGTGATTTTAGGGTGAAAGCAACAACTCGCGTGCATAGTGCTGCCGTAATGACCGGCCGGATTCACCTGATCGCCGCGGCACGACCGAATTTCATGAAGGTCGCGCCGCTCTGGCATGCGCTCGTCGCCGCGCCGGGATTCACACCGGTGCTGGTGCACACCGGCCAGCATTATGACGCGGCAATGTCCGACGACATCCTCGCCGACCTCCATATCCCCGCCCCCGACCATCATCTCGGCGTCGGATCGGGCAGCCATGCCGAGCAGACCGGGCGCGTGATGATCGCCTATGAGGCGCTGCTCGGGCAGGACCGGCCGGACGCGATCGTCGTCGTCGGCGACGTCAATTCGACCGCCGCCTGCACCATCGTCGGGGTCAAGGCCGGCGTTCCGGTGATTCATCTCGAAGCCGGCCTGCGCAGCGGCGACCGCGCCATGCCCGAGGAAATCAACCGCCTCGTCACCGATGCGATCGCCGACGTGCTCTGGACGCCTTCGCCCGACGGCGACGAGAATCTGCTGCGCGAGGGTGTCGACGCCGCCAAGATCACCCGCGTCGGCAATATCATGCTCGACAGCTACGAGATGATCCGTCCGTCGATCGCCGCTGCCGGCACGCCCGCCGAATTCGGCCTGACTCCGGGCGGCTATGGCGTCGTGACGCTGCACCGCCCGTCGAACGTCGACGAGCCGTCGCGGCTGGCCGAGGTGGTCGAGGCGCTTCTCGCCGTGCAGCGACAATTGCCACTGGTCTTTCCGGTCCACCCACGCACGCGTCAGCGGCTCGAGGCCGCGGGACTCGCTGCGCCGCTCGCCGCCGGCGGCCTGCGCCTCGAAGGCCCGCTGCCCTATGCCCGCTTCATGAGCCTGGTCGAGGGTGCCGCCGCGATCGTCACCGATTCCGGCGGGATCCAGGAGGAGACCACCTATCTGGCGATCCCCTGCCTGACGATGCGCGACAATACCGAGCGGCCGATCACGATCAGCGAGGGGACCAACCGGCTGGTCACGCCGGCAACGCTGGCCTCAGAACTGACCAAGGCGCTGACCGAGCCGGCCGCCTCGCGCCGGCGTCCGGCCTTGTGGGATGGCGCCACCGCCGGTCGCTGCGTCGAGGATTTGCGCGCACGGGGGTTCGGCCGCTAATCCACCGCATGCCCGACTGGCTTGCCAGCGGCCGACACCACGTCTGGCCGCCCTATACCCAGGTGAAGACCGCGCCGCCGCCGCTTCCCGTCGTCGCCGCCGAGGGCATGTATCTGCGTCTCGCCGACGGCCGTGAGTTGCTCGACGCCACCGCATCCTGGTGGACCGCGGCGCATGGCTATCGCCACCCGCACATCGAGCAGGCGGTCAAGGATCAGCTCGAGCGCCTGCCGCATGTCATGATGGGCGGGCTCGCGCAGGAACCGGCCTACCACCTGGCGACCCGGCTTGCCGGCCTGCTCCCGGGCGATCTCGACCATGTCTTCTTCAGCGAGTCCGGCTCGGTCGCGGTCGAGGTGGCGATGAAGATCGCCGCGCAATATTGGCTCAACCGCGGCGCACGGCGGACCGGCTTCATCGCCTTTCGCGGCGGCTATCATGGCGACACATTCGCGACCATGGGCGTGTGCGATCCCGAGGAAGGCATGCATGCGCATTTCGCCGGCATCGTCCCGGCGCAGCCGAATGTCGCGCTGCCGCTCGACGACGCCGGCGAGGCGGCGCTCGACCAGCTGCTGCAGGAGATCGCGCCGAACACTGCGGCGATGCTGGTCGAGCCGCTGGTCCAGGGAGCCGGCGGCATGCGCTTCCATGACGCTGCCGTGCTCCATCGCCTGCGCCGGCTGTGCGACCGCCATGATCTGCTGCTGATCTTCGACGAGATCTTCACCGGCTTTGCCCGCACCGGCACGGCGCTCTTCGCCTGCCAGGCGGCCGGCGTGACGCCCGACATCATCACCCTCGGCAAGGCGCTGACCGGCGGCACGCTGCCGCTCGCGGCAACGATCGCACGGACAGCAATCTTCGAAGCTTTCCTGTCGGACGACCCGGCCGCCGCGCTGATGCATGGGCCGACCTTCATGGGCAATGCGCTCGCCTGCGCCGCGGCCAATGCCTCGCTCGACCTGTTCGAGCGAGAGCCGCGCCTCGCCCGGGCTGATGCGATCGCGGGCTGGTTGGCAGCGGGGCTGAGCCCGGCGCGCGAGCTGCCGCATGTCCGCGACGTGCGGGTGAAGGGCGCGATCGGCGTTGTCGAGCTCAGCCGGCCGATCGACGTGGCGCGGGCAAGCGCCGCCTTCGTCGATCGCGGCATCTGGCTGCGTCCGCTCGGCGAGATTCTCTACACCACCCCGCCGCTGATCGCCGGCGAGGACGAGATCGCGCGCATCGCCACCGCGATCGTCGAGGTCGCCTCAGCCAATCAGATCTGACAGATCCGGCGTGCCGGCGAGATCCGGCAGGCCATCGGCGCCGATCGTCAGCCGCGGCACGACGCGCGTCACGACCTGACCATGGCGGGCGATCACCTCGGCGGTTTCCTGAACCGAAACCGGGCTGCCCGGCGACGCCGCAATGATCGCCGCGACGACGTGGATCCCCTTGTCGCGCAGCGCGACCAACGCGGTCAGCGTATGGCTAAGCGTGCCGAGATAGCTGCCGGTGACCAGCAGCGCCGGCGTGCCCAGGGCGGCTATCCAGTCGCGCATGACATGGCGATCGTCGATCGGCGCCATGACCCCGCCCGCACCCTCGATCAACAGGGCGTCGTCGCGCTCCTGCGCACGGCACCAGGCGACCAAGGCGTCGAAGTCGACCGAACGGCCCTCGCGTCCCGACGCCATGTCGACCGAAAGCGGCGCGGCGAAGCGCCAGGGCGCGATCGCGGCGATCGCGTCCTCGGTCGCGCGCTGTCCCATGGCGGCGAGCAGGATGCCGGCGTCGCTCTCCGCCGCGCTCTGCGGATCGAAGCCGCTGATGACCGGCTTGATCGCCCGCGCCGGCCGCCCCGCCGCGGCGAGCTGGCGGAGCAACAGGGCGGTGCTCAGGGTCTTGCCGATCCCGGTGCCGGTCGAGGTGACGAAATAGCTGGGCATCAACCCTCCCCCCTGCGGAACAGGCAATAGGCGATCTCGTAGCTGATCGTCGCCCCCATCGTTTCGAACTGACGCATTACCGCGCGCATGGCCTTGGGACCGAGCGGTTTTCGTCCCGGTCTTGGAACGGTCGCCCCGAGCCCGCGCAGGCCGCGCAGCAGATCGGCCGCATCGTCATGGCGTCGGGCAAAGCTCTCGACGACGATGGCCGCGGTCATTCCCGCAGGCGCGAGCGCGGCGAGCGCGGCAGCATCCGGAAAATCGGGCGTCGCCGCCGCGAGGCCGAGCGCCTCATGCGCCCGGCGCCATTCGGCAAAGCTGCCGCGCGCCAGGGTCGACAGCGCGAGCAGGCCGCCCGGCGCGACCAGCCCGGCCAGCGCCGCGATGCTTCCCGCGAGATCGTCGAACCATTGCGCTGCAAGATTCGAGCAGACCAGGTCGAAGCCGCCGTCGGCAAAGCAGGGCATTGCCGCGTCCATCGCGACGAACTGCCCGCTCCCGGCCGGAAGTGCCGCGCGGGCGCGCTGGACCATCTCGGCCGAGAGATCGCTGATCACCCAGCGCGCGCCGGGCAGTCGCGGCATCAGCAACGCCGGCAGGAAGCCGGTTCCCGCACCGACGTCGAGCACATGCGGCCGCGCCGCCAGGGGGGACGCGGCGATGCGTTCGGCGAGCGATCCGGCAACGCGGCGCTGCACGCCGGCATGGCGGTCATAGTCTGCAGCCGCGCCGAACGCGCGGGCGACGGCGGCGGTCCGACTCATAGTGCTGCGAGCGCCTCACCGAGCCGTGCCACATCCTCATCGCCATGCGCCGCGCTCAGCGCCAACCGCAGACGGCTCTGGCCGGCCGGCACCGTCGGCGGACGGATCGGCGCAGCGAGGAGTCCCTGGCCTTCCAGCCGCTTCGCCGCAGCGAGCACCGCCGCCTCGCTGCCGAGGATCGCCGGGACAATCTGCGTGTCGGAGGCGCCATGATCGATGCCGGCGCGGCGCAGCGCGGTGCGCAGCCGGTCGCCATGGGCGGCGAGCCGCGCCCGCTCGGCGTCGAGCATCGGCATCAGCTCGAGCGCCGCCTCGATCGCGCCCATGACCGCGGGCGGCGGCGCGGTTGTGTAGATCAGCCCGCCGCAGCCGTTGACCAACCAGTCGATCATCGCCCGCGAGCCGGCGACATAGGCGCCGAAGCCGCCGAACGCCTTGCTGAACGTCCCCATGACGAGATCGACCGCGCCGGGAACGGTCGCGGACAGCCCCGCCCCGCCCGGTCCGAGCACGCCGGTCGCATGGGCCTCGTCGAGATAGATGAAAGCGTCATGCGCCGCCGCGAGCGCCGCCAGCCGTGCGACATCGACCCGGTCGCCGTCCATGCTGAACACGCTTTCGGTGACGATGAAGCGCCGCCCCGGCTGCTCCGCCCGTTCGGCGAGCAACGCCGCGAGGTGATCGAGATCATTATGCCGGAAGCGGATCTGGCGGACGCCGCCGGCGGCGAGACCGTGATGCAGGCTGGCGTGGTTGAGCCGGTCGCAGAACACCAGCGGCTTGTCCGACGCGGCCGCCAGCACAGCCGGCAAAACCGCCGCATTGGCCTGCCAGCCGCTGGCAAGGATCAACGCCGCCTCGGTGCCCTTGAAGGCGGCAATCCGCGCCTCCAGCGCCATCACCGCATCGAGCGTTCCCGTCACCAGTCGCGAGGCGCCACTACCGGCGCCATAGCGGGTTGCCCAGTCATGCGCCCGCTCGATCAGCAGCGGGTGGCGCGACAGGCCGAGATAGTCGTTCGCCGAAAAGTTGATCAGGACGCGGCCATCCCGCTCGATCCGGCCGTCGGCCAGCGGCACGCCCGGCGCCAGTCGCCGGCGGCGTTGCCGCGCCTCGGCGCGGTCGACCGCTTCGCGAAAGATGGCGTCATGGCGGGCCATCGCCGCGCCATGGCGCTAATTGCCGGCAAAAGCCAGTCGAGTGGCCGCTGTTCCGCCTTGCGGTGGACCATCGCCTGGCCCAGCAGCGAACCTGTTAAGACCGGCTTTTGCGGCCGGCTGTGGTTTGCCGAGATGGCGCTTAGCTGGTACTAGCCGGCAGAGCGCGCTGCGAGACGCGCGGGAAGAGTCGGCAGCCACCGGCCGGACCCGCTAAGTGGAGAGAATGTAATGGCTTTCAACATCGGCCCGCTGCCCGGCCATGATTTCGGCGCGGTCGTCACGGGCATGACCCCGGAGATGATCGACGATCCCGCGATCAGGAAGTCGCTTTACGACCTGTGGATCGACAAGGGCGTCGTCGTGTTCAAGGACCTGACCGGGCTCGATACCCAGCTCAAGCTCTCGGAGATTTTCGGCGAGCCGGCCGAGCACCCGCTGCTTGTCGGCGTCCAGCAGAAGCGCACCCACCATGTCATCGCCGACATCGAATACGATAAGGAGGACGGCGACCTCTACGTCGTCAACGGCGAGGTGCGCGGCGGCTATCTGCCCTGGCATTTCGACCTCGCCTATGTCGACCAGATCAACCACGGCGGCATCCTCCGCCCGCACGTCCTGCCCAAGCGCGGCGGCGAGACCGGCTTCATCGACCAGATCACGGCCTATCGGGAGCTGCCCGACGAGCTGAAGGAGCGGATCGAAGGGCTGAACGTGATCTACGCCTATCAGACGGATGCATCGAAGGCGAAGTTCGGCGACCGGCCGGAAAGCTGCCTGCGCATCCAGAGCCGCGCCTTGCGGGCCATGTCGCATCCGTCCGTTCAGCGCCGGACGATCCACCCGCTGGTCTACACCCAGGCGGAGAGCGGTCGGAAGGTGCTGAACATCTCGCCCTGGCATGCCGTCGGCATCGAGGGGATGGAGAACGAGGAAGGCGACGCGCTGCTGCGCCAGGTCGTCGACTACAGCATTCGCCCCGAGCGCGCCTATTTCCACAAGTGGGAAGAGAACGACATGGTGCTCTGGGACAACTGGCGCATCATGCACTGCGCCTGCGGCGTTCCCGAGGGCGAGGAGCGCAAGATGGGCCGCACGACCATCGCCGGCGATTATGCGCTCGGCCGTTATGAAGAGAAGGAAACCGTCCCGGCCTGACCGGGACGCTCAACCCGACTGTTTGGAGAGATAGATATGACCGCGTCCTATGATCTGGTTATCCGTGGCGGCACGATCGTCGACGGCACCGGCAAGAAGGCCTTCTCCGGCGATGTCGCCGTGAAGGACGGCAAGATCGCCGCCGTCGGCAAGATCGACGGCAAGGGCCAGCAGGAGATTGATGCGGCCGGCCGCATCGTCACGCCCGGCTTCGTCGACGTCCACACCCATTACGACGGCCATGTCACCTGGACGAACCGGCTCTATCCCTCGTCGATGCATGGCGTGACGACGGTGCTGATGGGCAATTGCGGCGTCGGCTTCGCGCCGTGCAAGCCCGAGGACCGGCAGAAGCTGGTTTATCTGATGGAAGGCGTCGAGGACATTCCCGAGGTCGTCATGACCGCCGGCCTGCCGTGGAATTGGGAAAGCTTCCCCGACTATCTCGACCGGCTCGACGAGCGCCAGTTCGACATGGATGTCGCCGCCCAGGTGCCGCATGCGCCGCTCCGCGTCTATGTGATGGGCGACCGCGCCGTCGCCAAGGAGCCGGCGACGCCGGAGGACATCGCCAAGATGCGCAAGCTCGCCAAGGAGGCGATCGAAGCCGGCGCGCTCGGCTTCACGACCTCACGCAGCCTCAATCACAAGGCGACCGACGGCACAGTCACCCCGACCTACGGCTCGGCCGGCGACGAGCTCGCCGGCATTGCGGGCGGATTGAAGGAAGCGGGCAAGGGCGTGCTCCAGCTGATCTCCGACTGGGATGATCCCGAGCATGAGATCGGCATCGTCCGGCGAATGCTGGCCGAATCCGGCCGGCCGCTGGCGACGACCGTCATCCAGATGCACAACAATCCGGATCGCTGGCGCGACACGCTCGGCCGGATCGAGCAGGCGAGCAACGAGGGCTTCCCGATCAAGGCGCAGGTCTGCGGCCGGCCGATCGGCGTGTTCATGGGCCTCGGCTTCGCACGCAATCCGTTCATGCATGCGCCAGCCTATAAGGAAATCGCCGATCTCGAGCCCGCCGCGCGTGCCGCCGAGATGCGCAAGCCGGAGCGCCGCACGACCATCCTCTCCCAGGTTCCGGGCGAGATGGACTGGATGGAAGTCGTCTTCCTGACCAAGTTCGAGAATATGTATGAGTTCGACGAGTCCGGCTACGAGCCGACCGCCGACATGAGCGTCGCGGCCCGCGCCGCGGCGACAGGCGTCGATCCCTTCGCCTATGCCTATGACGTCATCAGCAAGGGCGATGGCGATGTCGTTCTCTACGTCCCGGGCGCGAACTTCATGGGGAACCAGGTCGATGCGCCGGAAGAGATGATCACGCACAAGGACACGATCTGGGCGCTCGGCGACGGGGGCGCGCATTGCAGCCTGATCTGCGACGCCAGCCTGCAGACCTATTATCTTGAGCGCTGGGCCGAGCAGAATGGCGGCCCGCTGCCGATCGAGCGGGTGATCCAGGGCATGACCTCGGACACCGCGCGCTCGGTCGGTCTCAACGACCGCGGCGTCATCGCGCCGGGCTATCGCGCCGACATCAACGTCATCGATCTGGCCAAGTCGAAAGTTGGCCGGCCGGAGATGATCCACGACCTGCCGACTGGGGCGACCCGGCTGCACCAGGGCGCGGGCGGCTATGACGCGACGATCGTCGCCGGTGAGGTGACCTATCGCAAGGGCGAGCCGACCGGCGCATTGCCGGGCCGGCTGGTCCGCGGCGCCCAGCCTGAACCGGTCGCCTGAGCACGAGACACAACAACCAAAAAATGTGGAGATAGGGATGGCTGCGTCTTTCGACCTCGTGATCCGGGGCGGCACGGTCGTGGATGGGACCGGCAGCCCCGGCTTCATCGGCGACGTCGCGGTCAAGGACGGCCGCATCGCCGCGGTCGGCAAGGTTGAAGGCGCAGGGCATGAAGAGATCGACGCGGCCGGGCGTTTGGTGACGCCCGGCTTCGTCGACATCCACACCCATTACGATGGTCATGTCACCTGGGGGAACCGGCTCGGCCCCTCCTCACAACACGGCGTGACAACGGTGCTGATGGGCAATTGCGGCATCGGCTTCGCCCCCTGCCGCGCCGAGGATCGCGAGAAGCTGGTCCATCTGATGGAAGGCGTCGAGGACATCCCTGAGATCGTCATGGCCAAGGGCCTGCCTTGGAACTGGGAGAGTTTCCCCGACTATCTCGACCGCATCGCCGAGCGTGAGTACGACATGGATGTCGGCACCCAGCTGCCGCACGCGGCGCTGCGCGTCTTCGTCATGGGCGATCGCGCCGCCGCCAAGGAACCCGCGACGCCCGAAGACATTGCGACGATGCGCGCCCTGGCGAGGGAAGCTGTCGAGGCTGGCGCGCTCGGCTTTTCAACTTCGCGCAGCATCTTTCACAAGGCGACCGACGGCACGGTGACCCCGACCTACGGCACCACCGGCGAGGAACTCGCCGGCATCGCGCTCGGCCTCAAGGAAGCCAACAGAGGCGTGCTTCAGCTCATCTCGGACTTCGACGATATCGATGCCGAGTTCGGCATCATCCGCCGGATGATGACCGAATCCGGCCGGCCGCTGTCGATGACCGTGCTGCAGATGCATCACAAGCCCGATCACTGGCGCGGCGTTCTCGGCGCGATCAAACAGGCCGCCGACGACGGCTTTCCGATCAAGGGCCAGGTCTGTGGCCGGCCGGTCGGAATTTTTCTCGGCCTCGAGCTGGCGCGCAATCCGTTCATGCGCACCGCCGGCTATCGCGAGATCGAGCATCTGCCCTTCGCCGAGAAGGTGAAGCGGATGCAGGATCCGGCGATGCGTGCGCGCATTCTCGCCGAGATGCCGGGCGACATGTCGACGATCGATATGGCCGCGATGACTCACTACGACATCATGTACGAGTTTACCGGCGATTATGAGCCGAGCCTCGAGATGAATCTGGCGGCGCGCGCCGCCAAGCTCGGCGTCGAGCCGGTGACGCTGGCGTACGACATTCTCACCGCCGGCGACGGCACCGCCGCATTGTGCATGCCCGCGGTCAACTTCTCGAAGAACAGCATCGACGCGGTCGAGACGATGATCCGCGACGAGAACACCATTCTCGGCCTCGGCGACGGCGGCGCGCATTGCGGCATGATCTGCGACGGGAGTCTGCCGACGCACATGATCGAGCGCTGGTCGGATGCCGGGCGCGGCGACATGCCGATCGCGCAGGTGATCAAGGCGCTGACCAGCGAGACCGCCCAGGCGATCGGCCTCAACGACCGCGGCCTGATCAAACCGGGCTACCGGGCCGACCTCAACGTCATCGACACGGCGAAGGTCGGCATCGGCCGGCACGAGATCGTCGCCGACCTGCCCGACGGCGGCCGCCGCCTCCACCAGAACGCGACCGGCTATGACGCGACGATCGTCGCCGGCAAGGTGACCTACCGCAACGGCGTCGCGACCGGCGCGCTGCCAGGGCGGCTGGTGCGCGGGGCGCAGCCAGTCCCGGCTTGAGCTGCTGCCCCTTGCATTTGCGCGGGGCGGACGGCTGAAAATGCGCAGAGCTCTGGGCGTGGCGCTCGGGTTATGCGGCCTTGCAACAGGTCTCGTAGCAATAGCCGTCACGCTCTGGGCGACGCATCAGTACACGACAGGCATTGCACGAAATGGGATCGCGCACTTTGTCGCGCTCATTCTCGTGAGTTTCGGCTGCGTTGCGGGCAGCTACGCGCTTCTGCGCAGGCAACCGCCGGCCTGACACCCCACCTTCTCGTCATTCCCGCGAAAGCGGGAATCCAGCTGCCTTCTTTCCGACGGCCGATGACAAGAAAACTGGATTCCCGCTTTCGCGGGAATGACGAAGAGAGGGCGTTAAGCCGCGACTTCCTCAGCCCGCGCAAACACCGTCTCGGTATCCTTGCCGGAACGCAGCAGCTGGCCCGGCCGGTTCTCGGTCGGCGCGCCGTCGCGGATCAGCTCCTCGCCGGCGACGAGCACGTGACGCACGCCGATCGGCTGGGTCATCAGCCGTGAGCCGTTCGCCGGCAGGTCGGTGACCGTGCGCAGCGGGCCGGCGTCGACCTTGGCGGGATCGAAGATGACGATGTCGGCCCAATGGCCCGGCACCAGCCGGCCGCGATCGCGCAAGCCGTAGAGTTGCGCCGGCACGTCGGTGAACTGGCGGATCAGCTCCTCGAGAGTGAACACGCCGCGCTCGCGCACCAGCTCGCCGAGGCAGCGGGTCGGAAAGTCCGAGCCGACCATCATGTCCATATGCGCGCCGCCGTCCGAGGCGCCGAGCACGACACGCGGATCCTTTAGCACCTCGATCCGGGCATTGTCGGTCCATTCGTCCTGCAAATCATAAGACGGACGCACCAGCCCGACCTTCAGCCCGGCCTCGGCCGCGATCGCGCAGGCCGCGTCGAAATCGCTGATGCCGCGCTCCTCGGCGATCTCGGCGATCGGCTTGCCGTCGAGATGGGCCATCGCCGGGTTCTTGGGATCGTTGACGTAGAACTTGCCCCATTGTGTGCGCACGGTCGACGCGAGGCCGGTGTCGGCGTCGAGCAGCGATTGCTGCAGCGGCGCGCGCTTCTCCGGATCGGCCAGCACCTTGATCCGCTCGTCGGGGCTGAGCTCGAACAGCCAGGCCCAACCGGGTAGTGCCCGGAAGACATAGCCATTGTCGAAATCCATCTGCATCGGGCCGTTCTGCAGCGAATAGAGCGCGACGACCTTGCCGCCGCGCTTTTCGGCGACATCGCTTGCCGAAAGCTGGCGGCCATAGAGATGCGGCGCCGCCTTGTTGATCAGCGGCGTGTTCCAGTTGAGCGGCCGGTTCGCCGCCGCCGACATATCGGCCATCAGCTCCATGTCCGCATCGCTGAAGCCGGCGAGGAAGCTGTTGGGGATGAACTCGAGCGAGGTACCGCGATAGCGCGAGCAGACTCCCGCCAGCGCGACGAACTCCTCGCGGGTGGCGAAATTGGGCGGCGTCGGCCGGCCGTCGCCATCGACCTGGGTCGAGACATTGGACGTGGAGAATCCGAGACCACCGGCAGCGAGCGCCTCGTCGAGAAGCTGGCACATCGTCGCCAGCTCCTCCGTCGTGGCCGCGCGTTCCGAGGCCGCCTCGCCCATCACCGCCCGGCGCAGCGCCGAATGGCCGACCATCAGGCCGATATTGAGCCCGAGCGGCAGCTTGGTGATCTTGTCGAGCATCTCGGGATAGCTCTGCCAGCCGTAGGGAATGCCGGCCCGCAGCGTATCGACCGGGATCGCCTCGACGCGGGCGAGCAGCCGGGTGAGGAAATCCTTGTCCTCCGGCTTGACCGGGGCAAGCGTCAGCCCGCAATTGCCGCCGACGACGGTGGTCACGCCGTGCAGGCAGGACGGGGTCAGCAGCGGATCCCAGAAGAGCTGGGCGTCGTAATGGGTGTGAAGGTCGATGAAGCCGGGGGCGACGACCAGCCCTTCGGCGTCGATCTCCTGCTGGCCGCTGCCAGCAGCGATCGTGCCGATCTCGGCGATCCGGCCGTCGCTGACACCGATATCCGCGCGACGCGCCGGCTCCCCCGTCCCGTCGACGACCATGCCATTGCGCACCACCAGATCGAACATCGGCCTATCCCTCACATCTCTTATGGCCGGCAGGATACAGCGCCGGACAGCGACCGGCAAACCGGCCGCCGGGAGGGTGTCTGGCCGCCTATTTCCCCGCGGGCAAGGCGTAGGCGACGAGATAATCGCCGCGTGGCGTGTTCAGCGAGCTGTGCCCGCCGGCCGCGACCACGACATATTGCCGCCCGGTCTTCTTCGAGACGTAGCTCATCGGGTTGGCCTGGCCGCCGGCCGGCAAATCCGCCTTCCACAGCTCTTTGCCGGTGGTCGTCTCAAAGGCGCGGAAATAGCCGTCGATCGCCGCGGCGATGAAGGTGACGCCGCCGCCGGTGGTGACCGAGCCGCCGAGGTTGAAGATGCCGATCGGCAGGTTGAGGCCGAGCGGCGCAGAGCCGCGGGTCGTGCCGAACGGCCGCGTCCACAGCAGCTTGTGGGTGTCGAGGTCGATCGCCGTCATATAGCCCCAGGGCGGGGTGTGGCAGGGGAAGTTGAGGAACGACACGAAGGGCGAGGTATCGATCGCGAACGGCGTGCCGGTCTGCGGATAGGCCGCGCTGTACTTGCTCACCTTCGGCACCGGCGGGCCGGTCGGCTTGCGCGGCGGCAGGCCGAACGGTTCCAGGCCGGCGGCATCGGCGACCTTGCGCGGGATCAACGTGTCGATGAACGGGAAATAGGTCGAGTTGACCATCAAAATCCGCCGCGACTGGTCGACCGCAATGCTGCCCCAGTCGATCACGCCATAAGGCCCGGCATAGTGGATCGAGCCGCCGGTCGAATCCGGGGTGAATTGGCCCTCATAGCGGTAGCGATGGAATTTGATCCGGCACCATAGCTGATCGATCGGCGTCGCCCCCCACATCGAGGCTTCCTTGAGGTCGGCCGGGGTGAAGCTCGGGAAGCCCTCGACGAAGGGTTGGGTCGGCGAGAGCCGGTCCCCAGGCGCGGGGCCTTGCGGCACCGGCCGCTCGACCGTCTTTACCAGCGGCTTGCCGGTGCGACGGTCGAGCACGAAGATCTCGCCGCGCTTGGTCGGCACCAGGATCGCCGGCACGACGCCGCCGCCGATCCGCAGATCGGTCAGCACCGGCTGCGAGCCGATGTCATAGTCCCAGGTGTCATGGTGGACGGTCTGGAAGCTCCAACGGACATTGCCGGTCGCCGCGTCGAGCGCGACGATCGAGCTGCCGTAGCGCTCGATCTCCTTGGTGCGGTTGCCGGCCCAGTAATCCGGTGAGGGATTGCCGGTCGGGATGTAGACCAGGCCGAGCGCTTCGTCGGCGCTGGCGACGGTCCACATGTTCGGGCCGCTACGCGGGTAGTGCTCGCCGGGCTTGAGCGGTGGCGAAGCGGTCGGATGGATGCCGTCCCAGGCCCATTTGAGCTCGCCGGTGGTGACGTCATAGGCGCGGATCACGCCCGGCGCGACATCGGTGCTCTGATTGTCGAAGACGAAGGCGCCGATCACCGCGAGACCGCGGACGATCGCCGGCGGCGAGGTGACGAAGTGATAGCCCGGCGGATTCTGGCCGAGGCCAACGCTGAGATCGACCGAGCCATTCTTGCCGAAATCAGGGCAGGGCGCGCCGGTCTTCACGTCGAAGGCGAGCAGCTGGTCGTCGATCGTCCCCATCAGCAGCCGCTTGGCGCAGAGCTGGTCGCCGGGCGCGGCGTGATAGGCGAGGCCGCGGCAGATGCGCGCGAACTTGCCCTGGGTGTCGATCTTCGGAACCGTCTTCCAGATCTGCTTGCCGGTATCGGCGTCGAGCGCGACGACGACATTGTTGGGCGTGCAGAGATAGAGCGCGTCGCCGATCTTGAGCGGCACCGCCTGGAAATTGACGTGGACGTTGGGCGGCGGGATCTCGCCGGTG
>Ga0207667_10000323_pt1 | contig 66327 bp, 51 predicted proteins | sample KBSCornC52_FD_184301 | JGI IMG/M metagenome (GOLD analysis project Ga0207667, IMG submission 184301) | Corn rhizosphere microbial communities from Kellogg Biological Station, Michigan, USA - KBS Corn C5-2 (SPAdes) (version 2) | ecosystem: Host-associated > Plants > Roots > Rhizosphere > Soil ... | reverse complement strand
GATATCATAAAAATAATCGCGAAAAGCTTTTGTATTAAAACATGCTGCAGATAAAGAGGTATTTGTGAAAGCAGAAACTTGCCTGTTTCCTACATTATTAGTAAGAAAAATACTTGGCGGTTCACCACCAAACCATTTGCCAATACCCCAAGTATCTAGATAAACTTTTAATCCCAGGTCTCTGGCAACCTTTGCGACTTTTACAATATTGGGAAACCAAAAATCGATGTCAAACTCTGAAAGCGCTAATATTACCGCATTGCAATTGTGTTCAACCATTTCTTTAAAATCCATTTCGGCATGTTCCGGATAGCTGATCCCATAATAGCTTACGCCTGTTTCTTTTACACTCATTTAATAATTCGTTTAATAATGACTGATTTAATTTTATAGTTTAATTGTTCGTTTTTAATAACAGTAAAGCGACATATTTCCCTTATTCCTGATTTTTTTCAAACCATTTTTTTGCTTCTCCAGTCAGCTCTATTCCTTCTAAAATCAGGGATCTGTATGTAACAATTGTTGGCTTCCAGAAGGTCTGCAGAAAGCCAAGAAGCTTTGAATCATCAATATGTTCTTTGCAATATTTCACTGTATTTCCAATGCTTTTCGCGTTGTGCAGATGATTACTTCCTGTAGGAATCTGGTCATATCCGTGCTCGTTTAATTCTGCATAAGCTTTTACTGCAGTCCGCGCTCCTTCCGACATACGGTCAGAACTGAAATCCTCTCCATAATACCAATTACTTTGAATGACCGATTTAGGCATTTTTTTATAAAATTCTTCAGGATGATGCCAAATATAATCTGACCATATCCACGGGTGAGAACCTCGTTTTTCTACCTCACTAATAAGGAAATAAAAATCGGCCCACCATAGATCGTTTTGCCTCAAAACCACATAATCTGATCGCCTTTGATTTGAGGCGGTCTCTTCATCCATTCCCAAATGAAAAAAACGTGGTTTATCGAAAATTTCTATTGATTCGGCAATCAAATCACTGCAAATGCGGTAATATTTTTCTGTAGAAACCATCCTGGAATATTTTCCAAGCCATGCATCATGTGTAGTTGAAAAATTCAACATCGGAATCGGTTCCAGTCCCAATTTTCGCATGTTATCTAATTCGCTACGAAGTTTGTTTACTGTCCATGCATTTCTAACAGCAATTTCAGGGTGGCTATCCCACTTCAAAGAATCTTCCACATTAATGACTATCATATTCATTCCGGAATCAGCCATTTTTTTAAGAGCATCGTTCCAAAGACCTTCATCCAGGTCAAGTTCTGTTCGAATTCCACCAAATGCTTTTATCCCTGCTGCAAAATTGAAAGACAGATGTAATAAACATGCCCATATTTTATCTTTTGCTTTCTCCTTCATTATTATTTAATTTTTATAGATCAAGTACATTTTTTATAGGATCGTATTTTATATTATAAAACATAATTCGCATTTACCCAAACAAACGTAAACATATTTTATAATTAAGAGAATTATTTTTTTAATTTTATAATAAAAAATATATTTTTGATAAATTAAAGTAACCAGATGTTAACCCAACGATTTACGGAAAGAAATTGCATCGTCACATTTCCGCCGTTAGTCTCTTATAACAACAAATGGAATTTGGCTCATGAATGTTTGTTTTGAGGTTTTATTTTTTACATTAACAAAAGACAATTAAAAATTTTAAACATATTCCTTTTACCACTTAAAATAACTTTATGATTCAAGTAATAAACAGAGCAATAGATATTTTAGAAATACTGTCCCAGGACTTAAACAAGAAATACACTTTAGGAGAAATTTCAGACACATTGAAATTAAATCATAGTACGTGCGCAAACATTATGAAAACAATGGTAAGCAGGGGATTTATTTCCAATGATCGTAAAAAAGGCGGTTACAAATTAGGGCCGCAAGTTTATTACTTAACTGGCAATTTTTCTTATAAGAAAGAATTGTTAGAAATAGCTTCTGAACCTATGAAAAATCTGGAAGCTACATTAAATGAAAACTGTGTTTTAGCTTCTATGAAAGATAACAACCGGATTATCTTACATCAAGTAACAAATACACATGAATTACAAGTAAATACCTCACCGGAAAAAAATGTGTATTTAACTGCAACGGGCAGAGTGATGTTAGCCTTTAAAAATCCAAACGAACTAGAGAAATTTATCCATGAATACGGCTTACCAAAGCAGATGTGGCCAGAGGTAAGAAGTGAAAAAGATCTAATAATTGATTTGAATAAAATCAAAGAAAAACAAATGGCGATACACCATGCAGATTCTGATATTATTGGAGTGGCAGTGCCTATTTTTAAAAAAGATAAACTAATTGCAAGCCTGGGAGTTTATTTGCCAGAAAGCAGATTTAAATATAAAAAGCAGGAATTGATTATTGCCGAACTGAAAAATACAGCAGCGTATATAAATAAAAAGATAGAAAAATAAAGAATAAATAATGATGTAACAAGTCACATGTATATATTCTTTTTTAACAAAAAACGGCCCTAACATCTCAATCAATAGATTGAAGGAAAAAATGAGCATGTAAATGTAGGAGAATTAAAACTGGTTTGATTATGGAATAGTTGGTAACAAGAAACTGACAACGGGCATCAGGTAAACCTTCGATTCTTGAAAAATTTTGCAAGTAAGGGTACAACTGTAGGAAAATAAATCAGTAATTGTATTTCAAATAAAAACGGGTAGATTTGGGCCAACGTCTGTAAAGTTCTTTTAGATAACTCTTTTAGATAGACCAAATGATAGACTAAAAAGAAAGTTGCATTGGTAATCAGCACATTAAGAAGATTGAACGAATCCGCTCGGGACCTCCTATACAAGAATCGTGGACATGCGGTTCTTATTTGTCTTTACTCAACTTTACTTTAAGTCGATGGCTTTCAGAGAATTATAACGTTTGTATTCAAAAGGCTCTTTCTATCTTTATTAAGAATTACATGGTTTTCCTCGACTATTTTCTCGACTAAAATGGCAAGGACTATGTATTTACCACTTAAACCAGTGTGTATTCGGCCAAGAAAAGATCGCACAAATTTAATACACATCCAGTATTGTTATAACAATGAACAAAAAACATTATTAGACACAAGAATCTCTATTCCCATTGATTGTTGGGATAAGAAAAATCTCTGTATTACACCAAATCTTCCACCTTCATTTGGAGATTCAAAAAAACTTAATAAAAGTCTACAAGAACAAATCCGCTTAGTAGAAAACGTGATTGCTTTTGCCAGGCAAAAAGGAGTTAAGGAGATTGGTATTTTCACCAAAGAATATTATTCTCCAGGGTTAGATATTTTTAATTTAAACGACCTGGTGAAAAAGCGTGAGCAGGAAAAAAAACAGAAACAAAACCCAAAGATCAACTTGGATTTCTTTTTCCAGATTGACGATTATATCGAATCAAAAATTAAAAAGGTGTGCAAGGATATGCCAAGGATTTATAGAAACATGAAAGATCACCTGCTGGAATTCCAGGCCTTCAGGGGCAAAGTCATTACGTTTGATTGTCTGGACTTGACATTTTATGAAAACTTAGTTGATTTTCTTTCATTTGAATATGTACAGAAACGAAGGAAAGAACGCATTGTTGGATTAAAAACAAATACGATAGGAAAAACTATAAAACAGCTAAGGACTTTTTTGCGTAACCGGATTCGAAAAAGAATTATTCCTCCTATTGATATGGATGGATGGACGATTTTGGAAGAAGAAGTTGACGCAATCTATCTGACTTGGAATGAAATCAAATTAATACAAAAAGTAGATCTCTCAGGCCATCCCCATTTAGAAGATTACCGTAAGGATTTTGTATTGGGCTGTCTTACAGGCTTGCGCTTCTCAGACTTTGCGAGGTTGGATGAGCATGATATGCGCGACGATATGCTCTATAAAAAACAAGAGAAATCCGATCACTGGGTAGTTATTCCTTTACGAACAACTGCAGTCAAAATTTTGAAAAATCGATTTGAAAAAAATATTCCTGTTCTTACAAATGCTGAGTTTAATCGCCATATTAAAACGATCGGAAATTTAGCAGGATTGAACAGTCTGATTAAACATTCGTATAAAAAAGGAAATAAAGATATTATCCAAGTGAAACCGAAGTATTCCTGGATCACTTCGCATACCTGCAGACGTTCATTTTGTACCAATGAATTTTTGGCTGGAACTCCAGTGGAACTAATTATGAAAATCAGCGGTCATAAAAGTGTAAAAGACTTTTACAAATACATTAGAATTACTCCTGAAGAAGCCGGAAATAAAATAAAAGAATTATGGATAAAAAGAGGAGAAATGGCAGTGTTAGAAAAATAAAAATTTAATCTTATCGAAAAAAGCTGAAATAACAATTTGCTTATTTACTGCAATTCTTAATTCAAAACGTTAATTACATCTTTATTGGGTTAGAGGAAGGTAAGGTTTTTTGTTTCGCTTAAATATGGACTGATGAAAACTCCCGATTTCGTTTCTTTCCAAAACATATACCCCCACCATGTATTTTCTTTTTGCATTACAAAATCAAATGCCGCAGTAGTTGCAGGCGATGGAGATTATATATTTATTAACAGAAGTTATTTCCCTGTGGAATATAATTTAAATCCTTAGAAGACCCTCTGTGCGCTGCAGCTGTCGAGACCTGCGATCACAGTCCCTTAAAGTTCCTGTTTTTTCACATAAGTGTAATACACCGTAATTGAAGGATAATCGTTGCTTTTTGACGTTACTCTTCTCCCGACACTTCACGCCAAACCTTCAAAACTCATTTCTCAAATCTTTCAAAAAGGTAAAATCCTTTACACCTGTTTCATAATATTTTGCAGATGAAAAAAATAATCTGCCGGTTCTTTTGCTAACGGCCAATGTTCTGCACATGGATTATATGGATGTTCCTGGATATTATTAATCAGCCAACACCTTCACCATAATATTTTTAAAATAAACAGTGCTGCCGCGATCATGTCCCTGCAATGCAAAGGTGCCGCTCGAATCAATTGGCCCTTTTTTATCCGGCGGCGGCACATTAGTTGGCTGCGTATAATCAACAACTGTTTTATCATTAATTTTTACAACCACGTGGTTGCCGGTAACCTTAATGTATTCTGTAAACCAACCATTGTCTGGTGCCACCACTTCTTTCACATCGTCAATACCGTATAAGCTGCCGGTACGCCGCCAGTCAGTATGAGAATTATTTACCCGCACTTCGTAACCAACCTGCGGAAAGCCGGCTTGCTGAAAAGCCGTATGGAAATAAATACCTGAATTGGAATGAGGCCTTGTCATTACGTCTGCTTTGAATTCAAAATTTTTAAAGCTATGATTGTTTACGGCACCTTCATAAAACAGGTGAGCCGTGTTGCCATTTACTTTAATCATACCACTATCCACGCTGAAGGTAGATGCATTATCGCCAACCTTCCAGTCGTAAGGTTTTACCATCAAATAATGAAACCCATTGCTGCGCTTGCGTTACATGAAAGAATAGCAGGGCAATAAAAACCAAACAAACTCTGATTGATTTCATTTTAAACGATTTTATAATGCTAAAGTATTAAAAATATACCTATGCTATCTTTAAAATGATGAAATAAAGAAAGAATTGTTCTCCTATTTCCCGCACGACACGTAAGCGCTGCCCGGATAACTTAGCCTTCGCAGGTGTTTTCCGATGTTAGCGCAACCATCCCCGCTTGTGTCCTGCCGCGAATTAAAAATACAGTAAAGCAATAAATTGTTCTGATTTTTATTTTGATGAATTTAATAAAAACAGAAGTGCACGCTTTGCCCTAAAATAACCTTCAAAAGTCATTTCTCAAATCTTTCAAAAAGGTAAAATCCTTTACACCTGTTTCATAATATTGTGCAGATGAAAAAAAATCTGCCTGTTCTTTCGCTAACTGCCAATATTATGCACATGGATTATAACGGGTGTAATCCTATTATTCCGGTTCTTGGACATCAACAACCGAGTAGTAAACATCAACACCCAATCGGGTAAGTGGTGAACATGCTGCAGATAGCAGGGTTGAACAGTCTGGTTAAACATTCTTATAAAAAGGAAAATAATGATATTATCGAGGTGAAATCTAAGTATTCGTGGATCACTTCGCATACCTGTCGCCGTTCATTTTGCACCAATGAATTTCGGGCTGGAACTACTGTGGAATTATTTATGAAAACCAACGGTCATAAAAGCGCAAATGACTTTTACAAATATATCAGAATAACACCTGAAGAAGCCGAAATAAAATAAAATGATTATGGATGAAAAGAGGAGAAATGGAAGTGTTAGAAAAATAAAAATTAATCTAAGAATTTTATTAACAAGGTGAGATTAATAATCATGTCGATAAACTAAGTAAGGTTGATTCCCAAAGCCAATTATTTCCATGTATTTGTTAGCAATCGCTTGTAATTTTTCAGTATTTATTTTGTCGGAAGAATCAAAATTTAAGGACACATGAAGCGTATTGATTGTTGTCTTCTCATTGAGTGAAATGAGCCTTTCGAAATGATGAAGTTTATCATAAAAATTAAGTTTATCCAAGTCGTGGATAAAACCGGAAACAAGAATGCATTCAGCCTTTCCATTAAATACTTTTTGTTCATTATAATTGAGCGCTTTTGAAATGCTTTTGCTTGTATTTATTCTTGCAACCATTTATCAGAGATTTGATTTATTTTTTCTTTGATTTCATCTACTTTCTTAATAAAAATTTCTTTGCTTTTTTCGTTTAAAAATTGCCCACGTTTTTATTTCAGAAATTTTGTCTAAAGTGTCTAATCTTTTCACTGATTGATTGAAATTATTTCCTATAGAATTTAATTCACTTTCTGATAATCTTAAATGAAGCCATTTGTTTCGGAGATTTTTTTGTTCACTCATCACTCTTCTATTTAATTTATTTTTTGAATATTGTTTTATTTCTACTCCCCGCGACTCCGGAGCAAAGGGGATAAAATTTCCGGTTGTGATACAACGGTACATCTTGCCGGGTGCGATTAAAGGCACCCTTAGTTTGTTTTCCATAACCTGGAATCTCTGCTGTTTTCATAATTTAAAAAATGTTTATTGCTTGCCCTTACCTTCCTTTTCCAATGTTGATCATCCAATCATTCAAATCTTTGTAGTTTTTATAAAGTGCACTTTCATCATGATATTTTTCATTTAAACTTTTAGCATAAGAAGCGGTATTGATTCCTGCTATGTCATTGTCCAGGTACAGATGAATCGCATTATGTTGCTCTAAAAACGGTCTTGATTTTTCAAAAAAAGAAAGTGAATTAAGAATACAAAAACTGAAAGGTTTTAATTCTTTAGTTGAAAGGAAACTAATGAAGGAAAGAAAATCAAAAAAGCCTTCGAAAACGCCTACTTTTTGGCTTAGGATTGTAAATTGCAATATAAATTTTCAAAGCGAAAAATGGAACTGTACATTTCTTCAATCCCTTTATTATTTTCTTCCGCACAAAAGTAATTCACTTGGCATAAAATACGTATAACATGCATAATTTAAAACTTGGATTATTTGGTATAGGACTGGATGTATACTGGGAGCAATTTTCCGGATTAAAGGAAAAGCTGGAGACCTATATAAATATTGTACATAAGAAAATATCAGAAGACCAGGTAGAAGTAATAAATCTCGGCTTAATCGATACTGCTGAAAAAGCAATGGAGGCAGGTCATTCATTCAGAAAAAATGATGTGGACCTGATATTTCTATATGTCACGACGTATGCCTTGTCTTCAACAATATTGCCAGTAGTTCAACACGCAAATGTTCCGGTAATTATTTTAAATCTTTCTCCTAAAGCTTCAATTGATTATAAAAATTTTAATCAGATCAACGATCGAACTAAAATGACCGGCGAGTGGTTATCCTTTTGCTCGTCCTGTCCTGTTCCTGAGATTGCAAATGTTTTCAAAAGAGCAGGAATTCAGTTTCATCAGATAACAGGAATGCTTCATGATGATCCGGTATGTTGGAATGAAGTGAAGGAATGGATTGCAGCAGCAAGGGTAGGAAATATCATGCGGCACAACCGTCTTGGTGCCATGGGACATTATTATGGAGGAATGCTTGATATTTATACAGATCTTACTCTTCAATTAATTACGTTTGGCGGACACATAGAAATGATAGAAGTAGATGAATTGACATTCCTTAAAAATCAGGTAAGTTTTCAGGAGATTGAAAAAAAAGTCGGGGAATTACATAATGCATTTGATATTTCCGATGACTGTTCTTTAACAGAATTACAGCGGGCTGCAAGAACTTCGGTTGCACTGGATAGGTTAGTCGATATTCATAAGCTGGGTTCGATAGCTTACTATTACAAAGGAACAGGAAATTCTGATAATCAAGATACCATGTCATCTGTGATCCTTGGAAACTCGTTGTTGACTGCAAAAGGAATTATTGTAGCAGGAGAATATGAAATTAAAAATGCGCAGGCCATGAAAATCATGGATAGCTTTAATGCAGGCGGATCTTTTACGGAATATTATGCTATGGATTTCGTGGATGATGTAGTATTGATGGGGCATGATGGTCCCGGCCATATAAAAATTGCGCAAGGGAAAACGAAAGTCCGACCGCTAAAAGTTTACCATGGGAAGGTAGGAAATGGTTTATCAGTGGAAATGGTTGTAAAACACGGACCAGTGACTCTACTGTCGGTTGTGGAAAATGGAGATTCTTTAATGTTGCTGATAGCGGAAGGAGAATCAGTTACAGGGCCGGTATTGGAGATTGGAAATACAAATAGCCGCTATAAATTTAGTATTGGTGCACGCAATTTTGTAAATAAGTGGAACAGTTTTGGGCCGGCGCATCATTGCGCAATTGGAGTTGGACATATCTCCGGCAAAATCAAAAAATTGGCTGCTTTATTAGGAATTGAATCCGTACAAGTGTGTTAGCGAAAGTGTCTTCAAAACATTTTTCTGAGATAATCAGATAAATCATTAACACTTACCTCGAACTTGAGTAAGAATAAACCTATTCAGGAAAATCAATAACTGCCACAGAAAAACCATTTAGATTAACTGTATTGCTTGTCAGGTTCATCTTTATTGGGGGATTTTCGCCTGTTGTTGTGTCAACGTAGGTGAAAGATCCTCCTTTAGCTTTATCCGGCAACTGTATCTGAACTTCCTGCTGTTCTTTATTGATCAATAAAAGTTTATTTCCACTACTCGTCATAAATGCCTGTATAACCACACCCGGAATGTTCGAATGAGTTGATACTAATTTATCACCCTTTCCAAAATTATCCTTCAGTAATTTCAAAACCCAAAAACGGGCATTAGGTTTTCCATTTTGCCAGTCCATCATACTTACAGATGGAAACTGTGTGGGATAACCAACCAGTTGAGATTCACCTGCAACATCAACTCCAATCTTTGCCAATTCGAGATAAATATAAGCAAACATGGCGCCCGATAAATTCCAGTAAGCTTTTGGTATTGGTTCATTCAAACCGTCACGCGACAGGATATTACCGATTTCATTTATCGTAGTAAAAACCTTTGGTGCCAAGCGCTTCCGTATATTTTCTATATACCTTACCCTATCCAGGAAGCCGTTAGCCTGATTAAAAAATGAATATTGATAAGTGCTTATGTTTTGATTTTTATTATCAGGAGTGCCATAGAAATGGTAAGAGATACCTTCTAAGGTTACTCCTGCCTTGTGATTTTTGGGATTCAGAAAATACTCAAACCATTCAGGATTTGTTTCATAAGCCAAGGACAGTCCGATGAATTTTGTTTCCGGTGATATTTCTTTCAAAGCCAAAACGATTGCATCATAAATCTTTGTATAAGACTGTGGAGTAAAATTGTGCTCAAGGTCTGGCTCATTCAACACTTCCCAATAGGGAAATTTATAATGGTGTCCTGATGAATGAAATTTTCCCAATTCATCGGTAAAGCCTCCTTTTGTATACCAACTAAATAATCTTACATAATAATCGGTCAATTCCTTCAAGGATGAATCTCTTAGTTCTTTTCCTTCATTATAAGACCAGAAAACTTTGTTTGGGTCGGTTGGAACTATCACAGGCTTTTCTGTTTTAAACATCCACGCGGGTATCGTACTAAAATTAATTACCACACAGTGCCCATTTGTAGCGTTCATCAAATCTTGCATGATTGGATCAATATATGTAAAGTCCCAGAACGTTTCAGTTTGTGTCGGCGGTTTTAATTCAGCAACAGCCATACGAGGATAAGGAAACCAGGGAACAAAGCGAACATAATCGGCTTTGAGAACCTTTAACGCATTAAAACTGCCTTGATGGATTGGCGAATTACGCAATAACATAGGATTCACCACCACCTGAAGGGTAGGAGTGGTTTTTGATTCTATGTAATTACCCCAATCAATAGAAACGATATTTTGCGCAGCAAGAAATTGATTCTCTGAGAGCATTAATACGACAGCAAAAGTTATTGAAAGAGATTTAAAAAAGTAGTTCTTTTTCATATTTTATTACATTTCATGAGCTTAGCAAAATTTTATCAATACTGAAAAGCGGATTTTGAAATCTTATATTCTAGTTGTTTACCAGTTTTTAATATCCAGTTATCCAAATCATTTTTTTTGAGATTTTACCGCAGCTATTAAAGCAGTAAACGAAGAAATAAATGTTATTCCTGTTTTTTATTCAACGGAAACAAAAACAGCAAAACTGAACATATACATAGAGATATTTCAAAAGACGGCGATGCGACTAAAACCTTTTCCACACACAATAATGCTGCGAATATTGCGCTATAATATCTTTTAGTAATAATCCTGTAAAATCAAACTATTAATTACTGTCAGCGCTGCTTTCTGCTTGAATTACCACGGGGCCCAGAAGACCTGACGAAAACAATGCCGAATCTGTTGTATAAGGATTATACGTAGAGAAAGTATAGCGTCCACTCATTCTTTTTTTTCCTTTTAAAAACCAATCCGGAAATTTACCGTTTTTTATTCCATCATCAGGAAAAAACTGATCGCCAATCAGCCGATTAGGCCATAAATTGGCGACGCAAATTTTTAATTGGTTGTTTCCTTCCCTTATCCTTTCGGTTACGTCAACTCTCCAGGGTGGCGTCCACAAAATGCCGACATCCTTTCCGTTGAGCCATACATGAGCCATGACTTTTACTTCTCCGAGATTAAGAAATATTCTTTCTTTTTTAGGTGAACTATTAATACCTGAAAAGCTGAAGCTTTTTTTATATTCAGCTATTCCTGAATAATATTTTACACCTTTCAGCGAAGAATTTTTCCAGTCTGTTAAAGAATCAAATATCACTTGTTTAGGACCTCCCATTTTTGGATTAAAAGATACAATCCATTGTCCATTTAACACCTTGGTTTTAGTAAGCGCGGGAAAATTTTTCTCTTGAGAAGTGTTGGTCTGCAGCGCTTTTGCAAATACGATAAAGTAGCTTTCATAAGCTTCAAATTTTAATGGTATGGTAGTATTTCCACTTTCATCAGTTGAAAATTCAGACAATATTTTTATTTTACCTGTAATCGGATCCCATAGTTGAGGAGTTCCTTTTTTTGTATGAAAAACACAATCTGTTTTTACCTCTTCATTTGTTCTGTTACTTACAAAATAAATATCCCAATCTTTAGCAGTCCGGTGTGTATAGCGAATGGGAGCGACAGTTCGAAAATCTTCTTGTACTTCCATTTTATTTAGGATAGCCGCAGTGATATCATAATCAGGATAGAGGTCATTTTCCTTTTGTGATATCTTTCTGACATCCCATATAACTTTTCCTTTGCCATATTCGCGGGTAGTTTGTGAGCCAGATGATTGTAATTTCCCCCACAATTTCAATGACAAAGTCTCAATTGTATCATCACACTCTGGAAAATTGGACAAGCCTGGCGACTTAAGTGGTGCTTGCCCTTCTACGATAGCACCATTTTGAACCAAGAGAGTGATTTTTTTAAGCAGCCTTGGAGTCATTGTCTTTATATCCGGCAAAACCAACAGATGATAAGAGGCTCCTGATGGAAAAACAATAGAATGGTTCTTTACGGTAGCTTTATAAATTTGCTTAGGAGAACAACCGTCAAAATTATATCCTTTCCTGTCAGGAAGTATTGAATCTTTTGCCATGGCAGATGCAGGCGGTTGAAATACCTGGGGAGCACCTTCAGGAGTCAGATACAGAATATCTGCAATTGGTTTTCCTTGTTGTAAGAGATACTGACACCTGGAAATATAAGAATGGTAAGCAGAAACCATTGGCCACCAGGTTTGTTTCCGATCCCAATGAACGCCATAAGGGCCCATCGTCATACCAGGCAGAATGGAGTCGGCAAATGGCTTGTGTGCAAATGTGTGAAAATAAAAACGATTAATACCGGTTGCAAAGGCCCAATCTCCCTGGTTTTTCATCGAACCCGGATATTGCTTCCAGGCTTCATTTGCATCAGAAGTAAATGCTTCACCCTGCACGATATGCTCTCCTTGAATGTGTGCAACGGAGGTGGCCTCAATACAACTAAATGAAGTATTATATCCAAACTCCTTACTCCAAAATTCACCCATAGGTATATCAGCTATTGACCCAAGTTCCAGGTCGGCATTAGGATCCATGTCGTAAGGTTCAATAGACAAATTCAGGCCATGACGATGCGCATATTTTTTAAGTTGTTTTGCATAATTTTCCAGCATTAGTTCATTACACGTTTCCCGCACATCCCACAAAAACCGGTTACTAATCTCAAGACTTTCCACAATTTCACCTGTATAGGTCGGATAAAAAGGTAAAGGATCGTAACCCCTTCGCTTTATAAATTCTTTGCGAAATTGAGGCGTCCAGTTTTGAGCGCCCATTTCCCAGCTATCCAAATGAAGTGTTTTTAGTCCTCCTGGCTGATCAGGATTAGACCGGTCAATTTTGTTAAGTATTTTACCCACATACGATCCCAATTGCCAATTGACAATGGTAGTATCCATTTTACTGGATTCGAATCCCATTCCCTGCTGCGGTGCAGGTCTGGTAAGTGCCCCGGTACTTCGGCTTACAAAACGCATAATCGTCCAATTGCCTTGTGGTACCTGCCAATTCAAGGTTCCATCCGGTTGCATTTTATCTGTAAGATTGATTATTTTATTTTTCTTAATCAGTTCAGATGAAGGAATTTGAGGGTAATTTACTAAAGAGGGTAAATACGGCTTGACACCCCAGACAGAACTAAATGGTTCCCGATAATATAAAGCTTTCTCATTAATGTCACTGATTATCTCATTAGGTTCTGGCGTGGGAAAAGCAAGAACCACCACGTCTTTATAATAATCACTCCACTCTTTTTTTAATTCAGGTGTAAAGGTTCTTTCACCAAAATAGGGCTTTTTAGGAGAGGGAAGTAGAAGCTTTATATTCCTTAAACCTGGCCCCGATACCTGAATGGAACCAGCGACTAATTGTTGCATAGATTGGGCGGCAATAATCCATGGACCTCCGCTACCGGCCCAACCAGGTCCAACTCCCAATGTCATGGCAATACCCAATCGCCTGCATTCAGCCACTGCATAGATGAATAATTCATACCATTGCTTGCTCAAAAAATTCACAGGACCTTTAGGTATTCCTACATTTACTTCCAAAAATATAACCCGTCCTATTCCGGCCTTTTTCATGGATTCTAAGTCCTTTTTGATTCCACTTCTGGACATCCATCCATCCATAAAATACCAATAAACACCAGGACGAGCTGAAGCTGGTGGGTTTTTAAAATTTGCTATTAATCTATGCATTTCACTTTTCTCTTTTATCTGGGAAAAACCATAAAGGGGTATAGTCGTGAAGAGGAAAACAAATAAGACAAAAAAGATATTATGACGGTACCTCATAATTATTATATGAATTGATGGTCTTTAATGCTAAATTCTAAATTCGATTCTAAACATTTGAATATAACTGTTCAATTTTTTCAAGCTTTATACCTTTAGTTTCAAATATATATCGTCTTACAAACAAGATCATACAAAGATTAATGATTCCATAAATAAAAAAAGTTACAGGTGCACCTAAACCGCCTAACATTACGGGGAAAGTATAAGATACTATTGCGTTGGCACTCCAATTTCCGAAAACAGCGAAAGAAGTTGCATTGCCCCTGATTCTATTAGGAAATATTTCGGCCACATAAACCCATAAAACAGAACCCCATGTACAGGCAAAAGCAGCTATATAAACAAAAATAACTATCAATACGAAATAATTACTCAAATGATTGGTATAAAAAAGCCATCCTACAATCAACATACATACGCCCATAACCGCAGAACCGGCTAACAGCAGCTTCTTTCTTCCAAGCTTGTCAATAAAGGCGAAGGCCACTATCGTGAAAATAAGATTGACAATACCGGTCAGCACGGTTTGAAAGAGAACACTTCCGCCTACATGTGTTTTTTCAAAAATGAGTGGTGCATAATAAAAGATTATATTTATTCCTGTTAATTGGGCGATCGCTGCAAAAACAATTCCGATGATTACCACTTTTTTGAAACGAGGTGAAAAGATAGCAGAAAACTTCAGCTTCTCCTGATTTTGATCCAAATCTGATTTTACAATAGTTAATTCATTTTCAGCATCTGCCTGATAATATATTTTCCCAAATATTTTTCTTGCAAGTGAATCTTTGTTTTTCAAAATAAGCCACCGCGGACTTTCAGGAACTGATAATAATAAAATAAAAAATATCAAAGATGGAATCAGGGCTGCCGCCAACATAAAACGCCATTGATTTTGAGTGGTAATAAAGTGATAACCGCTATCCGCAATGAAGTAATTTGATATAAAAGCAATAAGGATTCCTATAACGATTGCCAATTGTTGCGACATGCCCAATCGCCCACGAAAATGCGCCGGAGCCACTTCAGAAATATAGATGGGCGCCAAAGTAGAAGCCAATCCTATTGCCAGTCCCCCAATAAAACGGAATATAACCAATTGCATAAAACTTCCGGCCAGTCCGCTACCTACTGCAGCAATGATATATAAAAGAGCAGTTACCAGCATCATCTTTTTCCTTCCATAATAATCTGCCATCAGACCTGCAAATAAAGCTCCCGGAATGCAACCAATAGATGCGGCAGCAACTACCAGGCCTATCGCTGAATCTGATAAATGCCAATAACTTTTTAATGCTGAAATAGTACCTGCAATAACAGCGGTATCAAAGCCAAACAGGAGACCGCCAAGGGCAGCCACTGCCGAAATAAGAACAGCATATTTTTTCATAAGCCAATTTTATTAATATATGTTCAAGTCAATAAAAACATATTATGCAGGAGAAACGGTTTTCGAATCCGTATTTTTCATTTTCTCAATAAAACCTTTCAAAAAATGCCTAATATTTGTAGTCAACGGGTTAAAAGAACTGTTTCATCCAGAATCAAAATAAATATAAACCTTATGGCTTTGTTCTTCATTGAAGCCGATACTTATCAAGGTGGTCCTTACATCTACGAAAATTAATTATCGATTTTTTCCTTATTATACTGTTGCTCTAAAAAGTGTGTCTTAAACGTTGGTTGATTTCCTGCAAGCTTTAAAAAAATATCGAGCGGCACAATTTGTACATCCGATCCTAATTGGTCCAGGATTTCTTTGACACGTTTCATGCTATTAAATTCTCTCACATGGAACAGTAAAAAATAGGGACGTTTGTTGTTCAGCGCCATCAATCCTTTTAAGTCTTCAATTGCGCCGTTTATTGGTCGTTTTTCATCTAAGTAATAATCGTATGATATAAAAGGTCTGGCATCTTTTGAATAGAACGTGTATGAGGGCGCATATCCGTTGAGAAATCCTATCATCTCAGGCATGTATTTGTAATAATCTTTTACAATATATTCCGGCAAATTAGTGTTACCGGTTACTGTTGAACCTTCTGAATAGTCCATTGTTTCAAATACGTTTAGATTCAATATTTTACAAAGAGAGTCGGCCAATGAAATTACAGAAGGCAAAATGGCCCGAGGAATTGCTTTAGGATACATGTAGCCGGGTCCGGAAAGCGAGCCGAAGAAGAAATCGTTGTTGGTAGCATGCTGATAATAATATTCTAATAATACGGGACACATCCATGCCCAGTTAATAGTAACCTCCCATGCATAAGGCACTGATCCGCGCAAAGAATCATTCCAAGCCCCCAGTCCCAATCCATCGGTTTGAACACAAGAGATATATACTTTTTTCTGCGGCTTATAGATTCCACCGGGAACTGCCTGATTGTTGTTAGCGAACTTAAACCCTGGAGAAGGAGGCGTTCTACTGGTGAAGCTCAAATTCGGAAAAGTGTTTAATCCTTCAACCCGAATTCCGAAATTGGAGGCAAGTGTTACATAATTACGTTCCAGATCTTTTGCATAACTGTGCCATCCCATTAACATGGATAACGGTGGCATATGGCCTAATATCTTTTTGGATAATGCATATTCCACGGAATCTTTAGGATCAGTTGACAGATCTGCAAAAAAACTTCCTTCTGATATACCAAAATCTGCAATGCCCGGTTTCATCTGGCTACCACTTACGCCACCCATCCAAATGATATATTTCTTACTACAACGCTTCCAGTAATGGTCAAAAGCCCACTCATATACTTGTGCATCTGTTTTGCCAATAAATTTATTACGGAAATCTGCTATTTCTTTCAGTTTAGCCGCTTTTACTATTGGAATCATATCCGAGGTAATTACTACTGCCTTCTCCAGGCCGGCAACCGTGAACGCAACATTTAAAGAGGCTCTCGATGCTTTGTCCCAGATAATATACCCCTTCACGCTATCTTTGAAGACTTTTAAAGCCGACCCAATACCCTCTAAGTCAGTAAAAGAATATCCAAGATGGTCTTTATAAAAATTATATAATTTCTCTGTAAAGTTATAATCAAAATCTTTGGGGTAGATAAAATATAAAGTTGGGTAATTTCTATTTACGATTCCCTGGAGGCTTATTAAAAAGGCATTTTCAAATAATCCTCCTTCCAAATTCCAGTCATCTTTAAGTTTCATGGAATACGCTTTGTTCACTGTTCCCCTGCGAAAAACATAAACCGAAGAATTAGATCTGTCGCTGTTGCGGTATATTGAAAGGGTAAGTTTTTGGCCCTCGTCCGAAAGCGTATAAGTTCGGACGCTATGCATAGCAGTCTCACCCTGAGAAACGGATATGGGATAATCTTCTTCAATTTTAAGTATGCTATCTTTTTTTACCCATTCCGCAGTTACTTCTTTTTCAGTCCCGGGAATCAAAGAGACACCCATGAATACCTGGTAAGGCCAGATACGACTGGTTACCGGTACTTTATGCGGCTGGTTATTAATGTATAAATGAAAAGAATCAATATGTGCAAACTTCTCTTCCCATTTTTGAACAATAGTCAGAGATGAGTCCCTTTGTTGAATATCCAGGCTAATACTATTATAATATGAAATAGGTTTACTTTCATCAGGAATTAGTGTCCATTCTCCTCTTAGTCCTAAAGTATCAGCCGCAAAGACGTTTAAAGCAGCAGCGCTTAGCACCATTAATAAAATAACGGCTTTTTGATATACTCTTCTCATTGAAATAGGTTTAATTTATTTTAAAAATCCTCAAATTGTTCATTTACTGATGTTACTGGATTTGTATAGATAAAAATCCTTCTTCTTACCCATTTGCTTTATCTTCAGAGAAACAAATTTTCCATTGTGCACATCATCAAAAACAATGGGAATTCTGTAATCATTTTTTTGACAAGAAAAAACGACATTATCAAATATCAAATGATCCGCATGTCGCGCGAATATTGCCCATGCAGGCAACTCCCGGAACATGGAAAACTCCGGGTATTTATTTGCTGATTCAGGAATTTTATCCAAAGAATCCAGTGAAACTTCAGCAAAGACAGGATTACCTCCTCCCGGATGCTGTATGGTGATGTTTCTGAAAGATATAGCCGAGATATTTCCTCCCGGCAAGCCTGCAATGACTATTGCCGGTGATATATTTCGTGGCATGTCTTCTATCGGGCCTTCATATTCGTATCCTTTGTCTGGCTTATCAGGTGCTATTTCAGCATCGATATTCTTAAATTGCACGTTTTTTAATTGTCCGATTTTACCCGCAACCCGTTCTCCTATTCGAAGAAATATAAGATTTCCGGTATTAAATACTTTTAGAGTATCTACAAGTATATTATTAATAGTTCCGCCATCTACTGCTTCAAGTGCCACAGCGGAGCGATATGTATTGAATACTTTATTATTAAGAATCCGAACATCTTCAAATTTTCCGTGAGATGCGGTTCCAAATTTAATAGCATTGGCACTGGAGCGAATAATGCAATTTTGAATAAGAATATCATTGCATCCGCTTTTTTCATCAAAAGATTTTAAGCATATACCATCATCGTCAGAATCAATATAAGAATTAGTAATTGCTACATGCGCACAATCTGCGATATCAATACCATCATTATTCCAAAATGACTTACTATCGACATGAAGATTATCAATCTTTAAACCCGAACAATGATCATATAATTCCACCCAGCTGGAAGAGTTGTGTAATGTAATTCCTTGCATGAGAATATTTTTGCAAGAATCAAAATAAATCAGGACAGGCCTCAATGGAGCTTCCGGCCTTCCATCCCGTAGCGTGTCTTGCATAAAGCCACGGCCAATAATATCAATCACATTCCGGGCTACATACTGGCCTTGCCCATCAATAATTCCCTTACCTGTTATGCCGATGTCATTTTGATTAATGGCAAAAACCAAAGCCGTCCAATTGTCTTTATTATAATCGAGCGGGTTTAATGTACCCAACAATACGGCTCCCTCAAGTAAATGAATCGTAACATGTGACTTTAAATAAATCGATCCGGTAAGATACCTGCCCACATTAAATACCAATCTTCCTCCACCGTGTTGATGAATGTAATCAATGGCAAATTGAATAGAACGGGTATTCAAAGTAATACCATCTGAGTAAATATTAAATAGAGCAGCCGGATAATCTTTAGCTAAAAGTTGTAAAGACTGAAAGAGAAGAATAAAAATCAATAGATATTTCTTTATTATCATCTTTAATTGATTAAATCTGTTATAGTTAATAAATAGTAACCGGCCCTAATATTCCCATTGATTGCAGTGGCTGGATTTTTGGCACTTCATTAGTCCAATACTGTGCTTCTGCATTATTTTTCAATGATTTCATATAATTACCCATTATGGTTACTACCTTAATTTCAATGGTATTATCTCCACTTTCTAAAAGAGTTTTTACGTTATAAATCCTTCTACCGTACCATTGAACCCCAGCCTCCTTGTTATTTACCTTTAATTCAGAAACTCCATACACCTTACCAAGATTGAGGAACTGTGCATCCTTCTGATTTATGTTTATCGTTTTACGATAAATAACTGTTCCGGCAAAATGTGCGAACTCAGGGATGTCTTTAAGGTCTTTTAATCTTTCCATGGTCAAACTTTTAAAAGAACCATCAATATGTTTGAATTGCAAATTCCACTTCCCTTTAATTTTCTGAGTACGATCGTTTCCTGCAGGTATTTGCTTGTATAATGAACCTTTGCTTTCATTATCAAAAACAACTAGTATGGACTCTGCAGGTCCAATGTCTAAGGTTATCTTATTTCCGTTTGAATTTATCCTGTTACGCTCACCGTTTGTAACATCCCAAATCCAGGCTTGTTTTCCCTTTTTTATGTCTTTTGCCGGGAAGATGTTGATTTTATACCCTTCGTCTATATTTGAATTAATGATAAAAAGAGCTGTTGCATCCTTTAGGGAATATCTGACCTGAGATATAAAACGATTCGGTTTATCAATCTGAACATAGGGAATAATCTTATATTTTCGCTGAACACTTTTATACCAGTTTAAAAAATCATTATTTTCAGGCTTATTCAAGAGGATAAAATTTTCGGGAAAAGCTTTCATTTTTTCCACCCACGTTTTTACTTCCTGATCCCTTTGTTCATAATTGTGAAAGCCGGGAGATTTTTCAGGATAATTATTAATACAAAAAACGCGTCCGCCTGATGAAACAAAATTAAATAACTTTTCAGCTGTCTCCGGTTCCAAAGTTGACACTTGTATAAGGAAAATAACCTGGTATTTGCGTGGGCCATATTGTAGATAGCCATGATGTATGGTTGCATCTTGAATAACCTGTTCAGAGACATAATCACAGCCATTCCCGTTCTGATGAATTGATTCCCAAATAAGTGTTTGATATTCAGGAAAAACAACACTCGGAAAAGGAGCGTTCTGTGCTCCATATTGACTCCAGGTATCAGCAATTGCCGGTAACAGTGCAATATCTGCGAACATGTCTCCCTGCTGCAGTAATGCAGAAAGTCGTGCCTTGTAGTCAACAAATTTCCGGAAGTATGGCCAGAATGGATTTCGCTCGTTTAAGTACGTGCCATATCTGACCCATCCTGGAAAGGGGGCATCAGGAGGAGAGTAGCCAAACCCATGAAATACAGGCTGAGTTGTTCCGGAAATAATGCTTTGATCTGAAGCAATTTTACATATTTCGAGGCTTACGTTAAATACCATATAGATATTCGTCAGCTCTTCACAACTTATAAGACGCTTGGATTTCAAATGAGCTGCAGAAGAAACATATTTATTGATCATGGTATATGCCCTACCTGACGTATAATCCGAATTGCTCATCTCCTTTCCTATGCCATATTTAATCCAGGTCTCACACTCCGGAATGTCTATATCAAAACTGCCTTCTAACGGCAAAAAATCCCGGCCATAGGCCTGCATCCGGGATTTTATTTTATTGTCTTTACACCAGCCGATAAAAGAATTAAGGAATCTTTCCCTGAATATCTCAGATATGGTCAAATCGAAATCATACCTTATCCGTTGCAGCTTACTATTTAATTCCTCACCTATTTCAACCCCGTAGTTATTATTGTATGTATTACCCATTCTTCCTATCCTGAACAAAATAAATGGTAGGTACGGCATCAGATTATAGCCTCTCCTCTTACTAAATTCCGATTGCATGTCTTCACACCAATTAGCACCTTCCAATTCAAGGCTATCAGTAAAAAAAGAACGAATGTGTTTGGATAATGGACCAATTTGACGCTGAATAGTCTGAGACATTCTGTCCAGGTATTTCTTAACGGCGTTTTCGTTATAATGATTTAGCACCGGTCCGTTTGCACCGGGTGCTCCATTAATTACTTCCTGAAATCCATAAATATGCACCAAAGCATAGATAGCATATTTACCTTCCGGAATCTTTACTTTAATTATATTATCTGGTATTTGATCAGATAAATCTTTCACATCTGACAGGTCATTTAATTGTTCTGGTACCAACTGAACGGACACCATTTCCATTTCTCTTCCAGGAAAAGGAGAGTAAACCGGAGGATCTGCTTCTTTAAAAAGGTCATATAATGAAACTTCATAATCAAGAGGCCCTTCAAACTTTTGAACGCCTATAACTACAATTTGCGAACGCTCTTCTCCAACAAGATATTCAGCTCCATACGGCCACCCCGACCCCACGAGCAGATCACAAACAAGACCGAGCGATTCTGCCTTTGAAAATGTAAATTGTAACATGTCGATCCATTCGGAACTAAGCCATTGAATTGAAGGAATTCCAGTGTCATTTGCTAACTCAGGGAATTTAATGGGATTAATTTCAACTCCACCGATGCCCCCCTCCTTCAGCAAATGTAATTCTCTGACCAACTCATCCTTTTTAACCTTGTCACCATTCCACCACCAACGCACAAAAGGACGATAAGACGATGGAGGATTTTTGAAGAGGGAATAAGCATCTGCATCTTCACTTCTCAAAGACAAAAAGGGTTTTGCAACGCCAAGTGTACGATTTAATAAGGTATAGGCAGTAGTCAGCATTGATCCATAAACAATGAAATTTCTTCTATGCATTATAACCTTATTTTATTGCTTTAACCGTGGGGCATTATGTATAAAAAATTAATATTCAAACCTAATTCAAAAAAAAAATCAAAAAATATCCAAATTGTCAATCTTTTTGTACTTTTTGATATTTATATAGTTCTTACTTGCATCTCATACCTGCAAAGGAATTGTATATTTTGTAATTTGGAAGGGAACGCAGATGTGGGAATGTATTTAATGAAAGTAACTGCTACAGTAAAAAACTGCTAATGCAAAACATCTTATCTAAAGAATAAAGATTAACCGAATTAAAAGCGATTAAAATTGAAGTGATGAAGAAAACAACAAAAAAGCCGATTTTCATTTACAGAAATGACATTATTCCTGATTTTTTTTTTGAAAACTGAATTGAACAAATAAAGAAAAGCAGTAAACGAACAAAAAAGCCGATTTTTCATTTGCAGATAAACACATTGTTCCTTTGTCAGTCAGACAGGCGTCTATTAGAATGCAGGGATTGAGAAAAGAGTGTTACCTCCGTAAACCTAATTTAGCTTTTTTTAGATGGGCGCTATTTTCGGAATCAAAGTCTTTAAAATAATCCAGTTCAGCAGATACACTATTGAAGCAATCGCAAAAATCAACGAATAACTGTGGCTGACTTGTAAAATTAGCCCGATAAAAGACGCTGATAAAGCACCGCCTATGGCTCCGGTAAAACCGCATAAACCAGTCATTGATCCAACTGCACCCTTAGGATAAATATCTGACACGATGGTAAAAATGTTAGAAGCCCAGCTTTGATGACCAGAGGCAGCAATCGCTATGAGAAATACTGCTTCCCAGAGATTATCAGCATAAGGCACAAGGATGACGGGAAGAACTAACAGCGCGCTAAACAAAATTGTTATCTTTCTGGAAAAATCCACTGTTTTACCCGACTTTATTAATTGCGAGGACATCCAACCGCCTACAATTCCCCCCAGACTTGAGGTAGCATAGATAATAATTAATGGCAAAACCAGTTCTTTAATATTTATTCCCCGGGATTTTACAAGAAAATCGGGAATCCAAAAAAGAAAAAACCACCATACCCAATCCGAAATGAATCTTGTAGTACAAATGGCGGCAGTTTGCCTGTATCTGAAAAGATCTTTCCATTTAATCTTTTCATTTCCACCTTTCTTTTCATCCTCATGGATGTAATTTAATTCTGCTGTAGTTATTTTTGCATGACGGGAAGGAAGACGGTAATATAAAATCCATAAAACAATGCATACGGTTCCTAACGCGCCTGTCAGCAAAAAGGCTAAACGCCAACCAAGATGTACCGTAACAATTGAAACGATTATTGGTGCCAGGATGGCTCCAACGGTAGAGCCGGAATTAAACAAGCCGGTGGCAAAGGCTCTTTCTTTTTTGGGAAACCACTCTGAGACTCCTTTGACAGCCGCAGGAAAATTTGCAGATTCTCCTATTCCTAGTGCAAAACGTGCGGCAATAAAAGTGTTTATTCCAGTTGCTGCAGCGTGCGCCATTGCTGATAAACTCCATAGAACCATAGCCCACAGATAACCTAAACGGGTTCCTATTTTATCTAAAAGCCAGCCTGACACAACCATACCAATAGCATAGGCAATCTGGAATGCGGTTATTATAAACCCGTAATCCGCTTCATTCCATCCCAAATCATGAGCAATAAATGGCTTTAGGATGCCAATAACCTGTCGATCTATATAGTTAATTGTGGTTCCGAAAAAAAATAACGCAAGGATGCGCCAACGATAGTTTCCAATATTATTTTTGGAATTGTTCATTTTAAATAGATTCACATAATGCCAAATTTCTTAAATGCGTCTGCTGCACTCATTCCTTCCTGTAATGCTTTCAAAACCAATTTCTCACCAAGAGCCTTTTCAATAGCTTTAGAGAAGGCTTCCTCTTCTGCTTCCCGGGGTATAATCAGAACACCATCTCTATCCGCGAAAATAATATCGCCAGGTCGTATGCGGATTCCATCCCATTCGATGGGTATGCGGTAATCAATTACTTTTCCACGCGGACCCTGATCCTGCGAATAAGAGCCTAATGAAAAGACAGGAAACCCTAAACGAAGAATCTCTTTTGTATCACGTATAAATCCATTTACTACGGCCCCTGAAGCTTTTAATCTTTGCGCTCTTACAGACATCAATCCACCCCAAAGTGCATATCTTAGAGATGAACCGGTACAGATATAAATCTCATTCTCTTTCAGGTCATCCAACGCATCAAACATAGCACCAAAGGGTGATTCAAGTATCACCACATGTGAATTAGGTACTACTTCATCAAAAACGTCAATTTCCAGGACGGGCATGGCTCTTCCTATAAGTATGCTGCTAGAGTCAAGAGGTTTGAGCTTAGGGGGTAAAAACTGGTGTAAGAAACCCATCTTATCCAATACATCACCAACCAATGCAGTAAAAAGTTTTTCCCTTGCCAGGGAAAAAAGCTCAAAATCATTTTTCCAGCTTTCCATAATTTCAGAAAATATAATTTTTAATCTTGTTATAAATAAATCATGAAAACGATTTACCTTAAATCCTTTACTGCAATTATATCCATATCGCTGAAGTCCAGATTTTCTCCAGCCATTCCCCAGATAAAGCTGTAATTTGAAGTACCGACTCCACAATGAATAGACCAGGAGGGAGAGATGACAGCCTGGTTATTCCCTAACCATATATGGCGCGTACCTGACTGTTGCCCCATAAAATGGCAAATCGATTGATTGTCCCCAAGGTTTGTATAGAAATAGGCCTCCATTCTCCGATTATGAGTATGAGGCGGAATACTGTTCCAAACACTTCCGGTTTTTAATTCTGTAATACCCATTTGGAGCTGACACGTAGCAACTGTTGCTTCTACAATGTACTTAATGATTTGGCGCTCGTTAGCTTGTTCAGGATCTCCCAGTTCCACTGCGATTGCATCTTTAAGGGATATTTTTTTTGCAGGAAAAGAATGATGGGCAGGAGTTGAATTAATATAAAAAAGAGCTGGTTTCATTTTATCATTACTATGAAAAACAACACTTGTTACTCCCATACCAATATAAAGTGCTTCACGATTTTGCAATAAAATCTCTTTTTGATCTACATCTACTGTTCCTTCACCACCAATATTTATTATTCCTATTTCCCTTCTATCACAAAAATTTTTAGATTTTAGTGGAGGTATGCTAGTTAAGGTTAGTGCATGTTCCACCGGATTTGCACCACCAAGGATAAAGCGATCGTAAAGTGAATAAGTGAGCACAATTGTATCCTCAACAAAAACCTGCTTAACCAAAAATTCGCTGCGAAGTCTCTCGGACCCATAAGAAAGAACATCATCAGGATGTGATGCGTATCTTTCCTCATATATTATTCTGTCCATGATTTTATTATTTTAATTTTTGGGTATAATTGAATGTATTTTTTTTAATCTTTTTATTTAATTCTACAATAAGTAAAATTTTCAGAGGAGCTGTTACTACATTTGTTAAGTAGACTACCTATAGGTTCTTTATATCGATTTGTAATCCTTATTTAAATTCTTCTCTCGCCGGCGTGAAGACATCTATAATTGCCCCACTTTCCAATGCAATTACACCATGAATTTCATTGGGTGATACAATATAACTGTCACCCTGTTTAAGTATTTTCTTATTATTATTAATACTTACTTCAAATGAGCCGGATTCAATAAAGGATACCTGACGGTGAAAGTGATGATGGAGTTTGCCAATTCCCCCTTTTTCAAAACGTACATGTACCAACATGAGTTCGTCGTTATAGCTAAGGACTTTTCTTTGAACACCTTTATCTATGCTTTCCCAGGTAGTATCGGCAGATACAAAAAAGGACTCGTTATTACTTGATTTCATTATTTATAGTTTTCTTTACATTTTTATATTTACCATTTTAATTTCGTCATTTATTTCATCCGTAAGCCATCTAATTAGCTATAGTTACTATCCGTGAAATGCCTTTACCCGCATATATTCCTGCGGGTAACTTAAATGTTATCTCCGTTTTATTATTAAGAGAATCATACTTACATCCGTCTCCGTTGTAATGCCCGTTTAGAAATAAAATAACATCTTCATCGTAGTTACCGCTGCCCGGTGAATTCGCTTTTTCCAATGGGAATCCATTTGAATCTAACCTAACTCCCTCGCCTTCGGGGGGAACAGAAACAATTAGCTTAATGGCTCTGCCCAATTGTTCCGTCATCACCAGGCAGGAGCGGCTGGCCTGAAGAATGGTTTGTTTATTGAGATTAATTTTGCCCGAATGATAAAACACCGCTTGTGTAATCTTTTCATTTGGATATTGAATAGCCTGAAGCAATGTATCATTTTGAAGTATTTCCAACGGTAAGTGACGAGATATAGAAGTTAGTGACTTGATGGTAACTGACGGCAGAATCATATAGGCATATGATTTATTGACCGGTGCTTCTCCGTGGTCTATCCAAAGATTGAAAACCTCGCCGGTAACAGGATACGGATTTCCAGGAGTATATACCGATTTCCAGGTTCCTGTTTGTTTATTATCACTCACCTGTATAGCATCTCTTTGTAAAATAATATAACCGGTATGTCCATGATATATCCAGCGTATATTTTTGCCACTTATGGCTTCTCCCGGAGTAGTTATGTTTTTACGCCTTTTGTTTGTTTCCACAATTATTTTTTTATCAAACAAACTTTGATTCAGTGTTGTGGACACATCTGTAGTCTTATTACTTTGAATTCCCGCCCCCAGACACACCATTCCCTGAGGACTTGCAAACCACGATTTATAAGCGGTCAGGCCATCTCTTTTGAAAAGCATGGTAGCCAAACCGAAGCTTGAATCCGAGACTCCACCAACAAAATTACTTTCATTTGGAAAACCAACCCATCCTGCTGGCGGTAATGGCTCTTGAACATAACTGGTCACTCCTGGTATCCGGCGCCAATTCCAAATAGGGAAAATATCGCGGTAATCTTTTCCAGTCTGATAAATGTATGTTGCACCGTCAGCGAGATAGGGTCCCAACAAATTGTCACCCGCTCCAGATTCGGTACTTTGGATAATTTGCGAATGCGTTCTTACGGATATATAATAATCAGAAGCTCTTTGTATCAGTAAGTCAGATTTCCAGAAATAAATATTTTTAGCTGTGGAAGACCGTAAACTTTTTTCGCCCAATATATAATCAATACAAGTTGAATAGGCTGAAGAATCCTCCTGATCTACCTCGGACATTCGTTTCAATATTCTGACTACCTGCTCACCTTTCGCCTTTTGAGCAGCAGGATATAGTTGTCTTCCACAAGCACTTATGTCCATACTGCCCTTCCAAACAACCATACTGAGTCCTTTTAAAAGATAGCTCCTCAATATTCCTATTTCCTTTTGACTATACTGAAAGGGAGTGTTCGTTAAAACCCATGCCCATTGTACTTCGGAAGATGCAAATGAAAGCCCATAATTTCCGAATTGTTGTTGTATCCCATGTTGGTGAAAGCTCCAATCCGGTTGAATTCCTTCTTCTTCTCCCACCGTAATCTGTTTTTGTAGTATTTTAATAGCATTTTTAATACGTTCTTCCGGCGAGCCAATAAGGTTAGTTTCCACTTTTCTCCCATATCCCAATAATCCTATTTTAAGTTGAATTCCTGCTCTCCAAATAAGATTCTGTCCTGTTTGCTGGATATGACTGCCTCTCATTAGGTTGAGTGCTCTGAGCAGATCATTATGAGTAAAATTTCCATCCATCAAAATTAAGATGTTAGTTAATGTTTCAGGGACTCCTATTTCATTCCACCACCAGTTTTGATTCACAAAATTATGCCGAAGCCAAAAGTCCAACGACATCTTAAGTGCCTTCTCTATATGTTTATCTTTATAGAGCGGAGATTGGCTATTACCATAAGCATTTGCGAAACCAGACACATAATTAAGGTGCTGAATAGCAGGCCAGACAGAAAAACTCGTGCTGAAATAATCAATCCCTTTCCAACTGCCGTCTGGTTGCATTGTCTGTATCCACTTCAAAATACTGTCCTCATTAGGTGGCGTTGAATACAACAAGCTTCTCAAGCGATCTGATATCATTACCACATTTAAAGAATCTACCTGCTGAGCATTTGATGAGCCAATCATAATGAAAACGAGAGAAATTGAACAAAAAATAGTAGGAAAAAATTTTCGCATTATCATTATTTGAGTTTTCATTATTTGCAAATGAGATAATAAGCTTTTAAAAGCCCCTTAAATTTTTTGAATCTATATTTTTAAAGTCGTTTGGCTTTGAATACCATCTGTAATCAAGCTACTTATAATAAAATAACCTTCATGAATTTCTTCTCCATTCACGTCGTTTTAATCCGCATTGTTGAACAATTTTCCTGTGCAAATCAAAATAGAAAAAGAGGGAATTTCTAAAGCTCTTTAATGATAAAGAATTTAACGCGCCGAATTCTTTGGAAAAAGAATTAATGTTTTCAGAATTCACTGTAGCTGGCTTGTCTGCTTCATAAGAAAATAACAAAGTTGCTAAAGCAAGCAGACTAATAAACAAGAATAGTGGTTCAGGTTAATCATAATCTACAACTCCGAATATTGAGTACTATTAAAAGATAAATTTGTACTAATAGACAAGAAAAGCGATAAAGAAGGGCCGTTATTATATTTTTAAGCCTCTATCTGCTATTAAGCGCTTCTCTTGTCCTGTTTAAAAGGGTATCCTTACGCTGCTTTCTGAATCAAGGCAGGATACTCGGGCGTAGGATCCTAATTAAGTTACCGAAAACATAAAATCATACTAGTTCTGCACCATTTTTGGGTTATTGTTCATTTCATTTTCAGGAATTTGAATCGTCATTCCGGAGACCGGGAGCGTATTAAAATTCACGTGATCGTTGGATCCTGTTCTATCTACGGGGATATTCCAACGTTTATTATTATAAAATTCAAGTCCTCTTTCTCCCCACATCTCAATACGGGTCTGTAATTCAACCATTTGAAGTGCAGTCATTCCAGCCATTGACGGATAAGTAGCACACGTTAAAGGAGTGGCACCAGTGCGTGTGCGTGCAGCAAGAAGAATATTCAAAGTGTTTTCTGCACCTGAACCATCTCCACTTTGTGCCTGAGCTTCGGCCTTCATCAACAAAACCTCTGATGAACGCATATATTGACAAGTTGTTTGATCTGAATGAATACCAACGCCGTCGAAACCCTGGGTAGAGGCAAATTTGAAATTAATATAAGATGGCAGTGTGTTTACAGTCCCGTCCTGCGGGTAGGTGTAATTGCCAAAAGGGGTATTTCCCTGAAAACCGTCCTTGCGATAGTCGGTATTGGGAAGCATGTTATACAGCCTGTCGTCGATCCTTTTGTAAGCTGTTAATCTCCCGCCGTAGCTTCCACCGAAAGGATCCATTAAATCCACAAATGCTGTATTGGCGACACCTACCGGAAACCCGAGTATCACCTCAGGATCCTGAGCATTATTTAAAAATCCATTTTGTGTAGGATCAAATATAGGATTTGCTGCTGTACCTGTATTTTTACTACCGTATTGTACCTGGGTCATAAAATCAGGATAATGACTTAAGATATTATTACATGCGCTGATTGCGGTTGCCCAGTCTCCTGTCACTATTGACACTCGTGCAAGGATAAAATTTGTCACACCTAAATCAATATCCGATGGATTTGAAATTGTATAACCAATACCGGCGGAAGTAAGAAGTGAAATAGCAGTATCAAGATCCTCTTTAATAAATTTATAAGTATCAGCGGCAGATGCTCTGGCCAGATATGGCTGGTAAGGATTAAAAGTGGTGTAAATGGGCATGCCCAATTTAGTATTGCCACCTAAAATATAAGCATCCTGATAATTTTCCATTAGAAAGTTGTAAGCGTATGCTCGTATTACCAATCCACTAGCCTTGGCACCCTCTAAAAAAGTGTTATTTGCAACAATATTATTTGGCAGGTAGTTAAGCAATTGATTCGCTTTTGTGATAATCGTCCAAGCATAATACCAATAAGCGGCATTTTCTCTCTCATCATTCTCGCTTTGAAAATTGCCCAAGTCATATTCAGTAGAACCTGCAAGGGTACCCAAACCTGTTTGGTTACCAAGTACCATATCGTTACCCTCTAAACTACGCATAACATCCAGCCCCTGATTAGTATAATAAGAAACATCTGCACTACCCATATTAGGGATTCCACTGTAGTTGAATAGCAGGGGCATGCTATTCGCCATGCCTCCTATAACCAGTCTTATTTTAGCTGTGTCTCCGGATGCGAGCAAATCTTTGATTTGTTGATCTGTAATATTATTAGGAGGTGCAACATCCAATTTTTTAGAACAGCCGGAAAAGAAAAGATAAGCCACTCCGAGTGCACAAACTATATATAATTTTATTTTTTTCATTTTTAATGTTTTTACTTGTTTAATTAATTAAAAAGTAACATCCAGGCCGGCAGATACAGAACTCATTGGTAAATAATAACCGGCTCCAACTTCCATGCCCCCTACTAAAGACATCCGTGGATCAATCCCAGAGTGAGAAGCTATGAATATGGGCTGCTCGGCTGTAACATAAATCCGTAAGTTCTCAATAGATAGTTTATGCAAAGCACTATTCGTAAATTTATATCCTAAAGTAATATTCTTCAGATTAAAGTAGGATGCGCTAAAAAGTGCCATGTTGGTATAAGCCCAGGATCCAATCGTAGCCCCGGAAGTGTAATTACCTGAGCCTCGGTAAAAAACCATGGGAAATTTTGCACTGGTATTTTCAGGTGTCCATGTATTGCCCAGTAACTCCTTGGATAAACCATTACCATCATCGGCAAATTGTCCACTTCTGTAAAATCCATTAGCATATGCTACACTTAAAAATTTACCACCAATCTGATAGGCAATAACTGCACTCAAATCGAAATTCTTATAGTAAAAAGATGTAGTAACTCCACCGCCCCATTTAGGTAGAGCACTTCCGAAGGAATAACGGTCAGCAAGTGAATAATTGGTTGAGTTAACATAACTTCCAACCGCAGCGCTGCTGAACAGATTATTATCATGATCAGCCTGGGTAACAGTATGTTGAAACAGTGGTAAACCAGTTGCTTGATCCACGCCATTATACTTATAGAGATAAAGATTGTAATAATCCATTCCCTCCCCACGTAAATACACCACGTTGGCGCCTGTTGACCCGCCACCGGTTATGCTCCATGGATCAGTACTCCCTGTAAACTTTCCATTCAGCTGGGGATTTTCTACACCTGTTGGAACTTTCATTAAGATAGTTCTGTAGTGAGCAGCATTTATGCCAATATTCCATCTAAAATTCCTATTCTGGATAATATCACCTTTCAGATCTATTTCCACTCCCCGGTTCACTAAATTTGCATCATTACGTATAATGGAACTCTGTCCCAGAGATAAAGCAAGTGGCTGAGCAAAAACAGAATTAACTGTATTTTTATTATAATAATCAATCGAACCATTAACTCTGTTATTCCATAAGACAAAGTCAATACCAGCATCGAAAGTGTGCGTATTCTCCCATGTTAAAGTCGTATTAGGTAATGCCCCCTGGCTCAAATTAAAGCTGGCTGGTATTCCTACACCACTACTGGAAGTTTGGTAGTTTGCACTGTATGACCAAATCTGATAACCTGAGTAATATGGAATTCCGCTTTCATTGCCTATAACTCCATAGCTGGCTCGAAGTTTTAAATCATTTAACCAGTTTGAAGTATTCTTCATAAAGTCTTCTGATGAAATGCTCCAACCTAAACCGACAGACCAGAAGGTACCCCATCGGTCATTATTATAACGGAATTTAGATGATCCATCCCGCCTCACAGAACCCTCCAGGAAGTATTTATCTGCATAATTATATTTTACTCTTCCAAAATAGCTGTCCATGGCGGTTAAATCTCCACCAGCACCAGGACTTCCAAATGGAGCACTCCCTGTATTATAGCGACTTGTAAAATTGCCACTCCCGGTAAAATCATTAATAAGAGAGTAGGCCGAAGTATAAAGTAAATAATCAGTATTATATTGATCATACTCATGTCCCAACAACGCAGATACTGAATGTTTTCCAAAATCTCTCTTCCAGTTCAAGAGTTGTTGAGTATTTATAATGTTAGTATTCGAAGTTTGTAGTGACAAAGCTCCGACACCTTTTACTGACCCTGTTAGCATATTTCCATATCGTGTAGTTTGGTCGGTAAATCTCATGAATGTAAGGTTTGAAGTGAAGCTAAAATCCTTTAGGAAGGTTATTGTACCATATCCGGATATATTCATATCATATGACTTCGTACGATTAATATCCTGATTCAACAGTTCTTTGAGGTTTGTGTTCGATATCGGACCAGAGGTGGGGCCAAGGGGAGAGTAACTCAATCCTGCATTATCAACTACTTTATCCGTGCCATCTGCATTTTTAATTATTTGCCCATTCTGATCTCTTGCAAACAGCGGGACTAATGGGTTCTGAAAATCTACCCAGGTAAAGACATTCTGTGATGCTGCGCCTGGATTCCGTCCAAACCTGGTTGCCTGAGATTGTGTATTTCTATAGTCAAAGCTTGAATTCTCTCCAATCTTTAACCATTTTGTTAATTGAGCATTTACATTTGCACGTACATTGTAACGTTTGAAGTTTGAGCCCGTTATATAAGAAGGATCTCCAAGCATTCCAAGCGATACAAAATAGTCCATCTTATCGGAACCACCACTGGCAGATAGATTATGTTCCTGTCTGAATGGTACATTAAAAAAATAGTCTGCATAGGAATTGGATGGGTAGAGAAGTTTTGCGGAAGGATTTAATTTACCATCGGTATTTACCAGATAGGAGCCCGACATGGAAGAGCTCGCAGTAGTACCGGTACCATCAGGAGTATATGTTGCTCCAGGAACAGAATACAGCATCCAGTTGCCTAACCAGTTACGGCTAAACTTTGTCATACTTCCATTGTAATCAAATAAATGCTGACTCGCAAACAAGGCGGCATCAGAAGCTGACATATTGGGGTTTTGAACATTAGTACTATAAGTTCCGTTAGTCGAACTGGTACCATTTACACCATAACGAACGGAATTATATATTGACTGCCAGGTATATTCATACACATCTTTGGCATCCTGAATTAAATTTGGCTGTAAATCCTTTGGCAGATAATTGTAACCTACGCGCGTACTCAGAGAGATCTTTGCCGGCCCTTTTCTTCCTCTTTTAGTAGTTACCAACACTACACCATTCGCACCACGCGAACCATATATAGCAGTAGATACGGCATCTTTTAATACTGTAATACTTTGAATATCATCCGGATTAATTGTCGATAGAGCATTTGGATATTGGGATGGAACGCCATCAATTACAATTAAGGCATTTGAACTGTTCTGACTGGTAGAACTTACTCCACGTAACCGAATGCCCGCATCTAATCCGGGTTGACCATCAATTGATGAAATCTGTAATCCAGGAACTACACCCTCCAATGCACGTGTTACCGTAGAGTTGGACTCATTAGATATTATATTAGAATTAACCGTTGTGGCAGAGCCTGTGAAATCAGCTTTCCTTGCAGTACCATATCCAATAACTACCACTGTATCTATAGCTACCTGAGAGGTGCGTAAACGAATATTAAATACTCTTCGGTTACCTACCGTTACCTCCTGGGTTATATAACTTATATAGCTAAAGGATAAAATTGACTTAGCAGATGGAACCCCACTTAGAGCAAAGGAACCGTTCTGAAGTGTGCTCGTCCCAATCGAAGTTCCTTCGACCGATACAGTTACCCCGTTCATAGGATTGCCATTTGCATCAGTAACGGTGCCCGATATTGAAATTTGTGCATTGGCATTGAAAAAAATTCCGGTAAGAAAAAGGAAGGTAAATAATTGTTTTTTCATTTTGAGTGGAATTAGAGTTCTTCAATAAAAAATCAATCTGAGAATATGAGAATGGATGAATAAAATATTCCTAAAAAAGTCCTATTTATCAAAAACGAGTTTTATCTTAATCAGCTGCACTTTTATTTTTACCAGAAATAAGAAAACCGTAAAACAAGCAAAACACATCAAATTTGTGTAAAAATGATTTTTTTTTCGTTACTGTTTAACGTTTGTACTACATCTGCATTTAACGTTTGTATCACATTTGCATATCAAAAATACTGATAGGATTTTTATAAGAAATACACAAACTGCTTTTTCATTTGTATATTTTGATATTTCATAACTTTGATTTATGACATAAATTATAAGCGACATGAAGAACTATCATAAGTACTTACCCATAACAGAGACAGAAAAGGATTGGGGTTTTTATATCACTACAGTAGGTTACATGCATATTAATCCTAAAGAGCCATATCCCCCACAAAAAGGACATCCTTCGACCCATCTGTTCACTTGGAATAAAGGAAGGATACTTAATGGGTATTATCTGGTATTTATATCCCAGGGCCAGGGCATCTTTGAATCGGCTTTAACTTCGCCACGTATTATTTCAGAAGGGGAATGTTTTATGCTTTTTCCGAACATCTGGCACCGCTATAAACCGGATACAACAACAGGGTGGGAAGAATACTGGGTTGGCTTTAATGGCTCCTATCCCCAGGATATAATGAGCAAAACTTTTTTTAGTCCTCAAAATCCCTTTTTTGAAGTTGGTTTGAATGAAAACCTGTTGGTCTTATTTCAGCGATTATTGGAAACCGTACAAAATGGACCACTCGGCTATCATCAGTGCATTTCAGGTATTATGTTAGAAATCCTGGGATTGGCCCATACCATTTCCGTTTTTAAGAAACAAAGTGAAAACGAGGACTTGCTGCTGATTCATAAATCCATGTTCCTTTTAAGGGAATCTCTGGAAAGCCCAATGGATATAATAAAACTAATACATAATTTGCCTATGGGATATTCTAAATTCAGAAAATTGTTTAAATCAGAAACAGGTTATTCCCCTCATCAGTATCACCTTAACTTAAGGATATGCAAAGCGAAGGAACTGTTGCAAACAACGCAACTGAATATCAAAGAGATTACTTATCAAACAGGATTTGAATCTGAGTTTTATTTTTCAAAATTATTTAGAAAAAAAGTTGGCATATCGCCCTCAGAATATCGCTTTAAAAAACTTGATAAACAATAAATAATGATGTGATATACCATCAGCCACGCATAGCCAAAATCATTGAAATAAAATCCTATAGCAGCAATTCTTATTCCCGGATACCAATTTCAATTTGTTGAGATAAAAAAATAAAAAATAGGAATCTGCATTATTTGTTCGTTAAGTGGTATTTTATTCGCTCGCGGACACTCTTTAAGGAAACCCCTTTCAAAAAACTCGAGAAACATAATAATGATGCGCTATACCATTAGCCAGGCACAACCAAATTCAGTGAAATAAAATCCTCTAGCAGCAATTCTCATTCCCTGATGTCAATCTCAATTTGTTGAGATAAAAAAATAAAAAATAGGAATGCGCATTATTTGTTCGTTAACTGGTATCTTTTTCACTCGAGCACACTCTTTAAGGAAACCCCTTTTAAAAAACTTGAGAAACATAATAATGATTTGATATCACATCGGTCAGCCTAAGCAAAATTAAGTCAAAATAAAACCCTGTAGCAGCGGTTCTCATTCATGCGAAAGCAATTTCAATTTGTGATGTAAATAAATAAAAATAAGAATCTGCATTATTTGTTCGTTAGCTTGTATCTTTTTCGCTTGCGCAAACTTTTAAATAAATACTTGAAGGATGAAGTGAAGTGCTTCCTGGCCTGAAGAAAATTCACTATTATTTTTTGCCGCAGCATACATTTTCTAGAGTTCCTTTTTATGACATTTAAAATAGACAGCATAACCATCGACCTTTCCTCAATTGAATCTGTAATTAAACGTAAATAAAACAAATCCTTATTAGATTAATAAGATCAAGCAAAAGCGTCACTTAATAATTGGTGAAGAAGAATCGTTTCTGACACATTATCTGTTTTGTTGCAATCTCCCCAATCATTATAAACGTATTCAAAACAAATAAATCCTGAATAGTTTATTTCCTTGAATTTAGAAATGATGGTCTTAAAATCTATTTCATTTTCACTTACCATTGTTTGAAGATTTTCTTTTGCACCGCCTCTTGCATGAAAATGAGATGCATAAGGAAGTAATGGATGGATTGACTCATTTGTTTCACCCTGGTATATAAAATGTCCATAGTCAAGTGTTAGTGTTAAGCCCGGACAATCTGCAATGAATTGCAGTGTCGTAGCCGGATTATTCAAAATGGATCCCAAATGTGGCTCTATAGAATATACAACGCCTTTGGTATTAGCGGTTTCAAGACGCCAAATCGTTTCTTCACAGGCCCGGTTCCAGTCATCCTCTGACTTTTCACCTTGATGAGGAACTCCGGGTAATCCGGTAATATGCCCGCTTTTAACAGCAAGCGTGAAATCCAGCATCTTTAGAAATAACTCCCGATTTTTTTCCCGGACAGCTTTGTGAGGAGTGTTAGTAGCTGCAATTGAAGGTTCTTTACCTGTCTGTAAAAATACGTCAGACGCCTTTAGTCCGGTTTCATTTAAGATTTTATCAAGTGTGATCCCTTCCTGAATTGGGTTCTTTGCAAGCTCACTGGGGTAGTGGTGGGATCTACCCTCGAAAATACCTAAATCAACTGCCCCGAAACCGAGCATTTTAACCAGATGAAGCACATCTTTATGTGCAAGTAATGGAAAAGTGAAATCGGCGCAGGAGTATTTAAATTTAATTTCATTCATAATCGGACTTTTATTTACAAATTATTCTATAACTCAGAAATGTTATTACAGCTTTCGACTTTTATCATAATAATCCGCAATGGAATTCCACATCTTGTTTTCTGATATTTTGCCCATGATAAATTGTTGTAGCAAAACACCTGCGTTCTTTTGCAAATTCACAAATCCATCATAGCGTGGGCGTACCAATGCATTTTGATGTGAAAGGTAAGTATCCTGAAAAAAATTACCGGTAAAAGGTTTTAAATCATTATTATGCCAAGCCTCTCTACGCACCGGCTGGCCGCCAGCATATGTATAAAGATTCGATTGAGATAAAGCACCGGCACAGTAAACTGAAAAATCAATTGCCAGCTCAACATCCTTACAATTAGAAGAAATTGAAATCCCGGTGCCGCCTAAAATACTTCTTAAAGGCTTATCATTAAGGCTGATTAGATTGCCATATCGTAACGGATTACTTACAAACGAAGGCCTCGAATAGTTATTATAACTATAGGCAAATGGGCAATATACAAACCTGTTTTCCCGGGTCATGAATTCCGCTATCATAATAGGATTCCAATTCACAATTTCTTTTGGCATTGATGCTGCCAGCCGCTTCAATAACGTTGCCGCTTCAATTCCTTTTCCTTTATCCGCAATATCTTCGATACTTTCAAAGGGATGAGCATCGAGTGCATACAGTAACATAAGCCAGTTTAAAAACAAATCGGCATCAAATCCAGGCATAACAACCCTCTTTTTATCTGCCAACATAATTAATTCATCCCAGTTGCAAGGTAAAGTAAAAGCATTTTGCCCCATAAGGTCGGGTCGCCAGCTGGGGACCGGCGTTGCTGCGTCAATAGGAATGGCAAGCAGGCGATTTTCAAACAAATAGCTTTTAAATGATAACCCTATACAATTTTGTTCCAGGTCTTCCCACTGTTGTGTTTTCAGGAGTGTTTTTAAATCATAAACAAGATTGCGTTTAAAACAAAAACCTGCCCATGGATGATCAATTACTATTAAATCAAAATCCCGGATTAGTTGATCTATAGGCTTATGGCCGAATTCATCCAAAGTACGCTTTTCCCAGGAAATCTGAACCCCGGGATGCAGTTCTTCATAGCGTTGAGCAACCGCAACTAAAGGAGGGAACGCCCTGCTGTGATTCCAGGTTATACCCCTAATTTTTTTAATAGTATTATTATTTAAAAGTGAAATAAATTAATAAACTGCACGTCCTCCGGTCATATCAAAAGTAAAGCCTGTATTAAAACTGGATTCGGGAGAGACAATCCAGGCAGCGAGGTTAGCAACTTCATTCAACCGTCCACAGCGTTTCATGGGTATTTTATCTGTCATATATTTTATCTGATGTGGTGCCATTTTTTCGACCATTGGAGTCATGATAGTTGCCGGGGCTATTGCATTAATCGTTATGCCCGATTCTGCATATTCTTTTCCAACAGATTTTACCAGACCAATAACCCCTGCCTTCGAGGCGGAATAACTTGACATTCCGGCATTGCCTTCTTTTCCAGCAATAGAAGATATTAAAAGAATTCTTCCATATTTGTCGGGTAACATCAGGTTAAGAGCATATTTGATGATAAGAAATGATCCTGTTAAATTTACCTGGAGTGTCTTTTCAAAATCTTCCAACTCAACATCGGCAGTTTTTATTCCATTTGGACCAACAATACCAGCAGAATTAACTACAACTGTACATCCTCCTTCATCCTTGATCCTGTTAAATGCTGCAGTTACATCTGCTTCTTTAGATATATCACCGGAAATATAATCAACATTATAGCCTTTATCCTTAAGTGATCCAATTGCCTTGCGCGCTACAGATGCATCCCTATCGAATATCCAGATTTTAGCATCTTCACTAGCTAATTTTTCAGCGATAGCGAAGCCAATTCCGTTGCCTCCACCTGTAATAACCGCTGTCTGATTTACAAAACGATTCATAAACTACCCGTTTTAATAGATTTTCCAATCTTGTTTGAATTACTTGCCCCCTCAATGACCTTCATGGCTGCCAAACCAAGTTCTCCCGGTGAATTATTGTCTGCCAAACCCAGGCAGGCATCAATAAAATTAAAAACCGGTGCTTTGTCCGGATAAATTTCATTTTCAGCTAAAGAAGGATATTTTTTATTTTCTCCTTCAAAGGGATAAAGCACCATTAGACCTTTCCATAGCTCCAAAAACAGAATAGCTTTTGTACCATAAATGCGCACTTCATAATTTCGAAGGGTTGTTGGAGTAGCGCCTGTGCTTGCAATAGTAACTAACGGACCATTGTCCATAGTAATAAGAAGCGTATCATAAATATCGTTTTCAGAGTTGTCATAATCAAATTTTGCAAATACTTCTTTCGGACCAGCTCCTGTCAAAAAACTCAAATAGGCCCCAACGTGTGAAACCTGGCCAAATATTTGGCCTCCACCTGCAATAGATGGATCATTGTAACTTCCCGGATTAGGCTCCACATATACTTCATTCAATCCATGAGTAGGAATTGTATTAATTCCCTTTAGTAATTTATCAATAGGATTGGTCATAAGTATTGAAATCATTTTAATTTCCCCGAGATGTCCTTCCCGGATAAGTCGCTTAGCCTCAATTCCATGACAGGTATAATGCCATGGACAGCTGACTAAAAGCTGCAAATTATTTACCGAAGCCAGATTGCAAAGTTCTTTTGCCTGGGCAACATTAAACGTCATCGGTTTTTCTAACAACACGTGTTTTCCGTGTTCCATCGAAAATTTTGCCTGTTCGTAATGCATATTGGGAGTAGAACTGATGACTACTGCATCTACTCCGGCGTCAAGAATCAATTTCCGATAATCCTCAAAAGCAAGATCGGCTCCAAAATCATGAGCGATCTTTGAAGCCTTACTTATTGTGCGATTTTGTACGGCTTTCAAATGAGCTTTTCCATGCTGAATAATTCCGGGTATATGAGCACTGGTCGCCCACCATCCTGCACCGATTACTCCAACATTTAATTTATCGCTTTCATTAGACATGATAAGGTATAAGTTTGTCTCTGTTCAACTCTACGCCAAAGCCAGGTTTGGTTTCATCAAGTGTAATATGTCCGTTTACAGGAAGAGGTTCACCTATAATGGTATCGAAAATCGGTTGAAGTTCTTTACCTTCTCCTGTTGTAAGAAATTCAGCATACGAACTATTCGTATTAGAGAGGACAAAATGATAGTTGTATATAGATGCGCCATGAGGAATAACCTGCATATCATAAGGCTTTGCCATTGCAGCGATTCTTCTTACTGCGGTAAGGCCACCGGCCCACTGAATTTCAGGTTGAATAATATCGGTTGCTCCGTGCGATATGATGTTATGAAATGCTTTGTAGTGGTATTCCAGGTTCCCGGTAGCGAGTAATATAGGTGCAATTCTTTCGCGTAAATAAGCATTTTGTTCGATCGCCCAGCCGTTTTGAAGTGGATCTTCAAACCATTTTACATCATAGTCACGAACCCTTGCCGCCACACGTGATGCAAATTCCACATCCCATGATAAATAACAATCGACCATTATTTCTGTATCCTCACCTAAATCTGATCTCAATTTAGATATTAGTTTCTCCATTTTCTTAATACCACCTAACCCGCTTTCCGTGCCCCACGGCGCTGCAATCTTTATTCCCATAAAGCCGCGATCCTTCCAATAGCTTGCATAATCCGGATGAACGGTTGCATAGCATGGTATTGATTCTTTTGTTTTACCACCCAATAACTTATAGACAGGCACATTCAGATATTTAGCTATTAAATCATATAATGCCAGATCAACGCCGGCAATAGCCATGTTGACAATGCCTCCAAGACCATAGGGAAGAGTAGCACGGTTCATTTGGTCCCAAATCATTTCGATATTGAAAGGATCCTGGTTAATTAGAAATCGTTCAAAATGATACTTAATTACTCCACAGGCAAATTCACCGCCGCCATAATTAACGCATTGACCGGTAACTCCTTCATCAGTCTCAATTTCAATGGCGTATGGATCCTGGCCCGGGCCCATCCACGAAGAGCGGATTTTTGAATATTTCGGATAAATTGACATGGGATTTGAAATGAGCGTTTGAGCTTGCCAGCCTCCTCCCCAATATTGAGATTCACCCATTGCGGCACCCCTGGCTCCGGTATCACCACTTTTGATGGTATATAATTTTACATTAGTTATTTTCAAAGCTTATTGTAATTTTTTTATAACTCTTTTTATGATCACTGTAAATTATTGCGTAATAAATCTGTGGCGAAAATAAACCGGAATATTTTTCAAAAAAATGTACAAAATGCCGCTTTATTTGTACTTTCTGATATTCTTATCATCATTTCTATGATTTTACATACAATGCACCTCTGTTATATAAAAGTGTATGCCTGATCTGGTTTTTTTAAATATTTGCGGTAGATTCTGAATACTTGATAACTTTTGAAAATGACTATTACAAAAAAAGCAATTTTTAATTTTTAATAGAATTATTTAAAAGAATTAAAATAAAGGGATTACGAATCTCAATCTAAAACTTCTTCTGAAACGATTGGTTGAATAAATTATCCAAATCCAAATGGCAGTAAACCAGATAGCGAATTAAAACTAAAGAGCCGATAGTTTTGCTGTATGATATTTTAGGGTGCCTTCTTCATTGCCTTTTTTAGGAATTAAAATGGGTTGCTGATGGACTTGATAAAGACTGGACCTATCTTTCCACTAACCGCAAAGCAGATTTTACAGAATTAGCACCTGGCAATTATTCGTTTATTGTAAAGAATTTAGACGATAGCAACATTCGGAATAACTATACAAAACTAAATATAGAAATACTGCCACCTTTTTGGAAAACATGGTGGGCATACACCTTATATGTAGTAATCATTTTGCTAACTACCTTCTTTATGATAAAATTTTTTATGGACAGATCGAAAGCAAGAAATAAAAGAAGAATGGAGAAACTTGCCTACGAAAAAGAAAAAGAGAATTATGAAAATAAGATGAATTTTTTTACCAATGTTGCACACGAAATTAAAACACCATTAACACTCATTAAAGGGCCGATGGAAAACATTATGGACCAGATAGATGAAGTGCCTTCTATAAAAGGCAGTGTTGAACTGATGAGTCGCAATACAGACAGGCTTATGCATTTGGCGAATCAGCTACTCGATTTTAGAAAAATTGAAATGGATGGGTTCAGCCTGAATTTTATAAGAACCAATATTTCCGCTTTATTATGCGAACAATATATCCGTTTTAAAACATATGCGGAACAAAGAAAAATTGATATGTCTTTCAATTATGTTGAAAATTTATATGCCTCTGCCGATGAAGAAGCGGTGAATAAAATATTCAACAATCTCATGGATAACGCTATTAAATATGCTGACACAAAAGTCGCAATAGAGTTGTCTTATATCAGCAATGAAAAAAGTAATTATAAACTTATCGTTGCGAATGATGGATTTATTATCCCGGATGAAAGCAGAGAAATTATTTTCGAAAGTTTTCATCGTATACAAAAAACAGCAACCTTGCAGGAACAGGAATAGGATTAACGCTAAGCAGGTCGTTGGCCCAAATGCATGATGGGACGCTTATTCTTCACCAGCCTGAAAATAACATGAATGTATTTGTACTTACACTCCCGGTAAAGCCTGAAACAAATAAAATTCAATAGTTTAAAGTTATGCAACAAGTAATTTTATTAGTAGAAGACAATACAGAGATACTTGATTTTATAGAGAGTAATCTGCAGGATCAATATGTAATAATAAAACATACATGATTCAGGGAATCACCAACAGCCATGAAAGAGGTTTAACTTAACGGTTTCTTAGAACCAAAAACCTTTTGATTATGGCTGCCGTAACATTCCCTGTTTATGTTGAACGAGGTTGTGGCCTCGATGTTCATCAAAAAAACTGTAGTTGCTTCTATAATTGGTAAAGATATAGAAGAACAAACAAAAACTTTTGGCACTTTTAGTGATGATTTATACCAACTGGTTGGTTGGCTTCAAAACAATGGCATCACTCATATTGCCATGGAGAGTACGGGAGTGTACTGGAAGCCGATTTACTCTATTCTTGAAGATTTCTTCAAAATTATTTTAGTGAATGCCCGGCATATTAAAAATGTTCCCGGACACAAAACAGATAAGAAGGATAGTGAATGGATAGCTAAACTGTTGATGAGCGGGCTTCTTAAAGCTAGTTTTGTTCCACCACAACATATACGGGAGTTAAGAACTTTGCATCGCCACCATCGTAAATTGGTAGGCCAACGAACCAGTGAAAAGAACAGATTGCAAAACATTCTCGAAGATGCCAATATTAAATTAGGCAGTGTAATCACGGATGTCTTTGGTGCAACAGGTAAAGCTATAATCAAAGCACTGATCAACGGTATTGTAGATCCCGTACAGTTATCAGATATGGCAAAGGGATCCTTGAAGCGCAAAAAGGACGACCTTAAAAAAGCGCTGACTGGTAAAATAACAGAACACCATCGGTTTATGCTTTCGTGCATTGTAAATACCATCAACCACCTTAATGATCAAATAGCTCTATTAGAAGCTAGGATGGAAACCACACACAAAGTATGAAGCACGATATTGAACTGTTACAAACCATCCAGGCGCATCGGCAGAAGTGCCACAGGTATTATAGCTGAAATAGGAAATGACATGAGTGTATTTCCATCACAGGCAAACCTTGCATCATGGGCAGGATTATGTCCCGGCAATAACGAAACTGCCGACAAAAAGATCTCCACCAAAGTTAACCATGGAAACAAATACCTTAAACCAACGATAGTCGAAGCTGCATGGGCAGCTTCTCACTCTAAAGTTAACCCTGTTTTAGCTATAAAACATCGAAGCATAGCCGTACGAAGAGGAATCAAAAAAGTAAATATCGCTATTGGTCATAAAATCCTGATAGCAGTTTACTTTGTGCTAAAGGATAAAGTACCCTTTCAACCTTCAGTCAGAAATAAGGAAATTTTGAAAGCTAATAGATTGAAAAAAATTGAACGACTTGAAAAAGAATTGAATGCCTTGAAAATTACGTTTGAATAAAAAAGTCACGGATTTATTGGTGGTCATTTCCCCGCAAATAAAACTGACATCAAACGATTTGAACCAACAGTTGTTGCCTTTGAGCACGTAGAAAAAATTATACTCAATTCTTAACGCAGAATCTAAAGACTTTCAGAAAAAAACCACTAACGGCGAAGCAGCCTTGAATATTTTAAAAAATGAGGTGGTTGATCTTATTGTCAGTGATGTTATGATGCCAGTAATGGATGGTTTTGAATTGTGCCGGCAAATAAAATCTGATCTTGAACTAAGCCATTTGCCTTGCATACTATTAACTGCAAAAAACACCTTGCATGCAAAACTACAGGGACTTGAGTTTGGTGCCGATGTTTATATAGAAAAGCCCTTTTCCCCAAAACATTTAAAAATGCAGATCGCCAGTTTACTTACAAACAGGAATAAAGTAAAAGAATATTTTGCCAATTCTCCTGTTGCCCATTTAAAAACCATTGCTCACACAAAAGCTGATGAACAATTTTTAGAAAAAGTAAATCGGGTTATTGAGAAACATTTACAGGAAACAGAACTACAGGTTGACAGACTTGCAAAATTTTTAAACATGAGCCGTCCAACGTTTTACAGAAAAATAAGTTCCATTTCAGATCTAACCCCGAATGAACTGATCAACTTAACACGTTTAAAAAAATCAGTGGAATTAATGGCTAAAGGAAACAACATCAACGAAGTTGCAGAAACAGTTGGTTACAATTCTGCAAAGGTCTTCAGCAAGAATTTTGAAAAGCAATTTGGCATGCTGCCATCAGAATATTTGCAGAATCATTTGAAAGGAAAGGAATCTATTGAATGAGAGAACCTGGAAAGAAAAGCATTATCAACTGCAAGTACGGATTGGTCGCCGATCTTTGAAATGCGGGTTGTTAATATAGTTCACAACTTGTAAAGTGTTTTTTGCAAAGACTTTTAATTCATCCTCTGAAATCGCTTCTTAGCAAAGTTTTAAATTAATAAAGCTTAAGATGTAATATTCCTAAACACGAATAATTTAGAAATCGAAACCTATTTGCTAAAGGCAATATACACTATTCAAATTGCCTAGGATTCTCTTGCTAAAAATAATCTAAAAGGATAAACAATTTCCAACTCATACAATACCAAAAATTCTGCAAAAAGATTTATTTCAAAAATTTTTACCTTTGCAAAAGAGGAAAACTTAGTTTCTTGGTATTGGTCAGGTTTTGCGAATTTACTCGACCGATCCTCGACTAAAAAAAGTGAGTTTTTGTAAATCAATAAGTTAGGAGGTCAGCACGAATCCGCTCGGGACCTCTGAAATAGGGATTACCAACCGGTAATCCTTATTTATTTTCTTATCCCTCTATTGCTGATTCTCCGTATATTTTAGCATGCTCACTTTCTACTAACAATTATCCTGAAGACATTTCAGAATCAGCATGATGTTTGTGGCAAAAAGGATGAAAATGCCTTTTCTGTTGCAGCAAATGGAGGTTGGCTGTGGGCCAATTTTCAATTAGTTCATAAAAAAACAAGATTCCTACAGAATTCGCAAATACCTTTGCGCCCATTTTATAAAATTAGACCCCGTGAAAAAGATTTTACTTTCTTCTCTTTTCTGCTTTTTAAGTTTTTGCCTTTTGGCGCAGCAAATCGGTAATCAAATAGATACTTATAAAATCAAAGGACGCTTAATAGATTCAGCTTCTCAGCATCCGCTGGAATATGCTACAGTGTCTTTGTTTCTGAACGGTGCAAAAAAACCTGTAAACGGGACTGTGACCGACCGAAAAGGAGACTTTGTTGTGAATGATCTGGTTCCCGGAAACTATAAGCTGGTAGCGGAATTCCTGGGTTACAAACCTCATACTTTATTCAATATTAACGTTGATAAAGATCACCCGGTAATTGACGTAAATAATATCGCTTTGGAATCAAAAGCCACCACATTACAAGGCATTGTTATTTCGGGGAAACCTAAAATAGTTGAAAACAAGATTGATAAGCTTGTTTTTAATGCGGATCAGGACGTCACTTCACAAGTTGGTGTTGCCACAGATATTCTGAAAAAAGTGCCACGGGTTTCTGTTGACGTGGATGGAAATGTAGAATTGGCCGGCAGCTCCAGCATTCGTTTTTTAATTAACGGAAAGCCATCGGCAGCTTTTGGAAGTGACATTACAGATGTCCTTCAGGCTATTCCTGCAAGCCAGATAAAAAGCATAGAAGTGATCACCAATCCCGGCGCCAAATATGATGCCCAGGGTCTTGGCGGCATTATTAATATCATTTTGAAGAACAATAATTCGCATGGGGTAAATGGAAATTTATCGTTGACAGGAGGAACAAGAACTGAAAATGGTTCTTTCAATTTCAATGCGCGGAAAGGTTCATTTGGACTCAATGCTTTTATCAGTGGAAATGCGCGGCTAAATGCCATCAGTACTTCCACATCTGATCGTATTACCAATGACACTGCTGCAAACACAACCGTTTTACTTAAGCAGGATGGATCCAGCAGCATACGCAGAAGTGGCTACCAGACAGGGCTTGGGTTTGACTGGGATCTTAATGACCACAATAGTTTTACCGGCGCCCTGTCTTATCAAAATTTCAGCCACACGGGAATAAGCACCACGATGCAGTCACAAACTACTAAAGACATCAACAGCAATGTCCTGTCAGATATCGAAAACTCCATCAATGGCGATCATTCTTTTCATTTTCACAACATAGATGCCAGCCTTAATTATAAAAAAACATTCAGGAAGGAAGACCAGGAATTGGATTTCGCGGTTAACTCGAGCTTTGGAACCCGCAATTCCATTGATAACAGTTACCAGTATGCGTTGCCACAGGATTCACTTTATTACAGCACCAAGGGCGACAACCCTGGAACTGAAAATGAAACCGAAATAAAATTGGATTATACGCAACCAATAAAAAAGAATATTCTGCTGGGCGTAGGAAGCAAGCTAGGCTTGTATGATATTGCCAGCAATTCTGAAGTATTAAAATTAGGCGGTTCAGGCGGCTACTCAAAGGATCCTTACTTATCCAACACGCTCGATTATCATCAGAAAGTTTATGCATTGTACGCAGAATTAAGTTTCCCGGTATTTAAATTATTTGATGCGAAAATTGGGGAGCGTTACGAACGCACCGAGATCAATTCTTATTATTCTGATGCACAACAGCAGGAGAAAGTTCCTGGTTATAATACTTTTGTTCCTTCCGTCTTTTTTTCAAAAAAATTGAATGATCATTCACTTTTAAAACTAAGCTATTCGAAAAGAATTGAAAGGCCTGATTACCGCGATTTGAATCCATTTATAAACACCGCAGATCCAAAAAACCTGGAAGCGGGGAATTCAAATCTTCGACCTGAAATAGGACACCGCTATGAATTGGGTTTTAGCACTGACATGGCAAATAACGGAAGCTTCATGGTAAATCTTTTTTACCGGGTGAACGATCATGACATTCAACCTTTCATTGTTTATTATCCATCCTACCGGGTTGGCGACACCACTTATACAGATGTCGCGGTAAGCACGCGTCAAAATATCGGAAGAGAAAATAATATTGGACTGAGCGCCTTTGCCTCTGTAAAACTTTTCTCAAAGCTTGACCTAAGAAGTAATGTATTTTTTTTCAGGAGACATACGATCAACACAATAGATAAAGGATATAATTACAATAGTTTTAATTATCATGTGAATCTCAATGCCGATTACCAGTTTTCAAAAACCTTACTTGCAGAATTCTTTGGTAATTTCAGATCGGCAAGGCACGAAGCACAGGGAACATATCCATCCTGGACGTCTTATAGTATTGCTATTCGAAAACAGATCTGGCATCAAAAGGGTAGCATTGCACTCACAGGATCGAATCCATTTCATAAAGATCTGGATCAGAAAACGAAAGTATTTGGCCCAAACTTTACTATTGATGGCATGCGCACCATTCCCTTTCGTTCTATCGGAATTAATTTTACCTGGAAATTTGGAAAATTAGAATTTAAAAAAGATAAAGACAAGATCAATGACAGTTTGAACGCACCGCCAGATAATGGATAATGCGATTTTCATCCTTTTGATTTTTTGAAAAATAAGAATTCCTTTTATTTGTTTATTTGTTCATTTGCTAATCAAGCCGAGGACTTTCACTTTCAGACAGTCTTATTGCTGCAACTGCCTTGATTTCTGATCTTCAACTGTTTACTTACAACATCAACGATTTTAAATTGATTTCAGGCGTTAAATTGTTCATAGCTCAGCAGCGTGATTTCCTGTTTTTACTCACACTTTCATTTAAAATTTTGCCCATAATAAGAACGCAAGTAAGTTTGCATTTAAATGAAACTGACTGATTTTTTTTCTCATCCCGGCAACATCATTTTTCTTGCTTTTTGTATAATCACGTTTATACAATTATTCTATTATTTATTTTTCTTTTTGCGGTTGGCTATTTTCAAAACGTCGCCTAAAAATATTTCTCAAACACATCCGGTTTCTGTAATTATTTGTGCAAGAGACGAAGCTGAGAATCTCGTAAAAAATCTGCCGGGAGCTCTGGTGCAGCAATATAAGACAACCCATGAAGTGATTGTGGTAAACGATAATTCATTGGATGAAAGCAAATATATTCTGGAAGAATATCAACGCGAATTTAAACAATTGCAACTGGTAGAATTAAAACAGGAAGCCAGATTTATTCCCGGAAAAAAATTTCCGTTAAGCATTGGAATCAAAACCGCTAAACATGAAATTGTTTTGCTTACGGATGCAGATTGCGTGCCTGCTTCAGAGTTTTGGATCGAAAAAATGCAGGACGGTTTTTACGATGGAGTTGAAATCGTTTTGGGTTATGGGGCGATGCATAAAAAGAAAGGGTTTTTTAATAAAATGGTACGGTGGGAAACATTTCATACAGCGCTTCAATATCTTTCGTTTGCAAAAGCAGGAATCGCCTATATGGGTGTTGGAAGAAATTTAAGTTATAAGAAATCAGTTTTTTTCAGGCACAAAGGATTCTCGGCGCACAATCATGTTCCTGGGGGCGATGACGATCTATTTATCAATAAGGCGGCAACAAAAAAGAATACCGCAATGGTGATTGATAAAGAAGCCTTCACTTTATCGGAGCCGGCGAAGACCTGGAAACAGTGGATTTCACAAAAGAAACGCCATTATACAACCAGCAAATATTACAAGCCGCTACATAAATTTTTATTAGGACTTTATTCATTTTCTTTGTTTCTTTTTTATCCTTTATTCATCCTGTCACTATTTTTATTCAACTGGAAACTAACTTTGGTTGCTTTTGCAATCCGCTTTATCGTTCAGGCTTATGTGATTTTTAAAACGACAAAACAATTAGACGAAAAAGATCTTTTCCGGTGGTTTGTTTTCTTTGATGTGTGGATGTTTTTTTATTACCTGATTTTTTCAACTTCTGTTTTCAAAAAACCCGCAAAAAAGTGGAAGTAATAAATGGATTGCATTACCCAATAAATTTTCGAAAATACATCTTCAGAATTCTTCTCTATTAAATAGCTTTGTCGTTATTACTCAAAATTCATAGCGGTTTATTTTAAATTTTTTTGCATAAAATAGTTGATATGAAAAAGGTTATAACGGAAGCTTTTCACATCGTTTTATTAAACGTTTTCTTTCTAATCTTAATTTTATCAGCTATTCTCTGCAACGCGCAACCTTTTCACAAAACCCTGTTAGCGCTTTCAAAAACGGATCACCGGTTAGTAATGATTGACCCGGCCACATTCCGGATTATTGCCCGAATTCCTGTAGGTGAGGATCCACATGAAGTTATTGCTTCTTCAGATGGTAAGACGGCATATGTTTCAATATACGGAGGTGGCAGTCTACACGAACTGAATGTAATTGATCTGGTCCAAAAAAAGCCTTTAACAAACATTGACACGAGGCCGCTTTTTGGCCCACATGGGCTTGCATTTGTTCAGGGCAAAGTTTGGTTTACAGCAGAAGGTTCTAAATCCATTGGTCGTTATGATCCCGCAACCCGTAAAGTTGATTGGAGTATGGGAACAGGCGAAGACAGAACACACATGATCTATGTTACCGCCAATGCAAAAAAGATTTATACCACTAATGTTGCTTCGGGAACTGTTAGTATTCTTGTCGACACATTGATGAGACAGGGACCTCCTCCCCCACAAGGAAGAAAAGCACCAGGACAAAATCCTTCATCACACATGCCACCGCCTCCCTTTGTAAGATCACATGAAAATTGGGAACAAACCGTAATTCCTGTTTCGAAAGGGTCAGAGGGATTTGATGTATCGCCGGACGGCAGCGAATTATGGACGGTATCGGCTGAAGATGGCGCCATCTTTATTATTGATCTTTCTGCTAAAAAATTAAGTTCGAAAATTGATGCAAAGATTTCAGGTGCCAACCGTTTGAAATTTACTCCGGATGGGAAGATGGTTTTTATTTCCAGTCTTCAAAGCGGTGACGTTGCAATTTATGGCGCCAAAACACGTACTGAGATAAAGCGCTTGAACATTGGAAATGGCGCCGCCGGAATATTAATGGACAAAGATAGCCCGCGTGCATTTGTTGCAAGTTCGGGAGACAATTATTTAGCAGTCATTAATCTGAAATCATTGACTGTAACTGCTAAAATTGATGTTGGTGGAATGCCTGACGGACTTGCTTGGGCTGTTCAGCACTAGCATTTTTTAATTGCCTTAAAACTTCGGAAACTCGTCAATACTATTGGAAACAAAAATCCCTTCACATTTCTGCAAAGGGATTGACTTTAAACATCTATATCTTTCGGTACAAATGGTTGGATTAATAACCCATGTCACCCATTCCACCGCCCATTCCGCCACCCATAGGAGGCATTCCTGGTTTTTCTTTTTCTGGCTTATCAGAAATTACGCATTCTGTTGTCAGCAACATTCCGGCAATTGAAGCGGCATTTTCCAAAGCGATCCTGGTAACTTTTGTAGGATCAATGACACCGGCAGCTAATAAGTTTTCATAAACTTCTGTGCGTGCATTAAATCCAAAATCACCTTTTCCTTCTTTGATCTTCTGAACAACGATGCTTCCTTCAATACCGCTGTTAATTACGATCTGGCGAAGAGGTTCTTCCACAGCGCGTTTCACGATCTGAACACCGGTTGTTTCATCGGCATTAACACCTTTCAGTTGTTCAAGACTTTCGATGGCGCGGATGTAAGCAACTCCACCACCAGGTACAATTCCTTCTTCAACAGCAGCCCTTGTTGCATGCAGCGCATCATCCACACGGTCTTTCTTTTCTTTCATTTCTACTTCTGTAGCAGCGCCCACATAAAGTACAGCAACACCACCGCTTAATTTGGCAAGGCGTTCCTGTAATTTTTCTTTATCATAATCAGACGTTGTGCTTTCGATCTGCGCTTTTATCTGGTTTACTCTTGCATCAATATCTTTCTTATCACCTTTTCCACCTACGATTGTTGTGTTGTCTTTATCAATAGTTACAGCAGTAGCTTCACCAAGATAAGAAAGGTCAACATTTTCTAATTTGTAACCCTGTTCCTCGCTGATCACAATACCTTTTGTCAGTACAGCAATATCCTGCAACATTTCTTTTCTTCTGTCGCCGAAGCCAGGAGCTTTAACTGCAGCTACCTTCAAAGTACCACGCAATTTATTTACAACCAAAGTAGCCAATGCTTCGCCTTCCAGATCTTCTGAAATGATTAAAAGCGGACGGCCACTCTGAGCCACTTTTTCAAGAATGTGAAGAATATCCTTCATGGTAGATATCTTCTTATCATAAATCAAAATGTAAGGGTTCTGAAGGTCAGCTTCCATTTTTTCGCTGTTGGTAACGAAGTAAGGAGAGACATAACCCCTGTCAAATTGCATACCTTCTACCACTTCTACAGTTGTGTCAGTTCCTTTCGCTTCTTCTACAGTGATCACACCTTCTTTACCCACTTTTGTCATGGCCTGAGCAATCAATTTTCCGATAGATTCATCATTATTGGCAGAGATAGAAGCTACCTGCTCAATTTTATCATTATCGTTTCCAACAGTTACAGATTGTTTCTTCAAATTTTCAACAACAGCAGTTACCGCCTTATCAATTCCGCGTTTCAAATCCATTGGATTTGCTCCTGCAGCAACATTGCGCAGACCTTCATTGATAATTGACTGTGCAAGAACAGTAGCAGTTGTAGTACCATCACCTGCAATGTCAGCAGTTTTTGACGCTACTTCTTTTACCATTTGTGCACCCATATTTTCGATTGGTTCATCCAGTTCGATTTCTTTCGCAACAGTTACACCATCTTTGGTAACCTGTGGAGCACCAAATTTCTTTTCAATAACTACGTTTCTGCCTTTTGGCCCTAGTGTTACTTTTACCGCATTTGCAAGGGTATCAACGCCCTTTTTCATTTTATTGCGGGCTTCTATTTCAAAAAATATTTGTTTAGCCATTTTGTTTTTTATTAAATTTTTTAAAGGATGAATTAACTAACTTTCATTAAGATATCTGAAGAGCGCATGATGAGGTAATCTTCGCCATTAATGCTGATTTCAGTACCACCGTATTTGCCATACATTACTGTATCGCCTTCTTTCACCTGCATTGGGATCAGGTTTCCGGTTTGTTCTGCATATTTTCCTTTTCCCACAGCTACTACAGTACCTTTCTGAGGTTTTTCTTTTGCTGTGTCAGGAATAATAATTCCACCGGCGGTTTTCTCTTCAGCCGCATTCGGTTTAACCAGAACTCTGTCATCAAAGAGTTCAAAAGTTTCTTTTGCCATAATTGTTAAATTTATTTAATTTATTATTTGGGTTGCAAATGTAGCACGAATAATTGTACCAAAATATTTTATCAGATTAGTTGGCAGAAAATATAAATAGCTGTCAGTTTTTATGTGAAAAAAAACAGACAAAATTTCATTTTTCTAAAAGGTAAAACTGAAAAGTAAAAGGCAAAAAGCTGAGGGAAGAAGCCAAACCTAAACGGTGACTGATGAATAAAATGCAGCTCACTTAATTGTTAATTCATTCGTCATTCTTCCAGATAATTCAAATCTTTATTAAAGCTTTCTTTCAATTGCGTAAGTGCAAATATGGCAATCGCAGAAAGCAGAAAGATCATGATGTAGCCGGCAGTAATAATATTATATCTGTGAACAAAAAATTCAAACAAAAAAGTGCTTGGAATCAAAGCGCCCCTTACAAAATTTGGTGCAGTAGTGGTAACCGTTGCACGCAGATTGGTTCCAAATTGTTCTGATGATATGGTTACAAATGTAGCCCAGTAGCCAACAGCCAATCCCATAAAAAAAGCCAGCCAGTGGAATTTTTGCTGCGTAATTCCCGTACTAGACAAGTACCAGACAGAACTAATGATAATCATAATTTGGAAAATAAAAACTGCCAGTTTTCTTGACTTCGTGATCTGCGCCAGCAAGCCTGCAAAAAGATCGCCGAGAGAAATACCGATATAAGTAAACATGATTCCTACACCGGCGCTCAAAGTTTCAGGGGCACCTAAAGCTTTACCAAATTCAGGCGCCTGCGTTACGAAAATTCCCACCACAAACCAAATGGGAAGCCCGATAAGCAAACAATATAAATAGCGCAAAAACCTTTCGCGGTTAGAAAACAACATACTAAATTTCCCCTTCACAATCTTCTTATCTGTCACATTTTTATACAAGCCGGATTCAAAAGTTCCGACACGAAGCGCGAGCAATACAATGCCAATGCCGCCACCAACAAGATAGGCATTTCGCCAGTCAAAATGTTTGGCAACATAAAATGCTGCAATAGCCCCAAGCACGCCAACCACGGCAACCATCATTGTTCCATAGCCGCGCTTGTTCTTATGCATGCTTTCACTCACCAGGGTAATTCCGGCGCCTAATTCTCCTGCAAGACCTACGCCTGCAAGAAATCTTACAATCGCATAACTGTTGATATTCGTGACATAAGCATTGGCCATGTTGGCAAAAGAATAAAGGAGAATGGAACCAAAAAGAACTTTAATTCTGCCAAATTTATCCCCGATAATTCCCCAAATGATGCCACCCAGCAAGAGTCCCCCCATTTGCATATTCAACACATATTCCCCCCCGGTTCGCATCTGCGTTTCCGCGATACCAATGTCATGAAAACTTTGAATTCTTACAATGGAGAAAATGACGAGATCATATATATCTACAAAATAACCGAGAGAGGCAACTATTACAATGAAGATCACATTTCTATGAGAGCCGGAAGCAGTATTCATCTAAATATTTTTGAAAAAATAAAACTAAATATTTATCCTGAAAAAATATTTGAAGAAAAAATTGAATTGCTCATGATTTATAAACGTGTTTTTGTTTGCATAAAAAAACACGAATCTTCCATATTTGTTGCTTTGCTGACGAATAACTTTTATAAGCCGGATCAATAAATGAATAAGCATGATTTCACATTTCAACAAAATTCATTCTACCTTAACTGAAACATTTAATTTTACATCGCAAAAATTTAATGGAACGCATTTCTTAGAAGATGAATAGCATGAAAGAACAATTTCTAAAAGATATATTTTTAAAGCAGCAGCAAAAAGAACAGGTTCCTTCTAATGACGTGATTGCAAATTGGGCGTCAAAGCTGATTTGCATTTTATATCCCGAATTATCGAAATGCAGTTATCCAACCATTGATGCAATTGATCAGGAACTTTTCAGGCTGGAAAAAGAACTCGTTCGGATGCTTGATGCGACAAGAGCCTGTATCGATTGTGATCATAATGCTGTAAGTAAAGATTTTTTTAACCGTTTACCGGAATTGTACCGGATGCTAAATGCAGATATTGAAGCTATTGAACAAGGGGATCCTGCCGCAAGAAGTGAGTTCGAAGTGATCCGCGCTTACCCGGGATTTTATGCACTTTGCTTTTACCGGATTGCACACATCCTTTATTTGCAGAATGTCCCTCTTTTGCCGCGTATTCTTACAGAATTTGCCCATAGCAAAACGGGCATTGACATTCATCCGGCGGCGGAAATTGGTGAATACTTTATGATTGATCACGGCACCGGAATTGTTATTGGCGAAACTACCATTATCGGCCATCATGTAAAAATGTACCAGGGAGTAACGTTGGGGGGATTAAGCATCAGCAAAAGCATGGCCATGCAAAAACGCCATCCAACTATTGAAGACAATGTGGTTATTTATTCCGGCGCCACCATCTTAGGCGGCGAAACGGTTGTTGGCGAAGGATCAGTGATTGGTGGGAATGTGTGGCTAACGCAATCGGTACCGCCCGGATCCCTGGTATTTCAAAATCCTGAAATAACGATTGTAGAGAATAAATTCATTAATAATAATGTATAGACAATGGCGACTATTTTAGACACCGTAGGCAACACCCCAATGGTGGAACTGACAAGAATGAACAAAAACAGGGCAGTAAAAGTGTACGCAAAACTGGAAGGAAACAATCCGGGAGGAAGCGTAAAAGACCGCCCGGCTTTGAATATGATCAAAAGTGCCATGGAGCGAGGCGATATTAAAAAAGGAACGAAACTAATAGAGGCAACAAGCGGAAACACCGGTATTGCGATGGCTTTGATGGCCAGCCTTTTTAACCTGGACATTGAACTGGTGATGCCCGAAAGTTCTACCCGTGAACGCGTTTTGACGATGAAAGCATACGGAGCAAAAGTAACATTGTTGGAAACGATGGAAGGCAGCCGTGATTATGCGGAAGAAAAAGCCGCTGGTGGCGATTATTTTCTTCTCAACCAATTTGCCAATCCTGATAATTCAATGGCACATTATAAAACAACTGCGCCGGAAATATGGAGAGATACCAACCAAAGCATTACTCATTTTGTAAGCGCGATGGGTACCACCGGCACTATTATGGGTTGCTCTGATTTTTTTAAAGAACAGAACCCGGCTATACAAATTGTGGGATGCCAGCCGACAGAAGGATCTTCAATTCCCGGTATCCGCAGATGGCCTGCTGAATATGTACCGAAAATATTTGACGCGAAAAAAGTGGATCAGGTGTTAGATATTTCACAACAGGAAGCGGAAGAAACCTGCAGGCAGCTTGCCAAACAGGAAGGAATTTTTGCAGGGGTGAGCAGTGGCGGAGCAGCGGCAGCAGCGCTCAGACTGAGCAATGACTTGAGAGAAGGCGCGATCGTATTTATTGTTTGTGACCGGGGTGACCGCTATCTGAGCAGTGGGTTGTTTGAGTAAATAAAAGTTAGCTTGAAACACTAGTTGCCAAAGTGGTATGAACATCGCTGCTTTTGTTTCGGCAGTTAAAACCCAGAAAAAAAACCGGCGGACCTTCAAAATCGGAATCTTTGATCCTGAAAAATTATCAATGGAAAACATTGCAATAAAAAAGATTACAATTAACGACATTGAGCAATTACAAGAGATTAGCAGACTGACTTTTTTTGAAACCTTCTCAGCAGTGAACACTGAAGAAAATATGAAAAAGTATTTGGATGAAGGTTTTTCCACAGAAAAACTAACAGCCGAACTTAACGATCCAAACACAGTATTTTATTTTGCAACACTTGACAACAAAGTAATCGGCTACCTCAAACTAAACTTCGGACGTTCACAAACGGAATTACAGGACGATAAAGCTGTAGAAATTGAGCGCATTTATGTTCCGAAAGAATTTCACGGTAAGAAGATTGGACAACTGCTGTATCAAAAGGCAAGGCAAATTGCGGAGCATAAAAATGTCGAGTATGTTTGGTTAGGAGTATGGGAAGAAAACCAAAGAGCCATCAGGTTTTACCAAAAAAATGGATTTGTGGAGTTTGACAAACACATTTTCAAATTAGGCGACGAGGAGCAGACAGACGTTATGATGAAACTGCAACTCAAAAGCAAGTAACTAAAATATTCAAGAAATCGAACCACAGCAGCAGTGTTGTCCGAAACAGAAATGCCGGTATTTACTTTTATCACACAATACAAATTGTGCGTATTTGTTCATTTACTGGGTGCACTTATAAAACCCGATACAACATTTGCCATTTATCACAGCGCTTTTCTTCATTACAAAAATCATCAACGCTTTTGTTTTTAAAATAACTTTTTCACAACCGTTCCTTAGGTCAGTATCAAAATAATTTTTATTTTCACAATTGATGCAATGCCTGTATCTTTTTATGAATTTTTATCACCAATAATCAAATAACATGTCAGTTTTTTATTTATCACCTGAGCAATTGGAAATCTATAAAAACGATGGATTTCTGGTAGTAAAAAACTTTTTGCAGAAGCAGGAAGTAGATAAGTTATACCAGGTCGCAACAGGCGATAATACGTTACGAAAACATGCTTTTGATTTAAATGACCAGTCAGGAAAAAAAACAAAACTTACCTTGTGGTACACTCCCGGAAATGATGCTTATGGCTTGCTCACAAAAAGTGAGCGTATGGTAAATTCGGTTGACAAATTAATGGAAGGTAAAAGTGCGGTTTGTCATTTTCATAGCAAGCTAATGCAGAAAGAACCAAAGGTTGGCGGCGCCTGGGAATGGCACCAGGATTATGGATATTGGTACAAGAACGAATTTTTATTTCCTGATCAGATGATGTCTGTGATGATTGCAATTACCGAAGCAAAGAAAGAAAACGGTTGCCTGCAGGTAATAAAAGGCTCACATAAAATGGGACGCATCGAACATGGTTTTGCCGGCGAGCAGGTAGGCGCATCACAACATTATGTGGATCTTGCTTTAAAAACAATGGAATTAATTTATGTAGAAATTGAAGCAGGCGATGCATTGTTTTTCCACAGCAATTTATTACACCGTTCAGAAGCGAATCTTTCGGACAGACCGCGCTGGTCCTTGATTTCGGTCTATAACAGAAGTTCCAATATTCCTTACAACGAACCTTCACAATCTGCAACCATTCCTTTGAAAGCAGTGCCTGATAATGCCTTGATGGAATGGAAGAAAGAAGAGATTGGAGCTGACGCACATTTTCTTGAAAAAGAAAGAGACGAAGCGCTTAAATAACTGCGAAAGAAAAACTTTATTGAATGACGCCATGAATGAAATAAAAAACACAAATAGCAGCCTTTAAATTTATCTCCTTTTATTGCCGTTGCGTTTAACAAAGAACCCTTTTATCCACATCTTCCTCTAAATCTTCAATCTCAAACGACGCTTTTCCATCCAACCGGTAATCAAAACAATAACCAGTGCAAACACAAGCGATTTGATCACTCCCATCCATCCGGTTCTGATAATTAGTGGCAATTGGATGCCGATAATGGACAAAAAAATCGCTTCATGCAAGTACGGAAGCAGGTAGCAGGTGAGCGTACTCGTTCCCGCAGGCTTTATTATTTTGAACCATTTTTCTTTTCCTTTTCTATCAACCAGCAATATTAGAAATGCAAAAGTAAGAATGCTGATGGCTGAACAAATCGTCGTCCACGAAGGTGTGGCTCTTATTTTTGAAATGCCCCAGAGTGGCCTTGTTGCAAAACCAAAAACAAAAAGAATACCTGCGATTATAATTAAAACGATTTCAACCTTTACCGTTTTTTCTGAAAACTTCCTGTACAAAGCAGCACAGATGACGCCCAATATGGTAATAGAAGAATTGGATGCATTTCCGAGTCCCAGGGAACCAATGGTATTTTTCAATGAAGACGAAAACATGGAAGGATTCAGTATTACAATAGAATTAAAGATCACAAAAAAGATAAAAAAGACAATGAGTACCAGCAGTTTTCGGTCAGCAAAAAGCGTGATGGTAGCGCAGGCAAAATACGCCCACCCGATCAATCCTAATATGCCCCACCAATGAGGCTTCATCCAGATGATTCCATGAGGTGAGTTACCTTTATAAACCGCGGCCATTACAAAAAGAATCACCAATCCTGATATTTGCAACCAGCGCCACTTTTTGCTTTTTTCTTTTGGATAATCCATCCAGATGAGGAAAAAAGAAACCGTTACTAAAATCACCCAAACTGGGCGAGGCAACAAAGATTGGTTGCTGTAATTTTCCATATTCATCTGGAAAAAACCCATCACAATCAGTGCTATCGAACGAAGAATAATATGCTGAAAAATTTGCGCTTTTGATTCACCACGAGCCTGACGGCTTTGCTGGCTGTAAGGAATCGACAATCCGACAATAAATAAAAATGCAGGAAAAATAATATCGGCAAAACCCATTGCATCTGCCTTTCCAGGAGCATGTTCAAGCCATGCAGGGATGCTTTTATCTGTCCACAGATCATTTACAAAAACCATAAAATACATGGTAAGTGCACGGATAACATCAATGGAAGCAAGTCTTCTTTTAATCATGATATTTATTTATTCACATTCATAGCAGAAAAAACTTTTCTAAAGCAATCAGCCTGGCCGCGATTGTAAGCACTATTCGTAGAATCCGGTGCATAAAATTCTTTCAGAAACAGATCATTGCGGCTCCAGATGGTTTGGAGGATACCCTGGAACCGTTCTTTCATTTGAGGAGTAGCACTTTGCCGGAATCTATACATATCATTCACCTGTTGCGCTCCTGTTTCTCCTGTTCTCCACGGGCAGGTCATTACTTTAAAACCTTTCATAGCGAAATAAACCGCTGTCTGATCAGGCCTTTCATAATGCCAATCACAAATAACCACATCTTTTGGAATCATATCAACCGCTCTGTAAGTATTGTTCTTGCTGGCTTCCCACTCTCCCAGCCCGGTTGTTTTTCCATCGAGAAGGCGATCGCCCCAAATCCACAATTGTCTTCCTTTTTCAGCAAGATGATTGTCGATTTTCCTCACTTCATCTGCAAATATTTCTGCCGGATCGTGCCCGCCACATCGTGGACACTTAGGCATCGCGATATAAAACACTTCATCCATTCCTGCATGAAATGCATTGGCTTCAAACACATCACAAAGCTCATCTATGACTGGAAAAATCACATCATGAATGCCTGGATAAAGAGGACAATAACTTTTGCAATACAGATAATCGGGGTTCGGCCATTCATATTTTACAGGCATTAGGACTGAAGGAGTTTCATCAAACTGAGGATAGGCAGCTAACAATTTTCCTATCCGGTTTCTTTCCGACTGATGCCCCAACAAATTGATCTGTGGAATGATTTGAATGCCGTTTTCTTTACACGCTTTGACTATTTTTTTTACTTCCTTTTTGGATAATGCAAAGCTGTCAATCAGTTCCGGATGACTTTTGAATTCGTAATGATAATCTACCCGGAGAATCAACGTATTTACATGCCTTGGGGCCAGTTCTTTGTTGATGAATGTAACAAAAGAATCAACACCTGTCGGCCTTGGTGCACCAATTGCAAATCCCCGCACAGGCAACGTATCAGCGATAGTTTGCAATGATTGGAAGGGTGCGCTTTTTGCTTCATTAAAAGAAAGAAGTACAGAAGCAATCAATAAGATTACCATCAATTTTTTCATAACAGTCTTGTTTTTATTTTAAAAAAATTATTTCCACATTCCTTCAATCGCTTTTTCGCCTGCATTCCCCGAAGGAGGTAAATGATACATTCCCTCAATAGTGCGCAAAACGCTGTAATGGTTGATAGCGCTGCTGTTTAATTCACGCTTAACCATTGGACCGGCAAAGATGGTAGCAATATGATTATGAAACATGCTGGCCTTTTGATCTTCATCGAAAGTGAGGATGAGAAGGCTGTTATTTTTTTTTGCCCATTTCACATAACCGGAAAGATGATCTTTCAACCATTGATCGCCACGTTTGATCGCGCCAGTGTCACCGTCTAAATCTATGTTATGCATATCATTTCCTTCATTCGGAATCACAAACGACACATTCGGTAATTTCCTAAAATCAGTTGGAAAATCAGTCATCGGTTGGTTGACAGAATCAGGTAATCCGTTTTCTTGGTCACCCTGCCAATCTGCCCATGGATTATGTTTCCTGGCATAATTATAACCTTCTTTTTCCTGGTAACTGCAGTCTAAAAAACCCACCTCCGGTAATGTTTCCGAGTATCCTTTGAAAGTGTATCGCGCTTTGAGGAGCGCTGCCCCAAGATTTGGAGTAGTGTAAGGTCCTTTTCCGAACAAACATGCATCACCATCCACATCCTGAGTGCTGCCGGAAAAAAGTGCCAGGTAATTTGGCTGGCTGGGATGGGTAACTGCTTCCGAATTGGTAAAAAGTGTTCCTTCCTTCGCAAGCTGATTTATATAAGGTGCGTTTTCTGATCCAATTATCTGGTCATACCCATGATTTTCTTCCACCACCACAACGATGTGCAAAGGCTTTGGCAGTTTTATGTTCGATTTACAGGAAATAAAATACAACCCTGCAGCAAACAAAGAAATAATCAGGAAACTGGTTTTGTGCATGATTGGATTTTTCGAATTATTTTTAAAAATGATCAGGTTGCTGATCATAATAAAGAGCAGCGGCGCCAAGCACTCCACCATTTTCCAGTTCTGAAATTTCTAAATGAAAATGTTCAAGTGTATTTGAATAAATGTACGTGTGAATTCGTTGCCACATTGTTTTTTCAAAGAAAGAATATGACTTGCTGATAGAACCGCCAAGGATTATCAATTCAGGGCAATAGGTGTAAAGAATCATCTTGATCGCATTTCCAATATGGGTTCCCAATTCTTCTAAAATCATCGTAGATAACGGATCGCCTGATTGTGCTTTTTGAAAAACAACTTCCCCATTGGTATGATAACAATTTTCGAAGAACTGACCGCTCGCATAATATTCATAATATTTGTCAAGGTAGTCTACACATCCAAATTCGCCGGCGCCCGTATTCAAGCCGGGATATAATTTATCATTAATAATAATGCCGGCACCTAAACCGGTACCAATCGTTAGTCCAATTAAAGAATGCGCTTTCTGCCCTTTACCAAAATATTTTTCCCCAAGAGCAAAACAATTGGCATCGTTGTTTATTAAAACCGGCAGACGATATCTTTCCTCCATCAGTTTTTTTAATTCAACCACTTTCCATGAAGGAATATTTTGCACATCATAAACAATTCCCTTTTCTACATCGACTACGCTTGGAACACCAATACCGATCGCTTTAATATTTCCATCTATCAAAGGATCAACTAATTGAAAGATTACGCGCAACACCTCATCTACAGCGCCATCTGATGGAATGCGCACTGATGCAATATTTTCTAACCGCCCTTCTGACACAACGCCTGCACGCACGTGAGTTCCGCCGAGATCAATACCAATGATTTTTGTCGACATCGTTTTTATTTAAGAATTAAAAATTAAGGGTTGAAAATTAAGAATTGAGACTTCAAACTTGCAGATTCAACTTTCAACCTTCTTCATCTGAATCGTTTTATTTTTAATAATCGGTTTTGCCCAAAAACCAACGCTTAAAATATAACCGAGTGTGATATACAAAAAGAACATTCCTGTTCTTAATCCAAAATGATCGCCAATTGCGCCAATGATCAAAGGAATTACTGCGCCGCCAATAATCCCTGTCAGCAAGATCCCTGAGAAAGCGCCGTGATGCTCTTCCAGCGAATTTAATGCTAATGAAAAAATGATCGGATACATTACAGAGGCAAAAAAACCAACGATTGGAAATGCATATAACGCAACGCGGTCGCTGCCTGTAAACAATCCGATGCTTAAAGTAATGATTGCTAAAATGGTAAATGCGATGAGCACTTTTGCACTGTCCATGATCTTTAATAAAAATAATCCAAGCACACCGCCTGCTGTCATTAATCCCCAGAAATATGCTACAGCATTGGCTCCTGTTGTTTGAGGATCGTAGCGATGATATTCATAAAGGAATTGAGAAATCCAGTTGGCGGTGCCTTGTTCCGTTCCCACATAACAAAACATTGCTATAAAAAACAGGATAACGATCGGCTTTTTTAAAAGATCCAAATGCACTTTTAAAGCGCCGGCTTTCTCATCTTTACTGAGAATTACTTTTGGAAAACGCGAGATTAAAATAACCACAAACATGATGAGGCTTACGGCTGCGAATACCCAATACAATGAAATCCATGGAAGGTTTTGCGGAACAACAGAAGCAAAGATCCGTTGAACCGGGTCTATTTCTCCCTTGTTTGCAAGATTGGTCACCAGGTAAGAATATACAAGTGGACTGATGAAGGAAGCCGCACCAAAAATCAATTGAGCCAATACAGAATTAAATGCATAATTCTCTTCTCCGCCAGAGGTGCGAAGCAAAGGATTGATCACTACCTGGAGCATCGCCATGCCGCAACCAATCAAAAATAACGAGATGATATAACTGGAATAATTAGGAAACAAAACCAGCAGCAGCGAACCGACAAATGAAACCACAAACGCCGCCACCATGATCTTTTTTTCTTTATACTTTTCATTCATAATTCCGGAAGGAATTGACATGACACCATAAGCAATAAAAAATGCAAATGGCAAAATCGCTACTTCCGTAAGGCTGAGATGAAAGCCGGATTTGATATCAGGAATCAAAGCGCCGATGATGTTTGTCAAAAATGAGATCACGAAAAAAGTGAGCATGATCAGGAAGACGATGTAGTAGTTTCTCTTTGCAGTGGTGGTAGTTGCCATTGAATATTAATTATGGATTTTGATGAGGAATGAATTTATTTTACTGAAACACAAATTTTAAAACACGAATTACACCAATTTGAAAAACAAGCATCCACAGTAGACAAACAAATATTTCAATTTGTTATTTTCTCTAAAACCTTTCGATGAAAACTTGTATTGATAACCGTTATAAAACTAAACTAAATCAATTCGTTTATTTGTGAATAAACTTTACAATAAAGAAACAAATATTATTGTTTCTTGTTTTAATTGCTTTCCGCCTTTAACCATGAAATGGGAAACTTCAACTAAACCACTTCCTCCTTCTCCATCCAAACAGGCTTTGTCTGTGAATTATGATCGGCGCTTAAAATGTCTTTATACAATTCTGGTTTTCTTGCATTCTTATACCGGTAGCCACCTGAAAGTTTCAATTTATCTTCCGTCACTGTTGCCATCGCGATTTCATCATTAAAACTTTTTATTTCCACCATCACATCCCCATACGGATCCAGGATCAACGAGTTTCCATTTTTCAGTTGATCGCCATCGTAGCCAATCGGATTGGTAAAAACGTAATAAACTCCATTATCATAAGCTCGTGCAGGAAGCCAGCGCATCAGCCATTGCATTCCTTTTGGGCCGTCAAATTCCATGCGCAAAGGCACAGGATCCAATTCTCTTTTTTGCCAGAGTGCATCATCTACAAAACCTCTTCCAGGCATGGAAGAAGGCGTACACATCGTAACGTGTGGCGCAAAAATAATTTCAGCACCAAGCAAAGAAGTGGCCCTTACATTTTCAACCACATTATTATCATAACAAATTAAAATGCCGCATTTCCAGTCTTTGATATTGAAGACAACATATTCAGTTCCGGGAGATAAATATTTACTGATGAAAGGATGAATCTTTCTGTATTTTGCTTTGAGGCCATTCTTATCAACACAGATGTATGTGTTATACAATTTATCTTCACCATCGATTTCGACAAGTCCCGCTAAAACAGTGACGTCGTACTTTGCAGCGATTTCAATTAATCTTTGCGTACTTTTTCCGGGCACTTTTTCGGCATAGCTTTTTACTTCATCTCTTGTAAGGTCTTTGAAGAAAGTATAAGCGGTGATTGACATTTCATGAAAACTAACTACTTCCACCCCACCCTCTTTTGCTTTTCCGGTTAGTTTATCTATTACTGAAAGATTGTAATCTTTATCGCCGTCTTTCGGCTGAAATTGTGCTACTGCTATTTTTAATGTCTTCATTTTTAATTAAAGATTAAGACTTACGAATTTTAAACCACCCGGAATCATCCTCTACTCCACATTCCATCCTCCAACAACTACCCTCCCTTTTTGTCCATCAAGATCTTTTGTATGAACCCAAACAGAAACTGTTCTTTCTTCTCCCGGCAAAAGCGTAAAATAATTTTCTTTCCAAAAAACAGGAACAACTGATTCGGTGGTCTGTCCTTTTTTTAAATCCATATAAACCATGAATGCTACATGCTGCGATGGATTTTTTAGTTTCACGTCGATGACGGTGTTCTCTCCTTTTTGTGATACCGTTTCGCTCTTTTGCAATTTTACTTTTGGCAATTTTTCCAACAAAGTCAAATCTGCATACTGCGATTGTGGCGTAATGTACCAGGTACTTTTCTTTTCTGCAAGACTGTCTTTTTGCGTTGATAAAACATAAAAATTGTTACTTACCAATTGATGCTGTTTGTCGAACAGGCGCAGATCTAAAAAGTATGTTTTGCTCACATTCAGATTATCTTGAAGAGGAAAAATTTCTTTAGTTTCCAAAGAACCAAGTTCAGAAACCGGCAATGATTTTTTTAATACTGATTTAGAATTCGCATCAAGCACGTAGATATCCGCTGTAAGATCACCTGATTTTTTTGGAGTATTATTCATCACAGCTACCGCCTGGTGACCATAATCATAAAAAATATGCAGTGGCTCATTCGCTACTCTCGCTCCATACAAAGCGCCGGTTGGCATGAGGTAATAATCATAAAACTGCCACCAAAGCTTTGGCCATGAAGCATTGTACATCCATTGAATAATGCCGGTAGCTTCAGGACGATTGGCTTCAAAAGCTTCAAACATGGCACGCATTCCTTCATAATTCATATACTGCGCTTTGCGCAAATAATCTTTCAGATCATTTGGCTTGCCGAGCCTTTCATTCATTGCATTATTATAGGCATCGAGGTTATGAAATTTTCCTCTTGCTGCATGATACAACCAGGAACTGCCGATTGGCCACAAAGAATCTTTTGGAATCATTTTTTCCAGGCTTTCCAAAACAGGAACCTGCGGGCCAGGGCCGGTTTCGGTGTTGAAACCAAAGGCGCCCCCATAAGAAGTATCGATGTACCAGTAAGCCGGTGGAACATAATCATAAGGGCCACGCATTTTCATTCCTGTTGGCCCGGTGATCTCACTCTTCCATTCCTTCGCAGATTGAGCATAAGGACGTGTCGGATCCTGCTCTTTTAAAACTGCCAAATATTTTGTTTCCAGTTCCGGCCTTGGCCATTTGTCGCTTCCGTAAAGCCAAAGAAAAATGCTCGGATGATTTCGTAGCCAAACGATCTGGTCATTCCATGATGTGGCAGCAACATCCATCTGATCGGGAGTGACGATGCAGCCATATTTGTCTTCGTAATTTCCTCCAAAAATCCCTTTCCATTCCCATTGACAACTGAAACCAACCATGACCAAAATTCCTTTTTCAT
>Ga0207667_10000321_pt1 | contig 66544 bp, 55 predicted proteins | sample KBSCornC52_FD_184301 | JGI IMG/M metagenome (GOLD analysis project Ga0207667, IMG submission 184301) | Corn rhizosphere microbial communities from Kellogg Biological Station, Michigan, USA - KBS Corn C5-2 (SPAdes) (version 2) | ecosystem: Host-associated > Plants > Roots > Rhizosphere > Soil ... | reverse complement strand
TTTTATTTCGGCCGGGATGCCGGGGCCATTATCGGTAATAAAAAGGGTTACTTCTTTATCCTCAACGCATGCCGAAATGGTGATGGCGCCATCGGTTACGTTTTTATCGTGAAGCACATCAATGGCGTTATTTACCAGGTTTATGATGGTGCCGCGCAATTTGCTCTCATCACCAGGCACCACAAGCCAATCCGGTATATTTTTGGTGATGGTTACCCGCTCAATGCCGGCCCTTGCTTCGGCTTGTTTAATGGCTTCGGATACTATTTTATCTACATTAACCGATACCTTGGTTATTTTGGTTTCTTTAATGAAATCAAGGAAGTCGTCGAATATTTTGGAAGCCTGCTCGGCCGATTGATCAATCAAATCAACCATTTCGCTGGTGTCGCCTTCTTCGCGCATCAAACCTGTAATAAATTTAATGTTCTTTATAGGCGACCGCAGATCATGCATCACCATGGCCAATACCTGTCCAACAGCCGAAAGCTTTTCCTTCTGGATCAGTTTTTCGTTTAATTCGGCATTGCGGATAGCCTGGGCTGCGTTTTGTACGAACAGTTTCAGCAGGTACATTTTTTCTGTCTTCAGTTTGCCATGGTTTTTAAGCAGGGCAAAAACCGAATAGTTATCCAAACGGGCCAATACAAGGTCGTTCAGTTGTATCACTTCGTCGCGTTCAATAGAGATGTCTTTTACACGCGCTATCAATTCGTCCAGGTTCACCTTTTCTTCAAAGGCGCCTATCGAGAATAGTTTTTCGTAAACATAACCATCATGCAGTTTGCCCAGCAGGGCCATATCGGTTTCGAGCGAACCGGCCAGTTGGTCGAGTATGTTTTTTAATAGCGAGGTGAGCTGGAGGTGATTTAAACCGATGGATGCAATTGATTCGATCAGTTTTTCCAGGTTACGCAGTTTGTTATAATCGGTAACGGCTTTGGTGGCTATCTGGATGATCTCCTCGGATGCATAAGGCTTGCAATGGTAGCCAACGTTCTGGCCCGCCTGTTCAACAATTTCTTCGATGGTGCAATCGCTGTAGGCAGTAATAAATACTATTTCGGCTTTAACATCATATTTCCTGATTTCCATAGCAGTCTCCAGGCCATTGATGCCCGGCATGCGCATGTCTAAAAATATTACAGCATACGGGTGCCCGGTTTCAACGGCATGGCGTACTTTGTGAATACCTTCGTGGCCGTTGGATGCTTTATCAACCGTAAAAACCGGGATGTTGCGGGTACGCGGGGCAAGCAATGTGGCGGGTGCGTCAAACAAAATGTTTACTGCATTATTGATACCATATTGCTCCTGCGACATGCTGCGCGGAACCAGAATATCTTCTATGTTGTCGCGTACCATTTCTTCGTCATCAATCACAAGGACAGAGGTGTTAAGCTCGTTCATCATATTGTATTTTATTAGGTATAATATTTTGAAAACAACTGATACACAGGATAGGAGATGTAACAGTTATTATGCGGGCTTATACGGGGATGGTTTATATTTTGTTATAATTAAATAATATATGTTCCGGTAAATTCAATTTTCGTTACAGGTAAGCAACAGGTCCGGTACGGAAAAACGCCGGATATTTTATTGTGTCAGACCGACGCATTTCGTGTGGAATGGACAAGTATTATTTGGTTATTTTAAGCTGATGATAGGTATTGTTAAGTTGATTTTATAACAAAACGTTTAAAAAAAAGCCTCAGGTGCAGACCTGAAGCTTTAACCAGCCCGGGGGAGACAGGCCCCGAAAGCAACCCCTAATTAACTAAGATATCGTACACGTTGGTAGCGTCCGGGATAGTTATAAACTGCCCGTTTACCCAGTAGCCCCATATTTGGTTATTGCCATCGGAACAGCCGCCGATATACAAATTATTGCCAATACCATCAATACAGGTGGCTATGCTGTTGTTAAATTCGGTGGTGGTAAGGCTCAGCATTTTTCCATTCCGCCAATATTTGGCCGAGCCGTTTGATTGTGCCAGCACGTACACATTACCTCCCGAAACGTAAAGGTTTCTGCCCGGGGCAACGCCCCTGTTGTTGGGATTAGGTTTTAACAATGTAGGGGTGCCATTTGTCCAATACTGATTAATGCCACTTATGACGCCTGCAAGGTACAGGTCCGGGCCCGATACAAAAATGGAGTTGGCTGATGCCGAGGTTACGTTGGATAGTACCGTAGGCGTGCCGTTTACCCAATAGGCTGCATTCATGTTATTGCCGCTATTGGTTGAAATATTGCCACTGATATAAACGGTGCCGCCACTAACGGCCATGCCGCCTATTAATCCTGCAACACCCTGTGTACCCTGTTGATTAAGCAAATAGTTTAGTGTTGAATTTTGCCAGTTTACCAGGATATAACTGGAATTAAACGGATTGTATAACTGACCAGCGGTGTAAACAGTTGCCCCCGAAACAAAGATAGATTGTACATAACCAGTTTCGCCGTTTGATGGAAGCACTACTGCGGGGCCCGCATTTTTCCAGTATGCGGGTTGCAGGCCGGTTGCTGCGCCGCCAACGTAAATATCTTTATTAGATACCGCGATGGAGTTTACCAATCCGTTCAGGCCGTTGGCATCGGCCGGCAAATCGGTGCGGACGCCGTTTTTCCAATAGCAAAAGCCCGATGCCGTGCTGCCCAGCACATAAACAATATGCTTTGCGTAGGTAAATACCGGTCCGGTAGCAGTGCCGCCTGCCGTGGTTACCGTTATGGGGCCACTGGTGCCGCCGGCCGGGGCCAATACCGAAAGTTGCGTGGTGGTAGCAGTTTTAAGTATAGCGGGAGTGCCGTTAAAGTTAACCGTATTATTTGCCAGGGTTGTACTAAAATTGGTGCCGTTGATAAATACCAGCCCGTAAACATCGCCCTTTATGGGTGCAACAGAAGTGATTGTTGGCGCCGGCGGGTTGAGTGCCGTAACTGTTGTGATATGCGGGCCGCCGCCCGTTTCAGGCGCTTCATTTGATTTTTTGCAGCCCTGGCTAAAGCCCGAGATGATAAATAAAATGGCAGCGAACAGTTTTGTGGTTTGTTTTAATTGAATATGCATGGTAGTAGGTGCTTGTAAACTGTTATAAAAAATTGCGTCATTATAAAAGCGCCCGCATCAAGGAGGGGGCGAATGATGCAGGTTTTACCGGCCTGTGGCTATATTGCACACGGTACGATGGTACTTCTAAGTTGATAATTTTTACGCTGCACAGCAATCCCCTTTTTGAGTGAGTTTTTGGCGGCTATCGGTGAGCTATAGCGCGCCTCGCCTGGCAACAGTACGCAAAATAAAACTACATTCATTGCCATGCACACCTATTTGCACTTAAGGTATTTGATGGGTAATAACCTTTATGAGTGATAATGAGAAATCAATACAGGAATAAGGAGGTATATATTACGCTGCGGCAAAGTGGACAAGCTGATGCTTATTGATTCGTTGGCAGCCGTTCAAAAGCCCCGGATTATTCTTCAAATAATTTTGCCTTAACACTAATGAACACTTATCTTTCCCACAAAACCCCGGCACTTTACAATGCAACCCACAAGTTACAAAACCTATGAAAACCTCTCCATCGCCCGATAATACTACAGATATTTTACTTATCGGCGCCGGCATAATGAGCGCAACGCTGGCGGTACTTTTAAAGGAACTCGACCCGGATTTGAAAATTGAGATTCATGAAGTATTGGACAGCCCTGCACAGGAAAGCTCCAATGCCTGGAACAATGCCGGGACCGGGCATGCGGCCCTTTGCGAGTTAAATTATACACCCGAGAAAAGCGACGGCAGCATTGATATTTCCAAAGCGTTGGAAGTAAATACCGAATTTGATCTTTCGCGGCAGTTCTGGGCTTACCTGGTCAAAAAGGGCGCCATTAAAGACCCGCAATCTTTTATTCATGCCGTTCCTCATTTAAGTTTTGTTCGGGGTGCGGATAATGTGGCTTTCCTGAAAAAACGTTTTGACGCGCTGTCGGCAAATCCCTTATATCATGGTATGGAGTTTACCGACGATAAGGCCGTAATTGCCGGATGGGTACCGCTGGTAATGGAGGGTCGCGATCCTGCGGAAGAAGTTGCGGCAACCCGCATGCAAACCGGTACCGATGTGGATTATGGTGCGCTTACCCGCAACCTGCTGGACTCGCTCGTGAATAAAGACGATGTTGCCATCAACTACCTGAGCCAGGTGCAGGACTTGCATCGCGAAGGGGACTTGTGGCGCGTGAAGTTAAAAGATGAAAAAACAGGGCATCACCGCGATGTTTTTTCGAAATTCGTGTTCATTGGCGCCGGGGGTGGCTCGCTGCACCTGTTGCAGAAATCAGGGATACCCGAAGCGCATGGCTATGCAGGTTTCCCGGTAAGTGGCGTTTGGCTGCGCTGCGATAATCCTGAAATAGCTAAACGTCATCATGCAAAAGTATATGGCAAGGCATCGGTTGGCTCGCCGCCGATGTCGGTGCCACACCTTGATCTGCGCAACATCGACGGTAAAATGTCCCTGCTTTTCGGGCCTTATGCCGGTTTTTCAACCAAGTTTCTCAAACACGGTTCGTTCCTGGATATGTTCAGTTCCATCGACCTGCAAAATATAATACCCATGCTGGCCGTGGGCCGCGATAACCTGGCGCTTGAAGAATACCTGATCGGGCAGGTGTTTGAATCGAAGGAGGCCCGTTTTGATGCCCTCCGCGAGTTTTTCCCGCTGGTAAACGAGCACGATTGGCACATTGAAGTAGCCGGTCAGCGTGTACAGATCATTAAAAAAGATGACAAACGCGGCGGCACGCTGCAATTTGGTACCGAACTGGTAGGCGCAGCCGACCATAGTTTAATCGCGATGCTTGGCGCATCGCCGGGTGCGTCTACCGCAGTCTGGATCATGGTGAAACTTGTAGAAACCTGCTTCGGCGCAAAATTAATGAATGAAGGATGGGCCGATAAACTGAAGGAGATCATTCCTTCTTACGGACAGTCGCTTATCGAAAACACCGTGCTTTGTCAACAGGTGAGAGCCGAAACCGCGGCCGTCTTAAACATCAAAAACATTGCACCATGATAAGGGCCTATCTTTTAAATACCGGCGAGGATGGCAATTCGCACGTAAAACGTGGCAGCATCAGCGATGCTGCTTTGGTAGGCGCAGATAGCGTCTATTTTAAGGAAACACCGGCGCACTCCTCGTTCGACTGGCACGATGCGCCTGCACTGCAATATGTCATCACCCTTTCGGGTACTCTCGAGTTTGAAACCAAAACCGGCGAAAAGTTCACTATTTATCCCGGCGATGTGCTGGTGGCCACAGATGATACCGGCACCGGCCATAAGTGGCGGCTGATTAACGATGAACCCTGGAAACGGGTATATGTTATCTACAAACCGGGTGCAGATACGCATTTTGTGCCTGATGAACGATGAAGTCGGCTGTTACCGACCGTAAGCATTGTAATACTCTTGGGCATTCTTCTCAAATGGCATCATTAACGCAATGTTCTTCTTTTCGGTATCGGTAAGCTCGGCGGTTACATCGTTGCTGATGGGCACATACCAGGCTTGTTGGCTAAAAAGCAAGCTTAACAAGGGCTTTTTAAAAGTGTACCCATGCCGCGCAAATATCGAATTGCGGAGCACCAGCAAATCAGCTTTCTTCAGATTGGCCACCTGTTCTTTGGTCAATATGTCGGTAGATGGGTTTAATTTTGCCAGATCTTCCGATGTGGTGGCGAATCTCGTTTGGTTATAATCTTCATCGCCTTCCTTAACTTTTATCGCTTTATATTTGTTCCAGTCCACATACTGGCCGGCATCAATTTTCCAGTTGGGGTTATAACGGAAAAGCTTTTTGGTTAAAGAATAACTGTGTGACGGTATTTTGTCGCTGCCCGGATCCCAATTGCCTTTCAAAAGGCTATCGCCCTCGGCAATACTGAATTTATACACGCCATCGGCTTTTTCGTCGGCTCCGCCTTTAAACATAAACTGGTATTTTGAGCCGGCTTTTACCATGTTGCAGTTAAAAAACCGCACTTTTCCGGCTATTACGGTATGTCCTTTTACTTTGCTTGAGTTGATGCTATCAATGGAGATATTAATTTTATTGAACGTGTCGTCTCCATTACCCATATCATCGCTTGTAGAATCGCCTGGCGTAACTTCGGGGCCGAATTCCCCGACCCAATAACCAATTAAATCATTTTGGTTGTTTATAACCAGGTTATCAGTAGCTGCCGGAACAGGTATTTTTGATTTGCTCCCGGTGGATGATGTTTGGTCCTGGTCGGCTTTATTTTTAATGGCACTGCCGCCGCAGCTTTGCAGGTATAAAAGTGCCGCTACGCAGCCAATACGGATGAAAAGTTTCATGAATAGGATTTTGATCTAAATATAAATATTGCGACGGGAATGTCAAGATTAAAAATATGTTAAGCGGAGGGGGTACAGTTACCGGTACGAATTAACCCGGCTGCCATTGGCTACGGTTATTAAAATGTCTTTGGTGACCGGTTTGGCAATAAAATCCTTTACAAAATCATAACCCAGGGCCCGGTTAATATCTTTTGGGATGATAGAAGCTGACACAATATAAACCGAAATTTTTTTGCATAACGTTGGATAAATTACTTCCAATGCGTCGAGCACATCCCAGCCACTATAGCGCGGCATAATCAGGTCAAGGAAAATAACATCAGGCAGGTTACTGCGGTCGTCGCGGTTTTTTTTGATGTAATCAACAAATTGCAAACCATCATGAAAATATAGCGTGTGTTTAAAAACAGGGTACCTGATCAGATTGAGCTTCATAATTCGTTGGTCTAACTCATTATCATCTACAATACACAGTGTACTCATGAGGGAAAGGGTGTTGAATAATAAACAATTATACTCATCGCAGCCGGATTTGTTGCGTGTTAATTATCCACAGCGTGTTACTATTGAACGGGAATTATCCACATTGTTGTTTTTGGATGAAATTATTTGATGGAGGGCGTAACCTTTGGGAGGTCTATCGCCTGACGATTATACTATCCTACCTTAACCCTGCATTAATCCCTTCCAACACCGAACTCCCCGGACAAAGTTCATCTTTGCCTAAACTATTCAGTGCCTTTTCGGAAGTTTGAATGATCTCGTGCAGATCAGCAGATTCCGGTTCAATGTAAAGCAATCCGGTAAGGATATCATTTTTATTGCGGGCGGTTTGCAGTGCGGTTATGGCAGCCAGGCGGTCATAAGGATCGGTATGAGCTGCCAGTTTTTCCAGGTGGATATGGGAGCCGTCGTGCAGTTCAATATCCATACCTGTGCCGGTGGCATAACGGGTGGTTATTTCGTCTTTTGCGGGCACAAAATCAACCAGCGCAGTGGTTTCCATGTGCTCGCGCACGTAATCGTATGATTTGGTTGAACCCGGGTTATTGTTGAAAGTAACGCAGGGCGATATCACATTAATAAACGCAAATCCCGGATGCTCTATAGCGGCTTTAATCAGCGGGATGAGTTGCTCTTTATCACCCGAAAAACTTTGGGCAACAAAGGTTGCGCCCAGTTCCAGCGCCAAACCGGCCAGATCAACCGGCTGAAAAGGGTTTGCAGCGCCTTTTTTGCTTTTGGAGCCGGCATCCGCAGTGGCGGAGTCCTGCCCCTTGGTGAGGCCGTAACAACCGTTGTTCATCACTATGTAAACCATATTCAGGTTGCGACGGATCACATGTACAAATTGCCCCATGCCTATGGAAGCGGTATCTCCATCGCCTGAAACGCCGATGTATAGCAAATCGCGGTTGGCCATATTGGCGCCGGTGGCTACCGATGGCATACGCCCGTGTACCGAGTTAAAGCCATGCGAATTCCCCAGGAAATAAGTAGGCGTTTTTGAAGAACAGCCTATGCCCGATAGTTTGGCAATACGATGCGGCGCAACCGAAAGCTCAAAACAGGCCTGTATGAGGCAGGCGCTGATAGAATCGTGCCCGCAGCCGGCGCACAAGGTTGATATAGCGCCTTCGTACTCCTTGGTGGTATATCCCAATTCGTTTTTTGGCAATCCGGGGTGGCGGAATTTGGAACGTATATAAGTCATGGTGATGGTTACTGGTGGTAGATAAGCGATTTAGCCGGTGATAAATTTTTACTGATCTGGTTGATGATGGCGTGCGCAGTAATAGGCATGCCATCGTAATTAAGTACAGAAATCAATTTTTGCGGACTTGCATCCAGTTCGTTGATGAGTAAACTGCGCATCTGGCCGTCGCGATTTTGTTCAATTACAAACACTCTTTCGTGGGTGTCGATAAAATCATTAACCGTTTTATTAAAAGGGAAGGCTTTTATCCGCAGCGCATCAAAAGACACATTGCCCAGGCTCATGGTATCCATAGCCTCTTCGGCAGAGTAAGTTGAAGTGCCGAAGAAAATGACGCCATAAGCGCTCTTGTTTTCTTTTTGATATAGCTCCGGGGCTGGTACCATATCCTTGGCGGTATCCCATTTTTTCAGGAGGCGGTCCATGTTGCGGGCGTAAACGCGGCCATCTTCGGTATATGCAGCATATTCATCGCGCGAGGTTCCCCGGGTAAAAAATGAGCCTTTGGTGGGGTGGGTGCCGGGGATGGTGCGATAGGTGATCCCGTCGCCATCTACATCCAAATACCGTCCGAATCGTTGCGTTTCTTCCAGTTCCTGTGCATTGAGCACCTTGCCGCGATTATACTGTTTGCTGTCATCCCACACCAGCGGATCGGTCATGTGATCATTCATGCCCAGGTCAAGGTCCGTCATCATGATGATAGGTGTTTGCAGCAATTCGGCCAGGTCGAATGCCTCTGCCGTCATCTCAAAACATTCTGCAGGGGTAGATGGAAACAGCAAAACCTGTTTGGTGTCGCCATGTGAGGCATATGCCGCCGATGTAATATCCGATTGCTGTGTCCGCGTAGGCATCCCGGTGGACGGGCCTGTCCGTTGCACATCAATCAATACGGATGGTATTTCAGCAAAATAGGCCAGGCCCAAAAATTCATTCATTAACGATAGTCCCGGTCCGCTGGTGGCGGTAAAGGAGCGTGCACCGTTCCAGTTGGCGCCAATCACCATGCCTATGGCGGCCAGTTCGTCTTCGGCCTGTACAATGGCATAGTTTTTCCGGCCGGTTTCTTTATCCACCCGTAGTTTTTTGGCATATTTTTCAAAGCCCTCAACTACCGAGGTGGATGGGGTGATTGGATACCAGGCCACCACCGTAGCGCCGCCATAAACCGCGCCCAGGCCGCAGGCGGTATTGCCATCAACCAAAATTTTATCACCTACCAGGTTGCGTCTTTCCAGCCTCAACTCTAATGGACTGTAATGCTCATTTACATATTTTATACCCAGCTGCAGCGCTTTTACGTTGGGCACTATCAGTTTCTCCTTACCGTTAAACTGCTCCGAAAGCAGTTGCTCCAGCACCTGGAACTCAATACCTAACAGCGCCGATAAAGCGCCCACATACACAATGTTTTTAAACAATTGCCGCTGCCGCGGATCGCTGAATTCGTTATTGCACAGTTCCGTGAGGGGTACGCCAATGTAGTTTACATCTTCGCGCACCAATTCGGGGTGCAGCATTTTGGTGCTATCGTACAAAAAATAGCCGCCGCTTTTTACCGAGCTCACGTCATCGGGCATGCTTTGCGGGTTTACGCAAACCATTAAGTCCACGCCTTCGCGCCGGCCCAGGTATCCTTTTTCGCTTACACGTACCTCGTACCAGGTAGGGAGGCCCTGTATGTTTGATGGGAATATGTTTTTTGGTGTAACCGGTATTCCCATCCGGAAAATTGCTTTTGCAAAAAGATTATTGGAGCTTGCCGAACCGGTACCGTTTACATTGGCAAAACGAACCACAAAATCATTTACTTTACTACTACCCATTGTTTTAACATGCTTTGGTAACCTTATATAAATATTGCTGCATATCCCAGGCCGATGTGGGGCATCGCTCGGCGCATAGTCCGCAATGCAGGCAAACGTCTTCATCCTTAACCATTACCCGTTTAGTTGGCAATACGTCCGATACATATAAATCCTGCGTTAAATTTAATGCAGGCGCTTTTAACCTTGTTCTTAAATCATCCTCTTCGCCATTCATGGTAAAGGTGATGCATGACGTAGGGCAAATGTCCATACAGGCGTCGCACTCAATGCAGCGGTCTTTTTCAAATACCGTTTGCACGTCGCAATTGAGGCAACGGTGTGCCTCTTTTAAAGCTGTTTGAATGCTGAAGCCTAATTCAACTTCCACCTTCCTGTCGGATAAGGTAGCCGTTTTTGCAGCGTGGGGCACCGCGTAACGTAAATCATTTACGATATCACTATCGTAACTCCACTCGTGGATGCCCATTTTCTGGCTCACCAGGTTGGTAAACGGCGCAGGCCTTTCGGTAAGCGGTTTTTCCTGGCAATACTGATGTATGGAAATAGCTGCCTGGTGCCCGTGTGCCACCGCGGTGATCACGTTTTTGGCCCCAAAAGCCGAATCGCCCCCGAAGAAAACTTTTGGGTTTGATGATTGAAAAGTAACTTCATCAACAACCGGCATTCCCCAATCATTAAACGCTACACCGGCATCCTTTTCTATCCAGGGGAAAGTATTTTCGAGCCCTACGGCAACCAGCACGTCATCAGCCTCAATGAAAACCTCCGGCTCGCCGGTTGGCACCAATGATCGCTTGCCTTTGGCATCATAAACTGCATGTACTTTTTCAAAGGTCATGCCTTTCAGCTTGCCATCCTCAACTACGAATATTTTAGGTACGTGGTTGTCCAGTATGGCAATATCCTCGTGCAGGGCGTCTTCTTTTTCCCAGGGCGATGCCTTCATTTCGGCAAACGGACTGCGTACTACAACTTTTACTTCGTTGCCACCCAGGCGGCGCGATGTACGGCAGCAGTCCATAGCAGTATTGCCGCCACCCAACACAATAACTTTTTTTCCTATGGTATGGGTATGTTCAAAGGCTACGCTCGCCAGCCAGTCGACACCAATATGGATGTTTGCAGCGCCTTCCTGGCGGCCGGGGATAATTAAATCGCGGCCACGGGGCGCGCCGGTTCCCACAAAAACCACGTCGTATTCTTTGTCCAATATTTCTTTCAGGCTCGATACATAAGTTTTAAACTGTGTATGGATGCCCATATCCAGGATATAGTTAACCTCTTCGTCCAATACGTTTATGGGCAGCCTGAATGATGGTATCTGGCTGCGCATCATGCCGCCGCCGGCTTCCTGTTCATCGTATAAATGTATTTCGTAACCCAGCGGCGCCAGGTCACGCGCTACCGTGAGCGAAGCCGGTCCGCCGCCTATGAGGGCTATCCGCTTCCCGTTTTTTACAAAAGGCGCCTGTGGCATCCGCGATTTTACATCTTCTTTGTTATCGGCAGCCACGCGTTTCAGCCGGCAAATGGCTACGGGTTCTTCTTCAATTCTTCCGCGCCGGCAAGCTGGTTCGCAGGGGCGGTCGCAGGTACGGCCAAGCACACCCGGGAATACGTTCGATTCCCAGTTAATCATGTATGCCTCGGTGTATTTTCCTGCTGCTATCAGCCTGATGTACTCAGGCACGGGCGTGTGCGCGGGGCAAGCATACTGACAATCCACAACCTTGTGGAAGTATTCCGGATTTTTACTATCTGTAGGGTTCAACTATAGTTTATTATTGGTACACAAATGAAAGAAATCATTTAAATAAAAAGTAGAAATAATTGATAATTATTGAACGGTTTGTACAAACGGCAGGCAATTTAGACCGACGCAGGTTTTCCAAAACGTTTCGGAGAGGTAAGTTACAGCATCAATTTAACATTGGCATAATTAATTTTTAACTTATTAACACTCTATCAACCCTGTAAACCTGCGTTTTACGGGGCATGCTACTACTCCCTAATATTTACCTATATTCGCTATTCATAAACGCACATTAACTCTTAAACCTTAAAATTATGTACCAGCTTATTGCCAAATGGACCATCTTACCCGGAAAAGAAACTGAAGCGGTTGCCGCGCTCAAAAAACTCGCAGTCCAGGTAAAGGAAGAAGAACCCGACACCCTTATTTATTTAGTGAACACACCCGATTTTGCGCAAACCAATTTGCCGATACCATATGCCGGGACGGTTACTTTTTTTGAGGGATATAAAAACAAAGATGCATTCCTGGCCCATTTAAATGGCCCGGCTTTTACCGGTTTTGTAAAGGCACATGGCGACCTATTTTTACAAAGCAACGGCCAGGCTTTTGTTATTGTGGAAACCCTGAAACACCAGGCCGGGTTTATCCGGAGCACGGAGGTTTAGTTTAAAACTGTATATATTTCAGCATAAAAAAAGCCCCGGGTCTTTCGATCCGGGGCTTTGGAGTATCAAATAATAATATCGCTTACAAATAAGATTGCAATAACCTCGATTTTGAGTTTTGGCGCAGGCGCATCAGCGCTTTGTCTTTTATCTGCCTTACGCGTTCGCGTGTCAGGCTGAATTTTTCGCCAATTTCCTCTAATGAGTGAGCGGTAGCGCTTTCAAGTCCGAAGAATAATACCAGCACTTGTCTTTCGCGTTCGGCTAAAACACCCATCGAGCGTTTAATTTCCTGCGACAAGGAGTTGGTGATCAGTTCGCTATCGGTGCTGGCATCAGTGCTTTGCATTACATCGAGCAGGGTGTTTTCTTCGCCTTCAACAAAAGGTGCATCAAACGACAAATGGCGACCCGAATTAGACAGGGAATCAGCAATTTTTTCAACAGTGGTTTCCAGGTCTTCAGCCAGTTCTTCCGGCGTTGGAGCTCTTTCAAATTCCTGTTCTAATTTCGATGATGCCTTGCGGATCTTGCTCAGCGAGCCTACCTGGTTAAGGGGCAAGCGCACAATCCTGCTCTGTTCGGCAACAGCCGAAAGGATAGATTGCCTGATCCACCATACCGCGTACGAAATAAATTTAAAACCTTTGGTTTCGTCAAAGCGTTTTGCGGCTTTTATTAAACCCAGGTTACCTTCGTTTATCAGGTCGCCCAGGGTGAGGCCCTGGTTTTGGTATTGTTTTGCAACCGATACCACAAAACGCAGGTTAGTTTTTGTTAACCGTTCCAGGGCGGCCTGGTCGCCCTCGCGTATCTTTTGCGCCAGGATAACTTCTTCCTGCGCAGTTATTAAGTCAACCTTCGCAATCTCGCTCAAATATTTATCAAGCGACTGTGATTCGCGATTGGTAATTGATTGTGTTATTTTTAATTGTCTCATGTATCGTCTGCAAAGCTACCGAAAGTAATGTGGTTGTAATGTAAAGTAATTGGCAGAATGCAGATTTATTCACGAAATGTTAGTATATGCGCTTCCGGCAGTAAATGTGCTGAATCGCCAATTTTTATTTGGGACAGCTATTTATTGAACAAATGATATATCTTAATTAACAAATGAAGCACTTGCTCCAATGATAACCAATTATATTTGAAACCTATGAACATCAAATTTAAACTCATGAAATTAAGCGCGTTGTGCTTCGCCCTTGCCTTTTTTATTACCGGAAACCTTTTTGGCCAGATACCCTCAATTATTCAAAAAAATGACCGTCATGCCTTGTTGGTTGATGGCAAACCTTTCCTGATTTTGGGCGGCCAGGTCCACAATTCAAGTGGCTGGCCCGGTATGCTGCCGCAGGTTTGGCTATCAGCCGAAAAAATGCATGTAAATACGCTGGAGGTTCCAATTTACTGGGAGCAGCTTGAAGCGCAGCAAGGGCATTTTGATTTTTCGGTAGTGGATGCACTGCTTTCGCAGGCCAGGCAACATCATATCCGGCTGGTACTGCTGTGGTTTGGCACCTGGAAAAACGGCAGCAATCACTATATGCCCGACTGGATGAAACGTGATGCCACAAAGTATCCAAACATCACCGGCAAAAACGGACAGGCTATCGATTCACCCTCGCCGCATAGCAACGCTACGCTTGATGCCGATGTTAAGGCCTTTTCTGCGGTGATGCGCCATTTAAAGGCCGCTGATCCGCAGCATACCGTTATCATGGTTCAGGTTGAAAATGAATCGGGCTCGTGGGGAAGCATACGCGATTATTCGCCATTGGCACAAAAACTATTTGAAGGGCCGGTACCTGCCGAATTGCTGAAACCCGAACTGCTAAAAGCGCTTAACCGCCCTGCAGTTACGGGGGGTAATTGGCATGAGGTTTTTGGCGACCGGGCAGATGAATATTTTCAGGCATGGTCGGTTGCGCGGTATATTGGCAAAGTTGCTGCGGCGGGCAAAGCCGAATATGCATTGCCGCTGTATGTTAACGCCGCCCTGCGCGATCCTTTAACCAACCCAACCGCCAATAATTATGAAAGCGGTGGTCCCACAGACAATGTGATCCCCATTTGGAAAGCAGCAGCGCCAGCTATAGACCTGCTGGCGCCGGATCTTTATTTTTCGGGCAGTGAGAGGATGCTGAAGGTATTGGATTTATATAGCCGGCCTGATAATGCCCTTTTTGTACCCGAAGCGGGTTTTACACCGCTCAACGCAAAATACTTGTACGAGGTACTTGCCCGCGGTGGCATTGGCTTTTCACCTTTTGGTATCGACGATAATGGCGCGGGTGAAACGGCGAAAGAAACTGAACAGCGCCTGGCCCCATTTGCGCAGGAATATGCTATGGCAGCCCCCATGATGCGCGAACTGGCCCAATGGGATTTTGACGGAAAGATAAAAGCGGTTACTGAGCGCGAGGACCACGCGGAACAAACGCTTGATCTGGGCAACTGGCAGGCAAAAGTATGGTTCGGCGGCGATGGCCGCGGTAACGAGGCCCCGGTTTATACCCAGCCAACAGGCAAGGTGATGTTTATACAACTTAACCCCAATACGTTTATAGCCACCGGTACCCGTTGCCATATTACTTTTAGCCCAACCGGCGCCAACGCAGGCCAGGCCTGGCAATACCTGAAGGTTGAAGAGGGCCATTACGAGAACGGCGTATTCAAAATGCTGCGTATCCAAAACGGAGACGAAACAGATTGGGGCGGCCCCGGTTTTGGCGCCAGGCCAACAGTGTTGAGGATTTCGTTGGTGGTAAGGTAAGAAGAAAGCTTTCGTTACAATCGTTGGAATTTTCCGAATAAAAGAAGAATGTGATGACAACAAAGGCTTCTTGCAATTGTGTGCTTTATTGTTTATCTTTATATTGATTGCAACGTGAGTGTTTGAGATTCTGCGATCATTTAACAACATCTTTAAACCTTGCCCGCGCCCGTTTATTAAAAACCAAAACCAAACCGCCATGCCGCCTGAACTTACCAAACTGCTCACCTACCTGAATGCTTCCGTTGCTGATTTTGTGCCTGTTGAAGCAAAATATTTTGCCCGTTTAAAAGAATTGCTGGTGTTCCATAACATCATACCGGACACCCAGGCTGTTGATCGCACTAACTTCAGCGAGTTTGTAAAGCAATTTCAAAGTACGGTGATGAATGATCCCCGCCCGGATGGTATCCCGGGTGCAAATACGCTTTGGGTAATGCAGCAGGACTGGGCCGGTACGCGGGGTATCACGCTGGTAAAATCGGGCATACCCAATGATCCTTTTAAAGGGGCGCCGCTGGCTTTTGTATTACGATCAGATGTGGCAGTGTTTTACCGCAGCTTTTATGACGAAATTCATGCTAACGGTGGGGTAGTTACTTCGGATGGTGCACTAAGGCCCTTATCTGATGTTGTTGGTCCGGGCCGGTCGGCTACGTCCATGCATTATACCGGGATTGCATTCGATGTAAATATTGCCTCGGGCATGGGCAACCCGGCGGCCGATCCATATATTATCGAGCGTGTAGGAACCCGACACTGGCAGGTGTGGAACCGGGTTTCAGCCCCCAACGGCGATCAGAAGACGTTGAATGCTGTTGTTTACAATAAAAATAACAACACCATAAGCACCGCCCCGTTGACTGCGCAGGTGATTGATTTTAGCGGCATAGCCAAAAAGAACGGCCTTTCGGACATCGGCAACAGGAGTTGTTTTCCCGGCCAATATATTTGCGCCGAATGGTGGCATTTTCAATGCGAAGAAGTGCTGGTGCCCTATATCAGCCAGTTTGGCGCCGAACTGCTAACCGTTTACCCCCAGGCTAAATTGATAGCCAACGCACCTATATGGGCCGCCAAACAAAAAATATACAAAAAGGACTGGAATTGATTGTGCCTCCGCTCGTTAATCATTTGCCAATTGTTCCTTCATATAAGCCATAAAGCTGTTCAGTCCGGGATTGTAATAGCCTGATGGTTTTTCGTTCTCTTTAATAAGCAATTTTAAAAAATCTGGTTTATAATATTTAAGTACGGCTGCATACAGTTCGGGGAAACAGGGATCGTCAGCAGCGCGCCGGCTATAACTGTATGAACTGTCTTCGCGCTTTTTGGCAATGGCCTCAATCAGCCTGATTTTATCAGCCGAAACCATCGGTTCAAAATATTTCAACATTACACTGTATGGCGTGCCTGATTCAATCGATTCGATCAGCTTCCGGTAGTTTTTTTCATGATCAAACAACCTGAATACAAATTCGGCCCCGCCATCCTTTCTATCACGCATCAGGCTGCGTGCTTTCGTTAGCATTTTGGTCCGGAATTTTTTTGCCTCTTCAGCATCAAGCCTTCCTATGGTAAAAAGATAATCGTCGAAATTCAGTGTATAAGGCAGAAGCTGCTTTTTTATAGCTGCAATTTTTTCCTCATTTTTTTCAAGGGTATAAATTTCTTTTAAAAACTTTAAATAGGACACGCTGAACTCTTCCCTGTAGTTGCCGGCAATTTGGTCGTCGCAATACTTTTTGGCCAATTCTAGCTGGTTGTTTTCGATCAGTAGGCTAATGAGTTTTTCGTTATAGTCATTATCGAAAGAAATAGGTTTAAAAAGCTTGTAATAACAGCTAAAAAGGCCATTGCTTTCAATAATACCAAATATCGCTTTGGTATAATAGCTGCCATAATGCATATTTTGCGGCTTGCTTTTTTCGTACACATCAGCAATTAAGCCGATCAACTTTTCCTTTCTGCTGCTTACTTCTGCCGCTATAATATTTTGCAAATGCTGCAAATAGTGCAATCGCACACCGTAAGTGTTGATAAGGATATTATTTACAAAAAAACTAGTCGCCTGTATCCATGCTTCATCATTAATCAAATTATTTACGGGTGCTATGGAACGAAGCAGCGTTTCATTCACATATTTGGAGATGCGCGTATTGCCACCGCTGACCCCCGATTGAAATTGCAGGCAATCGTCCATTAGCGTATGAAAACTCTGGAAAGCGGTATTTTCCACTACGTTGGCATGATAATATGCTACAACCGGTTCAAGTACATCGCCCCACAATTCCACAAGCCTTTTTAATTGGGTATTATCGATGGTCCTTTTACTACCTATCGTTGCCTTGATGGCATCCTTAATCAATTTGCTTACTTCGGCCGTTGTATAGCTTTGTTTTTTTGCCGAAAAGTGCTGAATAAATGCCAGCTCGATATCCTTGTTTTTTTCTACCAGGTTTTTTACCCAGTCCTTTAGGCCGCTAAATTCTACCTGGTCAAGCAGCGTTTCCGTTTGGTTTTCTTTCTTGCTGATCTTTACTGAGGCTGTTTTTTTATTCCCGGCAATATGTACCAGCAAGGCAGCTTTGTGACGGCAAAAGGGAACGCGGGTTTTGCAGTCGCATGTGCTTTTGCCAACAGCGCCATCGGGTAAGATCGTTATCGAAACATCAAAAGTATCGTTGCCCTCATCAACATAAGCAACAAAATGTCCTTTTTGAGTTTCGTCGCATTCGCGCACCTGGTTTTTCTCGGCTTGCTGTAATAAGTCTTTTGTGAGCTCCTTCGAATAATTTTTTAACGTTAAGGGCATTGTTTTTTCGGCGTTTTGTTAAACGCTAAAATAACAATCTGTTATGGTATCAAAAACAAGTAAATTTATAAAGACGGCAGCGTGATCTAGTTAAAATCAGCATCGTGACCATAATAAATCGGCATTTTAGTTACAATTAAAGCAGCGCGAGAAAGACTTTAGACTTACGACTAAAGACTCATGACTGATTACCTACTCACTCCGTAAGCTTTTAACCGGGTTGGCGGTTGCCGCTTTAATAGCCTGGTAACTTATGGTAAGCAGTGCGATGGCAAATGCCACTGCGGCTGCCAATATAAACACCCACCAGCTGATGTCAATCCGGTAAACAAATTGCTGCAGCCATTTGTGCATAAACCACCAGGCTATGGGCGATGCTATAACCAATGCAATGGTAACCAGCTTTACAAAGTCTTTTACAAACATTTGCACAATGCCTTGTACGCTTGCGCCTAAAACTTTCCGGATGCCTATTTCTTTGGTGCTTTGTTCGGCTATAAAGGTTGCCAGGCCAAATAAACCAAGGCAGGCTATCAGGATGGCCAGCACCGAAAATGTCATTGCTATTTTACCCACGCGTTGTTCCGACTGGTACATTTCATTAAACGAATCGTCTAAAAAGCGGTAGCTAAACGGCAGGCCAGGAGCGAGGGCTTTCCATTTACTTTCGATATTGCTTACCAGGGCGGGGATATTGGCAGTACTTACCTTAAACGATTGCAGGCCGCTGCCCTTGCCCAGGAAAAAGCTAAGTGGCCCTATGTTTTGCCGTAACGATTCGTAGTTGAAGTTTTTTACCACGCCGATTATTTCATGCTCAACCGGCTTATGATTATTGTCCGGTTCGTATATCTTTTGTCCAATCGGGTTTTGATACCCCAATAATCGCGCGGCGGTTTCGTTGATGATGACTGCGGCAGAATCGCTGGGGAAGTCTTTGGAAAAGTTTCTGCCGGTGGTTATTTGCATGCCCAGCGTTTTGATATAGTCATAATCAATGTACCAGTTCTGGATATCAATCCCATCTTTAACATCCATTGCCGGACCTTTAAAATAGCTGTTATCACTTCGCGATGAATTATCCACCGGCAAATACGAACTTTTGGTGCCGGATGATACGCCGCTCATTTGCAGTACTTCGTTTCTGAAAGCATCGGCATTGTTTTTAAGCGCATAGGTTCCGTTAACAATGAGCACCTGGTCTTTTTTAAAGCCAAGGTCCTTACTCTGTATAAAATTAAGCTGTTTGTAAATAACGATGGTGCCAATAATGAGTAAAATAGAAGTGGTGAACTGGAATACCACCAATACGCTGCGCACGCCACCCTTGGTTTTTCCGGAAGCCAATTTGCCCTTTAACACTTCGATGGGCCGGAAACCCGACAGGAAAAATGCCGGGTAGCTGCCAGCTGCCAGGCCTACAGCAAAGGGTAAAATAATTAATAAAGGCAATATGATGGGCGAGAAAAGACTACCCATGTTCATGGATTTGGCAGCCACATCATTAAACAAGGGCAGCACCAGCCAGGCGATGGTAATTGCGATTAATAAAGACAGAAAGACCATTAAGGTAGATTCGCTCAGGAACTGGGCGATGAGCTCCTTTCGCTCGGTGCCCAGCACTTTCCTGATACCAACTTCTTTTGCGCGGTTAGCCGAGCGGGCAGTGGTTAAATTCATGAAATTAATACAGGCAATAGCTAAAATAAACAGCGCTACTATCGAGAAAATGTACACGAACTGGATGTTGCCATTGCGACCAAGCTCGAACGACAGATCGGAATACAAGTGGATTTTGGTGAGCGGTGTGAGCGAGTATTCCAGTTTGTTACCGGCTTTTTTAAAATCATCAAAACTGCTGATCTTTATAAACTGCTGCACATAAGGAATTACGTATTTTAAAATATAGGTATCAAAGTTTTTTTCGAAAGCTTTATAATCGGTGCCCTTTCTGAGCACCAGGTAGGTGTGAAAATTGTGACTGCTCAATTGCCCCCATTTATAATCCACATTGCGCATGGAGAACAGGAAATCGTAAGTAAAATGCGAGTTATGCGGCATGTCTTTAATTACCGCGGTTACTTTATATAGTGTTTTGCCATTGTCGTTGGTTTCAACCACCTTGCCAAGCGCGTCGGTTGTGCCGAAGTATTTTTTTGCGGTAGATTCGGTTATTACAACCGTATTGGCCATATTTAAAGCCGTTTGGGTATCGCCGGCAATTGCCGGAAAAGTAAACACCCGGAAAAAGGTGGAGTCGACATGCGCCACGTTGGGCTCGTTGATGAAGTTATTACCCTTGCGCACCAATTTGGAGCCGTTGCTGTTGTAAATGCGCGTGTATTGTTCAACCTGGGGGTAATCTTTTTTAAGCAATTGTCCCATCATGTCCGACGACAGTGCTCCGTTTAAGTCGCCCCCGCCAAAACGGATGCTGCAATTAATGCGGTAAATATTTTCGGCATTTTTGTTAAAGCGGTCGTAGCTCAGTTCGTCCAGCACATACAGTGCAATCAGCAAAAAGCAGCACAAGCCAACGGCCAGGCCAACTATATTAATGAATGAAAATGTTTTGTTCCTGAGCAGGTTTCTCCAGGCTATTTTGAAATAGTTTTTTATCATGGCCGGTCGGGTTTATGAGTTCGTCGATATCCAAAAATCAGACGCGGCTTTTGAGCAAATGGTTACAGGAAATATCGAATAATTTCGAATGGAAGATATTCAGACCGCTAATACATCAGTTAAATGAATGCCTGAACTGCAATGGCGAAAGGTTGGTTTTGGTTTTAAAGAGCTTACTGAACGATTGCGGGTGTTCGAAGCCTAACTGATAGGCTATTTCGCTGACGGAAAGTGGGGTGGTGGATAGTTTTTCTTTGGCTTTATCGATAAGCTTTTGATGGATGTGCTGTTGCGTGTTTTGCCCGGTGAGCACCTTGAGCAGGCCGCTTAAATACCCTGGCGAAACGTTTAAATGTTCCGCCAGGTATGTTACGCTGGGTAGCCCATTCTTGGTTATTTCGTCGCCATCAAAATAAGCTGCAAGTAGTTCCTCCAGGCGGCCCAATATCTGGTGATTGCTTATTTTACGGGTGATAAACTGGCGTTCATAAAATCGCCTGGCATAAGTGAGCAATAGTTCCAGTTGCGCAATCATCACGTCCTGGCTAAACTTGTCAATCCTCGATTGATACTCCTGCTCAATACTTTGCATCATGCCAATAATGGTCATTTCTTCCTTTTCCGAAACAAACAGTGCTTCATGTACCGAGTAGTCAAAAAACTCATATTGTTTGATGGTTTTAGCCAGGGGCGTATGCCACAAAAAATCGGGGTGGACAAGCAGCAGCCAGCCCGATCTTTTTAAAATTGAATTCTTTCCAACCTCGATGCCAAATACCTGCCCCGGCGAAATGAAGAACATGATCCCTTCGTCGAAATCATATTGCTGTTGCCCGTATTTTATTTTGGCATTAAAATCTCTTTTCAGCGAGATGGAATAAAAATCAAACACCATGGTGATTGGTTCGTCACCGCGTACATGGGCCATATTTTCCAGGTTGATCACACTGATCAATGGGTGCTCGGGCTTGGGCAGGCCCATCACCTGGTGGTATTCGCTTATGGTTTTTATTCTTAAAGGTTGCATGTGGTTTGATTAAGCACCAATTTTCGCAAATTACGCCGAATTACATGAATTCTGGTAAAGGGGCTCTCTCTAAAAAATCAAAATTGAAGGTGCCCTAGATTGAAATGTAATTTATGCTCCGTTAGGGGCTACTTATTTGTAGAAAAAAATCACAACCAAACATTGCCCCGCCAGGGGTTACCCAATCGCAAAGGGTAGCCCCTAACGGGGCAAATGCCCTGTGGATATCGTGTGCTACAAATAGGTAGCCCCTAACGGGGCAATCGCTTTTACAAGGAATCGCCTATCTGTTTGATCTATGATTATATACGTCTTTATTTACGATTGATTATAAGCTGCAGCAAATTCCTTTGCGAAGTCAGTCAGTTTTACTTTGCCGAGGGTTGGCCTGTGCTTATAATAATCTTCGTACAAAATACCGTTGCGCCTTCCGGCATTCATTTCAACCAGGCCTTTGGCAATCGCCGGGTTCATGCCCGCGGTTACCATGCCATTTTCCAATTGATCATCCACTATTACAGTCCATTGCAAATCTGGTTTGCCAATGGCTTCGCCTAAAATGCGCGCAACTTCATTACAGGTAAGCTCGTCGCTGGCTATGTATTCAATTTTGCGGCCTTTAAGCGGCGTTACAATTTCCTTTGCGACAGCGGCGGCAATATCTTTGGGCGAAACCCATGGCTCGCTCAAGTCGCCGCCATAATTGGTTACAATGGCGCCCTGCGTTTTTATGGTGTTTATAAAACTTAATAAATTGTAATAAAACCCAACAGGCCGCATAATGGTAAGGCCGACATCATCCGGTAATTTGTTTAAAATTTGTTCCACATTGTAATGAAACGCCAGGATGCCGTTGCCTTTATCGGTATGGGCGCCTATACTGCTTAAATGAACCACACGTTTTACGCCCGACTCCCGCACGGCCTGTACAAAGTTGTGCGCCAGTTTGCTGGTAAACTTCATCAAGTTGAAATTAGGGTCGAAGAAGCCGGTTGGTGGCTCCATCAAATAGACGGCATCGGCGCCAGTAAAAGTCGATGTCAAAAAGTCGACGTCTTCAACGGTGCCAATGGCTGCTTTGGCGCCAATGGCTTCAATGGCATCCTGCCTGTCGGTTTTACTGCTGATAACGGTGACCTGGTGACCTTGCTGCACCAACTCTTCAGTTAGCGGCTTGCTGATATGTCCTAAAGAACCTGTTACTATGATTTTCATGATACCTGTTTTTTTGATATCACAAAAGTGAGTAATACCAGACGACGAAACTTAGCCGAATCTGCGGTTCTTGTAGCTGAAACCGGGATATTTTATTTTCCGCTCTGCCTCTTCTCCAGCAGTTCCAGTATCTTATCCAGTTTCTCTATTTCGATCATATCCAGCCTCACCATCAATTCTTCAATTTCTTTCTTTGCAGCTATGTTGGTACGATAGTCGCTTTCAGCCTGCGCGCGATCACGTTCGCTTTGGCGGTTCTGGGCCATCATAATGATAGGGGCGGCATAGGCTGCCTGGGTAGAGAAAAGCAAATTGAGCAAAATATAGGGATAAGGGTCCCAATGGCGAATAAACGCAATAACGTTGAGTATCATCCAGGCAGCAACAATAAGGGTTTGGATGATAATAAACCGCCAGGAGCCCATGCCGTTGGCCACCGAATCGGCCAGTTTTTGACCAAATGTAGATTTATGTCTATGCGTATCGTGCCAGGTTTTTGGCTCATTTGCTTGTTCGTCTTTTTTCATAAATGGTTTTTTAGCTTTCTTCGGTGGCAACTACCGCTGTCTTCTTTTTCTTTTTAAACAATTTTTTGGTTAGCGAGTTTTGCTTCTTTTCCTCGTCGCCCAGAATGATTCCCCATGGTTTTAAGCTTTCAACCCTGTCGAAGATGATCTTAAACACAGCAATAACCGGGATGGACAGGAACATACCCGGGATTCCCCAGATCATTTCGCCGACAACAACACCCAGTACGGTTGCCAATGCATTAATCTTAACTTTCGAGCCAACGATAAATGGTAACAGCACATTGCTGTCAATGAGATGGGTGATCACCAGCGTTACCATTACCCAGATAACTTTAGTGCTATCGGGCGAGGTGCCCAGCGTAACCACGGCGCTGACGATCAGTGCGGTAAAAATGCCTACGTAAGGTATGATATTGAACAAGCCGGTAATCAAGCCAAGCAGGATGGCATACCGTACGCCCATAAAGGAAAAGGTAATGCTTACCCCTGCGGCGATAATGCCCATTTCGGTAAGCAAGCCAACAATGTATTTCCGGATAATATGCTGCACCTGTTCAATAACCTCATGAACGGTCGCTTTATTTTCAGCCAGGAATACCGACTCCAGGAACTTCATGATCAGCCGGCGGTATAGCAGGAAAAAGAAGGTGTATATAAAAGTGAAGATGAGGAACAGTAGTATTGATGATAGCGACAGCACCGTAGCGCCCACCACGGCCGTATCCGAAGATAATACCTGGTTTTTGGCCGAATCGACAACCCGAAGCTGTTTGCCGCGCGTAACATGAAATGTATCCTGCACCCAGCCGCGGAAATCCCACATGGTTTTGCTGATCTGCTCCTGGAATTGGGGCCACTCTTTAGCCAGGTCCGCAATTTGTGCGCCAATAATATAGATTAACGTACTAATTGAAATAAGCAGCAGTATTACCGCAGACATGCAGGCGATGCTTTTGGGCAAGCGCAGTTTGTTTTCGAAAAATGCGGCGAGTGGTAGTAACAATATTGAGAACAGGCAGGAAAAAATAAGCGGCGATAAAATTTCTTTGGCAACAATAACCAGGTAGCCAATAGCAAAAAGGCTGAAAAGCACGCAGGCAAGCTTAATATAAAACGGGAGGGAAGGAAAAGTCTTTAAATCCATAGATCATTAGCGCAAATAGATTAAACCAGACTTTAACATATTGCGCTCATCTAACAAAATGGCTTGCAATTGGTTTGGTTCAGCTTAAAATATTGCTCCCGAAGCTACAGATTACATTTAATAAAATGGCATAATTGATTGGGAAAAACAGAGTAATTTGTGGCTTCAATATTTAAAAAGCAAGTCATACCGGAACTTATTTTAGCATGACTTGCTGGTTGTTTCGTTTCGCTATCACACCCCGCTCAAGCACCCACTCCACCTGCTTACTGAGCGATTCTTTACTAGCGGCGTTCACATTAACCAGGCTGAACGGATGTTGTCCCTTAGCTGCGGCCCATCGCCATTGTAGCTGGTTTACAGTTTTAATGTCGCCGTTATCAAACCACCAGGCGGCAAAAATTTTATCGTGGCCTTTTTCGAGTGTGCCGGTATATATTTCGATGCCGCTTATTTTTTCTTTTTGGATGGTGGTAAACTCGTAGCCACTGCCCGTCCAGCAGATCATGGGATCATGTTCGGGGGCGAAAAAAACGGTTGGTTTCAGGTAGATGAGGGCATCTTTATTATAAAACCGGGTGATGCCGCTGCTCATTTCGTATTTGGAGAAGCCGGGCAGGTCCACGCTTTTACCTTTGTGTGCCAGGGTGTCGGCATCCCGCACATTCAGCATAATAAAAAGCAGAACTGCTGCTAATACCGCGTGCAGGGCCGGATGCCGGGTGAAGTTTAATCGTTGTTTTACATTGGTCGGTGATGGCGCATGCGTCGTTTTACCAAAGCGATTCAGCATCGGTTTTACGCCTAAGGCCAGCGGAATAATCACGTAGATGAGCAGGCAAACTATCCCCACAAAATCATGAAAGAAAGTGCCCGGCATAATTTTGAAACCAACCAGCACCAGGATGCGAAAAAAATTGCTGACGATATTTAAGCCAATGGTCGCCAGGAAAAAACCAGCGAGGTAGATAAAAGGCAGCCTCCTGCCGGTTTGCCGCTGAAAGTGCATCAGGACGAACAGCGACAATACCAGCGAGATGATGAGCATGTTGAGCCCCGTGCAGGCCGGATCGATAGAGAAATCGCAATTGGCGAGTTGCACCTGGTTGCCGGCGGCTACCGCTTTAATGCCCCCAAAGCTCAGGAAGGCGGCTGTTTGGCCGGTAAGCCACAGGCGTACCGGGAAATCGAACATCCCGGTTATATACTTAAATACCGGCGACACCAGGAATAGCAGGAAAAGGAACGAGTCGCTGAGTTTGCCGATATTGTTTTCGATCCAAAAAAGCACCGCAAAAAGCAAGGCTATAAACAGCATCGTATTTACCGGGATGAATACCGCCAAAACCAGTGTTAACAAAGCAGGAACCAGGTACCGCGATGAAAAGCAGTTTCTATCTGCAGTACAAATAAATGGCGCCAGCGCCAGCCCGGTAATTAAGTTGGCATCCCAGTGTAAATAGCCCAGCAAAATCCGCAGGGCTATAAAAAGATAAACCAAACCGGGGACAATGCCAATGTGCGGCAGCGCAAACGTTTTTAGCCTTATTGCTAACATGTTTTTACAAACTTTTGAATAAGGCCTTTTTTATTTAGGATGAAGTATGCCACAACGCCCAGGCACAGGATAATCAGCATCCATTCCTGCGGCTCGGGCGCCGCGCCGGATGATTTCATAGAGGCATTTTTCAGGCTGTTTTTATTTTCGTCGATGCCAAAGCGCTCATAGTCTTTTTGCGTTTCCAAAACCACCATGCTCGATACTGGGGAAACGATATAGGCTTTTTCAGCTTCGCCGATATTGGCAGGCTGTTCATAAGTATTCTTAAAAAAATCGCCGCCAACTTTTCGCATTAAGTCATTATAAGCAAACAAGCGCAACAAATGATCGGGGGCCTGCAGCGTATCCGGCGCAGTTGTTTTTTGGATTATCATTTGGGCGTTACCCAACACAACGGTATTTTCATCTTCCTGGTCGTGTACAAACCGGCGCTGGCTAAGCAGTTTAGCCAGGTCATCCGGAGTACCTTCAGCATAATTAAACACCCTGAACTCCTTTAACGCTTTTAAATAAGGGCTCAGTTGGGAACCGATATTGTAAAACCGGATGTGCCTGGACGTTTTTAGCCAGGCAGTAAGGTCCTTTGCAAAGCCGCTGCCATCCAGGTCATTCAAATTGGGGGTATTATCGGTGCTTGCTGATACCAGCAGCGCGTTGGCGGGGTCCTTAATTTCGTTCGCCGGGAACAGGCTGAAATTTTGCAGATGCAGCAGATCGTAAATGTCGTGAATGTTATCATCATCCAGGCGGATAAGTTTTTCATCATAAGCATAAACCGGGTGACTTTTTACGGCGGCCCAAACCTGGTCCAGTTGCTCCCGTGACCATGCGCTGTTGATATCCAGGTACACTGTTGAGGGTGTAAATTGGTCGTATGTTGCTGCATAGTTTTTTACCTGGTAAGCGGTATCGGCAAACGAAAATTTAGCTTCGGCGAGGGCAGGTGCCTCAAAGGATATTTGCCAGCCCGGCTGGTAGGTTCTGTCGGCACGGTAAACGCCCGGCGTCATCTGTTTAAATACCGCGGGCAATTGCAATGCTGATGTCTTGCCGGCGCAGGTTACCAGCATGGTTTCCAGTGCGCTGCCGGCATCAGGACCATCAAAGGATGCATTGTCGTAAATCAGCTGGTCGGCTTGCTTGGTCAAGGGGCTGGTGATGCCTATTCTGAAGCGACGGTTTTCTTTGGATGTGCATGGGAATACCCGCACGGTAACAGTATTTCCTTCCTGCCAGTGCACCACTGATGGGTCGCGGCTTTCAACACCCACTACTTCTTTGTATGCCGAATCGGCCTTCGCTTTGGTTGTCAGTCTTGATTTTTCCTCTTTGCCATCAATCCATAACGATAACGAGGATACCACCGAGCCTTCGGACAGATGGAAGGTATAAATGGCCTCCTGCTGACTCCACATATAAGTTGAGTTGTTGCGGATGGTCAGCGTCTTTTCGGTATAAGCCATGCGATACTCCGGGAAAAGCTTGACATTGCTGATGATGCTGATGGTTTCCAGGTCGTCGCCCGACCATAGCCTGTCTTGCGCCTGGTGGCGGGCATGGTACATCGCCTTTAAAATATTAATACGGTCGGTTTCATCGAGGTTTGGCTGCTTAAAAAACAAAGTCGCCAATACCACCAGCGGGTCATGCCGCCTGGGCTCGGAAAATGACTTCGACGGTAATCCTCTCCAAAAAAAGTTATCGTTGCTGGCCTCGGTGTACACCAACCCTGTTTTTAATATACGTTCGGCCGTAGGGGAGTTATCAATATGCTGACTGACAGTGATCCAGGCAGGTACTTTGGCATCGTTCAGCGCATTTTGATTGATGAGCAGGTTGATTTGTTTATTGGTCGAATTCCAGCTGATGAGAAACCAGGTACAGATTAACAGCGGCAATACAGCGCCTGCAATGACGGGATAAAGTATTCCCCGATTTTGGCGCGCAGCCCTTTTGATAAGGACAAAGGTGACAATTACCAGGAAGAGCGGGATATAAGTATGCATCGAGATACCGATGGCAATAATACCGATGACGCTAATGGCATATAATGGCACCAGGTAAATTGCATAATAGGTAAACAAAACCAGGGCGCTGCCAAGTATGAAGAAAATGATGTAGTTGACCACTTTAGGCAGTACACTGTTCATGGGGGCCAGCATTACGGCGATGCTGGAAACAACGATCCATACACTGAGCCAGGCAACAGAACTATCAAAAACATTCATGTCGCGGTTTAAGGCAAACGCGCTGATGAACCACAGGATAAGCAGTATGACGGTGTGAATGAGCTTGCCTTTTGAAATAAGCCACTTGTGACCGCTAACAGCCCTGATAAATACCGCTACCAGGTAACCGCCGGAGATGGCGTAGTTGATAAAAAATGCGCCCGTTGAGTCGCTGTGACTAATGGGGATGGTGATAAACAGTACCGCTGCCGATACCGCGATCAGCAATAATCCCACTGAATAAAGCGGGTCTTGTGTGAGAAAGGTGAAGATTTTTTTCATGTTGAATTTATTTAAAGTACTTTGTGTTTCAAAGTGTTTGAACGTAAGGTTTCTATTGGTTGTTTTATTAGATTTTAACATGCATCGGGATTTTAACTTTCAGTACTTTTAGTTTGGCTCGCCAAGAGGATAATATAAAAGTACTTTGTTATTCAAAGTAAATATTTTTTATTGAGTTATGCAAGGGATGATGCTAAATATTTTTATTCTGATTAGGAGGATGACCGGTTCCGGGTCTTGAACCGGAAGTTTTTAGCAAACGAACGAAGATAACGGGCTTCGGCAATTTTCAACATGTTGCAAGGGGCACATGTACTAAAAGCCGATAAAACGTGTAAACTATGTTAACCCGGGTTAACATAGTTTGTTTTGTAACTATATGATTAACAAATATTTGGCCGGGTTAACTTTGAATTGTGTAAACCCTGTAAACCCTATTTTACTTTTTTTGCGGAAGTGGTTTTGTGCTTGTCCTTATCGTATCGCCGCGTAACGACACTGTTACAACATCAATACAAACTCCTTGGCCCGAATCCGTAATTTTGAATAAAGCCCTCCCAAATATGGAACCAATCAATAAAGAAGACATCAAACAGGAAGTGTTTGATCTTTACGACGATTACGCGCACAGCCGTATAGACAGGCGTGCATTTATGGAGAAGTTATCTGTTTTTGCGGTGGGCAGCTTAACAGTGCCCGCGCTGATGAGTTTCCTGATGCCGGATTATAAAAACAACATCCAAATTAAAACGGATGATCCGCGCTTAAAATCTGAATATATCACTTATAATTCGCCAAAAGGCGGCGGAACCATTAAAGCGCTGTTATCAAAACCGGTTGATGCGAAAGGTAAATTGGGAGGCATTGTGGTGGTTCATGAAAATCGGGGACTGAACCCTTATATAGAAGACGTTGCCCGCAGGGCTGCCCTGGCTGGGTTTATTACGCTGGCGCCTGATGCCTTAACCCCGCTGGGCGGCTATCCGGGCAATGATGACGCCGGTCGCGAGATGCAGGCCAAACGCGATAAGGGCGAGATGGAGCAGGATTTTATTGACGCCTTTGGCTACCTGAAAAACAACCCCGATTGCAATGGCAAAGTTGGGGTAGTTGGCTTTTGCTTTGGCGGCGGCATTGCTAATATGATGGCCGTTCGCATTCCTGATCTGGCAGCTGCCGTGCCTTTTTATGGCAGTCAGCCCGATGCTGCAGACGTGCCAAAAATTAATGCGCCCCTAATGCTGCACTATGCCGGTTTGGATACCAGGATCACCGGCGGATGGCCCGCCTACGAAGCTGCCTTAAAAGCAAACAACAAAAAATACCAGGCTTTTATATATGATAATGTAAACCACGGTTTCCACAACGATACTACTCCCCGTTACGACAAAGCCGCCGCTGAACTGGCCTGGCAACGGACAATTGATTTTTTTAAGGAGAATTTGAAGTAGGGCTGGTCTAATATTTCAGCACCAAAAAACCGGTTTTATGCTTTGTCGCGCCGTTTGCAGTATAATCAAGCTGGTAAAAATAGGTGCCGGGTATTTGCATTTGCCCGGTTTGGTTACTATGCCCGTCGAATACTTTTGACCGGTTGTTGTAACCTGTTGCTTCATAAATCGTTTGTCCGTGGATGTTGATGATCTTCAACCGGTTGTCGGGATACCTGCTGATATTGTCTATCAGTAAAAAGTCGTTGATACCATCCCCGTTTGGCGATAGCGCCTGGTGTACCACAATACCGTCATCGAGCGGGGTGGGCGTTTCTGCCAGCTGGGATACTATCAACTCCGGTTTATTAATACTCCCACTGGCAGCGCGCGTTACCGTAAGTGCGTAGGTTTTTGTGGTGATGCCATCCTGGGCGGTTACAACCGTATTAATAGTGTTTGCGCCTACGCTTAATGCTATCGCGCCCGAAGTGTTGCCCGGTGTTACTGCTGTGCCGTTTACGCTTATGGTAGCTGTCGGGTCGGTTGTTGTTGGCGTTACCGTCAGGGAAGTCACACCGTTTACTACGCTGGCGGTGTAGCCCAGGGTGCCCGGAGCAAAAACGGGTGCAAGCGTTCCTCTGCTGATTTTAAATGCCGAAAGATTAGCGTTGTTTGACGGTGCTCGCGTTACGTTTATTGTATAAGTTTGGGCAGTTACCCCGTCCTGGGCGGTTACCAGAACAGCAATAGTATTTTGGCCCACGTTTAAAGTCACCGGAGCCGAAGCTGTCCCCGATGTTACCGTTGTGCCGTTTACTTTCACCGTTGATGTATTTACAGCGGTGGTAGGTGTTACAGTGATGGACGTAACCGAATTGGCCACGCTTTCGGTATAACTTGTCGTTGAAGGCGAAAAAGCCGGCGATATAGTACCGGTTCCGGTCTTCAAAGCGGAAAGATTATCATTTGAAGATGCTGCCTCGGTTACAACCAGGGTGTACGTTTTTGTAGTAGTACCGTTTTGTGCCGTTACCACGGTGACAATGTTATTGGCGCCAACGCTTAAGGCTATGGCGCCCGAGGGGCTTCCTGATGCTACTGCAACACCGTTTACGGTAATGGTCGCCGTTGGATCGGTAGTCGTGGGTGTCACTGTCATTGTTGAAACCCCATTGGCTACGCTGGCTGTGTAACTGGTGGTTGTACTCAGGAAGGTGGGGTTAAGCGTTCCGATGCTAATTTTATACGATGCAAGATTTGCGTTAGTGGACTGGGCGCGGGTCACTGTTACGGTATACGCCTGCGTAGTAACACCATCTTGTGCAGTCACCAGGATGGTTATGTTGTTTGCGCCCACGTTCAACGAAACAGGAGCAGATGGTGAGCCACTTGCCGTTGCCAGGCCATTTACGGTGATGGTCGCTGTTGGGTCAGCAGTAGTTGGCGTTACCGTCATCGATGTCAAGGTGTTTGCCACGCTGGTTGAATAGCTGGTGACGCCGCTGGTAAACGCCGGCCTGATGGTGCCATTACTTAAAGTTAAAGCGGATAATCGTGCATTGGTCGACGCCGCTTGCGTTACGGTAACATTATACGTTTGCATGGTTACACCATCCTGGGCGGTTACTACAACTGCGATATTATTGGGGCCTACAACTAATGGCAAATTTGGTGACGGACTGCCCGAAGCTACCGCAATACCGTTTACGGTTACGCTGGCCGTCGGATCTGCCACTACCGGTGTAAAGGTAATGGTGTTTACGCCATTGGCTACATTAATGGTATAATTAGTGATGCCGCTATTAAACGATATACTTAAACTCCCGGTGCCGGGAGATAAATTAGCAAGTGCAGCATTGCTGGAAGGCGCCTCGATAACCGTAACATTATAGGTTTGCGTGGTCACACCGTCCTGTGCGGTAACTACAACGGTTACAGCATTGGCGCCAACGCCCAGGGTTATAGCCCCAGAAGGGCTTCCTGAAGCTACACTAGTACCGTTTATGGTCACGGTGGCCGTTGGATCGGCGACTGTTGGTGTCAGGGTAATGGTATTTATGCCATTTGCAACATTAACCGTGTAACTATTGGTGTTGCTGCTAAACTGAGGAGTTAAACTCCCGGCTCCGGGCGATAGATTAGCAAGCGCGGCATTGCTGGAAGGCGCTTCAACAATCGTCACATTATAAGTTTGTATGGTAACACCATCCTGGGCAGTAACTACCACAGCAACATTATTGGCGCCGACGCCCAGGGCTATGGCGCCCGAAGGGCTTCCTGATACGACGGAAGCACCGTTTACGGTTACCATAGCCGCTGCGTTGGCGGTTATAGGTGTGAGCGTGATGGTATTTACACCGTTTGCAACATTTACCGTATAACTGTTGGTATTACTATCAAACGAAGGGCTCAAACTGCCGGTGCCGGGCGATAAGTTAGCAAGCGCGGCATTGCTCGACGCTGTCTCGAAAACTGTAATATTATATGTTTGCGTGGTTACCCCATCCTGTGCTGTAACAATAACAGTAATATTGTTGGTGCCGACGCTTAAAGCTATGGCACCTGACGGGTTTCCGGATGCCACAGTGGTACCGTTTATGGTTATCGTCGCCGTTGCATCGGCAGTTGTTGGTGTTATTGAGATAGCAGGGACGCCCGTTAAATTAATCGTGTAATTACTGGTATTGGTGTCGAACGATGGGCTTAAACTACCATCGCTGAAGGAAAGATTAGCTAGTGCTGCATTGGTTGATGGGGCCTCGATAACCGTAACATTATAAGTTTTCGTGGTTACACCATCCTGGGCCGTAACTGTAACTGCAATATTATTTGGTCCGACGAACAGCGGGATGCTTTGTGATGCTATTCCAGATACCACAGGTGTGCCGTTTACCGTTACGGTCGCGGTTAAATCGGCCACGGTTGGTGTCAGGGCGATGGTATTTACGCCATTGGCAACATTTATGGTATAGCTATTGGTGTTGGTATCAAATGCGGGGCTTAAACTCCCGGTGCCAGGCGATAAATTGGCAAGCGCCGCATTGCTCGAAGGTGCTTCGAAAACGGTAACAATATAAGTTTTCGTGGTTACGCCGTCCTGTGCGGTAACTACTACTGTAATTGTATTTGGTCCGACTACCAGCGGAATGGTTTGTGATGCCGCTCCGGATGGGACTGATGCACCGTTTACCGTTACCGACGCGGTCAAATCGGCAACAGTTGGTGTCAGCGTGATGGCAGAAACGCCATTGACCACATTAACAGTGTAACTATTGGTATTGCTATTAAAGGATGGGCTTAAACTCCCGGCGCCGGCAGATAAATTGGCGAGCATAGCATTGCTCGATGCGGCCTCGATAACCGTTAGCGTATAAGTTTTTTGGGTTACGCCATCCTGTGCGGTAACAACAACGGTAATACTATTGGAGCCAACCACCAGCGGGATGCTTTGCGATGCAGTTCCGGATGCCAGGCTCACACCATTTACCGTTATGGAGGCGGTTGGATCGGCCACAGTAGGGGTTACCATAATGTTATTTACGCCGTTTGCAATATTTACCGTATAGCTATTGGTGTTGGTGGTAAATGAAGGATTCAAACTCCCTGTACTGGTGGATAAATTCGCAAGTGCAGCATTGGTCGATGGTTTTTCGACAACCGTGAGCGTATAGGTTTGCTTGGTTATACCATCCTGGGCAGTAACAACAATAGCAAAGGTATTGGCGCCTACAACCAACGGTAGGTTTTGTGAGGCGTGACCTGAAGTCACCGCAACGCCGTTTACAGTAACGGTAGCAGTGGTAACGGCCGTTGTTGGTGTAATATTTATAGCAGTACCGTAGCTTACAGTATCGGCGTAACTGCTTGTTGCAGTGGCAAATTGCGGACTTAAGGTTCCGCCACTAACCACCATGTTAGCAAGATAAGCATTTGAGGACGGCGGTTCGTTTATGTTTACCGAATAGGTTTTTTTGGAGCTGACATCCTGGGCAGTTACCACAATGGTGACGGTGGTATTGCCAACCACCAGCGGGATGCTTTGTGATGCCGTTCCGGAAACTACGGCAACGCCGTTAACAGTTACGCTGGCGTTTACATCCGCGGTAACAGGTGTTACCGTAACCAAATAGGTGTCGCCAGGTTCAGATACGTTATAGCCGGTGGTCGCGGATACAAATGAGGGACTAAGCGTTCCTGTACTCAAATTTAGTGCAGAAAGCGTCGCGTTTTTTAGTGCCGCCGAACGCGTTAACGTTAGCGTATAAGTTTTGGTAGTTACCCCATCCTGTGCTGTTACAATGGTCTTAATAGTATTGGTGCCGACATTCAAGGGTATCGGAGCCGAAGCTGATCCCGAAACCACTGCCGTTCCGTTTACCGATACTGTCGCTCCGGAAAAAGTGGTTGTCGGCGTAATCGTGATAGATGATACTGCATAATTTACGGTTTCGGTGTAACTGGTGGTGCCTGATGCAAACGCAGGAGATATATTCCCGCTATTGGGTTTCAGCAAAGAAAGGTTCGCGTTTGTCGACGCGGCTTCGGTTACCACAACGGTGTAAGTCTTTATGGTGACGCCATCCTGTGCGGTTACGGTGGTGGTAATAGTATTAGGCCCAACAACTAATGGCAGGCTTTGTGAGGCGCTTCCTGATGCCACGGCCACACCATTTACGGTAATGCTTGCAGTTGGATCGCTGATGGTCGGCGTTACGGTCATAGCCGAAACGCCATTGGCTACGCTTGCCGTGTAGTTGGTTGTACCCGTTGAAAAAACCGGGCTAAGGGTGCCGTTGCTGATTCTAAATGCCGAAAGACTTGCGTTTGCCGACGGCACACGGTTAACCGTAACAGTATAAGTTTGAGTGGTAACCCCATCCTGGGCTAAAACTACCACACTGATTGTATTCGGGCCAAATGCCAGCGAAATTGGGGGCGACGCTGTTCCGGAATTTACGGGAACGCCGTTTATGGTAACCAATGACGTAGATACCGCACTGGTTGGGGTAATGGTTATTGATGTAACCGTATTTGTCACGCTTTCGGTGTATGTAGTTACTGAAGGCGAAAAAGCAGGTGATAAACTGCCCGATCCAGGCCGTAAACCAGACAAGTTATCGTTTGAAGATGCAGCTCTGGTAACTACCAGGGTATAAGTTTGTGTGGTAACGCCGTCTTGCGCGGTTATCGTTATCGTAATGATATTGGGGCCTATAGCCAGTGGCAGGCTTTGCGACGGGCTGCCCGATGTTCCTGTTACGCCATTTACCGTGATGGTGGCTGCAGAGGCGGCGGTTGTTGGCGTTACCGTTATGGCTGTTACGCCGTTGGCTACATTGGCTGTGTAATTAGCTATTCCGCTTGCAAACAATGGGCTTAACGTACCATTGCTTACCGTCAACCCGCTTAGGGACGCATTGGCAGATGCGTTGCGGATGATATTTACGGTGTATGTTTGTGATGTGCCGTCGGCTGCGTTTACAGTTGCAGTTACCACAGTGGTTCCAAACGGCAGTGCAATAGTGCCGGAAGCAGTTCCGGAGGTCACCGGCGTTCCGTTCACAAGTACTGTTGAACTATTGTCGGCAGTTGTTGGCGTAACTGTTGTGGCAGATACGGTATTGGGCGCAATAATGGTATAGCTGGCGGTGCCGGGCGTAAATATTGGCGTTAAGGACAGGCCATTGCTAAACAATAAGTTTTTTAAGGTGATGTTGCCGGTTATTTGGATATTGACTGTTGCGGCCTGGCTGCCGGTGCTGTTTGATGCCGTCACAGTGTAGTTGGTGGCGGGGCTCGACACACTGGTGGTGCCGCAGATGATCCCGGTACGGGTATCGAAGGATAAACCGCCGGGGAGTGCCGGTGTGATCGCATAGGCACTGGCCGCACTAATCTTTTTTATCCCATTGTTGGCATCATTGGGTACATAAACATTGCCCTGCGTATCAACCGCTATGCCAAAGGGGCTACTATAGCCCTGGCCCAATACCACAGCGCCGCCGCTGTTTAAGGGTATTTCTTTCACGGCATTATTGCCTTCGTCTGCTATGTAAATATTCCCGTTGTTGTCCACGGCGACGCCGGTTGGTTTTTTAAACCCGCTGCCAATTACCTGGATAACGCCTGTTGACAGGGTTATTTTTTTTATGGCGTTGTTACCTGCATCGGCTACATACAAGTTACCGTTGTTATCCACAGCAACACCAAACGGTGCGCTAAACCCACTGCCTATAGTAATTAGTGCGCCCCCTGCAGGAAGTTCTTTTATAGCGTTATTATAAGTGTCGGCTATAAATATGTTTCCCTGGCTATCAACTGCCACACCGTTCGGGTGGTTTAACCCAGAGACGATCGTAAGGGGAGCTCCGCCTCCGGCGGGGATCTTTTTGATGGCATTGTTGCCTGCATCCGCAACGTAAATATTCCCCGCGCCATCCACCGCGACCCCAAACGGGCTGCTGAACCCCGAACCGAGGTTTACGGGTGCGCCTCCGCCAGCCGGTATTTTTACTATCGATGTGCTGGCCGGGCTTGCATAGTAGAGGTTTCCTGCCGCATCTGTTGCTAAACCTGCCGGCAAATTTGATGCGGCTCCCGTTTGAACCACCGCTGCCGATGCTGGAAAAACCTGTTTGGTAGCGGAACTCATCTGGCTTAAAACCACTCCCTGGGCAGCAGTTACACCAAGTTCGTTATAGCCAGATTGTGAATAATGAACCAGATTTAAAATTGTATCGGGGCTCATCATATTCCTAATATTAAAAGTCGACGCGTTTCGTGTTACGATGAACATGTTACTGTCTAAAGGCAACGCTGCTTCCTGGGCGTTCCTCACCCAGATCATAAAATCCGGGGGGGCAGGGTGAATTGCGCCACTACGGAGAATATAGAAGGGTATTGTGGCCCCGAATTGTGCTCTGAAGCGGTTTGCCAACGTTACCAGCGTATCCGTATAGGCTAGTTGCGTCATAACGCCGTTGGCAATAGCTCCTGCATCGGCTTCGCCCTGTTCCCACAAAAACCCTTTTACAACAGGTGCATAGCCGGCCAGGGTTAAACTGTCAATAGCCATTTGTAATTGATGAGCTGCATTTGGGGCCAAAACCCCATTCGTATCCCATACTCCGTTAGAATAATTCGCTCCTGTAGCTACCAATGAAGTGCCCCCCCTGGCCGCTTGGACAAAACATACATGCCGGCCGGTTAGCGCATTATAAGTGTTACCAAAGGCAGGCCACATCGACCCGTATGGCTTCTTAACGGCGTACGTTGTGGGGAGTGGGTCATTGGCCGGATAAATCGCTCCGCCGAAATAAGTAATATTGCCGGGCACTGTTTGTGGCGATTGGGTTATATCGCCCCTGCCCAGCGCATTGGACTGTCCCATAATCAGGAATATGTCGATCGCATTGCCGCCGACCCCGCCGCTGGCCGAAACAGGCGTACCGGTGGACACTGCATTCGTTAATCCGGTCGTTGTGGGTACGATGGGCGATATCGGGAGCCCTGCGGGATATACCTGCGGCGTATTGTAGCTAATGGTAGGCGCAGCCTGGGGCTGCGCTACTGTGATGGTTATAGTGGTTGAGCCACTCCCCGAACTGTTGTATGCGTATATGGTATAAGTGGTTTGAGGGCTGGTTGCCATCGGGCTGCCGCTGATGATACCGGTGGTTGGGTCGAGCTTTAGTCCCGCCGGTAATGGGGTGCTGATATAATATCCTCCTACTGGCGTTAGTTTTTTATAAGGCGCGGCGCTTTGATCTGCAACATATACATTGCCTGTCGTATCCACTGTTACATTATAGGGGTTTACAAAGCCTGATCCGATGCTGACGGTCGTTCCGTTGCTTGCCAATATCTCCTTAACAGCATTATTATTATAGTCGGCTACAAAAAGATTCCCCGATGCATCTATAGCTACTGCCATCGGCATGTTAAAGCCGCCGCCAAAGGAAATAGGGTTTCCGCCTCCTATAGGCAACTCTTTTACTACGTTATTGGTTTGATCGACTACATAAACGTTACCCCTTGTATCTTTAGTGACGCTTACTACCGTATTCATCGCCGGGATAGGCGCAGTTGCACTGACAGCATATCCTGGCGCTCCAACATTACTGCCAACGGGAACCAGTGGGGAAATCGGGGTGCCTGCCGTATAAGTTTGCCCGCTTGTATAACTGATGACCGGACCCTGCGCGAACAATTTTGAGGGCAATATAATTACCGCAATAACAGTCGCCGCCAGCCGCCATTTCCTTAAGAAACGACAAGAATGGGCTGTGGTACTTACAGGCGAAAAACGGTCACTGGACATGGTGTGTTTTAGCAGGATAGAATTAACTTGTTATTGCAATTAAAAATTAGTGACAGGTCACTTGGTTAAGCCGGAAAGTTTTCAATCCAAAAATGTCTTCCCGAATATTATTGATCTGCGGTTCCTTTACAACAGCGCCAACTGCGGCGCCGTATTTGTCAAATCGATCTAAATATAGAAAATAATTTTAAGACCGCCAAGCCATTGTGTATAAGATAGTTTCTTGAAATTAATACTTAAATTTGTATCTCATTTTTTAAATTAATTCTCAAAAAAATTAATCGTTCCGGGTTTTTATATAGCTAAAATCACTCCTGTTAAATGGATATAAATATTATCGATAAAAATTTCAGCCTGACACTTTATGGCATTTCAGGAATTGCAGTAAACTGTAATTGGACCGAAACCGGTTTTAAACTGATGGATGAAATGTGGAAGCAGGTAAAGGCTGGTGGTTTAAAACACAAAGGGATGAATGTTTGGGTTTATGAAGATAACAACAAGATGTTTGCCGGCGTTGAAATTGAGGGCGCTGGCGTAGGCGGTACGACACTTGAACCCAAAACAATTAACCTGCCAAAATATGCTTATTACAAACATATTGGCCCATATAAAAATATAAGAAGCACCGGTTCAAAAGTATTGGATGAACTTGAACGGAAAGGCATAAAAACGTCTTTACCCTACATTGAAATATACGGCCATTGGACAGCCGATGAAACGAAACTGGAAACCGAATTGCTATGGTGCTTAAAATAGATGCAAACATTTATTAGTTTTGTTGGAGACGATGCTATTTGACCTGTAAATGAGTTTTGCCAAAAAGCTGAATAAAAACCTGGCGATTACCGAGAACGTGATATTTATTGGCGCCTTCGGTTTTATTATATACAACCTGGTAACAACTTATGGCCTGTACATTTATAAATCGATAAAAGGGGGTGGTTATTTCAGCGCCATCGTAGATCCGGTGTTAAAGCACCAGTATTATATCAGCATCATATCCCTTATTGTTTTATTAAATGCAACCCTTGTACTCTGGGAGATATTGTTGTTTACCGTCCAGTCATTTAAACAGGAAAAGGACTCTGCCGCGCGGGGGTATCATAAATACCGGCCTGTTTTTAAAAAAGTGGCCGTACATTATAAATCTTCGTTTTTAGCGCTGGTAATCCACGAGGTTTTGCCCAAAATTATCCTGATCCACATGTTTTGGATCTGGCTGCCACATTTTCAAAAGCTGCAGTTATTTACCATCAATTTGCAATGGTACAGCTGGATATATGGTTATATATGCTGGGAGTTTTCGTCGTGGCTGTTCCATTTCACCTGTCATCGTGTGCGTTTGTTATGGTGTATTCATTCCCCGCACCACGCGCCTACGGAATTAAACATGACCGTAAATTGGATCCATTTTTTTGCCGAGAGTTATTATTCCACCTTAATCCGCCTGCTTATTTTAATGGTGTTTGGTGTTAACCCGGCCATGTTTGCCGCCGTTATTACTATTGACAGCGCCTGGGGCATATTCATCCATGTAAGCGAAGGGACTTTAAAAGATGGCCGCCTTGGTTTTTTACGGCACATCATTATTACACCGGCGCATCATAGAGTGCATCATGCGAAAAATCCTTTGTACCTGGATACCAACTTTGCCAATGTATTACCCCTCTGGGACTGGGTGCTGGGCACCCTGCAGCCCATACGCGAAGAAGTTAAAACCGAGTATGGCATCTCGCGGGAGCTCGACGTCACCAATTTTTCCGATTTATATTTCGGGGAGTTGTTATTGTTGTATCGCGATGTTAAAAATGCACGGAGTATAAAAAATAAACTTTTATACATTTTTATGCCCCCCGGCTGGACGCCAGCTTCATCCGCCCAAACCGCCTCCGTTTTGCGACAAGATTATCTGAAAACAAACCCGGGATTGGGGATTACCAGCAAAAGGAAACTGTTAACCCTGCTAAAATTTGATGTTGAAGATTATCAACCCGACGATAATGAATCCGGGGTTGCAAGACCGGACGTTGTTTAGATAGCTGCATCTAACAGAAAGTGACACTTCCTTTTTTATTAAAAATTGATTTTTCTGAACCAACATAATCGCGAACCAATTTGTCGCTTTTAAATTTTGGCTAAAGCCCTAAATGCGATACTTTAACCTCCGTCACTTAAAAGTGACGGCAATGAATTGCGTCGTCGCTTTTTATATTCATTGCCGTCGGTTTTAACCGACGGAACATCAGACAAAAAGCCCGGCTTTAGCCAAATCCCGCGTGGCCACGTCTAGCATGAATCCGATTCGGAGTTATGGAAACTTAAAAAGACAAATATTTCTACCAAAAAGAAAATTAAAATAAATTTGCGTAGTTAAATAGCTACATATATATTTGTAGTCAAATAGCTACACGATGAATTTAAGACGAGACGTATTCCAGGCCATAGCCGATCCTACCAGGAGGGCGATACTATTGTTGGTCGCTTCGCAGGCCATGGCGGCCGGGGCCATAGCCGCCAATTTCGACACAGCCCGGCCCACTGTTTCAAAACATCTGCAAATACTCACCGAATGCGAATTGCTTCAGCAGGAGCAAAACGGCAGGGAAATTTATTACCACATCAATGCAAAAAAAATGAAAGAAGTAGCCGACTTTATCGAACCTTTCCGCATCATGTGGGACGACAGGTTCAATGCTTTGGAAGCCATCATGAAAAATTATAAAACCAAATAACATGGAACGAAAAACAAAAGTGAATGCCGAAGAAGGCAAGCAGGATTTATGGATAACCAGGGAATTTGATTTGCCGCTGGACCTGCTTTTTAAAGCATATGCCGAGCCTGAACTTTTAGCGCAATGGATGGGAACCAATGTGCTGAAGTTTGAAGCAAAAAAACATGGCTGCTACCAGTTTGAAACAAAAGACGCCAATGGCAATGTAGTATTCAGGGGCAATGGCGCCATACACGAGTTTAGCCCCAACAAAAAGATAAGCCGGACTTTTGAAATGGAGAATGCGCCTTTCGGTGTTCAGTTGGAGGTGTGCGAGTTTGAGAAACTGACCGACGATACCAGCAGGCTCACTATACATAGCATTTATGAGTCGGGCGCGCTGCGCGATGCAAACCTGAAGATGCCTTTTGCTTATGGCATCAATATGGCCCATAACAGGTTACAGGAAATAGTAAACAATTTAAAATAAAATAAAATGGAAAAGAGAAAGCTGATTTGGTATTGGATAATTACCGGGTTATTATCCTTTTTTATGTTTGGGGGCGGTTTGGCGCAGGCCTTGCAGGTAAAGGGCGTGGTTGATGGTTTTAAACCACTGGGCTACCCGACCTATTTTATTTCGCTTATAGGCGTTTGGAAAGTTTTGGGTGTAATTGCGATATTGGTTCCTAAGTTTAAATTGTTGAAAGAATGGGCTTACGCCGGTTTATTTTTTGCTATGACCGGCGCGGTGATATCGCACATAGCCAGCAACAATGTTTCAGTACAAATAATTGCACCGGTGGTATTTGCTATTTTTACCGTATTGTCATGGTATTTAAGGCCTGCAGACAGAAAAATTATCCCCGCTAACCAATAAACTGAGGTATGAATGCTGAATTATCGCCTGAAGAACGGGAGCAATTGCTAAGCACATTAGGTGCCCGTTTTGGAAAGAACATGAACCGCCACGCCGGTGTTGAATGGATTAAAGTGCAGGAAAAGCTGGAAAATAATCCCGGTAAGTTGTGGTCGCTCGGCGAAATGGAACGTACCGGCGGCGAACCAGATATTGTTGGTTATGATAAAAATACGGACGAATATATTTTTTATGATTGTTCGGCCGAAAGCCCCAAAGGACGCAGAAGCCTTTGTTATGACCGGGCGGCGCTGGATGCCCGAAAGGAATTTAAGCCCGAAGACAGCGCTGTGGATATGGCGGAAGCTATGGGTATTGAACTTTTGACAGAACAGCAATACCGCGAGTTGCAACAAACGGGGAATTTTGACACCAAAACATCGAGCTGGGTAAAAACACCGAACGAAATCAGGAAATTGGGCGGGGCGGTATTTTGCGATCGGCGCTATAATACCGTCTTTTGGTACCACAACGGCGCCGATTCCTATTACGCCGCTAGGGGATTCCGTGGGGCGTTGCGGGTTTAAAGTGGCCCTTAACAATAGCCGTTTGAAAGACAGGCCCCTTCGGGGCCAAACATCGGTAGAAAAAAACAGAGACGAATACCGCTCCGTAGGTGCGGAACATTTTACGCTGACAAGAAATGCAATGTTTTGCGCCAACAAATCTTTAAATACACGGATGCTTTCGTTAATTTAATGTCATTTAAAAAATCCGCCGAAAACCAATTATAATCGATAAATGAACACGACAAATCCAAAAGCCGACTGGTTTTTTAATAAAGAAGACAGGTGGCAGGAAGAAGTAAATAAACTCCGCGTAGTTGCCCTCGACTGTGGACTAACCGAAGAGTTGAAATGGGGCTGCCCCTGTTACACGTTAAAAAAGGATAACATTGTTTTAATACATGTGTTTAAAGAATATTGTGCGTTTTTGTTTTTCAAAGGCGCGTTGCTGAACGACGCCCACAATATCCTGGTGCAGCAGACGGAGAATGTACAGTCGGCGCGGCAGATCAGGTTCACCAACATTATGGAAATAGTTGAGCAGGAGGCTATCTTGAAAGCGTATATTCATGAAGCTATAGAAGTGGAAAAAGCCGGGTTGAAAGTCGAATTAAAGAAAACGACTGAATTTCCGGTCGCCGAAGAGTTTCAATACAAATTAGACCATATCCCGGCCCTAAAAACGGCATTTGAAGCATTAACACCCGGCAGACAGCGCGGATACCTGTTGTATTTCGCGGCAGCAAAACAATCCAAAACCCGGGAAGCGAGGGTTGAAAAATACATCCCGCAAATTTTGGAAGGTAAGGGACTGGAAGATTAGGGGATTTGGCGAATCTGCCACAATATAAAACCCCGTAAGAGTCAAATACCAGTAGAGAATTAATTAAATATTAACACAAAAGTGTTTTATTGCAAATCAGGATATTACTACCTTGCATTTATTCGACAGAGATTAATCACAAAAACCAATAATAACCATGGCAAACGTATCAATTTATTTAAACTTTGCTGGTAATGCCGAAGAAGCATTTAACCACTACAAAAAAGTTTTCGGAACAGAATTTCCCAATCCCCCAATGCGGTTTAAAGACATGCCGCCGCAGCCCGGCGCACCGGCACTGCCCGAAGGCGATGGCGACAAAATAATGCATGTGGCACTGCCTATACTTGCCGGCACGATGATAATGGCTACCGACATGCTGGAAAGCATGGGGCAAAAACTGGTAGAAGGAAATAATTTCACCATCAGCTTAAACCCGGACACCAAAGAAGAAGCCGACCGCCTGTACAACGAACTGGCAGAAGGCGGATCAGATGCCGTTCCGCCGCATGATGAATTCTGGGGATACTGGGGCACCTGCAAGGATCGTTTCGGCATTCGCTGGATGTTCAACATCATGAAAGGGATGTAATACCCGTTTGAGGATATTCATTAAAAGGAGCCCCGCCCGTTCAGACATATTTTGTTGAACAGGCGGGGTTATTTATGTAATCAAATTATTGATGCTGTAAAAATAGTTTCTAAATTTAAGCATCCCCGAAGATTACGATCATCCTCGCAATAAACAAAAAAATGAAGCCAGTCATATTAAGTACTATCATGATGTCCGGCCTGTTACTAGGCCTGGTGTTAACTGCCACTCCCTCATCGGCCCAGCCACCCATCCGCGACCCGCATACGCCCGGCTATGTTAACGCAACAGAACTGCCTGATGGCGCAGTACCATCGCCGGGTGTTAATGGCAATTTCATCATCGGCCCAACGCACGACCCCGCACCCGAATCTAAAGTGCAGCCTAACGTGCCCCAGGGGACGGTATACCAGCTTATCATCGAATCGAAGGATAGCAAAATTTATCCCGGCATTGCCCGGGAGCCAAATACATTTGGTACCGTGGATCCCGAAAACCCCGCTAAGCTGATAGTTACCACAAGCCATCCGGCGCCTTATACGCGTCACATTGCCGTTTACGTACCTAAACAGTATGTGCCCGGCACCGCGGCGCCTTTTATAGTTGGCGCCGACGGACCCGACAATTTGCTTTTTACCAACCTGGATAATTTGATTGCCGAAGGTAAGGTGCCTGTGATGATTGCCATTTCGATTGGTAATGGTAGTGGCGATGCACAAGGCAGTCAGCGTGGTTTGGAGTATGATACGATGAGCGGCCTGTATGCCGAATTTGTTGAAAAGGAAATATTGCCGCTGGTGGAAAGCAAATGCAACGTAAAACTTACCCATGATCCTGATGGGCGCGCTACTATGGGCGGCAGCTCCGGCGGATCATGTGCGCTTATTATGGCCTGGTATCATCCCGAATGGTATCACCGTGTACTCACCTGGTCGGGCACTTATATAAACCAGCAATGGCCCTATAATCCCGAAACGCCACAGGGTGCCTGGGGATTTCATGAGCATTTAATTCCGGAAAGCCCCATAAAGCCGCTACGCATATGGATGGAGGTGAGCGACCAGGACCTGTATAACCCAAACGTAATGAGGGATAATATGCACGATTGGGTGCTTGCCAATGAAAATATGGCCAAAGTGTTGGCTGCCAAAGGTTACCCATACCAGTTTGTTTTTGCGCGCAATGCAAAACATGTGGATTACAAAGTAAAACAACAAATATTCGCCGAAGCGCTGGAATGGCTTTGGCAGGATTATCGCCCGGCGAAGACGAAAATTACCTATTGATTTTCACATGTGCTATTAGAAAACCCTGCCGAATATGCTTTTGTCTTAGTGTTCTTAGTGCGGTCTTAGTGGCCCTGGTGGTTGATTTTTAAACCACAAAGAACACGAAGGAGGCACGGAGGGCATAAAGTTTTGCAGCAGTTGGAATTTTATTTGGTTATTCGAGGATGATTTACTTTTGATACCGCCTCGCTTCAGCCACATCGCAAAAATTCGCCATACTCATTAAACCTTTTATTTCAAAATCTATCAAAATTGTGTTGTTTCTAAAACACGAAAAATAATTTGATGAATTAAAAATATGAAGGCCATGAAAAAAATAAATGCTGTTTTATCGTACTTTTTTATGCTGGGTGCAGGTGCGTTTTTAGTTGCTTTGTGCGTTACGCTTTTAAAGGTTTATTAATGATAAGATCATTAACGATAGTTAATATTTGTTGGATTGCCGGGATGTAATAAAATGTCCGGGCAATCCAACCATACACCACCTGATCATCTCAACTTTTATCCCGCAACCAAAGCCAACGCCGCTTTAAACCGTTCCGATTGGAGATTAATTCGCAATTGCTCCATGTGAACCAGTGAATATAGCACACGGTTATCCATATCAGCCAGGCTGATTTCGCCAGCCCAAACGCGGTCGTTAAATTCGCGAAAGGTGGGTTTAGTTCTAAACGGATCAACTGTTTTGCCGGGTGTTTGGCCCATCAGCATAAAAACAACGAAATACGAAAAGTGCATCAGCTGCCGCGCCAGGAAAAACCGGGCGAACTGGTATTTACTAACCTCAGCCCCAAAATAAGCTTGCAGGTAATCCTTTTCGTCCTCATCGTTCCTGACTACAAAATTTGCGGCGATAGACAGGTCCATATAGCGATCGTTTAAAAAGGCCGCTTCCCAGTCTACCAGCCATACACGCTCACCGTCGTATAACATATTTTCTGGTTTTAAGTCGTTATGGCAGGCAACCAGGTCTTCGGTATTGCGGGGGTAAATGTTTTTAATTTGGGTGAAAACAGGGAGCAGGTCGGCAGTGAGTTCCGCCGGTATTAATTCCGCCGCCTTAAACTTCTCTACAAAGCCCTCAATAGCATCCAGGTAGTTCAACCGGAAGGGGAAGGGCGGCAGCGCATGCAGCCGGCTAAGCGTAGCAGCCAGCTTTAGTTTGGCTACATCAAGCGGAAAAGGCTTTGCGTTAACAAAATCGGTGATGCAAACCCGGTCTTCGCTATCGGCATACCAAACCTTTGGCGCAATCCCGGCATCGGCTGCAGCCTGCATACAATTATACCAGCGACCTGGGTCGGCCACGGAATCGGTGCGGGTGATCACCCGCAGCAGGTAGGGCTTACCCAGCACCACTATTCGGAAGATAAGGGCTGTTGAAAGGCCATCGTGCAATTGACGGATATCTTCAAATTCGCTTATGCCAAAGGCGGTTTGCAAGGCTTTTGCAATAGCTTCGTTTTTGTTTTCAGGGATCATAAATCAGGCTTAAAATGGTGCTAATCAGCCAAATTTATATAGGGTTTTTCGCTTAAAACAGATTTTTGGAATAAATTTTTACCGGCGCACTATACCTGTAATATTTGCGTTTACCCTAATAGAAACCGGTCGGAAAAAGACCGTAAAATCAGCCTAAAGCCTGATAAATTTCCGCAAAAAGCAGTCCGCTGCCCCCACCATAATGTTGCACAATTTTAATTTCGGGATCATGGGCCTTAAAGGCTGCGCAAAGCGTTAGCTCGCTTTCGGGCTCAATGCCGCCGCCCAGTAAAACCAGTTTAAAAGGTGTACTGGTAAATGCTGCCAGCGCCTCCTCGTCGGTAAGGGCGCCGGTGCATTGCCAATCGGGATTGTTATTTACCAGCCGCACCACCGTCTGCAAAATCTCCGGATGGCGGCCAATGGTTAGGATATTTATTTTATTCATAGTTTAGTTAGGTAAAAGGTTAAAGGTAAAAGGCGAAAGGTCAAAAAAGGAGGTAAAAGCTGAAAGGTAGAAGAAGTTGCACCTTTTACCTTTCGCCTTTTACCTTTAACCCTTCTCAAAACACCATCGGTACTTCCATTAACAAAAACTCTGCATTCGTTTCGGCGGTGATGGTAAAGCTGTCTGTGTCCCAAATGCCATAGCCATCGCGGGTGTTCAGCAACTGGTCGTTAACCTTTACATCGCCACTCAATACAAATACATAAACGCCGTTGCCTTTGGCTTTTACGTTGTAAGTAGTGCTCACACCCTTATCAAACTGCCCCAGGTGAAACCAGGCGTTTTGGTGGATCCAAACACCCTCATCATCAGCATTGGGCGACAAGATCTGTTGCAGTTTGTTATGCCTATCTTCGGTGTTAAGGGTTATCTGGTCGTAACGGGGTTCAACATTCTTTTTATTGGGGTACACCCAAATTTGCAGAAATTTTACCCTTTTGTCGCGGTCTTTGTTGTACTCGCTGTGGTAAATGCCGGTGCCGGCGCTCATGGCCTGTATATCGCCATTCTTTATTACGGCAACATTGTTCATGCTGTCTTTATGCTCCAGGTCGCCTTCCAGCGGGATGGAGATGATCTCCATATTATCATGCGGGTGCGTGCCAAAGCCTTTGCCTGCATCAACAGTGTCATCGTTTAATACTCTTAAAGCGCCAAAGTGCATCCGTTCCGGGTTATAATAGCTGCTGAAACTAAATGAATGATAACTATTAAGCCAGCCGTGGTTTGCATGTCCGCGGGTTTCGGCTTTATGTAATACTGTTTGTGCCATTGTGTTTGTTTTCCTCTTTTTTGTTACCTCAAAGATACGGCAGACAACAGGGCCTGGCAGTTGATGTAGGTTAAGAAATATTTGGATTAGTTCATAGTTAATGGTTCATAGTTCATGGCTGGAGTGGTTTTGCTATGAACCATGAACTATGATCTATGAACTCTTCCGCACCATTCCGGCCCGCATGCGGCTAAAAAATTCTGGCGTTACGCCGATGTACGAGGCTATTTGTTTTAGCGGCAAATGGTCTATGAGGGTCGGGTAACGGTGGCAAAACAGGTTATACCGCTCCTCGGCCGCCAGCCCCATTATATCAACCACCCGCTGCTGACTGGCCACCAATGATTTTTCGGTGAGGATGCGAAAAAAACGTTCGAATTTGGGTACTTCAAGGTAGAGCTTTTCCTGGTTTGCTTTTGAAAGCAGGATGGTTTCGGTGTCTTCCAGCGCTTCGATATTGAGGGTGCCCGGTTTTTGCGAAAACAGGCTGTACAAATCGGCCATCCACCAATCGGCAGGAGCAAAACTCAGGACATGCTCGTTCCCGTTTTTGTCGATGGTATAACCCCTCAAGCAACCGGAAGTTACAAATGCCGAATATTTGCAGATTTCGCCCTCGTTCAGTAGAAACTGTTTCCGTTTAAAGCTTTTGGGTTGAAGGTAACCAATGAAAATAGCCTTTTCTTCATCGGTTAGCTGAATGTATTTGGAAACGTTGTTTAACAGGAGATCGATAGGCATATTTTGGAATGAGATTTTAGATATGGAAAAGCTGGCTTTATTGATGAAAACTTAATATTAAGAAGCTGTAATTTAACGGTATAGTAACACTTAATTAAGCTTTTAACAACCCTCCAAAGGTAAATTTGCGTTATAAATTTAGCAATAATACTTGAAAGCCCGACCGGACAATTTCAGCGTAAAATTACTAAAAACAACCACTTTTGTTTTACTCCTTTTTAGCCTCCAAACAGTTCTCGGTCAGTCAATACCATTACCCAATGGCTTTGCCCATAATGATTACCGTCACCGGCGTCCATTGTTTGATGCGCTTGAAAATGGCTATGTAAACATCGAGGCGGATATATTTTTACACGGCAAAAAGCTCATCATCGCCCATATAAATCCGTTTTTTAAAAACGACCGGACGCTGGAAAATCTTTACCTGAAACCCCTGGCGGACAGAGTAGCCGGTAACAAAGGGCAGGTTTACCGAGGTTATACTTCACCGGTTATTTTAATGATTGATATAAAAACCGGGGCACTGCGCACTTATCCGGTACTTAAACTGCTGCTCGAAAAGTATCGGGCGATTTTATCCGTTTATGATCACGGGCAAATTCATCCCGGGCCGGTAATGGTGGTATTGTCAGGCAATAGGCCTTATGATGCTATTAAGAACGAGGAAAACCGATTGGCTTTTATTGATGAGGATTTGCGGGATACCTACCGCGATACGGCAGCCAATTGCGTTTATGAAATGTCGAGCTGCAAATATTCGAAATTGCTGAAATGGCGGGGCGGTGGCGCTATCTCCGCAGGTGAGGAAGATACCTTACGAAACTACGTTGCCGAAGCGCATAAATTCGGTAAAAAAGTGAGGTTATGGGCTTCGCCAGAAAATCAGGCCGTTTGGAACGAACTGCTAAAATGCGGCGTCGACCTGATCAATACCGATAAACTTGCCGATTTAAAAACCTTTTTACTTACCCGTAACAGCGGCTACGCCAGCGCCGTTGAACCCGCGCCAAAAACAATGGGTACAAGGATGCTGACTTTTTAAATCAGATGTGAGATTTGAGACATGAGATGAAAAACACGTCAATTATGTTTTTAAGGTCTTCTGCTTGTTTTGCAGCATAATGAGTGCCTTGGCGGCACGCACATGTCGGGTATCTTCCTGTTTAGCCGAGCCTACCCAATCGCAATAACCCTGTTTGTACCCTTTAGAAAGGCTTTCGAAAAACGCTTTTGCTTCATCGTCCTTAGCCAGTAATATTTCCAGTTCGGTGGGTGTTCCTTCTATGTGTTCGCCTTTTTTTAACACGTTATTTTAGATATGAGATGTGAGATTTGAGACATGAGATAGAATATCAAATTGATAAACAAATGTAACGATTAATTTTTCGCAGAAAAATCCCTCACATCTCACATCTCACATCTCACATCTCACATCTCACATCTCACATCTCACATCTCACATCTCACATCTCACAACGAAAACGCCTTTAACGATTCATTTGCATACGTGCCCCAGTCCTTCATGGCAGCGTGCAGGGTTTCGGCCAGTTGTTTGCCGTTTACCGGTTTTCCTTTTTTTGGCGGATTCAAAGCTTTTTGATCCGGCACGCTTTCGGTTACCTTGGTGGCAAACCAGGTAATGTTTTCGTGGGGCAAAGCAACACCCAGTATCATGCCGGGCAGACCGGTAAAAGATTCAGGACCGCCGGATACCGGTATTTCTTCGGTATAAAAAGCTACTACGTAAACTGAGTCGAGCACTATGGCATTTGCCCGCCTGCATACATAGCCGGCAATTTCGCGGGTTTCGTCGGTGATCTTCCAATGGATTTTGCGGGTGCTATCTGTAACCAGGAAAGTAGATTCAAACACACTTTTTTTGCTGATGAATGTTCCTGCGGCCAGGTCGGTAAAGGTGCTATTGTTTTGTTTTACCATGGCTTCATCGCCCCAAAAACCGGGGTTGCCTGCATCATCTTCCTCGGGATTAAACATGCTTTTATTATCAGCGAAGCTTAAGGTGCTTTTCATCTTTTTAAACTGCGGCTGGTTTTTCTTGTACTGTTCAAAAGCCGGGGCCACGTAAGCCTCGTTATCCTTGTTGATGCTGCGTTTAAATATGGCGTACATATTAACCGTTTTCTCAAACTCAATAACGCCCGAGTTTACAAAATGAGCGTTTTGTGCAAACAATATATCGCCGCTTAAAAGCAGCAGTGCTATGGTGATGAGTGTAATTTTTTTCATGATATTATTTTTTTGTAACGCCGCCCATTTTGTTAAAATCCCAAACAACCGAAACCATAAAATACCGGCGGATAGTAGTATAAGTATTTTGGGTGATAAAGTTGCCGCTCACGGTACGTTCGAACCCGGCATTTTGGTTTAGTAAATCGTTTACCGCCAATGATAGTTTTAAGTTATCGCCTTTTAAAAACGTTTTGGCTACTGAAGCATTAATCAGCGTGCGATGAAAATCGCTGTTGAAGGTTTCGGTTTTTCCGCGCCATTCGTAGTTGCCATCGGAAGCTATCTGGAATTTTAGCGGCAGGTAAACAGTAAAGCCGTACTCGCCGTTAGCACCGCGGCCATTGTTGTTCAGCTCCGGCTGTAATGACGATCCGCTTACCGTGTATGTTGGCCCTATGCCTAAATAAAAATCGTACTTCTTCTCTTTATATTTCGACGCCCGGAAGGATACGTTATAGGTATTGGAATTGGTGAAATTTAAATCGTTATTATTAAAGTTATACGCGTTGGTGCCGTTTATACCAATGTTGAGGCCCACGTTAAAATCAAGCTTGGCTATTTTTTTATCAAAATAAGCACCCAAATTATAGTTCGATTGCTTTTTACTGCTCAGGTTAACATATTGGGTGGTGCTTTTGCCGGTGGTGGTATCGGTTATCATGTTGTTTACAATGGGGTTGGTGGTAAACGATAAGTTGCCGTACATAAAAATAGATTGCCCGCTGATCACCTTGTACGAGTTAAAGTTCATATAAAAATTATGCGTAAACGATGGCGTTAAGTTGGGGTTGCCCAGCATAACGTTTAAGGGGTTGGTATTAACCACTACCGGTTGTATCTGGTTTATAGTTGGCTGCACGGTGTTGCCCACGTAGTTAAAGTATAAACCCGCCTGCTGCGAAAACCGGTATTGGATATTGGCCTGCGGGTTCCAGTTGATAAAATTACGTTTTAGCGCGTTGCCGGTTACCTCATCTACCTGGTTAAAGGCCACGGTTGATACCTTGGTGCCAAAGTTAAAAGTAGCTTTTCCTTTTTTATAGTTAAAAATACTGCCAACCTGGTTCGACCGTTCGGTAAGTTTGTAGTTGTCGCTTAACGAATCAACCAATACATTATAAACACCCGGCGCCGATTTGTTAAACGATTGCAGTTGCGAAGTGCCGCTGTTAAAACCAAACCCATAATTCAATACAACAGATAGTGTTTTTGAAAGCGGCTCGGTATAGGTTAAATTGGTTTTAAAAACGTTGCTTTTTACGTCGCCCGTTTTGTACTGATCAATCGGCTGCACACTTTCGAGTGAATCGGTGCCCGGCTTATAAAAGTCGGTGTTTGATTTCAGGTAACCATGGGCGGTAGTTTCGTTTGATGCCTCGCTCACCAGGAAGGAAATAGTACGACCTTTTTTCTTAAACTTTTTGGTGTAAAAGGCGGTCGCGTCAAATTTTTGGGTATTGTCCTTATTGTCGATGGAGCGGGTGTTATCGTTCAATCTCAAGTTATTGCCATCGGTGGTAACGGTATTGTAATCGTTAACCGTATGGGTGTTTTTAAATGTCCCATCGGCAGTTAGTTTCAGGTTCGATGTGGTATCCAGCTTTATCTGGTAGGTAGCATCCAGCTTTTGGCGGAACATAAAATCATTTAATGATTCGTTGGCGTTGGTGTTGTTAATACCGCCCACAAAATCACTTTGCGATTGCGTGTTTGTTGTTCCTGTAACCAACAGCGAACCCACCTTATAATTTGCGTTTAATGATTCTTTATCGCTGTTCCATTTGGTATCGTAATGCAAACCTCCGTTGCGTGCCAGCGGGATGCCCTGCCCGTTATATTGTCCGCTGAAGGAGTCGAGGCCGTCATTATCGCCCTCAGTGATAAAAAGTTCACCGCCGTCGCCAAATTGCAGGTTGTCTGATGAGCCGTATTTTTGCGCATCTTGCCAGCCCAGGCCTATTTTGCCATTATTGCCGATAGTTGCGTAGGCCGAAAACTTCTCCTTCGCCTTAAACATGTTAAACAACAACTGACTTTCGTAATAACCATCGGTACCGGCGCCCACATCAAGCTTGCCAAAGTAACCGTTCTTGGCGCCTTCTTTTAGTTTTACGTTGATGGTTTTTGTTTTCTGGCCATCGTCAATACCAGTAAAGGTTGCCTGGTCGCTCTTTTTGTCGTATAGCTGCACTTTGTCAACCATATCGGCACGGATGTTTTTGGTTACCAGGGTTGGGTCATCGCCAAAAAACTCTTCGCCATCAACCAGTACTTTGCCTACCGTTGTCCCCTGGGCGGTTATTTTGCCGTCCTTATCCACCTGGATGCCTGGCAGTTGCTTCAGCAGGTCTTCCACCTTGGCATTGGGTTGTATTTTAAAGGCCGCTGCATTGTATTCGGTAGTGTCGCCTTTTATTTTTATGGCTGCGCGGGTGCCTTTAACAATTACATCGGCGAGTAATTTGGCTTTGAGCAGCATATTCAGTTTGCCAAAATCGCTGCTGGTTTTTACAGAGTCGAGGCTGAATTGCTCCACATAATCGGCATACCCCGGGTAGGTAACCAGCAAAATAAGCTTCCCTTTTTTAAGGTTCGGTATCTGGAAGGAACCGTCTTTAGCTGTCCGGGTAAATTTTAGGAGGATGGAGTCTTTCGCATTTAAAACACTTACCGAGGCGTTATGCAACTGGGCTTTGGAAGCAGTATCCACAATGGAACCCTTAACCGAATAAGTATTTTGCGCCGATGCGTGTAAAGTGAAAAACAGTAAGAATGAAAAAAGTAAAGGTGTAAATTTCATATACAAGGTTTGTGTGACCAAAGTATAACTAAATATTTAGTTTTTTATTATCCGTTAACATTATTTAACAATTTTCATTGAAAAATAGGGCGATAAGAGATAAATGATGACACAAGTGAAGTCTTCACCACGGACAACCCGACGCCGTCAGGTTTTCATGCGCCGTGGGCGCTACCTATATGTAGAAAATAATATCACAAACATAACAGCGCCATAGGTGCTGCCCTCCCCGCCGATTGCGAGGCAGGTTGGTATTGTTGTATAAGGGTAGCCTCTAGGCACAAAATTTTCGCTTTTTTATTTCTACAAATAGGTAGCCCCGATGGGGCATCAGAAATCGCTTTGTTCAGACATCGATGAATGCTTCGCAATTTTTGGGGGCCTCAAACGGGATATTATCTACAAAATATCTCAAAATAAGTTTGCGCAATCAAATCATTGCATATATATTTGCAATCAGATGATTGCATAATGGAAACAAGGAGAGATGTTTTTCAGGCGATAGCCGACCCAACCAGGCGCCAGATTATTAACCTGGTGGCCTATAAACCACAAAATTTAAATTCGATAGCCGATAATTTTGATGTCAGCCGGCAGGCAATTTCTGTACATGTGAGGATACTGACAGAGTGCGGTCTGCTGGTGATAAAAAAGCAGGGCCGCGAACGTTATGTTGAAGCGGAGTTTAAAAAGCTGGGCGAAGTATCGGCGTGGGTTGAACAATACAGGCAGCTATGGGAAGGCCGCATGGATAAACTCGACAATTTGTTAAATGAATTGCAGGGGAGGCCTCACCCTGCCCTCTCCATCCCGATAGCTATCGGGAGAGAGGGCTCGAAATAAGAGCGAAGTTAAAGTCCTCTCCTTTGGAGAGGATTTGGGTGAGGCAAAAACGTTATATTAAATACAAATCTGAATAAAATGGAAAATACGATAGTTGTTACCCGTGTTTTTAATGCCCCTATTGACCTGGTATGGAAAACCTGGACCGACCCCGAGCTGGTGAAACGCTGGTGGGGGCCTGATAAATTTACCTGCCCCAGTGCAAAAATCGATTTTCGCGCCGGTGGCGTTTCGGTAATCGCCATGAAAGCGCCCAACGAGGTTGCGGGTGGCCAGGTGTGGTTTAACATCTGGGTTTATGAAGCAATTACTCCGTTTGAGCGGATTGAATTTGTCCAGAGTTTATCGGATGCCGCAGGAAACAAGCTCGACCCGACGCTAGCGGGCATGCCACCCGATTTCCCTGCCGAAGTGCCTACCGTGGTAACCTTTAAAAGCATCAGTCCAAATAAAACAGAAATGACGGTCACACAATACGCCGACATGGGCCAGATGACTCATTTTGCGAAATTGGGCCTGGAACAAAGCATCGATAAAATGACAGCTATCTTTTCAAATTAAAACGAACATCAAACCCCCAAAAACCAATATTATGGAACTAAAAAAAATAACCCCCTTCCTGTGGTTTAATAACCAGGCGGAAGAAGCAGCAAAGTTTTATTGCTCAATTTTCAAAAACTCAACCATCATCAACGCAAACCCTATGTCGGCAACGTTTGAGCTGGAAGGTCAGCGGTTTATAGCCGCCAATTTTGGTCCCCAGTTTAAGTTTAACGAAGCAATTTCGTTTTTTGTAAACTGTGATGGGCAGGAAGAGGTTGACTATTACTGGAACAGCCTTATAGCGAATGGCGGCCAGGAAAGCCGCTGCGGCTGGCTCAAAGATAAATTTGGCTTATCGTGGCAAATTATCCCTGCCGTATTTAATAAACTCATCAGCGACCCTGATCGCGAAAAATCGCAAAGGGTGATGAATGCCATGCTGCAAATGAATAAAATGGACGTTGGCAAATTGCAGGATGCCTATGATGGAAAATAAGCTGATATACTAAACTGCAAGAAGCCTCAGGTGGAAAGACTTGAGGCTTTTTGCTTTGAAAAGGGGATATAATGCAAGTGAAAAAGTTTGTCATTTTGTTTCTTTCATTTACAGAAAGTTATTTATTTTTACATGATCTAAACGCTGTTTCCCCTCTTTGCGGCGCTACCTAATAAAATTTACCACCTATGAAAAAGATTTACCTTTTAGCCGGATGGGCTTGCTGTTTTTTTGTTTTTGCTAACGACGCTTCGGCCCAGGTGGCTGCGCCGGGCAATGCACATGGTGTTGCTGTTGTTAAACCAACTGCGGCAGTAACCGGTATCACCATAACGGGCGATACTTGTGTGGGCGGTACGCTTACCGCCAATATAAATAATATCACACTAAAGGAACTCAAATGGTCTGCCGGCAGCACCCTGGTTGAGGCGCGTTCGATATGGCAGCAAAATGGGGCCAGGGTGGCAGGTGACACGGTTGCCGGTTTTGGCGCCAGCCAGTTGGAAGAGCCGTACGGCGTAGCCGTCGACTCAAAAAAACGGCTTTATGTGGTTGATGATGGCACCCAGCGCGTTCAGCGATGGGACCCGGGTGCAAAAAAAGGCGTAACCGTAGCCGGCGGTAACGGGAAAGGCACTGCGCTTAACCAGTTATTTACCCCCATTGATGTGATAGTAGATAATGATTTTAACGTTTATGTGTCCGACGATGTAGGCGCCAGGGTAGTGAAATGGGCTCCGGGGGCAACACAGGGTGTTATTGTTGCGGGAGGGAATGGCGAAGGGGCGGCATTGAACCAGTTGAATGGCCCTGAAGGCCTTTGCCTGGATAACGCCGGCAACCTATACATTGCCGATCGCTGGAACGACCGCGTAATGAAATGGGCCCCAGGTGCAACCAAAGGCGTGGTAGTAGCGGGCGGCAACGGGCGCGGGCCGGCAGCCAATCAGCTTGATGAGCCTTTTGGCGTTGCCGTTGATGCCGATGGTAATGTGTTTGTAACCGACCCCTTTAATTACCGCGTGCAAAAATGGGCGCCAGGTGCAACTACCGGTGCCACGGTAGCGGGCGGCAACGGACCTGGCAATTTTGCACGGCAATTTACTTACCCAAGTTCCATTTCGGTTGACGCATCCGGTAACTTATATGTTCTCGACAGGTACAGGGTGCTCAGGTGGGCAAATGGCGCCGATTACGGCGTTACCGTAGCAGGTGGAACTCAGGCGCCTGCCCGGAATGACCTCAGCGGTTTCAGCACCTCGTGGGGAATGTGCGCGCTAAACGATGGCAGTGTGTATGTATCCGCTATCTTCGACGGGAGGGTATTAAAATTTGTACAGGGGCCATTTTCAAAAAATACGATAACTACCGTGCTGCCCGGCAATTATACCGCTGTGGGCACCAATTTTTCAGGTACAGCCTTCAGTGCAAACTATAAAGTGACACCTATTCCGCCCAAGCCAACATCGGTTAAAGGAAAGGTAAATGTGATTCCTGGCCAGACTTATAGCTATGTGGTGACCGATAGCATTCCGGTTCGGTCCTATAGCTGGGAGATACCCGCAGACGCCACCCTTGTTTCTGGACAAGGAACCAATACCGTCCAGATAACCTGGGGCACCTCGGGCGATCTGCTGAAGGTATCCGCTGTAAATGACTGTGGTATTTCGCCGCAAAGGTGGTTCCGGGTTATTATTGCACCTACCCCCAGCGTCGTTCTGGACGCAGCCGTCGCAACTGGTAGAAACCCCCTAAGCGTTTATCCTAATCCGGCCACGAGTGTGGCTTCGGTAGCGTTTACCGCCAAAAAACAGGCAAAATACGAGCTCACTGTAACCGACATGATGGGTAAAGTGATCCACCACCAAACCGGAAATACCGCGCCTGGCGCTAATAAAATTGATATCGACGTAAGTAAACTGCAGAAAAACGTTTACCTCATCGCGTTGAAATATGATGATAGTAGTGCGGGGATAACGAAGTTCAATAAGCAGTAGGGAGGAATATCCATCTGTAGTTATTATTGATTGATTTTCATTAGTAAATACGCTACCTTTGGGTAAAGGAGATCGAAACAATGGTGGTAGAGCGTACTGAACAAGGCATTCTGATTAAAACAGATGCACCTGTCAATGTTAAAATGGTGCAGCAAATTATCGACTATTGTACTGCACTTGAAATTAATGCAAGGGCTCAGGGAACGCAGGAAGAGGCGGACGAGTTGGCACGTGAGGTTAATAAAAATTGGTGGAGCGAAAATAAACATCGCTTTGTTAAGTGATCGTCGTTGTAGATACGAATATATTATTTAGTGCGTGCCTAACGCCTCAAGGCCGCACCTTTGAAATTTTATTTCATGCACGGGCAGAATTGATTAGCAGTCACCTTGCCATTGAAGAAATTACGAGGCACAAGCAAAAACTCCTTCGTTTATCCAAACTCCCTGCAGACGATCTGGAAACACTTATTGCCCTTGTGATAAAACAAGTTACTTTTATTGACGAGGCTATTGTTGAAGAAACTTATTGGAAGCAGGCTGACGAGCTTACCAGAGGTGTTGATGGTGATGACGTTGCATTTGTTGCGCTCGCGTTACAAACCGGGGGTATTTTATGGACGGGCGATAAAAAACTTGCCCAACATCTTAAGAATCTGCATTTTGATCGTGTGGCCAGCAGTGCCGAGTTAATTCAATTACTGACGATCGAATAAGTGGAAACAAACATTAATGTCTTCGCGGGGCGTGCGAGAGATTATGTTAGGGTGAAATTGATTGGTAATCAATAATCTAATATCAAAAAATATAAATTTTTCTGAGCTGTCACACGGCATTTGCATAAAATTCCCGGGCCCCGCCACTTCACAGACCTGCGGTTAAACCTAGACACCTTATCAACCTTAAATAATTATCCTTAATTTTAAAAGCCATCCAGTGGGTTCAAAAATGAAACTATACAGGTATTATCGGCTGCTTATTGTCATATTCATTTTATTATGCCTCTCCAAAGGCTATGGTCAGCCGCAGCTTTTGCACGATTCCACGTCAAGGCTGGCCCAAATCCATAAAAACGGCATTTTACGCCTGGGCGTCCCCGGCGATTATGCTCCTTTTGCAATTACCAGCGGCGATTCGCTTGCGGGCGCCGACATCAGGCTTGGCCGGGCGCTTGCTGCGGCCCTGGGCGTTAAAGCGGTATTCGTAAAAACAAGCTGGGCCAACCTGGCCTCCGACATGCGAAATGATGCATTTGATATCGCGCTCGGCGGCATCAGTATCACGCAAGAACGCGCCGCCCTGGCCAGTTTCTCTGTCCCCTACCATTCTGGCGGTAAGACCTTCCTTTGCCGCCGCGCTGATAGCGCCCGGTTTTCCAATGCAGCGGCGGTAAATACATCGGAAGTGCGACTAATTGAGAACAAAGGAGGAACAAATGAATCGGTGGCGCGGGCATTGTTTCCGGCGGCAGCGTTGCGAATTTTTCCTGATAATATTGGAATATTTAACGAGATCATAGCAGGTCGCGCAGATGTAATGATCACCGATGATACCGAGGCCGACCTCAAAGCTCTGCAATACCCACAGTTATGCAGGAGTTTTGCCGGCACCTTAACTAAAAGTGATAAAGCGTTATGGATCCATATGGATACGGCCCTGGTTGCTTTTGTAAACAACTGGCTGCAAAAACAACTGGCGGCAGGCATGCCGCAGCGTTGGTTAAAAGAGGCGATGCACTAAGGGTTATGTAATATATTTAAGGGCTAGCATGAGGCCGGCTTTGTCATAGCGGGCATTGAATCCACCTTTAGCAAATATTCCGAATTATTTGGTGACGGTATTTTGTCAGTAAACGCATTTTTTTGCGTGAACATGATTTTTTAAATTATTGTAAATGAGGTGATGATGAAAAAAAGCGTTTTGAGTTGCGTGAACATGTGAACAAATGAACAAGCAAATTCTGCGCGATAATGCCCATTATACAGATGGCAATTTCCTGATGTTTGCATCAATCAAAAGCTGGTCAGCGTTCTTAATTTGAAATTAGTGATTCCCGTCATTGTTTAATTTACCTGTCGGTTCTATGTTTGGCGGCCGGGGTTTCAGATAACCCGGGGTGTAAAATTAATGGATCAGCTTGCAACGTCGCGAAGGCAAATCAGGGCCTGGCTAAGGGCCGGCATATTTATGGTTTTTGTTCAAATACTGCTCGGCGGAATTACACGCCTCACAGGTTCGGGTTTATCCATTACGGAATGGAAGCCGCTGATAGGTGCGCTGCCACCGCTCAATCACGCCGAATGGAGCCAAAGTTTTAAACAGTACCAACAGATAGCCCAGTTTAAAAAACTGAATAACGAGTTCACGCTGAGCGACTACCAGCATATTTTTTTCTGGGAATGGCTGCATCGTGAGTGGGCAAGGTTAATGGCCCTGGTTTTTATCGTTCCATTTATCGTCTTTTTATTGCAAAAAAAGTTTAACAGGCAATTGAAAAGGCAGTTGCCGGGCGTGTTTGTGGTTGGAGGCCTGCAGGCATTGGCCGGCTGGCTAATGGTGCAAAGCGGGCTCAATGATACCGATGTCCGGGTCAGTCACATCAGGCTTGCTGTCCATTTTGTGCTGGCATTATTCCTGGTGGTTTATCTTTTTTGGATGTTATTATCGCTTCAGGATCAAAAAGCTTGTGGTAATGCCCCTGCTTCTTTTAGGTTATTAACTTTATGCATCATCATGGTATTGGGTGTTCAGCTTGTGTATGGCGCTTTCATGGCGGGCACACGCGCGGCACTATATGCGCCTACCTGGCCCGATATAAATGGCACGTTCTTTCTTACTACATCGGGTATTGGCGGCAGTTTCCTGCACCGGGTTGTTTACGATCCTTTGTTAATCCAGTTCATCCACCGGTCGCTGGCATATTTGCTTTTCGTGCTGTTATTGGCGTGGTTTTATTATTCAGGGAAAATAGCAGACCGTTTCACTTCAGGGTATGTGCGAACTTACCCGCTTATGTTTGTAATCATCCAGGTAATTCTTGGCATTTTATGCCTGCTCTACAGCACAAGGCCGGTTTTTACCTGGTTTGCGGTATTGCATCAGCTCAACGCGATATTGCTGTTGCTGAGTGTAGTCAACGTGTTTTACCATGGCCGGAAACAGATAGTTTACGTTTAAAAAATCCGATACCCGCCAGGAACCTCAATCACCTTCATAAATAACCCCGGCAGTTGGGGTTTCTTTTAATTCAATTTTTTGTAGTCCGGGGATTTTCTCTTTGAACTGTTGCCACAGCCAGCGGGCTACGTTTTCCGCAGTCGGGTTTTCCAAACCCGGGATGTCATTAAGTAAACTATGATCGAGGCGATCCAGTACGGGTTTACAAACTGCTTTAACGTCGCTAAAGTCAATAACCCATCCTTCTTCTTCTGAAATTGTTCCGGCAATAAACACGGTGACATGGTAGGTATGCCCGTGCAATGCCCGGCACTTATGTCCGTCGGGTACCTTTGGCAAAAAATGGGCAGCGTCGAAAGTAAATTGTTTATATATAATCATGCGTTAAATGTCGTCTGAGTGATGGCAGACCTCCGTTACGCGCAAAAATGAATTAAAAGGATCACGCGAAAAATGTTCGTGGTCATATTCCTGCCCGTTAAAGTATCATGTTTAAAAATGATGTGCATCATAAATTCGACGGCTTTTAATAGCGAGTTTTGATGACAGTAAATTCATTCATCATGACAAACATAGTTTTCGACGGCGAACTGCAAACTGAATTACAGGAAGTGTATATGCAAGCCACACACTGGCAGCAGGATATTGCCTTCCTTGAAAATGAGATGTTTTTCTTTAAGCAGGTTATCAACCGTTACCACACCACAAAAGGCGCTCATTCGCGTGCACAGGAATTTGAGACGAAGATAATGGAACAGGAAAACCGACTGACGGGCTTGAACGGCAGAATTCCTGAATTTCTCGCCTTTTTGAAGCCTTATATAGAAGATGCCACGAAAGGGATGGACCTTGATTTTTTAAGCCGCTACAATTCGCTTAAAGAAGAACTTCAAGAACTATTTAAATCGGCGCGGAAGGAAAAAAACGAATTGCTTCACTATGTCGAATCGATTAACAAGCCCCAATAAATAAAAAATGATAGAGGCAACATATATTACCGCAGAGGAAGCAGTCAAAATAGTTAAACCCGGTGACCGGGTTTTCATTCATGGTAGCGCCGCTACGCCGGCACACCTGGTTGAGGCGTTACAGGCAAGGCACAACGAATTATACAACGTTGAACTGGTGAGCATCACCACGATGGGGGAGGTGAATTTTGATAAGCCGGAGCATCGTAAAGCTTTTTTCTTTAATTCGTTATTTGTTTCAGCGCCTACCCGGAATGTAGCGAACAGCGAGGATGGTGATTATGTGCCGATCTTTTTAAGCCAGATACCACAATTGTTCCGTAAAAATATATTACCGATAGATGTTGCCCTTATCCAGGTTTCCCCGCCGGATGCCCATGGCTATTGCTCGCTGGGTACTTCGGTTGATGTGGCAAGGGCAGCTGTTGATACCGCAAAACACATTATTGCACAGGTGAATCCGCTAATGCCAAGAACCCATGGAGAAGGATTTGTGCACATTAGCAAGCTTAACGCAATGGTTTGGCATCAAAGCGAACTTCCTGAGGTAAATTACGACTTCCAGGCAAACGATGTGATCGAAAAGATTGGTTACAATGTGGCCTCGATGGTGGAAAACGGTGCACTTTGCAGTTGGGTATAGGCGCCATACCCGACCAGGTGCTCAAAAACCTCACCACGCACCAAAATTTAGGTCTGCATACCGAGATGTTCTCAGATGGTGTAATACCGCTGATCGAACGGGGAATCATCAACAATAGCCAAAAGAAACTTAATATAGGCCGGTCTGTTACCGCTTTTATTTCCGGCACCCGCAAGTTATACGATTTTGTTCACGACAACCCCTCAATAAGGGTGATGGATATCAGTTATGTGAATGATACCAGTATTATCCGCCAAAACCCGAAGGTTGCCGCCATCAACAGCGCCATCGAAATTGACCTTACCGGCCAGGTATGTTCTGATTCTATTGGTTCATACCAGTACTCCGGGATCGGCGGGCAGATGGATTTTATTCATGGCGCCTCGCTGTCGGAAGGCGGACTGCCCATTATTGCGCTGCCTTCGCAAACCAATAAGGGCATCAGCCGTATTGTGCCGTTCCTGAAAGAAGGCGCCGGCGTTGTTACTACGCGCGGCCACGTACATTGGGTGGTAACCGAGTACGGGATAACCAACCTGTTCGGGAAAAACTTAAAACAGCGTGCACAGGCGCTCATTCAGCTAGCCCATCCCGATCACAGGGAAACATTGGAGCGTGCCTATTTCCAGCGGTTTGAGCATGTATAGACTTGTTTAATCCCAAATTCCATTTTGTTCAGTCAGGATAATAGGGAGCCCGTCCGTAACAACTATGGTATGTTCGTGCTGTACACTATAGCCGCCTTTATCGCCAACCAGGGTAAAACCGTCGGCAAGCTCTACAGCCCAGGAGGAATCGGTTGTTATAAACGTTTCGATGGCTACTACGGCATTCTTCCGGAATCTGCGCTGATCGGATCGGTCCCGGTAATTCAAGATTCCGTCGGGTAGTTCATGCAGCGCCCGGCCTATTCCATGACCGCCCAGATTTTTGATCACTTTATAGCTATTTTTTTTGGCCTCATTTTCTATCAACCCACCAAGATCGCTTATTTTAAAGCCTCCGCTAATCGTGTTGATCGCTTTTCTCAGGATCTCCCGCGAAGTGTCAACCAGGTTAGTTTTATGGTGAATATCCTCACCAACAATAAACGATCCGCCGTTGTCCGACCAAAAACCTGCCAACTCTGCCGAAACGTCGATGTTCAACAAATCACCTTCCTGAATAATACGCTCGGTTGAAGGTACACCATGACATACCTCATTATTAAGGCTGATGCAGGTGTAGCCTGGAAACTTATAGGTGACATAGGGTGCAGACTTTGCGCCAAATTTCTCCAGTAATTGGCCACCGTAATCATCCAGCTCTTTAGTACTCATGCCCGCACAGGCGTATGCGCGCATTTCTTTTAACGTTAAGGCTACCGCATCACTAACTTTTCGCATCCCGGCAAGGTCTGCCTCATTCGCTATTATCATAAATCATATTTATTGATGCGAAATTAGGAGATAGGTGATACCACCGATAGTATAAGTTGGACATTTAAAATTTTTCAGCTGGCAAATCGGATATATTTGTCTTTATGCCCATTAATTTTTTCAAACATTTAGCCGATCTGGATGGCGACCAGATCCTCAGGATAATTCCTCTCGGGCATTTAAAGGAGGTTGTGGAAGGCTTTTATCTATTTAAAGCAGGTTATTCCGGTGAACGGGAATTGTTTTTTAACGACGGCTACCCCGTAGTAGCTTTGATGCAAAACAGGAACGAAAACGTTAGCGTAAGTATAGACGGGCACACAAAAAGTGTAGGCAGCACCTGGGTTTGCGGTGGCGTGTTAAGGAATATTTATGGTGAATCTGACCTCGATTTCGCGGATTGCCTGGTTATCCGTTTTCATGCGGTGACTTTCTTCAAGTTATTTGGCATTCATGAAGACTGTTTTCAAAAAAACCAGGTTTTTGATTTTTCCGAAATAGCCGGACACGGTTTTGAAAAGTTTACCGAAGCTTATTACAGTTGCCTTTCCCTTGAAGAAAGAATGAGCGTAACTATAGATTTTCTTTCAGAAAAGATGAGCACTTATTCATATCCCAGGGTACTCATCGATATACAAAACCATATCGACAGGCAGGGAAACCTTAGCGTTAAGGATATTTTGGATGGCTATGCTGCCCGTATAAACTATAAATGGCTGGAAAGGAACTTTAAAAAACATTTGGGTATTTCGCCCCAAAACTACTTGCTAATGCGGCGTTTCCTGAACGCTTACCTTGATTTGGATGCATTAACCACCAAAGATCTTTTACAAATTGCTATAGATAACGGTTATTATGATGATAACCATTTTATAAAAGATTTTCGCCGATTTTCCGGGGTGCCGCCAAAAACTTATTTTAACAAATTATAACGCGGCTTTCCGTCGTTCGCAGCCAAAAAAATTCCGCTGTTCCTCTGGAACGGAAGGAACAGGGTGGAACAAAACAGGGCAAGTAAATTACAGCAAAAACTGCGTTTTTAGGCCGTATTAGCGGTTTTTTACCCGAAAACCATCGCAAAAAATGCGGAAAATGGTGACAAAATAGTGGCACCAAATCCTTCGTTTTTATTGACGAAATTTGCGGACTCAAAAACATCAGGCAGGTATGTCATTCATCGTCCCCGTTTCCCTGAAAATAATCCCACCTGCAGCTAAGAAATCACGGAAGCAGCCTGTTACCGAATCGCACACCCGCTAACAAATCAATATCGTTTATTTCCTTTTGTAAATGATATCGCATCCCCAATAATCATTTAACCATCCTTCATTTGCGTGTGTAATTCATTTGCGTTGGCAAACTGAATGATAAATACCGTAAAAACACCTTTTTAAATACCGGGAAATTCCCCCTGTCCGGGTTGTTTTGCCTGTTTATTTTTGAGATAACGGAATAGTAATCCATACCCGGTAAGCCGAAAACGGGATCAAAGAGTAGGTATCTAAACTTTAATCAAATGATCAGGATATTTACACTCATAACAATTATTTGTGTTATGTCGGGGCTTAACTGTTGCGGACAAGCTCCTATTATTACTTACAATTCGCCCAATACATTTAAAGTTGGCGAGACCATTACAGACTTAAAGCCAGCTGTAACAGGTTTTGGAGCTGGTACTACTTATTCAATTAATCAAGCGCTACCTGCCGGATTAAATTTTGATAAAAATTCAGGGATAATTAATGGGACGCCCAATTTAGTATCACCCCCAACTTTTTACATCATCACAGCCACTAATGGGACAATAACTAGCAGCTTTCCTGTAAATATTAATATTTCAATAAGCTCTGATGTTATTAACACACCTCCAACAATAGAATTTGTTGGGCAGGGTAATATTCAACCCTCCTTGAGCAGTGGCTCAAAAATACCGGCGACTACTGGAATTGGGGTTATTTATACGGAAGATTTAAAAAGAAACTACGGGATGCTTCATAGTATTAGAATAGAGTTTTCTGTAAATGTAGCATCGACTGTCGACACCATTAAGTCGATAAACGATGCTATGAATAATGTAACAAATATTCGGGACTACGGAAATAGCGTTCTCTTGCCGATTAATTCCGGTCAAGCGTTTTCATTTAATTTCACTGGTTATTTGACTGAAAACCAAGATAAAAATTGGAATCGGAATGTTCCGCCAAAGGCGTTATTGGGGATTATATCGGGTTTTAATATTTCTTTTGTAGGCTCAAACAGGAATTGGGAATATGACCTAATTAACGCCGATAAGTCTACAACCCCGACTTTGGTTAAAACATCACTAATAAGTTTGTATGCCGGCGTCTTCCAAGAAATAGTCCCATTTAATTATAGGCCGAATAATTCAATAACTATTGGGGTTGGATATACTGGCCGATTCATAGCAGGTGACATCGCTCAAACAACTGAAAGTAAATTACGAGATAAATTATTGGGGTCGACAAATAATTCCTTTAGCGGAATCGAGTTAAGTCTAGGATTACGTTTCTCTAATATAAAAGCAGAGGTGCGAGTTCCTTTTCTATCACCGAAATCCAATATCCCAGGCCTCACAGGAGTACAGCCAATCACCCTTATTACCTTTACTGGAGGGTTCCCTATCAAGTTAACTAGTAAATAATCAAAACCCGAATATGCCAAACATAGATTTTTCTATCGATATGCATTGCCATCCGACTTATAAGCCTTTAGGAAAGTCTTATAATAC